>ERZ761610.1586-NODE-1586-length-12220-cov-32.602137_pt1 | contig 12220 bp, 8 predicted proteins | sample MGYA00512164_ERZ761610 | MGnify/ENA primary metagenome ERZ761610 (study PRJEB28899, sample SAMN02850038) | bioreactor sludge metagenome | biome: EBPR Sludge; feature: EBPR Bioreactor; material: flocular biomat | place: Australia: Thorneside Wastwater Treatment... | reverse complement strand
CGTCAGCGTGCCGTCGTAGTCGAAAAACAAGCCCAGCCGCCGACCGTGCTGGTAAGCCGTCACCAGTTGCTCGATCAGGAACCGGCTAACGGAAGTCATCGGCTCAACGGTCGGGCAGGCGGTCGAGCGCGGCGATGTCCTCGGCGCTCAACGCCAGGTTGGTCGCTTGCAGGCTGTCGCGGATGCTGGCGGCCTTGCTGGCTCCGGGGATCGGCAAGATGTGTTGGCCCTTGTGCAACAGCCAAGCCAGGGCGATCCGATGCGGGGTAGCCTCATAGTTGGCGGCCAATTGCAGCAGCAGAGGCTCCCGTGACAGCCGGGCGTGGCCGTTGTGGCCGCCGACCGGACTGTAGGGAATGTAGGTGATCTGTCGCGCTTGGCAAAAATCGATCATGCCGTTATGAAAATCGCGCTTGTCGAAGAGGTTGCATCGATTCTGAACCGAAGCGATCAAGGCTAAGCTCAAGGCGCTTTCCAGTTGCGCCGCGCTGACGTTGGAAAGGCCGATATGACGGATCTTGCCGTTCTCTTGGAGTTTGATCAGGGCGTCTAGCGAGCGCCGGAAATCGACCTTGGGATCGACGGCGTGCAGCTGGTAGAGGCCGATACAGTCGGTCCGCAGCGCCTGCAAGCTCCGCTCGCAGGAGGCGCGCAGCCAGTCGGGGTCGCCATCGACGGTCCAGGCGCCATTGGGCCGACGCAAGCCGCCCTTGGTGGCGACCATCACGTTGGGGCCGACGCCGATCTGGCTCAACGCTTGGTGGATCAGTCGCTCGTTGTGGCCGATGTCGTCATCGTCCAGGCAGTAGACGTTGGCGGTGTCGATGAAATCGCCGCCGCCCGCGATGAAGGCTTCGATGACCTCGAAGGCTTGTTTTTCATCGGGTCGGCCGCTGATCGAGAGCGGCATGGCCCCGAGGCCGATGGCTTTGAAATGCAAGCCCGTACTGTCGAGTTCGCGCTGTTGCATCGGTTCATCCTCCCGTGGCGGTTGCTGAGTAAGGACGGATTCCGGATCGGGCCAGCGGGCCGGCGCGTCCCGCGCGCCGACGGCAGGCTATTTTGCTATCAGGCCGTCAAGCCCGCCAGGAGTTCAACCCAACAAGCGGGTCAAAATGCCCTGATAAACGCGGCTGAGCCGTTCCAAATCGCCGACCGAGACGCATTCGTCAATTTTGTGAATGGTGGCGTTGAGCGGCCCGAATTCGATCACCTGCGCGCCGGTGGGCGCGATGAAGCGGCCGTCGGAGGTGCCGCCGCCGGTGGACAGTTCGGCGTCCAGGCCGGTTTCGGCCTGGATGGCGGCCAGCGCGGCGTCGACCAAATCCCCCGGCGCGGTGAAAAACGGCGGGCCGGACAAGCGCCATTCCAGATCGTATTGAAACACCTGACCGGTTTTGACTTCTTGGTTTAACAGCGCCGTTTCGATCAGCAGGCGGGTGCGTTCCTGAAGCTGCTCCACGGTCACGGCCGGCGAAAAGCGGAAATTGAACAGCATCTCCAACTGACCGGGAATCACGTTGTCCGCCCCGGTTCCGGCGTTCAGGTTGGAAATCTGAAACGAAGTCGGCGGGAAAAAATCGTGGCCTCGATCCCAGACTTCATCGACTAGCGCGCCGAGCAGCGGGCCGATGGCATGGATGGGGTTTTGCGCCCGATGCGGGTAGGCGACATGGCCTTGCACGCCGCGCAGGAGCAGCCGGCCGTTGAGCGAACCGCGCCGGCCGTTTTTGATCGTATCCCCCAGCCGCTGGGCGCACGAGGGCTCGCCGACCAGGCACCAGCGCAGCTTCTCGCCGCGCGCCTCCAAACGCTCCACGACCTTGACCGTGCCATCGACCGCGGCGCCTTCCTCGTCGCTGGTGATCAGAAACGCGATGGAGCCGCGCGGCCGGGGGCAGGCGTCGAGAAAACGCTCGCAGCCGGTGACCATGGCCGCCAAGCTGCCTTTCATGTCCGCCGCGCCGCGCCCGTAAAGCAGACCGTCGCGCACGGTCGGGGCAAACGGCGGGGATCGCCATTGCTCCAACGGGCCGGTGGGCACCACATCGGTATGGCCGGCGAAGGCGAACAGCGGCTCGGCATCGCCCAGCCGCGCCCAGAGATTATCCACCGCGCCGAAGCGCAGCCGTTCCACTCGAAACCCGCGCTTTTCCAAGCGGGCGATCAGGACGGCCTGACAGCCGGCGTCATCGGGCGTGACCGAGGGCCGGGCGATCAGCTCGAGTGCGAGTTCGAGCGTGGCGTCCATCAATCGCGCAACAGTTCGTTGAGCCCGACCCGGCCGCGAGTTTTTTCGTCCACCTGCTTGATGATGATCGCGCAATACAAGCTGTGGCTGCCGTCGGGGGCAGGCAGCGCGCCGGGCACCACCACCGAACCCGCCGGCACCCGACCGTAACTCACTTCCCCAGTCATCCGGTTGTAAAGCTTGGTGCTCTGACCGATGTAGACGCCCATCGAGATCACCGAACCGCGCTCGACGATGACCCCTTCGACCACTTCGGAGCGCGCGCCGATAAAACAGTCGTCCTCGATGATGGTGGGGCTGGCTTGCAACGGCTCCAACACGCCGCCGATGCCGACGCCGCCGGACAGATGGACGTTCTTGCCGATCTGCGCGCAGGAGCCGACCGTCGCCCAGGTATCGACCATGGTGCCGGAATCGACGTACGCGCCGATATTGACGAAAGACGGCATCAACACCACGCCCGAGGCGATGTAGGAGCCGCGCCGGGCGGCGGCGGGCGGCACCACCCGAACCCCGGCGGCCAGAAAATCATTTTCTCCGTACTCGGCGTATTTAGGCGGCACCTTATCGAAATAATTGGTGTAGCCGTTGCGGATGATCGCGCTCTCGTTGAGCCGGAAGCTCAGCAGCACCGCCTTTTTCAGCCAGGTATTCACCGTCCAGGCGTCTTGACGCTTCTCGGCGACCCGCGCCTTGCCCAACTCCAGCAGGCTCAGCGTTTCCTCGACCGCTTCGCGCACGTCGGCCGGGGCGTTGGTGGGATCGAGCTCGCCTCGGCGCTCGAAGGCGTTTTCAATCAGTGTCTGGAGAGTGTTCACGAATCAGGGTTCCTTTAAGAGGGATCGGGAAGGCCGCCAAAGCGGGTGCATCAAGTGGCTGGATTTTAACGCGGATCTCGAAAGCCGACAGGCCTCGCCGTCGCGATTTGAGTCAATCCGAGCGAATGCGAGGCCGGCTCTGTTCAGGAGGCGTTACAGCGCCAGGACGCTAACCAGCGTTCCGCGTCGCCCGGAAGTGGGTCCGGGGCTTTGGCGATGCAGATGCAGACGTTCTGGATCAGAACGCCCATTGCGACGCGATCGCCCTCGCCCGCGCTGGCGAGTTCCAATTTGGGCAATGACAAGGTGATGGTCTTGCCGAGCCAGTCCTGTTGGCCGGCGATCACGGTGCCGGTTAATTCGATGGGATCAGGCAGGGCCGACGCGAGCGAAGGGGATTTTTTCCAACCGAAAAGACCTTGATCGGGTCGGGTCAGGCGATCCACCCGAACCAGAATCCGGTAATCGGGAGTCCTGTCGCCGGGCCATTCCCATTTTAAATTTAATGCGGTCTCGCGTGACTGCGACATGGTGTGTTCTCCGACCAACAAAGCCGTCGTAAGGAGCAGAATAAAGCGAAGCACTACTTTTGCTTGGAACGGGCTGCCGAACATGCCAGACGTTCTCGATCAGCTTTCCACCGCGACCTCATAGCCGCCGGCGGCTTTGGGCGTGAAGCCTAAAAAACCGGAGTGGCTCACCGTTTGAGTGAAAGAGGTGACAAGCTGCTTATAAAGGTTGTTTGGCGTATCCAAGCCCGGAATTCCGCCCGTGATGATACCGGCGTAGATGAAGGCATCCGAGGCATGGGTGGAACAATTGTGGCCCAGCAAGTAAAAGGAGCCCGGATTGGCTTTCAATTTGTTCCAATAATCCTTAAAAAGCAACGCTTGCGCCTTGCTGACCGTGATGACCAGAACCGTGGATTTGACCGAGTACCTTTTAGCTTCGGCCATGCCGACGTAAAAAGGTCGATGAATCTTGAACAGAGGGTAGTCGTAAACCACTCCCTTCATGTTCATGCCGGTGCTGTTCCAAGAGCCAGACCCGGAGCGCCCGCTGGAGCCGGCTCCGGCTTCGCCGAAAAATCCGACTGGCGATCCGTCCGCCAAAATGCAATCCGCATGTTGCTCCAGCGCGCCGGGATCGTGGCTCGGGCTGGTTTTCCCTCGCACCACCAGGCCGATGGTGTCTTCCGAGGGAAAGGGCAACAGGGTGGTCGGCATCAAGACATCCTCGAACGATGACGGGCGGCGGGTCACTGGGTCAGGACCAAAGCGCCGGGTCCTTAAAATCGGGCGGCGGCCGAGAGCGGTTGCTGGGATGAACCCACCTTCCGACGGCGGACGCTAGCGCTTGGAATCATCCGAAAAACTAGGCGATGCCGGCAGTCGTGTCAAACCGCTTCGTCTTTTCAGCCCGAAAAGTTTTTCAGCGGTCACATTTGGGCGCGACGGTAAAAACCGTCATAATAAGGCGGGAAAATTATTGGTCGATCACCGTTTGAAGGTTCGCTACAACCAGAACGTTAACACCTCAACCTCCCAACGGCAGCCGACGGATTGCCCAGATCCTGGCGACGACGGCCATCATAACGATAAACCATGCCAGCAAGAACGAGGATAACCGGTATGCTCAAGAAATCCGTGGCGGATGAAAAAACTCAAACTCCCAGCGGTGCAAGCCCGGATTCGGCCGTCGCCGCAAAAGAAGATCTCAGCCCGGCAAAATCCCCCGACAGCCCAGCCAAGCCCACCGCTGAAGCGGGAGCGTCCAAGAAAGTCGCGCCCGCCAAGCCGGCGGTTTCAGACGCTCCAGCGCCGGAGCCGGTCGCTGGGGCGTCCGATGGCCGGAAACGGGTGATCATCGAAGGCGTGAGCCCGGAAATCGATGGCGGCCGCTTTCCGATCAAGCGGACCGTCGGCGAGAGCGTGACCGTCGAGGCCGACATCTTCACCGACGGTCACGACGCTTTGGCGTGCGTGCTGCAATACCGCCGCGTCGGCGATTCCGGCTGGCGGGAAAATCCGATGCGCTTCTTGAACAACGACCGCTGGCAAGGCGAATTTCAAGTGCTGGAATTGGGGGTCTACGACTATTGCGTCACCGCCTGGGTCGATCCCTTCAAATCCTGGCGGCACGATCTGAGCCGCTGGATTCTGCCCGAGGACATCGCGCTGGCCCTGCGCAGCGGCGGACAGCTCATCGAAAAGGCCAGCCAGCGCGCCGCCGGCGAAGACGCTCAGTGGCTGGCCCGCCGCGCCGAGGCGATGGTCAGCGAGCAGGCCCTGGACTACCGCCGCCAGCTGGGTTTGGACGATGAACTGGTGCGGCTGATGGACCGTTACGCCGACCGCCGGCTGGCGCTGAGTTACAGCAAAATCTTGAAAGTGTCCGTCGATGACGAACGCGCCCGCTTCAGCACCTGGTATGAAATGTTTCCGCGCTCGTGCGGTCAGGCCCCCGGCAAGCACGGCACGTTCAAGGATTGCGAAACTTGGCTGCCGCGCCTGGCCGCGCTGGGTTTCGACGTGCTGTATTTTCCGCCGATCCATCCCATCGGCCGGATCAACCGCAAGGGCAAAAACAACACCCTGACGCCCGGTTCGGATGATGTCGGCAGCCCCTGGGCCATCGGTGCCTCGGAAGGCGGCCATAAGGACATCCTGCCCGCGTTGGGCACGCTGGAGGATTTCCGCCAACTGGTGCAAAAGGCCAAGGAACACGGCATCGAAATCGCCCTGGATATCGCCTTGCAGTGCGCGCCCGATCACCCTTACGTCAAGCAGCATCCCGACTGGTTCCGCTGGCGGCCCGACGGCACGGTGCAGTACGCCGAGAACCCGCCCAAAAAGTATCAGGACATCTATCCGTTCAATTTTGAGACCGACGACTGGCGGGCGCTGTGGGATGAGATCAAGAGCATCTTCGAATTCTGGATCGCGCAGGGCGTGCGGATCTTCCGGGTCGACAACCCGCACACCAAACCGTTCGCGATGTGGGAATGGCTGATCGGCGAGATCAAGAACACCACGCCGAACGCCATTTTCCTGGCGGAGGCTTTCACCCGGCCCAAGGTCATGCACCGGCTCGCCAAGCTGGGCTACAACCAGTCCTACACCTATTACGCTTGGCGCAACAACAAGTGGGAGCTGGCGGAGTATTTAAACGAACTGACCCAAGGGCCGGGCCGCGATTACTTCCGCCCCAACTTCTGGCCGAACACGCCGGATATTCTGACCGATTTCTTACAGTTCGGCGGCCGGCCGGCCTTCGTCTCGCGGCTGGTCATGGCGGCCACGATGACCGCCAGCTACGGCATTTACGGGCCGGCTTACGAAATGATGGAGCATATCGCGATCAAGCACGGCAGCGAGGAATATCTCGATTCCGAAAAATATCAGCTGCGCTATCGTCCCTTCAAGGAACTGGACGGTCCCAACAGCTTGCGCGACTTCATCGCCCTGATCAACCGCATCCGCAAGCGCAATCCCGCCTTGCAAGCCGACCGGCGCTTGCGGTTCCACGAGATCGGCAACGACCAACTGATCTGCTACAGCAAGTCCACCGACGACTTGGCCAACGTCATTGTGGTGGTGGTCAACCTGGACCCCAATTACACCCAATCCGGTTGGACCAACCTCGATCTGGAAGCGCTGGGCGTCGATTCGCAGCAGTCGTTCCAGGTGCGCGATCTGCTGACCGGCGCGAATTACAACTGGAACGGGCCGCACAATTACGTGGAGCTCAACCCGCACCGCTTGCCCGCGCATGTGATGCGCCTCAAGCGCCATCCGCATACCGAACGCGATTTCGATACTTTCTAAAGCCACTGGGGGAGTGCCCGGTCGCGCGGCGTCGCAAGGAGATCGACCGATTGAGGCGGATACGCAATATCGGCTTCGCGGTCGGTGTCCTCGCGGGCTTTGACGGAGCGCCGCGTCGGCCGGCTGATCATTCGCTCCGCTGGGCCACCGGCCCACGACGGAGCTTGTATAAAGTCCTAATCACTTGAAGAAGAAGGATGTGCCGCGATGAGAAATCCTAAAATTCTTGCGTTGGTCATGGCTGGCGGAGAGGGTGCGCGTCTCAGTCCGCTCACCTCGCAAAATTCAAAACCGTCGCTCCCGTTCGGCAGCCGCTACCGCATCGTGGACTTCGTGCTGAGCAACCTGCTCAACTCCAGGATCGAGGCGATCTATCTGTTGGTGCAATACAAGTCCCAATCGCTGATCGAGCACGTCCGCAAGGCGTGGGTGGTGTCGCCGATGCGCAACGAGGAATTCGTGACGGTGGTGCCGCCGCAGATGATGCGCGGCGGTGACTGGTTCATGGGCACCTCCGACGCCGTGTATCAGAACCTCGATCTGATCAAGCTGCACAACCCCGACTTGGTGGTGGTGTTCGGAGCCGATCACGTCTATCGGATGGATATCCGCCAGATGATCGATTTCCATCACGAGCGGGAAGCCGACGTGACCGTGGCCGCCTTGCCGGTGCCGCTGGCCGACGCCCGAGGCTTCGGCGTAATCGCCGCCGACCACGCCGGTCGGGTCAGCGAATTTCAGGAAAAACCGGCCAATCCTGCCCCGATGCCCTCCGATCCCACGCGGGCCTATGCCTCGATGGGCAATTATTTGTTCGACGCCAAGGTGCTGGTCGAGGCGCTACAGGCGGCGCACGACCGGGGCGAACACGATTTCGGCCAGAACGTGCTGCCGAGGTTGAAGGACACTCACCGGCTGTTCGCTTACGATTTTTCCACCAACCAGGTCCCTGGGGTCAAGCCCACCGAGGAGCAGGGCTACTGGCGCGATGTCGGGACGCTCGACGCCTACTTCAACGCCCATCAGGACATGCTGGCGTGGCCGCCGCGTTTCGACGTGTTCAATCCCCAGTGGCGGATCTTTTCCAGTAACTATCAAGGTCCGGTCGCCCGGATACTGGATGCGGTCATGAAAAACAGCGTGGTCGCCGCCGGCTCGCTGGTGCACGGCGCGTCGATCACCAACAGCATCGTCCGCCGCGAGGTGGTGATCGAGGAAGACGTGGAGATCGAGGACTGCATCATTCAGGATTACGTGCACATCAAGCGCGGCGCGCGGCTGCGTCGGGCGATCATCGGCAATTACAACGTCATCGAACCCAACACGCGCATCGGTCACGATGCCGAACTCGACCGCCGCCGCCATTCCGTCACCGAGGGCGGCATTACCGTGGTGGGGCCGGGCGAAGTCAGCACGGCCTTGCGGGCCTTCAGCGAATAAGCCTGAAGCGGTCGCCTCCCCGTGGGGAGCGGGGGGGCCTGAGATTGACGAGCCGATGAATAAAACAACGACAGCTGTGTTGATGGGATGGCCGTATCCCTTGGGGGCGACCTGGGACGGCGAGGGCGTCAACTTCGCTCTGTTTTCGGAGCACGCGGAGCAAGTGGTGCTGTGTTTGTTCGACGCCAAGGGCAAGCATGAAATCGAGCAGATCCCGCTGCGCGAACAGACCTGCGGGGTCTGGCACGGCTATTTGCCGGAGGTTCGTCCGGGTTTGCTGTACGGCTATCGCGTGCACGGGCCTTACGCGCCAGAACGGGGCCACCGTTTCAACCCGCACAAGCTGCTGCTCGATCCTTGCGCCAAGCGCATCGTCGGCCAGCCGCAGTGGAGCGAGGCGCATTTCGGTTATCGGGTGGGCAACCGGCATGAGGATCTGAGCTTCAGCACCCGCAACAGCGCGCCGGGAATGCCCAAATGCCAAGTCGTGGATACCGCTTTTTTATGGGGCGACGACCGCCCGCCCTACGTTCCCTGGCACGATACGCTGATCTACGAGCTGCACGTGCGCGGCTTTACCTTGCGCCATCCCGAAATTCCGCCGCACTTGCGCGGCACCTACGCCGGGTTGGCCTGCGAGCCGGCGATTCATTATCTGAAGTCCTTGGGGATCACGGCGGTGGAGCTGCTGCCGGTCCACTATTTCGTGGACGAGCGCCACTTGCTCGACAAGGGCTTGCGCAATTACTGGGGTTATAGCCCCATCGGTTATTTCGCCCCGGACCCGCGCTATGCCGCCACCAACAATCCGGTGAGCGAATTCAAGAGCATGGTCAAGAGCCTGCATTCCGCCGGCATCGAGGTGCTGCTGGACGTGGTCTACAACCACACCGCCGAGGGCAACCACCTCGGCCCGACTCTGTGTTTTCGCGGCATCGACAACGCGGCGTATTACCGGCTGTCGCCCGAACATCCGCGCTACACCATGGATTACACCGGCTGCGGCAACACCTTGAACACCGCCCATCCTCGGGTGTTGCAAATGGTGATGGACAGCCTGCGCTATTGGGTGCAGGACATGCACGTCGATGGTTTCCGCTTCGATTTGGCCGCCGCGCTGGCGCGGGGGCTACACGGCGATATCGGTCAGGCGAGTTCCTTCATGGACGTGATGCAACAAGACCCGGTGCTGGCGCGAGTCAAGTTGATCGCCGAACCGTGGGATACCGGCCATGGGGGCTATCAGGTCGGTCAATTTCCGATCACCTTCAATGAATGGAACGGGAAATACCGCGACGTGGTGCGCGATTACTGGCGCGGCGAGGGCGGTCTGATCGGCGAGCTGGCGTCCCGGTTGACGGGCTCGGCCGATCTGTACCAACACAACGGCCGCCGCCCGCAGGCCAGCATCAATTTCATCACCGCCCACGACGGCTTTACCTTGTGCGATCTGGTCAGCTACAACCAGCGGCACAACCAAGCCAATCTGGAAAACAATCAAGACGGCGACCCTCACAACCGCAGTTGGAATTGCGGGGTCGAGGGACCGACCAAAAATCCCAAGGTTCTGGCGTTGCGCCAGCAGCAGCGGCGGAATTTCCTGGCGACTCTGTTGCTGTCGCAAGGGGTGCCGATGCTGTTGGCCGGCGATGAGGTCGGCCGCACCCAGCGCGGCAACAACAACGCTTATTGTCAAGATAGCGAGTTGAGCTGGTTCGACTGGGATCTTGGATTGCTGGACGACAACCGTGAGTTGCTGGCCTTCGTCCAGCGGTTGGTGCGCGTTCGCCAGCGGCATCCGATCTTCCGCCGCCGTCATTTTTTCCGCGGCATTCAGGCCAATGGCTTGCGGGATATTCTCTGGTTCAATCCGGATGGCCGAGAAATCAACTACGACGAATGGACGCACGATCACGCGCGCTGTTTGGGCATGTACCTGCCGGGCACTGGCTTGGGCGATTGGGACAAACGCGGCTATCCGTTGGAAGACGATGATTTTCTGCTGTTGTTCAACGCCCATCACGAGAAAATTTCGTTCGTGTTGCCCATCGTGCGCGGCAAGAGCTTTTTTGAGGTCATGGTCGACACTTCAATGACGCACGGCCAACCGGTTGAGGGGAACCAGCATCCCGGCGAGCGGCCGTATCCGGTTCAAGGCCGTTCGTTGGTCTTGCTGAGGCACCCGCGCCCGTTGGACCCGTTCGCCGGAAAGGAGCCGGACGGCGGCAGCAGCGTGTTGGAGACCGCTTCTTGAGTCATGTGCGGGCACGTTGTCGGCGGCGTGTCCAAATGACCGGCGCTGGCGTGGCGTTTGATGGAAAAGAGTTCAACCGATGCTTATCCCGCATGCCGCGTTTTACCGGAATGGGCTGCATCTTTGGGGTGAATCGGCTCCACCCGAAGGTCCGGTCGCAGCCGGCGCTTATCCCTATCGCGCCGACGGCGCGGCCTTGCGCGAGGGGCTGGCCCGGATCGGCCTGTCGTTGCTTGAAGAAGCCGCCGCCGGCGAGCGGACGATCTGGTTGCCGACCCAAGGCGATGCGCCGCTCCCATCCTCGCCGCTGATCGCCGAACCGCCTCATTCCCGCAAGCCGATCCTGCTGGCTCCTTGGCAAATTCCCATCTTGACGCTGCATCCGGCGGACGCCATCAATTTGCTGGCGCTGGTCCGCGACCGGCCGACGCTGGAATCGGGCATGGTCGCGGGCGACGATCTGCGGTATTGGAGCGAAGCCTTGTCCCTGGCGGGTTCGCTGGTGTACCGCCAGCAGGTCTTGCCATCGCTGGTCGAACGAGGACGCCTGTATCGGGCGTGTTGGACGCCGGTTTTCCTCGGCGGGGACAGCGACCGGTTGGACCGCCTCGCCCATGTCATGCCGCCCGTCGCCCGCGCTGTCGGTTCCGACCGCCGCGCCTTGCCGGATACGGCTCCCCGCGCCGTGTTGCGGGAATTTTTGAGCTGGGCCGCCGACCATTTGGTCCGGCGGGTTGCCGCTTCCTCCACCATCGGCCGCGCGGGGCCGATGCCCGCCAGCCTGCACGGACGCTGGCTGCGCGCATTGTGCAAAACCGATGGGGCGATGGCGGGCGATAAGGTCGAGCTGAAGCGGTTGGCCAACCAGATCCGCGACTGGCAGCGGCCGCTGTTGCGCCTGATTCATGCGCCTTATCGGCTGTGTTTTCGCCTGGAGGAGCCGGGGCTCGACCAAGCGGACGCCAAGGAGGGCGCGAAGACCTTGTTGTTCCCCGACGCCGCCGCCGAATGGCGGGTAAGCTACCTGCTGCAAGCGCGCGACGATCCCAGCTTGCTGGTGGCCGCTGACGCGGTATGGAAACCTGAAAGGGGAACCGGCGCGGGCTTGAAGACGCTGGGACCGAACGCGCGGGAAGGCTTGCTCGCCGCCTTGGGGCAGGCGGCGTCCTTGTGTCCGGCCGTCGAAACCAGCTTGAAGGCCGCCCGGCCGGCCGGCTGTACCCTTGATACGGCGGGCGCGTTCCGTTTTCTGGCCGAGGAAGCGCCGCTGCTGGAACAGAACGGCTTCGGCGTGCTGCTGCCGGCCGCCTGGGCGGGCAAGCGCCGGGTCAAATTGACAGCGCAAGCCAAGGTCAAGCCGCGCTTCGATTCCAAGGCCGGGATGACGCTGGATCAGATACTGGATGTCGAGTGGGAGATCGTGCTCGGCGACGCCGGACTAACCGTCCAGGAGTTGCTGGCGCTGGCCAAACTTAAAGCGCCCTTGGTGCGTTGGCGCGGCCGGTGGGTGCAACTGTCCGCCGCCGAAATTCAGGCGGCGCTGGCCTTGCAGCGGCAAGATGGAGCCGCATTGTCCGGGCGCGAGCTGCTGCGGCTGGCGCTGGGCGCGGAGAGCGGCGCCGGGCTGGCG
>ERZ761610.1582-NODE-1582-length-12283-cov-15.824746_pt1 | contig 12283 bp, 14 predicted proteins | sample MGYA00512164_ERZ761610 | MGnify/ENA primary metagenome ERZ761610 (study PRJEB28899, sample SAMN02850038) | bioreactor sludge metagenome | biome: EBPR Sludge; feature: EBPR Bioreactor; material: flocular biomat | place: Australia: Thorneside Wastwater Treatment... | reverse complement strand
TTTACTTCTTTTACAATGACGAGAGGCGTAAGTTTATATAGTCTGTATGGCAACTTCCGTTGGTATTACGGCATTTTTTATAAAAAACTACTCTTTCTTAAGGTCTTGTATATGTTCTTTCATTGTCTGGCTTGACTCCATTATCTCACTGGAAGTGGCTTTTATTTCATCAAGATACTCCGCAACAAAATCTACACTGCCATTAAGTTTTTTTATCTCATGCAATATCTGGAACTGAGAATACAGAATTGCCGCAGAAAATATAAAGCAAGCCAGTTTGCACAGGAATTTTACTGGGCAGCATTTACTACTGCCAGTGCTGCAAGCGCCTGTAGTACAATTTTCTTTCTGTTCATTTTCGTTTGTTCCGCAGCCCATAAACACCCCATTGGTTTAATTATATGAGCCATATATATAGTTGATATGCAAAATAAAACAAGTGTGGCATATCGAAAATTCTTGTTTCAGGACTTATATGGTGTAAACAGAGGCGAAAAAAATACACTACAATTTATGTCCACAGCAAAAACTTTATATGACAAAATATGGAATGCACATTTAGTGCATCAGGCGGAAGACGGCACAGCACTGATATATATTGACAGGCACTTAGTGCATGAAGTAACCAGCCCGCAGGCTTTTGAAGGTTTGCGGATGAGTAATAGAAAAGTCCGGGCGCCTAAAAACACCCTAGCAGTGGCAGACCATAACGTGCCAACCACTAACCGTAAAGGTGGAATTAAAGATGAGGAAAGCCGTATTCAAGTGCAAACTCTGGAAGATAATTGCAAGGAATTCGGGGTGGAATATCTATCGCTTGATGACATACGTCAGGGAATTGTTCACATCGTAGGGCCTGAGCAGGGCTTCACCCAGCCAGGTATGACGATAGTTTGCGGTGATTCCCACACCTCAACCCATGGTGCGTTTGGCTCATTGGCGTTTGGCATTGGTACATCTGAAGTTGAGCATGTTCTGGCAACCCAGACGCTCATTCAAAAGCCAGCTAAGAATATGAAGATAAATGTTGATGGCAAGCTTGGTTTTGGTGTTACTGCGAAAGATATTGTGTTGGCAATAATCGGGAAAATTGGCACGGCGGGCGGAACGGGTTTTGTTATTGAATATACTGGCTCAGCGATAAAAAACCTTTCAATGGAAGGGCGGATGACCATATGTAACATGAGCATTGAAGCTGGCGCACGCGCAGGCCTTATAGCGCCTGATGAAACTACATTCGCTTATATTAAGGGGCGCCCAAAAGCCCCCAAAGGTGCTGATTTTGACAAGGCGGTGGAATATTGGAAAAGTTTTTCATCAGATGCGGGCGCTAAATATGACTCTGTAGTTGAATTAAAGGCGGAAGATATTGCGCCGCAGGTAACTTGGGGAACTTCCCCGCAGGACGTATTGCCTATAACAGGTTATGCCCCAAAGCTATCACAAGCTAAAGATGAGCAGCAGGCAAAAACTTGGGAAAGGGCTCTGGAATATATGGGCATTGCAGAAGGTGCAAAATTAACTGATATAACAATAGATAAAGTTTTTATCGGCAGCTGTACCAATGGCAGAATTGAAGACCTTAGAGAGGTTGCAAAAATTGTAGAAGGTAAGAAAGTTGCAAGCAATGTAAAATTAGCAATGATAGTTCCAGGGTCAGGTTTAGTTAAGGCGCAGGCGGAAAAAGAAGGTTTAGATAAAATATTTATTGAGGCGGGTTTTGAATGGCGTGAGCCAGGCTGTTCAATGTGTTTGGCAATGAATGCTGACAAATTAGAAGCAGGTGAGCGATGTGCTTCAACCTCTAACCGTAATTTTGAAGGTAGGCAGGGCAGAGGCGGACGCACCCATTTAATGTCGCCCGCTATGGCAGTTGCCGCCGCTGTTACTGGACGACTTGCAGACGTGCGGGAGTTAGTTTAAAGTTGGAAGTTTGATGTGCCGTCATTCCGACGAAAGTCGGAATCCAGTTAAAAGGTAAGTATGAAAGAACCTTGTGTTTACATATTAACTAACAAAAGAAATGGCACTTTATATACTGGCGTAACCTCTAACTTAATTCAGAGAGTTTACCAACATAAAGAAAAACTTGCAGATGGCTTTACTAAAAAATACAATTTGAATATTCTTGTTTGGTATGAAGTTCACGAAATAATGGAAACAGCAATAATCAGGGAGAAAAAAATAAAGGAATGGCAAAGAAAATGGAAGCTGGAATTGATAGAAAAACAAAACCCAGAATGGAGTGATTTGTATAATGAAATTCTTGGTGTTGCTAATGTCTAGTCTGGATACCGACTTGCGTCGGTATGACGAATAATTCTCGGCAACCGTCATTCCGTTGCTTAACTTGGTATAATTAATATGGAGAATAGAAAATGGAGTTAAAGGTATTTATAGAAAATGTTATAGTTGAAATTGCTGAAGGTATAAGTGTCGCAAGAGATAAAGTTAGAAAAAAACTAGTTATTAGTCCTGCAAATTTTGAAGGTGAAAACGCCGTGGAGAGAGATTACATAAATTTTGATATTGCGGTTACCACTAGTGAGACTGAGGAAAAATCAGGAAATTTGAATAAAAAAGGTGGGTTAGGAATAAAAGTAGTTTCTGCTAATATTAATAAAAACTCAAAAGAGTCAAAAAATATAGGTTCAGAAAGAATAACTAGAGTAAGTTTTAGAGTTCCTGTATATCATGGGGCAAAATATATTAACGAAGAGTAGCAATTAAAACAAACAACTATGCAAAAATTCACCACACTAACCGCCCGTGCGGCACATCTAGCAGTATCAAATGTTGATACCGACATGATAATTCCAAAGCAATTTTTAAAAACAATCAAGCGTACAGGGTTGGGTAAAAACCTGTTTGACGAAATGCGCTTTACGCTTGAAGGCAAGGAAATAGAAAGTTTTGTTTTAAATAAACCTGCATTCCGTGGGGCGCAAATTTTAGTTAGCGGTGAAAATTTTGGCTGTGGCTCAAGCCGTGAGCATGCGCCATGGGCAATTTTAGATTTCGGCATCAGGTGTATAATTGCAGAAAGCTACGCTGATATTTTCTATAATAACTGTTTTAAAAACGGTATTTTGCCAATCATGTTACCAAAAGAGCAAGTGGCTAGATTAGGTAAAGTTGCAGAGGCGGAAGATAACGAAATAACCGTGGATCTAGTTAACCAGACAGTAAGTTATACTCAGAACTCAGAACTAAAAACGTATAACTTTACCATTGATTCCTTCCGTAAACATTGTCTGCTGAACGGGCTTGATGATATTGGGTTAACGCTGGAAAAGGCTGCAAATATTAACGCTTACGAAACCGAACAAAAAACTAAAACTCCTTGGCTTTTTTAGTTTTTCTTCAGCTCAGCTATTGCCTGTTTAATCACCCCATAAGCGGAGCCTGCCTCAAGTATTATTATAAAAGCTGCTACCAGAAGGTCAGGAATTCCAGAGCCAGTATAATAAACAATTATTGCAGCAACTAAAATCAATAAATTATTTATTGCATCATTACGGCTGCATAGCCACAGTGATTTCTGCAAACTGTCTCCCCCCTTGAACCTGCTGAGCAAATAAGCACAATAAAAATTGATGATGAAAGCTAAAATGCTGGTTGCCCCCATTATCTCTGCAATCGGTGCGGAAGGGTTAATCAGCTTATTCACCGCTTGATAGGCAATTGCAATTGCCACGAATATCATGGTACTTGCTTCAAATATTGCCGCATATGAGCGTATTTTACCTTGTTTGTTTATAGCATAAATTCCCACGCCATAACTTACCGAGTCACTAAGGAAATCAACTGAATCAGCTAGTATAGCAAGAGACTTGGAAAAAAAGCCAGCAAAAACCTCAACAAAGAACATGGTGAAATTAGTGCCAAAACATATTTTTAACACTTTCAGGTAATTTTTATCTTCTAAATCTTTACTATCAAAGCTATGAGAATGGTCGTGTGACATTTACAAATAATTTATATGATAACAGTGCCTAGAATAATTTTCGTGAACAATCAATTCCTACCTGAGCAGCAGGCAACTGTGCCAGTTATGGACAGGGGTTTTTTATTTGCAGATTCCGTGTATGAGGTATCAGCGGTCATAAACGGCAGGTTAGTTGACAATGAAGCGCATGTTGACAGGCTTTTTCGCTCTCTGGGAGAAATAAAGATAAAGCCAGATTTCAGCAAAGCTGACGTAATAAAATATCAGAAAGAATTGCTAAAGAGAAATAATTTGAATGAAGGTTTGGTTTATATTCAGGTTACACGTGGCACAGCAGAGCGTGATTTTGGATATGATGGCAACATGAAGCCTAATTTTGTAATGTTCACACAAAGTAAAAATGTGCTTAGCAATCCTTATCATAAAACTGGCGCAAAGGCGATAACCATTCCGGACATAAGGTGGAGCAGGCGGGATATAAAATCAACCGCATTGCTGGCGCAAGTAATGGCAAAAAATACAGCGAAAGAACAAGGTGTTTTTGAAGCCATAATGCACCAGAATGGCTATATAACTGAAGGAAGTAGCTCAAATGTTTTTATTGTGAAAGATGATAAGCTGATAACCAAATCAATTTCCAATGAAATATTAAGCGGCATAACCCGTAGAGCCATTTTACAAATTGCTGATAATAAAAAACTGCAAGTTGAGGAGCGGAATATACAGCTCAATGAATTATTTTCAGCCGATGAGTGCTTTATAACCTCGGCCTCAAATCTGCTGATAGGGATAATAGAGGTTGATGGCAAAAAAATAGGAAATAATGAAGTAGGGGCAGTAACCAATATGCTTTTAAAAACCTATCTGGAGATGATCTAAAAATAGCTTGATTTTATGTTTGATATTTTTGAATTTAATTATATGTAAAACACGCAGTAACTATAGTATTATATATGGCTTTAATAGTTCAGAAATTCGGCGGTACATCAGTTGGCTCAACGGAGCGCATAAAGAACGTTGTTACGAAGGTAAAGAAGGAGCTTGACCTCGGCAATCAGGTTGTAGTTGTTGTTTCCGCTATGAGTGGTGAAACCAACCGCTTAGTTGGCTTTTGTGAGGAGTTGAACCAGCTTACCACCACTGAAAGTTTGCAGGAATATGATTCCATTGTGGCATCAGGTGAAAATGTGACATCAGGTTTACTTGCTCTGGCGCTGCAAACATCAGGCATTAAGGCGCGTTCAATGCTTTCATGGCAGGTGCCAATATTAACTGATGCGGAACACTCAAAAGCACGTATTGAGGAAATTGAAGGGGAGCGTATCAAACACTGGCTGGATAAAGGCAATGTTGTTGTTATACCAGGTTTTCAGGGCGTAACTATGGAACAAAACCTAAGCGACAGGCGTATAACAACCCTTGGTCGTGGCGGCTCTGATACATCCGCAGTAGCAGTAGCAGCAGCACTTAAAGCAGATAGATGTGATATTTATACCGATGTTGACGGGGTTTACACATCAGACCCAAGGCTTGTACCAAAAGCCCGTAAACTTAATAAAATAGCTTATGAAGAAGTATTAGAACTTGCTTCATTAGGTGCAAAAGTTCTACACTCAAGATGTGTAGAATTAGCAATGAAATTTAAGGTTAGAACTCAGGTTTTAACCAGCTTTGAAGACAAACCAGGAACCGAACTAGTAGAGGAGGATGAAGTGTTAGAACGTAGACTTATTACAGGTGTAACCTACAGTAAAAATGATGCACAAATAACTTTAAAAGGTGTACATAATACCCCAGGCATTGCCGCAAAAGTATTTGGCCCATTGTCAGAAGCGGCAATCAACGTGGACATGATAGTTCAGAACGTATCAAAAGATGCAAAAAAAGCAGACATCACTTTCACAATCCCAAAAACAGATGTTGCAAAAGCAGAAGAAGTTCTAAATTCAAGCGGTCTGAAGTTTGAGAGTATCTATAAAAACCTTGATGTAGCAAAAGTTTCTGTGGTTGGTGTGGGTATGCGCTCTCACGTTGGTATAGCACAGAAAATGTTTGAAACATTGGCAAATAAAGGCATCAATATTCATGTTATCTCAACATCTGAAATTAAAATTTCGGTTATAATTGATGACGAATTTTTGGAGCTTGCAATGCGCTCCCTTCACACAGCTTACGGTCTAGATAAGAAGGACTAAGTTGCTTACTTATATCAACTTACCTGTAGCAATACGGATAGATCTGAAATTGCCCTCAAATAGAAGACGGTAACAACTTTAGCTTCCCACTAAGCTTCATCTTGGTAGTAAATTTTTACTATTACACATAATGTAATAGGTAGATGAAATATATTATTCTACTGGCCTAATTTTGCCCATATACGGCATTTTGCAACATAGAAAAACGCAGTAAATACAAAAAGGAATAGAATAACTTTCAAGCCCATTTGCTTGCGTTCCTCCATTTCTGGTTCAGCAGCAAATTGCAGGAAGTTTACAAGATCTTTTGACATTTGCTCAACGCTTGCCTTGGTTCCATCTTGATATGTTACCTGATCAGCAGAAAGAGGGTTTGGCATACCAATATTGCCATTTGGAAAATAAGGGTTGTAATATTTCCCTTCTGGAACTTCATGATTTTTTGGCTGGGTGTTGCCATAACCTGTTAATAATGAGAAAAGGTAGTTTGCGCCATCATGACGTGCTTTTACTATAAGCGAAAGGTCAGGTGGATATGAGCCGCCATTTGCAGCCTGAGCCGCTTTTTTATTAGGGTAAGGTGAAGGTATTTTATCAGAAGCAAGCCCTGGGCGATCAAACATTTCTCCGTCATCATTAGGCCCGTCTTGAATGGTGTAACCTGCGGCAAGTGCTTTTATTTCAGCCTCACTGAAACCAGCGCCAGCAAGATTACGGAACGAAAGTTTTGAAACAGAATGGCACGCAGCGCAGACTTCTTTGTAAACCTGAAAACCTCTTTGAATTGAAGGTCTGTCAAATTTGCCAGCTATGCCGTCAAAACTCCATTTAAGTTGCTTTGGGTGTTTTGCATCCCCCGCTGCATTAGCTGAAAATGCTAAGCTTAAAACTAATAAAATTGTAAATATTTTGTTCATAATTTCCTAACTCCTAATTCCTATTTTATAATTCCTACTTAGCGCCTTCATTATGATTTTTAACATCCTCATAAATTCCTTCTGGCAGAGGGGTGTTTTTCTCCAGCTTGCTTAAAATAGGTAATATCACAATAAAATAAGCGAAGTAATATAAGGCTGCAGCCCTACCTATAATGACTGTAGAAACTCCGAATATGGTTGCATCAACTGATTTGCCGCCAATATAACCAAGTAACAAACCATTGAAAACAAACAGCCAGAAAGCTATTTTGAAAATAGGGCGATATTTACCGCTTCTTACTGGGTGCTTATCAAGCCATGGTAAAAAGAATAAAATAAGAATAGAGCCAAACATTGCCAGAACGCCAGCAAGTTTTGATGTCATTAATACAATGCCAGTAAATGGAATAACAATATCAGGCACTACACGAAGTATCGCATAAAATGGCAGAAAGTACCATTCAGGCACGATATGAGGTGGCGTTACCAGTGGGTCAGCAGGAATATAGTTATCAGGGTGACCTAGGTAATTTGGCGCAAAGAATACAAACCCGAAGAAAACAATGAAGAATACGCCGAAACCGAAGAAATCTTTGATAGTATAATAAGGGTGGAAAGGTATTGTGTCTTTCTTCTTTTTTACATCAAGCCCCGTAGGGTTGTTTGAGCCGTGAACGTGAAGCGCTACAACGTGAACCACCACCAGCCCAAATAGTATGAATGGCAGCAGGAAGTGTAGTGCAAAGAACCTATTTAAAGTAGGGTTGTCAACTGAGAAGCCGCCAAGTAACAATGTTTGCAAACCTGTTCCAAGCCCATCAATAATGGAGTCAAAGGCGGTGAATAAACCAGTTATTACCGTAGCGCCCCAAAAGCTCATCTGCCCCCAAGGAAGTACATAGCCCATGAAAGCAGTTCCCATCATTACTAGAAATATAATTATGCCAAACCACCATAATACTTCACGCGGGGCTTTGTATGAGCCGTAATATAAGCCACGTATAATATGGCAGTAAACCACAGCAAAGAACATTGATGCACCAACCGCATGAGTATAACGTAACAGCCAGCCATAAGGCACATCACGCATTATGCGCTCAACGCTTTCAAAAGCATGGTCAACATGTGGCACATAATTCATCGCCAGAAATATGCCAGTGACTATCTGAATCATCAGCGCAATGCCTGCAAGTGAACCAAAGTTCCAAGCATAGCTCAAGTTACGAGGGGTCTGGTATTCCCCCTGATGTTTCATGAAAGAAAATACTGGTAGTCTTTTTTCAAACCAGTCCATTCCTGTGTTCACTGCTCGAGATAAGATGTTATTCATAAGGTTTTGGGTATTAGGTTTTAGGTGTTAGATGTTAGTTTTTTTTGTGACTTGAATTCTTTCACCACCCCGATTTTGGAACTTAAACTCTTTTGTAGGGTTTTTATCATTTTTTCGATCTCTGTTATTTCTTGGAATATCTTTTCGTTTTCGAAAAAACCAAGTTTTGAAGAAATTATTAATTGTGTTTCAAGTTCTGCAATAGAGCCAGAACTTACAGAAAGAAAATTTATATATTCCTTTATTGAGTTTCTTTGCTGACCTTCTGCAATATTAGAAGGAACCGAAACGGCAGACCTTCTTATCTGTGAAACTAGTCCAAACCTCTCAGTATCAGGAAATTTAGAAGTTTCCCTATATAGTTCAACGCATAGATCAATAGACCTCTGCCAAATTTTTAAATCTCTGAAACTGTATATGCTTTTCTCCATAATTTCTAAAACCTGATACCTTACCTCTGACACCTGAAACCTCACTTAACCTATCTTCACCATAGTATCGCTCACAAATTCATATGGCGGCACTGGAAGATTTTTTGGTGCAGGGCCTTTGCGTATCCTGCCAGATGTATCATAGTGAGAGCCATGGCAAGGGCAGAGCCACGCATTGAAATCACCTGTGTTATTAGTTGGTATGCAGCCTAGATGTGTGCAAACGCCAATAACTATCAGCCATTTTTCCTTTCCTTTTTTTACCCTTACTTCATCTTTTTCTGGGTCTGGCATTTGGGCGCTGTCATCTTTCCTTGCGGCTTCAATTTCCTTTTCTGTGCGGTGCTTTATGAACACAGGTTTACCTTGCCACATTACACGTTTTATATCACCCTCCTTAACATCACCTATCTCAACTTCAGTGGAGGCTAAAGCCAGAACGTCAGCCGCTGGCTGCATTGAGCCGATGAAAGGAACTGCGGCGCAGGCGCAGGCAACAGCAGCCGTTGCACTTGCTGAAAGAACCATGAAGTCACGCTTGCTCTGGTCAGCGCATTGCCCTTCATTTTCTAGCATTTCTTCTTCGTGGCAGTGGTTATTATTGTTACAGCAGGACATTTTACCAAAAATAATTAATTTCGGGCTACTAATTATCGTAAAAAATTATAGATTCAAGAAAATTTAACTTAATAGAGGTTAAGGATGCCTAATTTTTTCTGAGGGGGCATATGATATGCAACAAAGTTTTTCTGCATCATTAAATGTGGATACTATGTCCTGCAATGCCCCATCATAATAAACTATAAGTATCTGCAAGCCTTAGAATACCAAGATAGCAGATTCAACTAGCTTTGAATTAAAGCCTATTCCCATAGAACTCGCCCTTTTGGTATTGATTATAAGACCAAACTTATTTTCCTCATCCGCAAATTCAATGGTGCCGTCATTAATAGTAGTAAAGCCAATCTTATCAGAAACCAGAATGGTAGGTTTAGTGATGTATTTTTTAGTTAATTCAACTAGTTCTCTTGGCTTACTGGCCTCAAGGTAAACAATATCGCATTTATCATCAGAGGGCATTTTCAAGTCAACCACTATGATTCTTTTATTAACATTGAACTTGTTAAGAAGTTGGGAAAATAAATTATCACTGTTGTGGCAAATGACAATATTTTCTTCCCTGCCTTTAAAATCAACATATTTGCTAATTCTATAAACAGTTGCAGCTTTAAAAAAGCTGTTTTTCTTTGGTGCTGACAGCGAATTTGTACCAATAAGTAATATTGATAAAAATAAAGCTGCAATAAAAAAATTTAAACTTTTCCTTTTCAATGTAGTAATCTTGAGTTACCTAATAATAAGCTTCGTTTTTTAAAGACGATGCTGACAGCGAATTTGTACCAATAAGTAATATTGATAAAAATAAAGCTGCAATAAAAAAATTTAAACTTTTCCTTTTCAATGTAGTAATCTTGAGTTACCTAATAATAAGCTTCGTTTTTTAAAGACGATGCTGATTAATACTAAAATTAATCCAGTTCAATAACAATTAGTTCGAATTTAATATATCATATGAAAAGATTAGTGTATACATTTATTGTATTCAGTTTGGCCATAAATTTATATAATATTAATGCAATCGCAAGTTGTTTAGATGGTTACGTGTGTTCAAAGTACATCAGTTTATTCAATGCTGCGCCAAAATACCCAGTTGGCAGCAAGAATTTAGACTATGTAAAACCTGACGCTCCTAAGGGTGGCGTTATAAAATATGCCGCTACAGGCACTTATGATTCCCTGAATCCATTTATATTAAAGGGGGTTTCTGCCGCTGGAATGAGCTATATATATGATTCTCTGATGGCTTCAACATTAGACGATATATTCACCAGATACCCTTTGATAGCAGAGTCAGTTATGACAGCAAAGGATGGTAAAAGTATAATTTTTGTTATAAATAAAAATGCAAAATGGCATGACGGCAAGTCAATTACCGCTGATGATGTGGTGTTTACTTTTTATACGTTGATTGAAAAAGGAAATCCTGTCTATGCCAGTTATTATGCGGATATTGAAAAGGCAGAGAAAATTGATGATTTGAAAGTAAAATTTACTTTCAAAAATAATGAGAACAGGGAGTTGCCTATAATCGTTTCTGAGATGTCTATCTTGCCAAAACATTACTATGAAAAACATAAATTTGATAAGACCACTCTTAAAAAACCTGTTGGTTCCAGCGCTTATAAAATAGGGAAGGTTGATGCAGGTAGAAGTATAAGTTATGTTCTTAATGAGGATTATTGGGCGAAAGATCTTTTGGTGAACAAGGGGCGCTTTAATTTCAAAGAAATATCATATGACTATTACCGTGATGACACTGTATCGGTTGAGGCGTTGAAGTCAGGCAGTTATGATATACGTGCAGAGAATATAGCCCGCATATGGCAGACAGCCTATAATATTGACGCAGTAAAGCAGGGGCGGATAGTTAAATCTGAAATACCGCATGATCTGCCAACAGGTATGCAGTGTTTTGTGATGAATATGAGGAAGGAAAAATTTAACGATATAAATGTAAGGAAAGCACTGGAACTGGCTTTTGATTTTGAATGGAGTAATAAAACCCTGTTCCACAATTCTTACACTAGAACCCGCAGTTATTTTTCTAACTCAATTTATGAAGCTTTAGCTCTGCCGCAGGGTGATGAGCTTGCAATACTCAATCAATATAAGGATAAGCTTCCAAAAGAAGTATTCACCGAAGTTTATAACCCCGCAGTTTCAGACGGAAGTGGTATGGACAGGAATAACCTAAAAAAAGCAATTGAGCTGTTCAGGCTTGCTGGTTGGACAATAAATAAAGAAAGAAAACTTGCCAATAAAGATGGCAAGACCTTCAAAATAGAATTCCTGATTGATGCTTCAACTTTTGAAAGAGTTATTACTCCTTATATTGAATCACTTTCACGGCTAGGTATAGAGGCTAAGGTCAGGTTGGTTGACCCAGCGCAATACATTAAGCGCCTTGATGAGTTTGACTATGACGTTATAGTTACAACATTTCCTTCCAGCCAAATACCAGGCAATGAGCTTAAAAGCTTCTGGCATAGCGCAAGTGCAGACATAAAAGGCATGAACAACCTTGCTGGTGTAAAAAATGAAGTGGTTGACGCATTGGTTGATAAAATAATTAAAGCGCAAACCAAAGATTATCTAATATCAGCAACCAAGGCTTTGGATATGGTTTTGCAGCATAATCACTATGTTATACCGCATTGGAATATAAAAATATTCCGCCTAGTGCATTGGGACAAGTTCGGTAAGCCTGAAAAAAGCCCTCCTTATGGCTTAGGCGTTGATACTTGGTGGGTAAAAAACCCCCCAATAGCAACAATTGAAGATGAGCGTAAGTAAGTATTTCTTCGCCTGAAAAACTTTATCTGCCTTCTGCCCTGACCTTG
>ERZ761610.1580-NODE-1580-length-12297-cov-16.475331_pt1 | contig 12297 bp, 10 predicted proteins | sample MGYA00512164_ERZ761610 | MGnify/ENA primary metagenome ERZ761610 (study PRJEB28899, sample SAMN02850038) | bioreactor sludge metagenome | biome: EBPR Sludge; feature: EBPR Bioreactor; material: flocular biomat | place: Australia: Thorneside Wastwater Treatment... | reverse complement strand
TGACACTACTTAATCAACAACAAACATGCTGATTGATGTGTTTTACTTAATGTCACCATTGGAGGGTCAGACGCTTTGCATGATTCAATTGCAACGGGGCAACGTGGATGAAAACGACAACCCGAAGGCACATTGATTGGATTCGGTGTTTCGCCTTTGAGAATGATTCGTTCGTGACGCAAACGTGGGTTTGGAACTGGAATAACTGAAATTAATGCTTTGGTGTATGGATGTTGCGGATTTTCTAAGACTTCAAGCATAGTTCCAATTTCAACGATGCGACCGAGATACATAACTGCAACTCTATCTGCAAAGAAACCAACAGAGCCTAAATCGTGAGTGATGAAAATTACTGCAATTTGGCGCGTGATGCGAAGTTCAGCCAATAGATTGATGACTTCTGCGCGAATCGAAACATCTAACATTGAAACGGGTTCATCAGCCAAAATAATTTCTGGTTCAAGCACAAGTGCCGCCGCAATCACCACGCGTTGACGTTGCCCACCAGAAAGTTCATGCGGATAACGACTCATATACACTTCGGCTGGTTTTAGTCCAGCATCTTCCATTGCTTTAACAACACGTTCACGGCGGTCTGGTACGTTTGCAAAACCATGCACCACCAAAGGTTCGGTGACTATCTCTTCAATGGTTTGAGTTGGGTTTAGTGATTCGTATGGGTCTTGAAAAACCATTTGAATTTTGCGGCGCAAGTCTTTACGCTCATGGTCGTTCAAATGGGTAATGTCTTGCCCTTCAAATTTAATTGTGCCTGCGGTTGGGTCTTCGAGTCCCATTAACAACAATGCCAATGTAGATTTTCCACATCCACTTTCGCCGACTAAAGCAATCACTTCACTTCGGCGAAGTGTAAAGCCTACGCCATCTACTGCATGGACTTTTTGTACATCGCGTGAGAATAAAGCAGGACGACCTGCTTCAAAATGTTTTTTCAAACCTTGCACTTCAAGGAAATGTTCAGTACTCATTTAGAAGCCTCAACAAGATGGCAACTGGCAATATGATTATTGTTACCAATAGAATGTAAAGCAGGTTGTTCGGTATGACAACGCTCAAATGCGGCAGGGCAACGCGGAGCAAAGCGACAGCCGGCAGGCAAAGCATCTAAACGGGGCGGATAGCCCGGAATAGATGAAAGTTTTTTCTTCGGTTTGGTTAAATCAGGAAATGCTTTTAGTAATTCTTGTGTGTAAGGGTGTTTCGGATTGTTATAAATTGTATCAACATCGGCGTATTCAGCAGTGACGCCACCATACATGACAAGAACTTTGTCACATAATTCTGCTACGATGCCTAAATCATGCGTAACGAAAATAACTGCTAAACCAAGTTTCTTACGGAGATTATCTAACAACTCCAAAATTTGCGCTTGAATCATCACGTCTAATGCGGTGGTAGGTTCATCTGCAATAATTACATCGGGATTGCAGGCTAAAGCCATAGCAATCATGGCGCGTTGGCGCATTCCACCAGAATATTGATGCGGGAAATGGTCACGTTGGTCAGCAGTAATGCCAACCAATTCGAGTAACTGAGTCACACGTGCTGGAATGTTTTCTTTTGGAAATTTCGGTTCATGTTTCATCACCGCTTCGGTGATTTGGTCGCCCACCGTGCGAACTGGATTCAAAGCATTCATGGCACCTTGGAACACAATTGAAATTCCACGCCAACGAATCTCGTTCAATTCTTCTTCACTTAATGAAGTTAAATCTTTGCCTTTGAAAAAAACTTTTCCATTCACAATCTGCCCAGCCGATGGAAGCAAGCGCAACAACGCCAACATCAAAGTCGTCTTGCCACATCCACTCTCACCCACTAGCCCCATCAACTCGCCTTCTTTCAAAGTAAAACTTACATCTTCCACCGCATGAGCCGGCGCTTTGCCTTCACCGACATAATGAATTGATAAATTCTGAACTTCAAACAATGTATTTTGATGTAAAGGCTTGACCAACGCTTCTTTACTAAGGGGCAACCTGCTCGGCATGAGGTGATGTGTATCTGTTCTGGGATTTAATACCTGCTCAAGGCCTTGCCCCAGTAAAGTAAGACCTAATACTATCCAAACGATTCCTAACCCTGGTACTAACAATGCCCACCATGCTCCGCTAGAAAGTGCTCCACGACCAAAAGCATAATTTAACATTTGTCCCCATGAAAGAACAGAGGGATCTCCCAAACCGATAAACGATAATGTACTTTCATTCAAGATGGCTAAAGAAATTACCAGTACGCCTTGCACTACAAGAATTGGCATGACCAATGGCAAAATATGATTGATTACAATATGCGGTTTACTGGCGCCAATGGCTCTGGCGCGTAAAATAAATTTACGAGATTTAACTGCTAATGTTTGCGAACGGACAACGCGAGCGGTTGTTGTCCAACCTAATAAACCAATCACAAGAATGATATTGAATAAAGATGGTTTGGTTAATGCCACAATCACAACAGTTAACGGCAAATCAGGAATCACTAACATGATGTCAGTAAAACGCATCAGCGAAGTCTCCCAGCGTCCGCCGAAGAAACCAGCAATAAGACCGAATGAGCCGCCGATTATCAAAGAGATAAACGCGGCAAAGAATCCAACGGTTAAAGAAACCCTAGCACCATATACAAAGTTCGAAAAAACATCTTGCCCGGCATCATCTGTACCAAACCAATGTTGAGCACTTGGCGGTTGATAAATATCTGAAATTCCAACATTGGCTGTTGATGATTCATCATAGGGAGCAATAAGTGGGGCAAAGATTGCTAGGATCAGAATCACAATAATCATATATAAACCCACTACACCTGTGCCGCTTTTTTTAAATGATTCCCAAAAATTAAATAATTGGGAAGCGGTTTTATTTGGAGAAGTATTTTGAAGTGTGGTCTGCATATTTATTCCACCTGCACACGTGGATCTAAGTATGTATATGTTAAATCTGCTAGTAAGTTGGCAAGAATGACTGATACAGCAATTAAGATAAATGCACCTTGTAAAACAGGATAATCTCTGCGTTCTACTGCTTCAAACACAGCACTCCCTAGCCCTGGCCATGAAAAAACAGATTCGATTTGAATAGCACCTGCTACCGTAAAACCTAAATTGATGGCGATGACTGTTACCAAGGGAAGCATGGCATTTCTGAGGGCATGGTCTTTCAAAATTTGAAAAGCACTTACCCCTTTGGCTTTGGCGGTGAGAATGTAATCTTCTGAAAGTACATCTACTAAACTAGAACGCATAATTAATGTATATTCACCCATGAAAATAATTGTGTATGTTAAAGTTGGCAAGAACATATGCCAAAGCACATCACCCCATTGTTGAAATAGCGGATAAGAACTCATTCCAGGTGTGGCTTTCCCAGCTATTGGAAAACCATTGGCACTCCCCCAAAATAATAAGACGATACCGAGCCAAAAAGTTGGTAAACTCCAAAAGAGAAGACTGATGCCCGTTGAGCCGTAATCCACTAAGGTTCTTGCTTTCCATGCGCCCAATATCCCGAAAACCATGCCCAGAATAATGGAAAGAATTTGACCTGCACCAATTAATAAAATAGTATTCCATAATCTTTCAGATAACATCTCTGAAACTGGACGATTGGTGTCATAGCTAATTCCCAAATCTCCTTTGAACAAATTACCAATATAAATAAAAAATTGGGTTTCTAGTGGATTGACATTGCAATTCCCGATTTTGATTGGATTTAATGAATCGAAACAATTAATAACAGGTTTATCTAAACCAAAGCGCACTTGTAAGGCTTCAATCGCTTCTTGTTTTAGGCGTGGGTCTTTCATGCCTGCTCGAGCAGGGTCACCTGGCAAGATGCGAAATAAAAAGAAGTTAAGCACAATTACAAAAAGAATTGTAAAAACTGCCCAAGCAGTTTTATTGAGAATAGCACGACTTCGATTCAAGATTCACCTACTTTTACTTTTATAGACCCTAAAGGTCTTAAAGACCTTTAGGGTCTTGTTGTAGAAAAATTATAGTACAGGCTTCAAAGACAAATGCCTCTGAAGCCTGTCAACATCATAACTATCTTACGGGTTCAATCAATACTAACGAAGTAACATCCGTCAATTCAATTTTGGATTGGTCAATAATCCAACCTGTAAAACGGTCGTTTCGGAATGCTTGAACGGCTTGTGCATAATACGGGATGATATACACAACATCTTCATGTGTAATACGTTGCATTTCCCAAACAATTTCTTTACGTTCTTCAAAGTTCAAAGTTACTTGTTGTTGGTTGTATAGTTCATCATAAACAGGATTTGAATACCCTGTTTCGCTTGAACCATAAGGGATTGCGTCTGTTGTGTACACATACAATAAAGCACTTGGGTCAGGGTCAGAAACCCAACCCCAAATCATAATATCGAAATCAAACGTGGGGCAACAAATAGCAGTTAAAGCATCTGCATCAAAAGCTTGAGGTTCTAAAGCCACACCAATTTCTGCCCACATTTCTTTCAACAATTCAGCAATACGTGGGTAATCGCTATTATCACTATCCCAATTGATGCGGAAAGACAAAGCCCGCGAGCCATCTGGCATTTCGCGCACACCATCGCCGTCAGTATCAAGGTAACCAGCATCATCTAAAATTTGGTTTGCCTTGGCAGTATCAAATTCATAATCTGTAAGTGTGTTGTTGAACCATACGCCTAACCCATCAGGAATTAATGTAAAGCCTGGCGTACCAAGACCAAACAAAACCACGTCTATTATTTTTTGTTTATCAGTTGCATGGGCTAATGCCAAACGGACATTTCTATCGCGTAAGGCAGGATGACCTGTACAAAGCCCACCTTCATCCACAGGGCAATTTTCTGGGTCAATTTGATTGAATATAATATCCTCTGGACCAGGCGAAAATGGCGCACCTGTTACCACAGTCACAGCAGATTCGCTTTTCAAACCTTCTACTGCAGTGCCAGGTAAACTACTAATCATATCTACTTGACCAGTCTTAATCGCTTGCACCAAAGCATCAGGATTATCAAAGGTTTGGAAAATCACTTCATCCACTTTGGGCGGAGTGGCAAAATGTTCTTTATTAGCCGCCAAGCGCACAAATTCATCAGGTACATATTCCGCCAACTTAAATGGGCCAGAACCTATCATAGTGACATTATCAAATTCAGTGGGGCTAGCAGTTTCCCAAATATGTTTCGGTAAAATGTATAAATAAACCAATTGGCTTTCAATATTTGGAATCGCTTCTGTTAGTGTAAGCACCACTTCGTTATTCCCAGTGGCTTCAATCGAATCAAAATAAGTCGTATAATATCCATTCAAATATGGGTATTCAGGTGTGTCTTTATACAAGTTATAAGTAAAAGCCACATCTTCGGCAGTTAGGTCTTCACCATCATGAAATTTCAAACCCTCCTTAATTTTGAAAGTCCACACTGTGCCATCATCTGAAGCAGTAGCGCTCTCAGCAATACTCAATGTAAAAGAGCCGTCCAAATTCAAATCATACATTGAGTCGTAAACCAATTCAAAAATTGTATACTCTACTGCCAAAATTGCCATGCCAGGATTCAATGTATCGGGTCCGCCACCCCAACCGATTCTTACAACGGCTGGCGTACTAGCGCTTTGACCTGTTCCGCAAGCGGAAAGCACCAAAGCGAAAAGCAAAAAAACGAACAGAAACTTTTGTTTCATCTCTTCTCCTATTTCTTAAAATAAATTGCGCCATAGCAGATTAAACTGCCATAGCGCAGGTTTCAAAAACGATAAGTTGCAATGACCCTATCAAGGAACTCATTGACATTAATTTTACTGTAATTTCAAGAATAGGGAAAGCATAGAATTATCTTGCAATACTAAGAACGTCCGTCGCCACAGAGCACACAGAGTTCACTGAGGTTTTTAAAAGGTTTTCTCAAAGGTCTCTGTGAACTCTGTGGTTAACGAATGGTTTTGGTAAAATCTCGGCATGGAAAACCCAATCAAACTCACAGAAAAATATGAACGCAACGGCTGGCCCTCCTTAAAGAGACCTGACCTTAAACCACCCGCTGGATTAACCCTCCCGCTTCTGACTTCGGTCGAGCGGATACGCTCCCATACACTTTCATCTCAGGGACACATCGCCTGCATCAAAGATGGTGCTTATTCATCCGATGTGTTCACCATGTCAGCAAATGGAAGTTGGCTATCACGAATCAGCACAGATAGGACGCTCGTGCCATATTGGGATGATGAAACTCCGCAATGGTCACCCGATGGGAATTGGTTAGCATTTACCTTGAATGGTCATGTTCATATTGTCCCAAAAGACGGCGGCTTACCAAAAAAAATCACAGACTTTACATCGTCTGCAAGTTCTCCGCGTTGGATGCCTGATTCAAAAGGATTAATCGTTTCGTTTGAAAGATATGATGCCGACCAATTATTACTTACAAACATTGACGGTGATTATCCAACTGCATTAACGAATGACACAATTGGCGACCATTGGGATGCGAACCCATCACCCGATGGAAAATTTATTTTATACAACTTACGCCGCTTTGACGATTTAAATCGTTTAGATATTATTCTGCTTGAAATTTCAACAGGAAAACAAATCACATTATATGGCAAATCTTCTGTGCGAGCCATTTCACCAAAATGGTCACCAGATGGCAAATGGATTTCATTTATTGCCCAAGAAGGTCAACGCGAAGAGTTATATTTGATTAAGCCAAACGGGGAAGGCTTGCATCAATTTACGAAAGGCGGGCATGACATTTTTCAATATGAATGGTCACCTTCAGGGAAGCAGATTCTCTTGGTGGTGAATCGAAATGGTTCATTTGAGTTAGATGTCGCCGAAGCAGAAACAGGTAAAAGCGTAAGTCTAAGAAGCGAAGTGGGGATTCATTCCAATCCGAATTGGTCAAGAGATGAAGCATATATCACATTTGAATTTGAATCGCCGACTGTTACAACTGATATTTTCAAAATGGATTTGAAAACAAAACAAGTGACTCAATTAACATTTTCAAATCCGTCTGCTATGCAAAATTATCCATTTGTGACTCCTGAAATCGTTTCATATAAAAGTTATGATGGTTTAGAAATTCCTGCGTTTTTATATCGCCCTGTAAAATCAAATAGCGCGGCGATTTTATATCCACATGGCGGACCGAAAGATCAATATGGTTTTGCGTTTGATGAAGTGGCGCAGTATTTTACGGCGAAGGGTTATACCTACATTGCGCCGAATTATCGCGGCTCGACGGGTTATGGCAAAGATTTTGAACGCGCGAATTATAACGATTGGGCAGTTGGTGACATGCAAGATTGTTTGCATGGAGCAAAATATTTGCGGACGTTGAAAAATGTTCAGCCCGATAAAATTGGAATCGCTGGTGGAAGTTACGGCGGATATATGACGATTGCATCATTATCGCGTGACCCTGAATATTTATTTGCCTGTGGAATCACAAAATATGGTGACTCAAATTTGGTCAGCTCTTGGGCGCAATGTGAAAAAAGATTACGCTTTTATACAGAAATATTTTTAGGGCATCCATCTGATAATGTGAAAGCCTATTTGAAAGGCTCCCCCATTACTGAAGCGAAGAATGTTCAAAAACCAGTTTTGATTTTGCATGGCTTACTTGATACGATTGTTCCGCCTGAAGCAAGTGAGGAATGGGTTGAAGCGTTAAGAAGAGAAAATAAAGTGTTTGAATATAAAACCTATGGAACAGAACCTCACGGCTTTTTGCGCCGTGAGAATTTATTGGATGTATATGAAAGAATGGAAAGATTTTTGGATTGGTATTTGTTGCCTTCTTAATATGCCCAAAAGCCCCGAAGCAGGCGTAGATGAAATATCAAATAAAAAATAAAAGCAATATCAAAATTTTTATAAATTTAAATGTGTTGATATTCATATTGACATCATGTCTAAGCAGTGCTGTAGATGAGAGTATTACTGAAATATCTCCGAATCCAAATATAAAAATTACAACACCTACTGTAACGCAAGCCGTGAGTAAAACTCAAACGCCCATTCCTTCTTTATCAGTTGAGGATGCAGAAGCACGTGTTCTTGAATTCCTCAAAACTAACACAGGTTGTGTGCTTCCTTGTTGGTGGGGTATAACGCCTGGTATAACCACTTCTGACGAAATATCGTCAATTCTTGAATCCTTTTTAGGATTAGTTGTTAGTGAAGTCAGGTATGAATTTTCAGAGTCGGGTGGCTCTTTATTAATGCGCCCTCTTTCAAATGGTATTCGCGTTGGAATTCAATACCTTATCCATGAAAATGCTATTTCAATGATTTATGTAAAAACAGAAATGACCGAAAATACCTACGATTTGGTGTATGCGGACTCATTCTATCAAGAAGTAATGTCTGAATACACTCTTGAGGTAATATTGACCAGATATGGGAAACCTAATCAGATTCTTGTTAGGTCGTTTTCTGATTTAGCGGGACATTTCAATCCATTTCAAACATTATTGTATTATCCTGATAAAGGCATCGTTGTGCAGTATTTTAGTCCAAACGGATTGATAACAGAAAATGACGAGTTTATACTTCCCACTTGCCCACCTATAGGTCATATCTCGTTGAGACTTTGTCCCAGATTCAAAAATGACATTAAAAGAAATACTACAGATTGATGATAGTTATGATAAATATAAAAATATTTCAGAAGCAACAAACATGGATATTAATACATTTTATGAGTCTTATCGTGACTATGATGAAAGTTTACTCACATCAAGTTGCCCCGCAATTCTAAAAACGCCTGAAAATATCTGGCCAAGTGAATATAGAAATCCATAATAGGATAATTCCCACTATGACAAACTTCTTCAACTACGACGATTTAACTTGGGATGAAGTAGCGGATCTCCCACGCGATACGCCTTTGGTTTTGCCATTAGGTTCAGGCTATGATACTGCTCAATTGCAGAATCAATTATCAAATCCAGAACGATGCGGTTTACTTCCCCCATTCCCGTTTGGTTGGCGAAATAGCGGGCTTGAAATCCCAGATCAAATTTTTTGGGGTTACATCATCAACTTGTTAGATAGTTTGCGAGATGATGGTTTTACGAGAGTGTATTGCCTTGCCCCTAGTGGCATAGACCCACAAAGTTCTTTCATTGCAAACCTTCCAATTCTTCGGCAAGGGCATGTTTCGATGAATCAACCCAAACCATTTTTACCACCCGATACTGAACGCGAAAAAGTAATTTTGATTCCGATTGGTCACACCGAGCAACATGGTTTTCATTTGCCACTTTCGGTAGATACTATCATTATTGATGCGATTGCTAAAGGAACTGTTTTGTATAAAAGTAATAGCCCTGACCTGGCTACACGCAGTTTTAGTTTACCCGTCATGCCGTATGGAGTCAGCACACATCGTTCATCTTTTGCTGGCACGCTGAATGCTGGCGGACGCGCCTTTGAAGATTTTTGGATGGCGGTGATTGATACTTTGGTGGCTCGTGGATTCAACCGCTTCTATCTGATGAGTGGACATGGTGGCAATACCTCATTTTTGATCAATATCGTCAAATATGCTGGTGAACGTCACCGCCGCATTTTTTGCGCGACCACTTGGTTACATACATCTGGAAGCATTGGCGCAGAGGCAATCAAAAAATATCGCACCTCAAAAATTGGTGGTATGGGTCATGCTGGCGAATTGGAAACCTCTTTCATGCTTCATCTGCGCCCCGATTTATGCAAAATGGAAAAAGTTGTTGATGAAACAGATTTCGTCTCAACCCCTGATTATTATATGGATTGGATCGAAGGCGGAAGTTTGGTCGCCAACCCACCTTGGGATGATGATACAAAAACTGGCGCGTATGGCGCGGGAAGTCACGCTACCGCTGAAAAAGGAAAACTATGGCTCGAAGCCGCCATTCAAGAAAAAGCCAATCATGTAGAGCAAATCCATGAGCAACATGAACGCAGAGAAAAAAGAAGAAATGAAGGCTATGGCTTGTGGGGAAAGAAATTCTAATCTTTTACTACAAATTCAATCTTCATACCACAAAATTGACGATTACCGACCATTAAAGTAAAAAACGAACGATATTCACCGGCATTTTTGGGAGCAACAAAAAAGGCACTGACACGTAATGTATCACCCGGTGGGACGGTTTCTTTTGTATCTTGAATTTTCGTACCTTCATGGCGATACCCACCTGTGTAAACAAGGTCAATAGTCGTTCTCGTCCAAGTCTTTGAACCAGTATTTTGAATTGTCCAGAAAGCATAAAACTCAGATTTTTTTTCTATGACCGCCCATTTGGGAGGTTGGGTCTGAGAAACTATCACTGTACAAGACCAAGGAGCGGGTGTTTTAAATTTTGAAACATCTTGCGTGCCCACACCACCACTCGAAATAAATCCTAGAGGTGTATCTGTTGGAATTGGCGTTAAAGTTGGTAGAAGAAAAATAAATGTAACCGTTGGCGAAGGTGTAATAGTTGGAATCCGTGTAGAGGTAGGTGTATAAGTAGGCGTCAATGATGGGTTTGCAATAGCAGTTTGTGTTTGTGCCGCAGCGGCTGTTTGGACAACAGCAGTTTGTAAAGCATTTATATCCGCTGGTTGTTGTGGAATATCAACCTGTGGAGAAGCACTGGGCAATGCACACGCTAATGTAACAAGAAGTAAAGAAATGAATGAGAAATGTTTACGCATATCAACAAAATAAGTATAACATTTATCAAACCTTGAATCTTTCTTTGATAAACCTCTCCCCTTTTGCAATGAACTCATCATATTCTTCTGGCGCAGGAGCAGATTTCATCAAGTCTTGAGTTTTTTCTCTCAACACTTGTCTGGCTGGTGGTGAGCCTGCTTCTTGCCATTTTTCCATACTGTAATGCGGGTACACGCCGCTGATGTAATATCCGTTTTTATAATTCCGTAGTGTAGAAGGTTGATTCAAAAAGTTTTTGCCAGGTCCAACTTTGTATATTTCACTAATGGCAGAATTAACTTCATCTAATTGAAAGCCATCATGCAAACGTAAGGCTTGGTCAATAATTTCGTGGCAATGCACAAATGTTGTGGGAGAAATAGATTTCGACCCTAATGAGTCGCCGATAAACGGCGCCAAGTGTCCGTTCGACAAAAGAAGCGCGAGGGTGTTCATCCAATAGGTATCGGCGGCGATTAAATCCATGCCCCAACCTGTGCCACTACCTGATGTTGAACAATGTGGGATTTGATAATGCTTCATCATCTCTGAACATGCCACGCTTATTAAAATTGATTGCGGGTCATAAAAATTTAACATCGTACGCATGTCAAAATACACAGGCAACATGCCCAATAAAATCGACGCGCCTTTTTTGATGGTTTGGCTGACCACCAAGCCTGCTAATAATTCCGCCATCAACAAAGTTAATGTACCTGCTGGTGTTAGAGGAGTGGATGCACCTGCCATGCTGTAATTTGAAAAAATAATTGGCAAGCCGCGTTCAATCGAAACTTTCATTTTATCCACTGTGCCAGCATTCAAAACGAGTGGTGAAACAGGATTGAAATACGGAATCACAAATGGTTTATCACCCACTTCTTTGCCATGCAATAACTCAAACATATCTAACACATCAGAAAATTTATTTTCATCTGAAACCAATAACACCAATGGCTTGGTTGTATTTGAAATATGTTCAAGCGAACCATACATATCACCAAGTTCTTCTGAAACGTCGCGCACAATGCCCACTGTTGAAACCACATCATAATGTTTGAACATCGAACCCAAACGAACTAAATCACGAAAATTTTCACGTTTGAAAATATCTAAGGTTTCATCAAATGGGTTTTGATAAAATAGTGCCGTGACTCCCACACCAAAGCGGAGACGGTCTTCACCCAATTTCATTTTATGATTTCCGCGACGGTCATACACGTCAATATTTTTCGGCGCGGATTCAATCGCTTCTTCGACTTGTTCAGGCTTGAATTTTACAATTCGGTCTTGTGATTTAACCCCAAGTTTTCTTTCGAGCAAATTCAAAATATCTGGCGAATCGATGCGCACACCTGTTTCACTTAATACTTTCAACACGTTTTGATGAGCTTCTTTGATTTGCTCTTCGCTCATCATAGTCAACTTCGGGCGGACGTTGTTCATAAATGAATTCTCCTGCACTAATTTTACAGGAGAATTCTTAGCCACAGAGAACACTGAGATCTTTGAGTTTTTTTCTCACGAATCTCTGTGAACTCTGTGGCTAAATTACTTTTGTTTCTCCCAAACCTTACGGTC
>ERZ761610.1568-NODE-1568-length-12357-cov-151.649163_pt1 | contig 12357 bp, 4 predicted proteins | sample MGYA00512164_ERZ761610 | MGnify/ENA primary metagenome ERZ761610 (study PRJEB28899, sample SAMN02850038) | bioreactor sludge metagenome | biome: EBPR Sludge; feature: EBPR Bioreactor; material: flocular biomat | place: Australia: Thorneside Wastwater Treatment... | reverse complement strand
TGAAACTGTTGGCTGCGGTGGTGGGCGTTGCCCCGCCACTCCACGCATAACTTGTGCCGCCGGTGGCGGTTACGCTAATGCTGGTGGTGGTGCAGTTGAGTACCGTAGTACCAGTGTTGTTGGTAATGTTGGCACTGGGCGGGGTATGTACGGTGACAGATTTACTTGTAGTAATTAAAGCGCCTACCGGTACGGGTGTATATTGTTCTAAATTGTTGCCTATGCCCAATTGTCCCCAAGTGTTAAGACCCCAGCTAAAAAGAACGCCATCTGTTTTTAGTGCAGCGCTGCTATTCTCTCCTTCTGCTGCTAAGCTCGCCCAATTGGCGGCTGTACCAACTTGTATCGGGCTGTTTTGGTTGACACCATTTCCTATACCTAATTGTCCGCTTGTGTTATACCCCCATGCCCACAGTGTACCATCGGTTTTAATAGCAAGGGTATGATAATTGCCTGCCGATACACTCGCCCAATTGGTGGCAGCACCTACTTGAACCGGTGCGTTTTGGTCGGTATTATTGCCTATACCTAATTGCCCATACTCGTTTCTGCCCCATGCCCACAGGGTATTATTACTGTTACGCGCAATGGTATGATAACCTTCTACCGATACATTGACCCAATTGGTAGCATTACCTACTTGAACCGGTGCGTTTTGGTTGGTATTATTGCCTATACCTAATTGCCCATACACGTTGCTACCCCAAGCCCACAATGTGCCGTTGTTTTTAATGGCAAGCGTATGGTTAAAGCCAGAGGCAACACTCAACCAATCGGATGCTGAACCTACCTGCACCGGACTGGATTGGCTGCTCTGGTTTCCAGTACCCAAAACACCAAGACCACCAAATCCCCAAGCCCATAATGTGCCGTCGGTTTTAATGCCAAAACTTTGGGTTAACCCTGCTTCTATTTTTACCCAATTGGCAGCAGCGCCTACTTGAACCGGTGCATTTTGATTGGTATTGTTGCCTATACCTAATTGTCCGTTATTGTTTCGTCCCCAAGCCCATAGTGTGCCATCGGTTTTTAGGGCTATAGTATGATCAGAACCTGCCGATACGCTCGCCCAGTTGGTTTCGGTGCCTACTTGTGTTGGCGTATTTTGGTGAGTATTGTTACCAATACCTAATTTTCCGTAAGTGTTCTCTCCCCAAGCCCAAAGGGTGCCATCGGGTTTAATGGCAAGGGTGTGATAAAGGCCTTTTTCTACGCTTGCCCATACTACACCAACAAAAGCATCGTAGTTGATAGCGCCACCTGTGCCGGCAGCAGCAGGATTAAAGGTGGCAGTACCATTACCGTTATCGGTAATACCTGGTCCGGAGAAAGTGCCATTAGGCGCTTGGCTGCCGGTAAGGGTTACGGGGGCATCGGTTGGGCAGTAAGAAGGGTTGAGTCCGGTGAAACAAACTGAGGCGATGGTAATACTTCTTGTAGTTGTACAGTCATTACTTCCGGTTACCGTTACCGTGTAAGTGCCGGCGGTGGTGAAACTGTTGGCTGCTGTGGTGGGCGTTGCCCCGCCACTCCACGCATAACTTGTGCCGCCGGTGGCGGTTACGCTAATGCTGGTGGTGGTACAATTGAGTACCGTAGTACCGGTGTTGTTGGTAATACCCGCAGTGGGCGGTGTGGTGTTGCCGGTGATGATAATGCTTGCCGTAGCCGTGCAGCCATTACTATTGGTTACCGTTACCGTGTAAGTACCGGCGGTGTTAAAGCTGTTGGCAGCGGTGGTGGGCGTTGCCCCGCCACTCCACGCATAACTTGTGCCGCCGGTGGCGGTTACGCTAATGCTGGTAGTGGTGCAGGTGAGTACGGTAGTACCGGTGTTGTTGGTAATGCCTGCGGTGGTAAAGGAGGTTACCGTAACCGTTTTGCTTGCAGAAATAATCGGAGCGCCTACTTGTATGGGGCTGGTTTGGTCATTAGTGTTATTGATGCCTAATTGCCCCTCTCCACCAGCGCCCCATGCCCATAAAGAGTTATTGATTTTACGGGCCATAGAATGTCTGCTACCCGCCGAAACACTTGCCCAGTTGGTAGCAGTACCTACTTGCACCGGACTGGTTTGTTGCGTAGTATTGCCAATACCTAATTGCCCATAGATATTTCTACCCCAAGCCCATAATGTGCCGTCTGTTTTGAGTGCAAGGTTATGGTTACCACCCGCCGAAACACTTGCCCAGTTGGTGGCAGTACCTACTTTCACAGGATTAGTTTGTTGTATTAAGTTACCAATACCTAATTGCCCATTATTGTTCCTGCCCCAAGCCCATATTGTGCCGTCTGTTTTTTTGGCCAGGCTGTGCTCTCCACCTGCCGAAATGCTTGCCCAGTTGGTGGCAGTACCTACCTGTATGGGGTTAAGTTGATTGGTGGTATTTCCAATGCCTAACTGCCCGCTAAAATTATTTCCCCAAGCCCACAAAGTACCATCTGTTTTGAGGGCAAGAACATGTGTTGTACCTACCGATACACTTGCCCAATTAGTAGCTGTACCTACTTGTACCGGACTGTTCTGGTCTGTATTGTTACCTAAGCCTAATTGACCATCCTCATTAGACCCCCAAGCCCATAGTGTGCCATCGGTTTTAATGGCAAGGGTAGCATGGTAACTTGATGAAACGCTTGCCCAATTAGTAGCTGTACCTACTTGTACAGGGCTGTTCTGGTCTGTATTGTTGCCTATGCCCAATTGTCCATACAAATTATAACCCCAAGCCCAGAGCGTACCATCGGTTTTAATGGCAAGCGTATGCACTGAACCCGCCGTTATGCTTGCCCAATTAGTACCGTTACCCACTTGTATCGGGCTGTTTTGTTGGGAGCTGTTGCCTATGCCCAATTCTCCAAATATATTCCAACCCCATACCCATAGTGTACCATCGGGTTTAATGGCAAGTGAATGGCTGCCATCGCTTGCCTTCATATTAGTAAATGTTTCGCCGGTAGGTGTATAGGTAACTGTGCCACCTGTGCCGGCAGCAGCGGGGTTAAAGGTAGCAGTGCCGTTGCCGTTATCGGTAATGCCGGGTCCGGAGAAAGTGCCATTGGGCGCTTGGCTGCCGGTAAGGGTTACGGGGGCATCGGTAGAGCAATAGGCGGTATTTAGTCCACTAAAACAAAACGTAGATACGGTATTATCCGGCTCTAAACAAACTACGCCTTCATAAGCCCCAATATCGGGTAGAGCAATTCGGGTAGAGCCTGTTATATCGGTAGCAGGGGCATTTGTGCCAGTGCCTGCATTAGAGGCAGGGCTGCCCGGTTGCAGGCGAAAACCATCGTCTGCTGTGCGGTGTATGCCATCGCCCCCGGCGGGGTTGGCAGCATTTATGAACAAGGGGTCTTGGTTGTTAATGATACCCATACCACTGCTAAAGGCAGAGTTTTGCTGGGTAAGGCAATGAGATACCGTGAGAACACCTGCTATCACATGAATATCAGCTCCTACAACATTGGTATTGCTACCTTTTTTATTTCCCCAAAAAATGTTGTTTTGGCAGTATTGTGTACCGGAACTATTTACTGAGGAAAGCCCGCCGCCGTTTGAACCGGCTGTATTATTGTAAATGGTATTGTTGATAAGTATTTGTGTTGCAACTGAATTATCTAAGTAAATACCACCAGCATTGCCGGTTGATACATTGCCATAAATTACATTGTTACTTATTGTTTGAATACCATTTGCATCAGCAGAAGATACTAAATCGACACCTGCTTTACTACCGGCTCTGTTATTGAAAATAGTATTGTTGGTAATCATTTGTATTTCAGCATTAAAAGCACGCATTCCCGCAACTGAACCACTTGATATATTATTATATATGGTGTTATTGTTTATGGTTTGCGTTCCATAATTAACTGCTGAGATACCACAGGTAATTGAAGCAGAATTATTGAAAATTATATTATTTGCAATTGTCAGGTTAGATCCATCGTTTAAATTTCTAACATACACCCCACACGTTTCTGTTCGAAAAACTGTTACACCACCAATACTTATAGATCCACTTCCATTGGCATTACCTCCTGTAATAACAAAACCATCTAACCCATAAGTATGGGAAGAAGTTGCAAACATTATTACTATATGATGACAATTGTCATTACCTGTGCCATTTTGATAACCGCCGTTGTTTATGTCAAACACATCGTTACCGTTTAAGTCGCCACTCAAAATGGTGGGGTTAGCAGCAATGTTTCTTTGCGCTAATGTACTTTCTGTACCGGCAAACCCGCCATAAACCGAAACGCCGGATTTTATAGAAAAAGCATAATCCCGTGCAGTACTACAACCGGTACAATTGGCGGGGTATTCTGTGGGCTTGTAAGTACCTGCTTTCACCCAAATTTCGTGTCCGATACTGGCGATGTTAATGGCATCTTGCAGGTTTTGGAAGGCGCAAGCCCACGAAGTGCCCAACTGGCAGCCCGTGTTGGCAGCATCCACATACCAAATAGTGCCTGCTGGGGCGGAGCATCCGGCGCTCGCCCCCTGAAACTCATGCACACCTATGTCCACGTTTGTACCGAAGGGGCGGGTATTACCGAAAAGGTCGGTAGTGGGTGCGCCCGTGTTTGTACCTGTATCAATTGCCGGAGAGCAGTTGCCGGCAAATTGGAAATTGCCTGCTGTTGAGGGGGCAGTGGCGGGGTCGAGCGGCGAAACGAAATTGGGGTAGTTAGCGTTGCCTGCAATGGCTTCAATAAGGCAATTGGTAATGACAGGGGCAGAAGTACCATAATTTATCACATTTGCCGTAGCCGAACCGGTGCTCGTAGCTGCCCGATTGTTCCAGATGATGCAGTTGGTCAGCACGGGGTTGGCGTTATCACTGGCAATTCCGCCGCCACCGTTGGTGTTTCCGGCATTGTTTCCAGAAATAGTGCAGTTGATGAGTGTCAATGGTCTGAAAGCATAAATTCCACCCCCCGAATATAAAGTTGAGTTTCCGGTAATCCTGCAATTGGTCAGCGTGGGTGTATTGGGCTCGATTGCAACCCTCACACCACCACCATGATATGCGGATGAATTTCCAATAATTGAACAGCGGACTAATTGGCTGGCAGAGTTGGTAAAACTAATGCCACCACCACCACCGATACTGCCATTGTTATTTGTAGAATTGCCCGAAAAAATACAATCTGTGTAAGTAGAATTTCCACCATTAATTAAACCACCGCCACCCTGAAGAGTAGCGTTGTTGCCCGAAATAAGGCAGTTCGCTACAGTCATCATACTATTATGCGTATAAATGCCCCCACCTTGGAATCTGGAGATAGATGATGACTCCATAGACCTTGATCCGGATCCATCTGCGTTTCCACCCGACACTGTGAAGCCGTCCAAAATTGTTGAACTCGCATCGCTGACGGACACAACGACGTGCATGCAATTGTCCGATGCGTTGTCCACCGTGCCTATGTCGCCGCTGAGGGTGGTTACGTTGGTTGTCCAGTTGCGTTGCGAGCGCATGGTTTCTGTGCCGGCAAAGCCGCCGTAGATTGCCACACCGTCTTTCATGTAAAAGGTAAAATCACGGGGGGTATCGGTTGTGCCGTCGGGTTCTGCTGTGGGCTTGTAAGTACCGGCTGCCACCCATACTTCATCGCCCACGGCAGAGGCATTTATCATAGCTTGTAAATCTCCGGAGGCATTTACCCAGCTATTGCCCGTACCTGTACCGGTAGCAGTGGGTTTTACATATCGTGTGGCAGCGTTGGCGTTGTTAAAACATAATACAGCGCTTACCAACCAAAAAATTGCTAAAAATGTACTTGCTGTTTTCATAACTAAAATTAAGTTTTGTAGTGAGGCTATTACGGCAGCCCCGCCGGTATAAAAAATGATGTTTGTTTTACCAACCGTATAAGCAGGGCAGGGCGGGCGGTACAGGAGTGGGTTGAAGTTGAGTTTTGTATCATGTGGTTGGGCATTGTTACCTATATCTAATGCCCTGTATTTCCTGTTGCCCGCCCGTGCCGCTGCTTGCCGGTGGCAGTGCAAAATTGCGGCAAGATGGCGCAAAACAGGGTGCACGCATGTTTCAAAATGGTGCACTCATGTTACATTTTGGCAAAAACGCCCCCTTTTTACCCAATTTCGGGCATATTTTGCCGCTTTTTACCCTCATCGGGCTTTATGGCTGCCATCGGGTTAATTGATTTACATACCTTACTTAAAGGTTACTTTTATTGACCCGATAGACCATTCGCCCCTCAAAAAAAACTTACTTGCCCGATGTTGCTTTGTGCTAAATTGGTTTTTGCTACCTTTACACAGGTTTATTTTTTTGTTTTACTTAGCTTTTTACTACTATGAATACAGCAAATACAAGCGCCCAAAGCGTTGAAGAAATTTTTTACCAACAACAGGCAAATGCACCTGCCATTGGGCTAACTACTGCCGGTGAGCGCATAGTGATTTTAAAACGCATAGTGGCATACCTTAAAGAACATGCCCAAACATTGCAACAAGCTATGTACCAAGACCTGCGCCGTGCGCCCTTAGATACGCTTGCCGAGTTGCTCATGGTAAAATCGGAAGCCGAGTTTGCTATACAAAATTTGCACAAGTGGCTGCAACCGCATAAGGTAAAAACTTCGCTCATGAGCAAAGGCACTAAACCTTACTTGCTGTATGAGCCCAAAGGAGTAACACTCGTTATAGGACCCTGGAATGCCCCGCTTGCCTGTAACTTAGTGCCTATGATAGGCAGCCTTGCCGCCGGCAATACAGTAATTATTAAACCATCGGAGTTTTCGGTGCATACTTCGGCAGCGCTCAAAAAAATGATTGAGCAGTTGTTTTTGCCTAATTATGTGGCGCTGATAGAGGGTAATGAGCAAACTGCCTCGCAATTGCTGGCGCTGCCTTTTGACCATATTTATTTTACCGGCAGCCCTCGTGTGGGGCGTATTGTGCTGCAAGCCGCCGCACAGCACCTTACGCCGGTAACGCTTGAACTGGGCGGAAAATCGCCCACTATTGTTGATGAAACGGCAGATATACGCAGCGCAGCGCTGAAAATTGCCTGGGGAAAATGTGCCAATAGCGGGCAGGCTTGTGTAGCGCCCGATTATGTTTTGGTACACCAGAGCGTTTACCAAAATTTTGTTGAGGAAGTAAAACAAGCCATACAAACTATGTATAACCCGCAGGGCAAGGGCATTCAACAATCGGAAGCATTTTGCCGTATTATTAACCAACATCACTTTAAACGGGCGTTGGGCTTAATAGATGATGCTATTGGGCAGGGGGCTACCCTTACTGCGGGCGGCGAACACGATGAAACCGAGTGTTACCTTGCCCCAACTGTGCTAACTGACGTTACGCCCGATATGCGGGTAATGCAGGAAGAAATTTTTGCTCCTATTATGCCCATTATGCCTTTTACCAATAAGGAAGCAGTTATTGAAATCATAAAAAAACAGCCCAAACCATTAGCGTTATATATTTACAGCGCCAACCGCCAACATATCAGCTACTTTCTTAGGCATACTTCGGCGGGCAGCACGGTTATTAACCACAATATGATACAGGCTGGGGTAAATCCGTATTTGCCCTTTGGCGGTGTGCAAAACAGCGGCATGGGGCGCAGTGTGGGGTTTGCCACTTTTGCTGCTTTTGCCAACCAACGCTCGGTAGTAGAAAACCCTACCGGCTGGAGCGATTTTTCTACCATTAGCCTACCACCCTACTCTACTGTGTTTAGAAAAATGATTCATTACTTGTTTTACCGGTAACGGCGCTTTTGTTCTCCCCCCCAGCCCCCCCTCAAAGAAGGGGGGAGTTTAGATTGTCCGTTTTTTAAGGTTTTGGGGGGCTTTTTTAGGGGTTAATGCCTGTTTTTTTTAAAAAGTAACGTATAGAAAACAACAAATTGGCTCTGCGTATAGGGCAGCATTGTTTTTACCTGCCACTTGTTTTTTATTTTTCTATCATACGGTTAATTGAAGTTGGTAATCAAAACTATTGTTTGGGTTTCGGGATAATTGGGCATTAATTTGTTTGCAAAGCAAATCTGCAATATAGCTGCCAAATCCGGGCACATAGTTTTGGGCAGGTATGCCATTGTCTTTGTAATGAATAAACAACTGCTGGTTGGTTTGGTAAATTTTAACGTATATTTCAAGCTCATCGGAAGGTGGTTTGGCGTATTTTAGGGTATTGGTCATCCACTCGTTTATAATGAGGGCAAGGGGCAAGATGCTGTTGGTAGGCACATAAACATCTTCTACCTCTAAATGGGTTTGGGTATTTTGCGCTTTAGTACCCACTATTCCGCTCATAATGGTATTTACGAGGCGGGTTATGTACTTATTGAAATCAATAATGTTGTTATTGTTCATTAACTGCTCATGTAAGCCGGCAATGCTTTCTATTCTGAATCTTGCTTCTTGCAGGTGTTTTTGTGCTTCTTCGCTTTCTACTGTTCGCTCCTGCATTTGTAAGATGCTGAAAATCATTTGCAGGTTATTTTTAGTGCGGTGGTGAATTTCTTTTTGGAGCAATTCGTTTTGCTTATTTTTTAAGCTAAGGTCTTGGTTTAAAATGCTCAATTCATGGGTTTGTTGGGCAATAACCTTGTTTCTTCGGAACAGCCTTACACTAAAACCCGATACTACTAATACCGATACGCCCATAAGCCAGAGCAATCGGGTTTTGTTTTGTTGTTTTACCTCTTCCAGTTCTTGCTTGCGTTGGGTAAGCGCCAGCTCAGAGGCAAGCAATTGGTTTTCTAAAGAGGCTACACCGGCTTGGTCGTTGAGCCTATTGCTAAGTTTAAATTCTAATTGTGCGTATTTGTAAGCCTGCGGATACTGCTCTAATTGGGCATAAAGCTGTTTAAGCTGTCCTATATAATAAAGGCTATCGGGTACATTGCCCACTTTTGAAAGGGTAAATTTTAAAGAATCAAGGTAAACCGACTGATTGTTACGAAGTAGATAAACGTCTATTCGGGCTTTGGTAAGGAAGTAGTTGTCTTTGTAGTTATAAACATTAGGGTCATTTTTTATGTGGATGGTATCCTTGCCTATGTTTTTCAGTATTTTTTGTGCTAAGGCATAATTACCCACTTGGGTTGCTATTAGCGCCATTTGGGGCATAATATCTGTTCTGACGCGAAGGCTGGTATCGCGCAAAGGAATTTCGGTTAATAGTTCTTCTAATACTCTGGAACAGTTTAGCGTATCGGCAATTTTGTCGTAGGCATGGGCTATCAACTGTTTATAGTAAAGAATAAAATAGGGTATTGCGTTTGTTTCTTTTGCTATCTGATAAGCCTCTGTGTAATATTCAATGGTTTTTTGAGGGGCTTTGTTCCATGCGTCATAAATCTGCCCTTTTGCTACGGTTGGTCCCAGCAGTAGTCTTTTATCATTGGTTTTTAGCGCTATTTGATAGGCGCTGTCGTAATACATGTTGCTGATTTCAAAAGCTTTGAGCGATGCTTTGGCGGCATACGTTTCATGTCCTTTTGAAAGATAGTAATTAATAGCGTTTTTTGCAGTGGTATCAGCTCCTTCTTGGGCTTGTGCTGGGTTGCTTGCCCACCACATAAGCCAAAGCATTAAAGTTAGTTTTTGATAAGAAGTACGCATTTTAATGTGTATGGTTATTGCTGCCCAAAGTAGCATTATGAAAATGTCTTTATCGGGCAGCATTGTTTATGATGTAAGTTGTTTTTTAAGTAATGATTTATTTGTTTATACCTTTCCACTTGTTTACAGCAGGTTTAACTGTTTTTTTACTTCTTTTGCAAAGATGCTACCCAATTCAAAAGTGCCTATAGGGGTTATTACTTCGTTTTCGGTAAGAGAGGTAATGATGTTTTTGTCTATTGCAGTGGCACGGTTTACCTGAAGGTAGCGGCTGCGGTGGGGGCGCGGCACTATTTTAGCTATGGTTTGCTGAAGCGAACTGCGTATGGGAAAACCACTCGGCTGGATATGGGTAAGCAGGCTCACGTAATTTTTATTGGCAATGAGCGCATATACTTCTATCCACTCAATTTTATGTAACCTGTTGCCTAATTTAATAAAAAAATGTTCCAATTCGGCTTGGTCTTCATTGGGGGGGGCAGCGGGGGTTTGGTTTTTATAGTTTTCTATGGCGGTTTGAACAGCGGCAAACAAGGTGCCTTCATGCACCGGTTTTACAAGGTAGGCAGCGGGTTTGTGTATTACCGCCTGCCTAATGGTATCGCGGTCGCTCAAAGCGGTTACAAAAATAAAGGGCTTTTGCAACAGCGAAAGCTCACGCGCAAGGTCAATGCCCGATTTATGGGAGTGATTTAGGTTAATATCTAACAGCATGAGGTCATAGCAGGAAGGCGGAGTTAGGTTTTGAAGTGCATCTTCGTAGGTATGGCACATAAAGCTCACTTCGTAACCAAGGTCGCATAAAAGCAATTTAAGGCTTTCGGCTATGAGAAGCTCATCTTCAATTATAGCAAGTTTAATTTTTTCTATCATACGGTTAATTGAAGTTGGTAATCAAAACTATTGTTTGGGTTTCGGGATAATTGGGCATTAATTTGTTTGCAAAGCAAATCTGCAATATAGCTGCCAAATCCGGGCACATAGTTTTGGGCAGGTATGCCATTGTCTTTGTAATGAATAAACAACTGCTGGTTGGTTTGGTAAATTTTAACGTATATTTCAAGCTCATCGGAAGGTGGTTTGGCGTATTTTAGGGTATTGGTCATCCACTCGTTTATAATGAGGGCAAGGGGCAAGATGCTGTTGGTAGGCACATAAACATCTTCTACCTCTAAATGGGTTTGGGTATTTTGCGCTTTAGTACCCACTATTCCGCTCATAATGGTATTTACGAGGCGGGTTATGTACTTATTGAAATCAATAATGTTGTTATTGTTCATTAACTGCTCATGTAAGCCGGCAATGCTTTCTATTCTGAATCTTGCTTCTTGCAGGTGTTTTTGTGCTTCTTCGCTTTCTACTGTTCGCTCCTGCATTTGTAAGATGCTGAAAATCATTTGCAGGTTATTTTTAGTGCGGTGGTGAATTTCTTTTTGGAGCAATTCGTTTTGCTTATTTTTTAAGCTAAGGTCTTGGTTTAAAATGCTCAATTCATGGGTTTGTTGGGCAATAACCTTGTTTCTTCGGAACAGCCTTACACTAAAACCCGATACTACTAATACCGATACGCCCATAAGCCAGAGCAATCGGGTTTTGTTTTGTTGTTTTACCTCTTCCAGTTCTTGCTTGCGTTGGGTAAGCGCCAGCTCAGAGGCAAGCAATTGGTTTTCTAAAGAGGCTACACCGGCTTGGTTGTTGAGCCTATTGCTAAGTTTAAATTCTAATTGAGAGTAATTGTATGCCTGCGGATACTGCTCTAATTGGTCATAAAGCTGTTTAAGCTGCCCTATATAATAAAGACTATCGGATACATTGCCCACATGCGCAAGCATGAGTTGTAAAGAATCAAGGTAAACCGATTGTTTTTTGCGAAAGTGATAAGCATCTATTCGGGCTTTGGTAAGGAAGTAATGGTCTTTGTAGTTGTAGCTATCGGGGCTATTTTTTATGTAGATAGTATTCTTGCCAATACGGTCAAGTATTTTTTGGGCTAAGGCATAATTACCCACTTGGGTTGCTATGAGCGCCATTCGGGGCATAAGTTCTATTTTAACGCGAAGCATGGTATCCAGCAAGGAAGCATCGGTTAATAATTCCTCTAATACTCTGGTGCAGTTTAGCGTATCGGCAATTTTGTCGTAGGCGTGGGCTACGTGATGTTTAAGGTAAAGGCGGTAATAGGGTTTTATTTTTACCTCTTTTGATAACCGGTAAGCCTCTGTGTAGTATTCAATGGTTTTTTGTGGGGCTTTGTTCCACGCATCATAAACCTGCCCTTTTGCTATGGTTGCTCTGAGTAAAAGTTTTTTATCGTTGGCTTTTAGCGCTACCTGATAGGCGCTGTCGAAATACATGTTGCTGATTTCAAAGGATTTGAGCGATGCTTTGGTACGATACGCCTCATTCCCTTTTCCAAGATAGTAATCAACCGCTTTTTGGGCGGCAATAGAATCGGCAACGGCTTGGTCTTGCGCTTGAGTCAAATTGCTTGCCCACCACATAAGCCAGAGCACAAAAATTAATTTTTGGTATAAAGCTCTCATATTATGATGTATGGTAACTGCTGTAAAGGTATGATTTTTCTATACAAAAATACAATTCAGCCTCAAAAAAACAAGGTTTAAGCTCAAATTCTTTAAAAAATTTGGTAACCCCACAAGCCCGATAGTTTCTTTGCAGGGAGCAAGGGTACTTGTACCGTTGTCAATTATTCATTGTCATGCGAACAACATTGTATAAAAA
>ERZ761610.1561-NODE-1561-length-12398-cov-16.939075_pt1 | contig 12398 bp, 2 predicted proteins | sample MGYA00512164_ERZ761610 | MGnify/ENA primary metagenome ERZ761610 (study PRJEB28899, sample SAMN02850038) | bioreactor sludge metagenome | biome: EBPR Sludge; feature: EBPR Bioreactor; material: flocular biomat | place: Australia: Thorneside Wastwater Treatment... | reverse complement strand
GTTCGTCCTGAGCGTTTCCCCCGAGTTCTTTCGGGGGAAACAGTCGAAGGACGCGCTCTTGCACGCTGTTGCGGTTGATCCAGGCACGATCCACGCGTCCTTCGACTGCTCCTCGCTCGCAGGCTCGCGAGAAACGCTCAGGACGAACGGTGTCGAAAGATTCGGTACTGCATTCAAGTCGCTGATTCAATAGCAATGAGCGATGGAGCCGCGCACTCCGGTCTGGTCGCAAACACAGCGCGGCAATCGCCATCATTAAAAAATCATCCAGTCCTCAGGACTCGATCGGGGCGTGCGCCTAAGCTCATGAAATGCCCCTGCTTGCGCGGCATGCCGTGGTCGATGTCAGCGGACTAAGCAGCGGGGTAAGCGCCATTGCCACGGGGGCGGCGACGATGATGGAGCGACTGGATCCACAGCTGCATCTGGTTCTCAGTGCATTGCGCCGATTCCCGGTGGCTGGGCGTGGCGGCGCCGCGTTTCGGGGGTTGTTTTTCGTCGTACTCCTGTTGATTCTGATTCCAACAACCGCAAGAGCGCAGGCCTGCGGCGGCGATGGTCAGCGAGCCTGCTGCGTCGCCGAGGCAGCATTTGGTGCATGCATGGCGGGACTGATCGAGATTCCCGGTTGCACTGGCGACTGTCAATGCAGCAACAACATTTTCACCGCGACGACCAGCTGTGTTGCCCCAACGTCGTGTGGCGGCCTGGGCGAACGCGCCTGCTGCCTTGGCGAGTCGGCGTTTGGTTCCTGTGAAGCGGGCCTGGTCGAGAATGCACAGGCCAACGCGGGATATTGCACCAACCTGCCCGGCACGCAATCGAGCAGTGTGTGTCTGGCACCCACAGCTTGTGGCGGTACCGACGAGCGTGCCTGTTGTGTGGGCGAAGCGGGTTTCGGTGCCTGCATGTCCGGACATGTCGAGCAGCCGAAGGCGAATAGCGGCCAGTGCAACAACCTCGCGCCGGGTGTCCAGTCGCAGGGCATCTGCCGAGCGATCGCCCCGTGTGGCGCTGTTGGTCAGCGTGCCTGCTGTGCCGGCGAGGCGGGATTTGGAGCCTGCCTCAGTGGCCTTGTCGAACTGCCTCAAGCCAATTCGGGTCAATGCGGCAATTTCGCCTGGGGTACGCAGTCCAGTGGTGTCTGCGCTGCGATCACAGCGTGCGGCGGCGTGGATCAGCGCGCCTGTTGCCTGGGTGAGGCGGGTTTCGGCGCTTGCCAGGCCGGGCTGGTGGAAGAGCCGATTGCGAATACCGGCCAGTGCGGCAACCTGGCCCCGGGTATCCAGTCTCAGGGTCGCTGCCGTGCGGTCACGCCCTGCGGCGGAGCGGGGCAGCGGGCCTGTTGCGTCGGCGAGGCGGGATTCGGTGCCTGCCAGGCCGGTCTTGCCCAAGTGCCCCAAGCCAACGCAGGGCAATGTGGCAATCTGAGCTGGGGAACACAGTCGAGCAGTGTCTGTACCGCCGTCACGTCCTGTGGCGGTCCCGGGCAACGCGCGTGTTGCGTGGATGAAACAGGATTCGGCGCCTGCAGCGCGGGAGTCAACGAAGTGCCTGGTTGCGCCGGGGATTGCCTGTGCGCGACCAGCGTGACCGCCAACTCGACCTGCGTCACGCCTGCGCCGTGTGGCGGGATTGGTCAGCGGGCCTGCTGCGTCGGTGAGGGCAATGCCTGCAGCGCGGGCCTGGATGAAATACCCGGTTGCACCGGCGATTGCTTCTGCGGCCCCAATGCGACGGCGGCCGCGGTTTTCTCGAGTTCCAGCTGCGGGCTCATGGCCGCGCCATCCGGTGGCATCACGCAGATCTCCGAACCCGGTGTCGACTGCAGCAATTGCGACCCCCAGCCACAACCCACCGCGCAATTTTGCAGCCTGCCGGGGTTTTCCGACATGCACGCCCACATGTTCGCCCACCTGGCCCATGGCGGCGCGGCGTTTGTGGGAAAACCCTACGACCCGAACGGCGGAGTCAACGAGGCGCTGAAACAGGACTACGGCACCCACATGAATGTGGTGGGTGCCTTCGAGGGCGGTTTGCCACCCGCCAATGTCGCCGACGGCCTGCCGCCGGATTGTCCGGCCTATCTGCTCAACACCGGAGTCTGCGACGGACAGGTCCTGTGGCATGGGGATCATCAGCCGTTCGACGACCCAACCGGCACCGGCACGGACGACAAGCCGGGAGCGCCGCTGGGCGCACCACTATTCAGCGGCTGGCCGACGCACAAATCTGCCGTCCACCAGCAGATGTACTTCAAGTGGCTGGAGCGCGCTTATCGCGGCGGCATGCGGCACATGGTCATGATGGCAGTGCACAGCGAGGCGATGTGCGAAGTGTCGGTGCAGCTTGCCGATACCGACTGTGCCGACTCCATGGCGCAGATCGACCGTCAAATCGAGGCGGCCTACGACTTTCAGGACTGGCTCGACGGCCAAAGCGGCGGGCCAGGACAGGGTTGGTTCCGTATTGTTGCCACGCCGGTCGAGGCACGCCGGGTGATGCTCGCTGGCAAACTTGCGGTGACGCTGGGCATCGAAGTGGACAACCTGTTCAACTGCAAGGCCAGTGGACCGTGTCCAAACATGCCCGGACACCCTGAGCTCGACACGGTGCAGAAGGCCATCGATTTTTACTACACCTGGGGCGTTCGCCACATCTTCCCGGTGCACAACTTCGACAACGCCTTCGCCGGAGCAGCCCTGTGGCTGGATCCGCTGGCCGTGGGCAATCGCTACATCGAATACGAGTGGCAGACCGCCCAGGATTGCGCGATAACGCCGGGCGCCGGCTTGGGCTACGGATTCCGTCACGACAACGTCACCATCGACATCCTGCGTGCGCTCGCCTGCGCCGTTTCGAACGGCCCACAGATCAGCTGCGATCTGAGTGATATCGCACCGCCCTACTTTACACCCACCACTTGCAATACCCGCGGCCTCACCCCGGCCGGCGTGGATCTGGTGCAGCGCTTGATGGCCAAGGGCATGCTGATCGACATCGACCACATGTCCAGCAAGGCGCTGGACGAAACGCTTGATCTGGCCTCGGCGCACGACAACTACCCGCTGATGGCCAGCCACGGTCAGTTCTTCGATCTGCATCCCCAGCTCTACGCCGGTCCGACCATGCCGGGCCTGGACGGTCAGGCGGGTCGCCATGAGCGTATGCGGACGCGTGCGCAGCTCAATCGGATGCGAGAGAGCGGCGGCCTGGTGGCCATCCTGACGCTGGATGGCCTGCAGACGCTGCAGAACACGCCGTCGCCAACCAGCGGTTTTCCAACCGTTCAGGCCGATTGCCGCTCGTCGACCAAGTCCTGGATTCAGGGCTATCAATATGCGGTGGAAGTGATGCAGGGTCCGGTGGCGCTCGGAACGGATTTCAACGGTGTGGCTGCGCATACCGGGCCGCGCTTCGGCTCCGGCGGCTGTGGTGGCGAAACTGGCGTGGTGGATCTGTTGTCCACGCGGAAGGAAGAACGCAGCGCCCAGGAACGCGCGGGCAACAAGCTGGTTTATCCGTTCACCAATGCGTTCGGCACCTTTGACCGACAGGTTACCGGCCAACAGACCTTCGACTTCAATACCGCGGGCTTGGCGCACATCGGTCTGTTGCCTGACATGCTGGCCGATGTGAAACAGTTGGGCATGAGCGATGCGAACCTTGCGCCCCTTTACCGCTCGGCCAATCGCTATATCGAAGTGTGGGAGGCCGCACTCGGCGTCACCTGCAATATCAACGATGCCGTGCCTGTGACGATCAGCAGCGTCACGCCGAACTCCGGACCCACCACGGGCGGCACGCCGGTCACCATCAGCGGCAGCGCATTCCAGGCCGGCGCCGTCGCCCGCTTCGGCGATGCCAATTGCACCAACATCGTCGTCACCGTCCCCGATACGATCACCTGCAACACCCCGTTTGCCTCGGCGGTGCCGGTCAACGTGACGGTGACCAACCCGGATGGCCAGTTCGCCGTTCTGGTCAATGGCTACACCTACACCAATCCCGCTCCGACGATCAGCAGCGTCACGCCGAACTCCGGACCCACCACGGGCGGCACGCCGGTCACCATCAGCGGCAGCGCATTCCAGGCCGGCGCCGTCGCCCGCTTCGGCGATGCCAATTGCACCAACATCGTCGTCACCGTCCCCGATACGATCACCTGCAACACCCCGTTTGCCTCGGCGGTGCCGGTCAACGTGACGGTGACCAACCCGGATGGCCAGTTCGCCGTTCTGGTCAATGGCTACCAGTACACCCGCCGACCGACGTCAGCCACGATCAACGTCAGCGGCAATCCAGTGCGCGTGGGCGAATCGGTGGGCTTCGATACGGAGGTCGTCGGCACCAGCGCGCCCAGCGATGGTCAGGTCACGGTCACGGTCAGCAGCGGCGAAAGCTGCATTGACGATACACCGCAGGTCAACGGCACCAGCGCCAGCTTCAGTTGCCAGATCAGCTTCGGAAGCCTGGCCCCCCGCACAGCCAGCGCCGTCTTCAGCAACTCCCTGACCCATCTGGACAGCAACAGCACTCCGCTGAATCTCAGCGTCGCGCGTTTTGCTGATGTGTCAGTCAGCGTCAGCGACGGGCAGGACACCGTGCCGCCGGGTGAGGCACTGAGCTATCAGATCGCGGTGCGCAATGCAGGTCCAGACGAGGCGCCAGGTAGTCTGCTGACGCTGGCCTCAATGCCGGCGCTGGGAAACACCGCCTGGACCTGCAGCGCTGTGGGCTCTGCCCTGTGCCCAGCACTCAGTGGTTCAGGCGAACTGGACGAGCAGTTCGACTTGCCAGCCGGCAGCGGTCTGGACTTCGTCCAGACCGGCGTCGCCGACACCCAACTCGTCGGCTCGTTGATCGTCGATGTGGCCGTGAGCGCCAGCGCGGCGTCGCCAAACTTCGTCTTCGATTCGGACAGCGCCAACAACTCGGCCAGTGACGTGAATAGCATCGTTTGCATGACCGACCCTGTCGTGGTCAACAGCAACGACAGCGGCACCGGTTCGCTGCGGCAGGCGATTGCCGGTGCGTGCCCGGGCAGCACGATCACCTTCGCCAGCGGCGTTTTGTCGTCCAACCTGACCACGGATCAACTCCTGATCAGCAGGAACCTGACCATCGACGGTGGTGCGGGCGTGACCGTGACGCGCGTGGCCGGCAGCCCGAACTTCCGGATCCTCTCTATTGCCGGCGGCACCACGGTCGCGATCTCCGGTCTGACGATCAGCAACGGCAGCACGACCAGCGAAGGCGGCGGCATTTACAGCTTGGGTGGACTCACCCTGGCCAATTGCGCAATAATGGGGAATTCGGCCACCACTGGCGGGGGCATCTCCAGCTTCGGGCCGATGGCGATCGACGGCTGCACCATTTCCGGGAACCAGGCGGGAGTTGGTGGCGGTCTGTTCCACGGGTTCAACACATTGACCATGAGCAACACGACCGTCAGCGGCAACACCACCACAACGGGTCAGGGGAGCGGCGTCAACATCCAGGACGCAACCGCCACCTTGGTCAACTGTACGATCAGTGGCAACCGCAGCGATTCGTCTCAAGCAGGCATCGCACACATCATCGTCACTGTGCCAACGAGCAGCTTGTCACTGACCAATTGCACGGTGACCGACAACGTAGGCGCGGCGCAGGGTTTCGGTGGCATATGGACCGTTTATTTCCCGGATGCACCGGGCCAGACCTTGGTCACGCGCCTGCAAAATACCCTGGTGGCCAACAATTTCCCCGAGAATTTCACTACAACCGTCGGAACTGCGTTAACGCCGGTCCCGACGCCAAACGCTTTCCTTGAATCATCTGGCCATAACCTCGACAGCGATGGGACGAGCGGATTCGTCAATGGCAGCAATGGCGATCGGGTCGGCACCGTGGCGATGCCGATCAACGCTCTGCTTGCGCCACTCGGGAGTTTCGGTGGCCCGACCCAGACCCATGCCTTGCTGCCCGGCAGCCCGGCGATCAACGCCGGCACTGCGACCAGCGCACCAACCACCGATCAGCGCGGCATCGCCCGTGTGGGCGCGGTGGACATCGGCGCTTTCGAGTCGCGCGGCTTTTATTTCGATTACATCAGCGGCGACGGCCAGGGTGCTGCGCCAGGCCAGATGTTCGTCGATCCGTTGGCGCTGTCTGTGTTGCCGATCGTCGCGGGAGAACCGGTCAGCGGCGGTATCGTGACCTTCACCCCGCCTGTGGCCGGCCCCAGCGCCAGCCTGATACCGAATCCGGCCAGCATTGATGCCAATGGTGTGGTCAGCAGCAGTGCCACTGCAAACGCCATCGTGGGCACTTACGGCGTCACCGCTGCTGCCAATGGCGCGTCGAGCGTTTTCTTCTTCACGCTGACCAACGCGGCTGCCGATCTCAGCATCGGCGACGCCCTGATCACCGAGGGCGACGCGGCAACCAGCAATGCCGTGTTCACGGTCACGCGCAGCAATTCTGATACCAGCTTCTTTGTTCCCTACAGCATGATGGCGGGAACCGCGCAGGAAGACAGCGACTACCTCGCGACATCGGGGACGCTGGTCTTCGACGTGGGTGGTCCGCTGATGCAGACCATCAATGTGCCCATTGTCGGTGATCTGATTGTCGAAGGGACAGAAATGGCGACGCTGAACCTCGGCACCGTGACCGATCTCCGCGGTGCGACCACGGTGACGGATGGCAGCGGCCTGCTGACCATCAACGACAACGACAGCGCAGTGGTGGCGTTCAACCCGGTCGACGTCAGCCAGTCCGAGGCGACCAGCCCGATGGTGTTCACGGTGACCCTGAGCAATCCGGTGCAATCGGGCGTGACTTTGGATCTGAACAGCGCCTTCGGCAGCGCGACGGCGGCCGATTTCACACCGATCGTTGGCGCCACGGTCAGCTTCCCGGCCAACAGCAACGCCAACCAAAGCGTCAATGTGGTGATCAATAACGATGTGCTCGACGAAGATGATGAGTCATTCACATTGACGCTCTCGGTCCTGACCGCAGTCGGCAACGTGACGCCGGGCGCGAATGTCGCAGCTGGCACCATCATCGATGACGATCCGACGCCGACCATCAGCATCAGCAGTCCGAGCCAGCCAGAAGGCAACGTCGGCACTACGCCGATGAACTTTGTGGTCAGCCTGAACGCCGTGTCCGGCCGCGATGTGAGCTTTACACGGGCGACCGCCGATGGCACCGCAACCGTGGCCAACAACGACTATCAGCCCCTTGCCGCGGCGACGGCCACGATCCCGGCCGGTCAGATGAGCATCACGATTCCGGTGCCGATCAATGGCGATACGGTTTTCGAAGGCAATGAGAACTTCACCCTGAACCTGACCGGCGTTATCAATGCGACGCCGACCAGCTTGGGCGGTACCGGCACCATCGAGGACGACGACCAGCAAGCCACGACCACGACCATCAGTAGCGATCTGCCCGATCCCAGCGTGGTCGGCCAGCCATACACGGTGGTCGTGGATGTTTCCGCCCTAACCTTGTCGCCCTTGGGCACGGTCACGATCAGCGATGGCAGCGTCAGTTGCGGTCCAGTGGCCCTGCTCCCCGGCAGCGCGCCAAACAGCAGCGCCAGTTGCCAACTGACCAGCACCAGCGCCGGCGCCAAGACCTTGACGGCGACATACACGCCAGCCAGCGGCGCCTTTGCTGCCAGCAACAGTACCACCGACCATCAAGTCAACGCCGCCAGCACCGCGATCAGCGTGGTCGGACCGGCGCGCAGTCGGATCAATCAGCCGAGTACCTTCACCTTTGCGCTGAGCGTCGATGCGCCGGGTGCCGGATCGCCGGCGGGCACCGTGCCCCTCGGCAGCGGCGCCAGCACCTGCAATGTGACGCTGCCGACGCTGACGCCGAGCTGCGATCTGGCCTTCGATACGTTGGGCCCACGGACCATCAGCGCAACGTTTGTGCCATCGGACGGCAACTTCCTCGGATCGAGCAGCAGCGGCGCGGGCAACGCGCAAACCCTGGTGTTCGCGCTCAGCGACATCGGGGTGACCAAGAGCGATGGCGTCGGCACCTATATGCCGGGCGAACTCATCGTCTACACCGTGACCGTGCGCAACCTCGGCGCCGATGCCGCCGCGCAGATCCGCGTGATCGACGACGTGCCGGCCGGATTGCTGGATGTGGTCTGGAGTTGTGACGCCAGCGGCGGCGTGGCCTGCCCGGCGGCGGGTGGCAGCGGCAATCTGGACGTCGTTATCGCCAGCTTCCCGGTCGGCGGCTTGCTCAACTACACCTTCTACGGCAACGCCGGCAGCGGACCGGCGCCGCTGGTGAATACCGCGCGGGTGGAACTGCCGGCCGACACCACCATCGAAGATCTGCTGCCGGGCAACAACAGCGCCACCGACACCAACGTGCTGGAGTTCCTGTTGGAGGATGGCTTCGAGGATGCCGTGGTCAATGCCGCGGCCGGCAGCTTCCGCATGCCCGGAGCTGCACTGCGAAGCGCGCTCGACCAGGTCGCGGTCAGCGTCTACGTTCTCGACGATGCGCAAGGCGAAGCGCTGCGGGTGTATGCGCGGGTCATCGACAATCAGGTGCAATACGCGGTGGCCCCGCGTAACAGCCAGGGCCGACTGCGACTCGGTACATGGGCGAGCTACGACAGCGATCCGCTGCTGTCGTGGACCGGACGTGCGTTTGGCGACGGCTGGATCCTGGAGAGCGCCGAGCTGCGCTGAGCGACAAAGCGCCGGGGAACGGCCAGCCGTTCCCCGGCGCGGCGCACGTCGAATCCAGCGATTCCGCCCGTGTTGCCATGCGCGGTTCGGTGGATTCCACACGGTGAAGCGCGTGGGATCCAACCTGCTCGAAATCCTGCGGTTGCTCTTTCCGCTTCGTTGGACCATGAAGTTTCAAGGAATAGTTGTCAGCCGGCAGAAGGGAACGTCGTCGAGTAAGCTCGTTTCAAGGCTCAATATCGAGCGCAGGATTACCCTGACAAAATGAAGGCACTTTTGATCTTGCTTCCCCTGGGATTTTTACTGAGCTCCTGCGATATCAATCGTAACGGCTATACGATTGAAGACGGAGAAGTTCTTTACTGGTATCCGAGCGGGCCTGGAAACGTCAGCCGACCGGTTCCCGCGGAGGCCGCCACGTTTGTCATCGTCGAAAGCGTTGACGAAAATCATTTTGGCAAAGACAAAGACCAGGTATTCATGAACGGGCAAGTGCTTCACGGCGTGGACCCGGCCACCTTCGAATACCTGGGTGGCCTCTACTTCCGTGACAAAAATCATGGCTACTACCACTATGGAGCCAAATGCAGCGATGATCCTGCGAACTTTGCCGTCGTGCCGGCTCCTCCCGGACAATTGATCCGCTTCGCGAAAGATTCCCGCCATGTGTATTCCGGGGCGAGGATACTTGAGAATGCCGACCCCGCCACATTCGAGCCAATGGTGAATGGCTGGAAAGACAAGAGCGGTGAGCACGTGTGGTAGGGAAACAGGGGTCAGTCTGCAGTTTTTTCGCAGTCTCGTTGGCAAAGTCGGCACCGAGCCAGGTACGGGCCACGAAATCGGGCGTGACCGGGCAAACAAGTCGCCGTGGTGTTGGCCGACCAGGTGAAGAGCCTGGACTGGGTTGCTCGAAGGGCCCAACGCAAAGGCAAGGTGACGCCTGCTGAATTATCAGAAGTGCGCGCGAAACTGCTGGTTCTGCTGGGTTCGCCGAACTGACGCACAACGGCAGACCCTGGTGGCTCGAAGTAGGCCGGGGCCTTCGCGTCGGAAGTGTTTGATGGTGTGCCAAGGCGTGTACGCGAGGCGCCCGGCACTCTTCTGACAAAGCCCCGCGGCCGCCGGCTGCACGGTTGAACCTCGTCATTGCGAGGGTGAGAACTGGTGGCTTGCGCCGCATGCGGCGCACCAGTTCGAACGGGCGGCGGCTAATAAGCCGACGCACCGGACCGTAGCGACGAAGCAATCCAGTGACCCTGCTTTTGCTTCGTCGCACAAGAGCAGAGGCGCTGGATTGCTTCGCAGCGCTCGCAAAGACGAATCAAAGGCTTACGATATGATTCGTGGTGAGCACCATTGCGGACCCTCTGTCACGTAGCCCGCAATGCGGGCAACGTGACCTACACCGCCAATCAATCACTCAAAGCGTTTGGACAAGGTCCAAACCCACAAGGGACAGGTCCAAACCCACAGGATCGGCAACCTGCGCCGGCCGGTGCTCGGCCCGACGTTGATCCGTGGAAACGTTCCCTGTCCCCGCCGCTTCACTTGACCACCACCCGATCCGACGCGCTCCTGCCGAAGGTCTCCGGCGTGTACATCTCCTCGGCCTTGGCGGGTGGCACGACAAACTCGCCGGGGGTGGTGGCGCGGGCTTCGTAGCGGTAGCTGTAGACCCCGCCGGGGAGCAGCGCGGTGAACGCTTCGACACGGTTGTCGCGCAGGTTCTGGTGCTGGTACCACGGGCCCCACCACCAACTGGCGCGGCCCAGCGGACTTGGGCCCTCGGGTGGGATGGCGCTTGGCGTCAGGTCGGGATTGATGACTTCCAGGCCCGCCGGCAGCGGGTCGACCAGGGCGACGTGGTATCGGCTGGCGGTGGCCACCATGGTCAACTCGACGGCGATCCTGGCGCCGGCGCGGATTTGCCAACTGCCGTCGGTGAGTCGCTGGACGTCGGCGGGATCCTCGATGGCCGCGTAGCGACGCTCCACCTCGAAGCCATGTTGCGCCGCCGTCAGTTCCAGCGAGCGCGGTGCGTAGTCCATACCGACGCGGTAGTACAGGCGGCCGGGGCCGTCCTTGGCGATCAGCAGCGGTCCGGGTGGGCTGTGGTCGGCCAGCCATTGCATCGGCACGTCGATCTGGTGGCGCTCGGTGCTGCGACCGCGGAAGGCGTGCTCGCCGGCAAAGTCGGCGCCCAGCCAGGTACGGGCGACGAAAACGGGCGTGACCTTTTCGTAGGTCTGGAAGTAGCGATCCAGCGCCAGCAGCACGAAGACGTTGTCCTGGGTGTTGGCCCAGCGTCCTTGCACGCGATGCGCCTGCAAGCCGGAAACCAGCTTGGGAATCAGATCGGAGTCGGGCTGGTCGCCGATCATCGCTTCCAGGATGACGCCATCGGCCCGGCGGTCCGAGTGCAGGATCAGGTGATCGCCATCGCTTGTGCTGCTGGCAAAGCTGGCATTGGCAGCCGTCTCCGTGGTGCGGTTGAGCAGGAAGCGGCGGATCTGCGCGACCTCAACGGTCGACGCCGGATCGCCGGACATCACACCCAGCAGCCAGCCCAGCGACTCGAAGTTGAGGGCCTCCAGACTGCCAGCCTCGGCGATCAACCGCCGCGCGCGCGCCAGATCGCGGTCGCCATCGAGTGCGCGCACGTACAGGGCGTAGGCAATGATGTGGCGGCGCGCCTTGTCGCCGTAGTAAGCGGGAATGTGCTGCTCGATCTGGCGGATATGCGCCAGCGCGCTGCGTAGTGCTTGCGGCGAACCGAGGTAGCCCTTGTCGCGGGCGCGGATCAGCGCGTGGGTGGCGTGCAGGCTGAGGTACGGCCAGGCATCCTGACCGGCACGCCAGAAGGCGAAGCTGCCATCCGGGTTCTGGCGGGCTTCCAGCAGTTTGAGGTCGGACAACACCGAGGTCTTGATCGCCTCGGGCGTGGCCAGCTCGGCAACCTCGAAGGCCTGCAGCAGATCGCGCAGCGCCATGGTGGCGATCACCCGCGACGCCAGTTGCTCACTGCACTCGAACGGGTACTGATGCAGATACAGGTAGGCATCGGTCAGCGAATGCAGCGCGGTGGACGTGGTGGTTACGCTGAGTCCGCCGAACTGCGGCCAAACCCGCCCGGGCAACGCGATCGGCTGCTCGGTGGCGCCGCTGTCAATCACGCCGTAAGTGGCGAAGGCCTCGGTCGTCGCCGGTGTCCACACCGGCAAGTGCCCGCTGGCGGCGTCGGCAAATCCGCTGGTGGCAGCAGCGATCTGATAGCGCGCCGTGCCTGCCTCCTCGGCGGCCATCGGGAAGCGCACTTCGACCCGATCATTGGCGGGCACCGAGACGGTGAATCCAGCAGCGCCGCTGCGTTTCAGGTTGCGCGCGTCCAATGCGAGCTGCACCGACAGGGGCGCGTCGGTCTGGTTCTGCAGCACCACCGGGAACTCGAAGCGGTCACCGAAGTTGAGGAAGCGCGGCGGGCTGGGCCGCAGCATCAGCGGCAGTCGCGCCGTGAGCTGCGATTCGCCGATGCCGAAGTGGCTGCTGCCGGATACGGCGACCGCCATGATCCGGTAGCGGGTCAGGTTGTCGGGCAGCTTGAACTCGGCCGTGACGCGGCCGTGCGCGTCGGTCTGCAATGCGGGCACGAAAGCAGCCAGCGGGTTGAAGTCGCTACGTATC
>ERZ761610.1553-NODE-1553-length-12454-cov-16.905638_pt1 | contig 12454 bp, 7 predicted proteins | sample MGYA00512164_ERZ761610 | MGnify/ENA primary metagenome ERZ761610 (study PRJEB28899, sample SAMN02850038) | bioreactor sludge metagenome | biome: EBPR Sludge; feature: EBPR Bioreactor; material: flocular biomat | place: Australia: Thorneside Wastwater Treatment... | reverse complement strand
GGTAGGTTAAGTTGGTCATGCAACCAGCCCACTGCGCCTAAATGGTCTTCATGGGCGTGGGTTAACACTATTCCTAAAAAATTTGGTAGGTTTTTATAAACAAATTCCAGATCAGGTGCTACCATGTCAGCGCCTGGAAGGTCTTCCCCTGCAAAGCCAGCGCCAAGGTCAATTATTATCCATTTCCCATTATAGTGGTACAGGTTAACATTCATCCCGATTTCATTAGAGCCGCCTAGAGGCAGGAAAATAAGAGAATTCTTCTCAACTTTTATAGCCATTTTGCATAGTCATTTGGTTCTAAGTGCTAGATTTAGTACATAGGCGCCAGATTATTTGAAGTTTGGAGTTAGTAAAGCAGGTGTGGGTGAGGGAAAATCAATGGGAAATTAGAAGCTATATCCTGTTTCCTAATAATTCCTGACTTGCTAACTTCAAACAATTCCAGCATGTTTCCGCAAGTATCAGGTTATATAATATTAGGCAAGCGGGAAATTTAAGTGTAGATAATGAAAAGACTTAATGTAAAATTAGTTCTCTTTTTGGAATTATTGGCACCCCCCTCTAGTTGCATATTTGCAACTAAAGTTTTACTGTTGCATAAATGCTGTGGCTTTTTAAACACAATTTATGTTTATTTAGTTAAATTTTTGTGTCTTTAATAAGTTTCATTGGGGTGTTACAATTTTATAATAAAAAGGGGTTCTTATGGTTCAAAACAAGGTTTTAATAGTTGATGATGAAAAAGACATACTAGATATAGTATCTGACATCGTGGAGGACGCTAATTATAAACCTTTAAGGGCTAGGAACAGTCAAGAGGCATTTGAGCTTATAGCCGAGAAAATGCCAGAGGCGGTGATACTTGATATATGGCTGAAGGACAGTGAGCTTGATGGGCTTGGCATATTGGAGTTCATGAAAAAGAAATATCAGGACATACCAGTTATAATGATTTCTGGTCATGGTAATATTGAAACGGCGTTGCGCTCCCTTAAACTTGGTGCTTTTGACTATATTGAGAAGCCTTTCAAGCAGGATAAACTTATAAATACCCTTAATAAGGCAATTGAATTTTCAAGGTTGAGCAAAGAAAACAGAGACTTGGTAATTAAAAGCCAGCATATTGATTTTTTGTACGGTGACTCAAATACAGTAAAAGCCCTAAAGTCGGAAATTGACAGGGTTTCAAAAACTGAAAGCAGGGTTTTTCTTAATGGCGAAATAGGGGTTGGAAAAGACTCCATAGCTCGCATGATACATAATTTATCAAAGCGTAATAACGCAAGGTTCGTGAAGCTTGACCTCTACAGCTATGACCCGAAAGATATTGAAGAGGTTTTGTTTGGAACGGAAGACAGCGGTGATCTCAACTCTCCTGCTAGAAGAGTGGGGCTGGTGGAGCTTGCTAATGGTGGCAGTCTTTATTTAAGTGAAGTTTGTGATATACCAAAGGAAGCGCAAAGCAGGCTGGTAAAATTTCTTACTGATGGCAAATTTACTAGAGTTGGCGGTACAAAAACCATTGAAAGCAATGTTCGTATAATTGCTTCAACAAATCGTGATGTTGACAAGAAAATAAGGGATGGTGAGTTCCGCAGTGACCTCTACCACCGCTTAAATGTTGTTAACCTAAAAATACCTTCATTAAAAGAGCGCAGGGAAGACATACCAATGTTAGTAGAATTCTTTAATGACCATTTTTCTAAAAAATATAATTTTCCTAAACGCCGTATAACTAATGAGGCGGTAATTGCCTTGCAGTCATATAACTGGCCTGGGAATATAAGGCAGTTGTTGAATGTAATTGAATGGTTGTTGATAACTAACACTGGTGAGCAGGGTGAAAACATAAAAACCAGTATGCTGCCTGAAGAAATACTTTCTGGCTCAGTAACGAGTGAAATTTCGGTTGCAACTACGGGTTCTTCAGCAACCCCTCAGAATAAAGAGTTGATGAGCCTTAAACTGCGTGATGCACGTCAAGTGTTTGAGCGCCAGTACCTTATGGCGCAGATTAACAGGTTTGGTGGCAATATTTCTCGTACAGCTTCTTTTGTTGGCATGGAGCGCTCTGCTCTGCACCGCAAGCTAAAATCACTTGATCTGGTGAAAGAAAGTGAAGATCTGAAAGAGGTTGCGTAACAACACTGTCTTAAATATCCAATGAAAAATATCCTAGTAACAGGTGGCGCAGGTTTTATCGGTAGTAATTTTATCAGGCGGATAATTGTGCAAGGTGGCTATAATATAACCAACCTTGACCTTCTGACCTATGCTGGAAACCTTGCCACAATAAAAGACCTTGAGGGTAAGCCGAACTATAAATTTATTAAAGGTGATATTTGTGACAGGGTCTTACTAGAGCAAGTTTTTTCTGAAAGTAATATTGATATAGTGGTAAATTTCGCCGCAGAAAGCCATGTTGATAGAAGTATTATTGAGCCTGACATATTCCTCAAAACTAATATTGGTGGTACACAGGCATTACTTGATACCGCACGAAAATTCTGGGCGGTTGACAAAAAAGACCCCAAAAATACAAACTACAGGCAGGGGGTTAAATTTCTTCAGGTTTCCACTGATGAGGTCTATGGTTCGCTAGGTGAAACAGGTTATTTTACCGAAAATACCAATCTCCAGCCAAACAGCCCGTATTCAGCGTCTAAAGCTGGGGCAGATTTTATTGTAAGAGCATATTTTGAAACCTTTAAACTGCCAGTTAATATTACTCGTTGCAGTAATAATTACGGTCCGTACCAACTTCCTGAAAAGCTTATACCACTTATCATATCAAGGGCGTTAAGCGATAAGAGGTTGCCAGTATATGGTGATGGAAAACAGGTAAGGGACTGGCTTCACGTAGCTGATCATTGCAGCGCAATACAAACTGTTTTAGAGAATGGCAAAAATGGTGAGGTATATAATATTGGCGGTAATAATGAGAAGCAGAATATTGAAATAGTAACTATAATACTTAAAGCATTGAATAAACCTGAAAGCCTTATTGAGTACGTAACTGACAGGTTAGGGCATGACAGGCGTTACGCAATAGATAATACAAAAATAACCACACAGCTTGGCTGGAAACCACAATACACCTTTGATAACGGGGTGGCTGAAACTATTGCTTGGTACACCAATAACCAGAACTGGGTTGATGTAGTTGCCAGTTGAGTTATTACAAACCTCTATACTTTCTGCTGAAAATCAACTATCAACTATTAACTAATAACTAAGAATTAACTTGATATGAATCAGAAATTATCAGTTTACGAAATTATTGAGCAGAAAGATGAGCCGATAAGCCACACACTTTCCGTTATATTAGATGATGAGCCAGGCGCTCTTTCACGGGTTGTGAGTGTTTTTACCAGCCGTGGCTACAATATTGACAGTTTAACAGTAAGTCAGGTTGATGAAGAAAAGGCGGTTTCTCGCGTTACTATAGTTACCAAGGGCGGTTATGCTGTAATTCAGCAGATAATGAACCTGCTTGACAGGTTAATTCCCGTATATGAAGTGAGAGATCTTACCTATGAAGGCCCGCATATAGAGCGTGCGCTGGCATTGGTAAAAGTTATCTGCACGGGGGAGCAGCGTGCCGCAGCGCAAGCGCTGGCAGACAGGTTTGGCGCAAAAACCATAGACTCCACACCAGAGTCATTTATTTTTGAAATGGCAGACATACCATCAAAAATTGAAAAATTTATCGGCCTGATGAAACCGCTTGGTGTTTCTGAGGTTTGTAAAACTGGCGTTACCGCAATTGCCCGTGGTGCTGAGTTTATTAGCTATTAGGAAATGCATGATAAATTTCTAAATACGATATTATTTTTAATTAGTGTCGATTCAGCCCAAGAGGTAATACTTAGAACACTTGCTGGCAATATTAACGAAGAAGAGAGATTAAATTTTAGAAATGCTATCAGTACGGCATATGATTGTTTAGAGCCTCCAATAGATGATAAATCTGAATATACTATTAAACATGGTAGAGATGGTACCTTTAATATGTCTATAAGAGAAATTGCAGAATTTGTATCAAATTTTTCTTGTGCTGATGTAGAGATAAAACATGTAGATGTTTCCAGTGCAATAAAGGCATATAGAGAACTTAGTTTATAACTTTCTTCCAGTAATATAAGGTAAATTTAAAAACATTTGAAACTTGCGTAAAAATATGCCTATAAGTATCTGGTTTTTATGTTGTTAAGTTATTTCCTAACAACATAAAAACTTAATAACCTAACAACCTGAATCTATGTCATCTGAATCAGTCCTGAAGCAAAACACCTTTGAGTATGGCGGAAATACTGCCTATATAGCAGATCTCTATGAGAAATACTTGCAAAATCCTGATTCAGTTGATGGTGACTGGAAAGTTTATTTTGCAGGCTTAAGCGATAATCTGGCGCAGGTTTCAGTTGATTTTAAATATAAGAATGGTAGCGCAAAAGCCCGCTCACAGGTTGTGGGCTATTTTCCAAAACCATATGTGGTTGACAGGCGTAACCCTAAAAACAAAGGCAGAAGGGCGGCAGATAAACTTCCGCAAGGTGGTAATGTATCATCAGAAGTGGTAGATTCTATCAACGCTCAGCTTCTTATACGTGCTTACCGTGTGCGTGGCCACTTGATAGCAGATCTTGACCCATTACATATCGCAGGCAATAAAACTCACCCTCAGTTGGATATTTCCCGTTATGGTTTCACTGAGAATGATATGGATAAACTGATAGGTGTTGGTGGCTGGTTAGGGCATGAAAAGCTTACACTGCGTGAGATATTGAATATTTTAAGGGCAACATACTCCTCAAAATGTACAGTTGAAATAGCCCACATACAGGATTCCACCAAGAAAGAATGGCTGGAAAAGCGCCTTGAAACCTCTCTTGGTAGGCCAACATTAACGGCGGAGCAGAAGAAGAGAATACTTAACATATTGGTTGAAACTGTTGGCTTTGAAGAGTTTCTGCATAAAAAATTCCCAGGAACAAAACGTTTTTCTGCGGAAGGTGGTGATAATTTAATGGTGGCGCTTGATTTTGGCGTTGCACGTGCTGCATCTTTAGGCGTTAAAGAGGTGGTGGTTGGCATGCCACACCGTGGCCGTTTGAACGTGCTTACTGGCTTCATGGGTAAGCCATATGTTGCAATGTTGAATGAATTTCAGGGCGGCATGTCAATGCCTGCAAATATCAATAGCTCAGGTGACGTGAAGTATCACTTAGGTTTTTCTAGCGACAAGAAATTTGAAAATAACTCAGTACATTTATCACTAACTCCTAACCCTTCACACCTTGAAGCGGTTAACCCAGTAGTAGCAGGGCGTGTTCGTGCAAAGCAAGACCAATTTCAGGATAAAGAACGTACTCAGGTAATGGGTATTTTATTACATGGTGATGCTGCATTTTGCGGGCAGGGTATAGTTGCTGAAAGCTTGGCTATGAGCGACCTAGATGCTTACACAACAGGTGGTATATTTCACGTGGTAGTTAACAATCAGGTAGGCTTTACCACAAACCCGATAAATGGTCATAAATCTCCATATCCTACGGATTTTGCAATGATGATGCAGCTTCCGATATTTCACGTGAATGGTGATGACCCAGAGGCGGTAGTTCATGCAGCGCAAATAGCTGCGGAATACCGTGCAAAATTCAAGCAGGATGTGGTGCTTGATATGTGGTGCTATCGTAAGCATGGTCACAATGAAGGTGATGAGCCACGCTGGACTCAGCCTAAAATGTACAAGGTGATAGATGCAAAACAAACCCCGCGTGAAATATATGGCGAGCAGCTTATCCGTGAAGGTGTTATAATTGAAGCTGATTTTGAGAAATTGAAAGAAGATTTCTATAATAGGCTGGATACAGCTCTTAACGCATCAAAGGAATATAAACCTGAAAAGGCAGACATGCTTGAAGGTAAATGGACTGGTCTTGTTCAGAACTTTGGTGATGATAATAAATTAGAAACAGGTGTTGATGAAAAAACCCTGAAAGAAATAGCGATGAAACTATCAGAAACTCCTTCTGATATGGTTCTGCACAAAGGTATAACAAAAGTTCTTGAGAATAGAAGAATAATGGCTGAAACTGGTCAAAACCTTGACTGGGCAATGGGTGAAGCACTTGCATTTGGCTCATTATTGCTTGATGGCAAGCCAGTGCGTTTAACGGGGCAAGACGCAATTCGTGGCACATTCTCTCATCGTCATTCTGGCTTTTTTGACCAGAACACCGAAGAATGCCGTTTCCTGCTTAACCAGATTCGCCCAGGAAAACAGGCAATGTATGAGGTTCACAATTCCAACCTTTCTGAATTTGGTGTGCTGGGTTTTGAATATGGCTATTCACTAACGGAGCCAAATGCCCTAACCATATGGGAAGCGCAGTTCGGTGATTTCGTGAATGGTGCGCAGATAATGATTGATCAGTTTATTTGCTCCGCTGAAATAAAATGGCTGCGTATGAGTGGCTTAGTAATGCTTCTCCCTCACGGTTATGAGGGGCAGGGGCCAGAACACTCTTCAGCACGTCTAGAGCGCTTTTTACAATTATGTGCAGAAGATAATATGATAGTTTGCAACTTAACAACTCCAGCGAATTATTTCCATGCACTACGCCGTCAGTTGAAGCGTGCTTATCGTAAACCGCTTATCATAATGTCGCCTAAATCATTATTGCGCCATAAGCTTGCGGTTTCAAACTTCACGGACTTCAATGATAAATCAACTTTCAAGCGTGTATTGCCTGAAACTGATAAACTGGTTGCAAATGACAAGGTGCGTAAGGTGTTAGTTGTTTCTGGTAAGTTATATTATGAACTGCTTGAAGAGCGCAGGAATAAAAAGATAGATGATATTGCAATAATAAGGCTGGAGCAGATATATCCATTCCCTGAAAAATCACTTGCGGAGGAGTTTGAGAAATACAAGAACGCAGAAGTGGTATGGGTTCAGGAAGAGCCAGCAAACGCAGGAGCATGGACATTCGTAGACAGAAAAATAGAAAAAACTTTAAGCGAAATCAAAGTTAACTCTAAACGCCCTGTTTACATTGGTCGCCCTGAAGCCGCAGCTACAGCATGTGGTTTCATGAAACTGCACAAAATCCAGCAGGATAAAATTATAGCTGAGGCGCTGGGTTAATGTAGTTGTTAGAAAATCCTAACCCCTCCCCTTATAAGGGTTTACCGCCTGTTCTGGCAGCCATACGCCTTTGGGCAACGCACCTTTCTGGAAGAATATATCAATAGGAATACCGCCTCTAGGGTACCAATACCCACCAATTCTAAGCCATTTAGGTTTTATTTCAGCAATTATCCTTTTAGCTATCCCCATGGTACAGGCTTCGTGAAAATCACCCTGATTCCTGTATGAGAACAGGAATAGTTTCAAACTTTTGCTTTCCAGCAGGAATTTATCAGGCACATAATCAATTACCAGATGTGCAAAATCAGGCTGCCCAGTGAGCGGGCAAAGGCTGGTAAATTCAGGGCAGGTGAACCTTACAACATAATTTTCGCCCGCATGAGGGTTTGCCACTTTTTCAATCATTGCCTCCTCGGGAGAAGTGGCATAACCAACCTTGTTGCCGAGTTGTTTTAAGTTTTTATATATTTTTTTGGTCATTTTCTTAGTAGTTTGTAGTTAGTTTTAGTTGTTTATTTTATTCCTTCTCTCCCTCCGCTGCATCTTCCTCCCTCTGGAAGAGAAGCTTGCGGCGTATAAGCCTAATTCTAATTAGTGATGCAACATTTGTAAGATGGAGCATAGAGTTGGTTGTTGAATGGCTTGAGCGTAGTTTGGAAGGCGAGGCACTTTCTGGCAGTATTATTCATCAAGTTTTAGATTGTGTCTAGATTTTGTTTGAGAATTTTTGCAACCTGCTGTTAAAATTGCCATTTGTGCCGTATTTTCTATATTGGCTTGATATTTAGTGTTTTCAATGGTTTATTAAGTGTTTTAATTACATTAATATTACGCAAAATGAACCTAGGCACTGTTAACAACACTGATGATATACCAGTTTTTGATGATGTTATTACAGCGTATAATAACATAAGAGAATATTTTGGAGAAAGTGATAGGGTTTATTTTAACCACTTGCTTCCAGTAAGTTTTGGAAGCGGTGATTTAAAAGATCAAACTCCTGTTGGTGTTAACGAATTTCAGGCAATATCAGAAATTGGAAGTTTCAAGCTGTTCGGCGCCTTCAATAAAATATGTCAGGTTTATAAAAGCACAACCAATGAAAACAGAGTGGTTAATGTGGCGGCAAGTGCTGGTAACCATGCTCAGGGTGTTGCGCTAGCTTGTAAAAAACTAGGGCTGGAATCTGTTATTTTTATGCCAGTTGCCACCCCTATCAATAAAATAATTGGCACATTAAGGCATGGCGGGCAAGATGTATCAGGGTTAGAGGATTTAGCTTTGACTAACCCAACAAGGGGGCAGGTAAAAGAATATTGCGATCGAAACTTTGATAAATGGGCAAATGTTAAAGTTAAAATAGCAGGCGCTAATTTTGATGAAACAGCAAAACTTGCGCAGGAATATACGCAGAAGATAGGGGGTAATTTCATACCACCTTATAACAACAAAGAGGTAATTGCCGCCGCAGGAACCTGGGGTTTAAGACTGATAGAAGACCTGCTAAAACATAACTTTAATTCCCTCAATTATGAAAAACAGGATAATTTTGTTTCAATTGAGGCTTTAATGACCAGCAGTCCAGATAACTGGACGAATGTTGTAAAAGAGAAAATAGAGAAATTATACGGCGAAGGTGGCAAAGACCTATCAATAAGTTTGCCCGTTGGCGGTGGTGGACTTGCGGCTGGCATGTCTTTAGTAATCAGGAAGTTTGCTCCCGCTGCGGAGTTGATAGCAGTTGCGCTTGAAGGGACACCAAGCCTTATTGAATCCGCCAAAGAAGGAAGTGTAGTTCCAACAACACCAGCAGGGTTAAAGTATGATGATGGGTTATATATTCCTGGGGGAACTAAGGTTGCAAAAATTGGTGATATTACATTTGAAGTCATTAAAAATAATTTTGATAAAGCTGTTTTAGTTGAGCATAAAGCTTTTATGGAAGCTACTGCTAATAATTTGTTTAGAGAGGCAATGAGTGAGCCACAAGCAGGTGCAACGCAGGTTGCAGCATTAAATGCTGCAACAAGATCTGTCAGAATATCGGTTAAAAGCGGTGAAAATCTCTCGCTTGAAGAAATTAGAATAATAAGAGAAAAATTTCCTACCCCTGCAATTGGAATGGTAAAAATTGACGGAGCGATTTTAGAAACAGTAGAGATAAAGAGAAATTAAAAATTATTACTACTTCCCAATAATTTTCATCTCAAACTCATTATCGTTCATTTCAAAATAATCTCTATTCAGTCCGAATTTGGTGGGTAGTTTCATTTTTATATTAATGCCGTTATTAGCTTTGACGCTTAATGTTACAGGAATTTCAGCATTGTCGTTAGCTAACATTGTTTTTAGCTTTTTAAATTTTATTTCATCTAATTCATCTTCAGTAACAAAAATTTCAGCAGAAAGTTTTAGTAGCCTGAAATAATCCGTAGTTGAATGAATTTTACTGGCGATGATACGAACACCGCCTTCATCACGGCGTATCTCAGTTTCAATAACCATTGGTGTGTTGGCTTTCAAAATGTCCCGTGAACTATTAATTAAATCTTCATTGAACATGTTAACCTCAACCATACCTGTAGGGTCAGAAAGTAGGAAGAACGCAAAGCGCTTGCCACCCCTTGTGCGGTGAACAATTTTATTAGCGACGCCAATCATCAGGGTTTTATAACCTTCCTGATATTTTTCTCTGTCCTTGTAATTATACTCACCTTCTTGCCTTTTGGGGCGTTCTGAAATTGGAACTTTTTCTTCTATATCCTCAATAAAAGTAAATTTATTTTTTGGTATTATTGGCAATAAATTATCAACAGGGTGCTTATCAAGGTAAAAGCCAATTGCCTCAAACTCCCTGAAGATTTTCTCCTGAGGTAAAAAATCTTCAATTTCACGCAGCCTGAAATTTTGTGTAGCGTTATTAGTAACTTCATCAAGCCCAAACAGGCTTACTTGATTAGTGTTTTTTTCCTCGTGGATAGACTTGCTGTAGTTAATGATGGTTGGAATTTCTTCAAATATTTTCTTTCTATTTTTATCAAAAACATCAAATGCGCCAGATAAAGTAAGGCTTTCAAGCTGTCGCTTGTTCATTACTTTATCACTTGCCCTATTTATGAAGTCTGAAAGGTCTTTAAAAGTGCCATTTTCTGTGCGTTCTTTTATCATGATTTCAATTGCGTCAATGCCAACGCCTTTCAGCGCACCTAAAGCGTAACGAGTTGCTTTTGTGCCATCTTCAAGTTTTTCAGTGGTGAAATATGCGTATGATTTATTTATGTCAGGTGGTAGAATTTTAATGCCTGTACGTTTTACATCCTCCTTAAAAACAAGAATTTTATCGGTATCAATAATATCCTGATTCATTGAGGCGCAGTAAAATTCAGCTGGGTAGTGGGCTTTTAAATAAGCGGTTTGATAGCCAATAACCGCATATGCTGCCGCATGAGACTTATTAAAACCATAGCCTGCGAACTTGGCAACAAGGTCAAAAATTTCTTCTGCTTTGGCTTTTAAAACATTGTTTTTTACCGCGCCATTAACGAATAGTTCCCTCTGTGCGTCCATCTCCGCTTTTATCTTCTTGCCCATAGCACGGCGTAAAAGATCAGCGCCACCTAGTGAGTAACCAGCCAAAATTTGCGCTATCTGCATTACCTGTTCTTGGTAAATAATTACCCCGTAAGTTTCCTTCAGGCAGGTTTCAAGCATCGGGTGCAGGTAGTCAGGCTTTTGCTTACCGAGTTTGCAAGCAATATAAAGCGGTATATTTTCCATCGGCCCAGGGCGATATAACGAAATAAGAGCAATAATATCTTCAATTGAATCCAGCTTCATTTTACGCATTGAATCACGCATACCCGCAGACTCCATCTGGAACACGCCAACACCGCTGCCCCGTGCCAGCATTTCAAAAGTCTTTTTGTCGTCTAAGGTTAAATTATCAATGTCAATTTCTACGCCTTCATTTTCTTTTATCATTTTAACTGCTTTGGAAATAAGTGTAAGTGTTTTTAAACCCAAAAAGTCAAACTTCACCAAACCTGCTGCTTCGCTATATTTCATAGCATATTGCGTGGTTGGCATGCTTGATTTATGGTCAGTATATAGCGGCAGAATTTCCATTAATGGTTTTGAGCCTATAACCACACCCGCAGCATGGGTTGATGCGTGGCGGTGCATGCCTTCCAGCTTTAAACCAATATCTAGTAATTTTGCAATTGCCTCATCTTCCTTTGCTTCTTGTTTTAGTGCAGGGTCAAGCTCAATTGCTTTTTCAAGTGTTACGGGGTCTATCGGGTTGAATGGTATCAGCTTACAAATTCTATCAACCTTAGAATAGGGAACTTGCAGCACCCGCCCAACATCTTTTAATACTGCCCGTGCCTGCAATTTTCCAAAAGTTATAATTTGTGCTACATTGGCGTTGCCATATTTTTGTTGAACATAATCTATCACTTCACCCCTACGCTCTTGGCAGAAATCAATATCAAAATCTGGCATTGATACACGCTCAGGGTTTAAGAAGCGTTCAAAAAGTAACCCAAAACGTATGGGGTCAAGGTTAGTTATCTGCAAAGCCCAAGCCACAACGGAGCCAGCACCAGAACCACGCCCAGGCCCAACAGGTATATCATTTTCCTTCGCCCAGCGTATAAAGTCAGAAACAATCAAAAAATACCCAGGGAATTGCATTTTGTTGATAACGCTTACCTCAAAATCAAGGCGGTCAAAATATTCTTTGAATTTTTCACCTTGGTTTTCAGAGTGGTTAGATGGAATGCCTAATCTTTTACACAAACCTTCGCGGGCTACAAAATAAAGTTCATCCTCCTCATTCTTGCCGCTATGTGTAGGGAAGCGGGGCAGCATCGGATCAGAACCTTTTGTTATATAACTGCATCTCAGGGCTATTTTAACGCTGTTCTCCAGTGCTTCTGGCAGGTCAGCAAATAATTCTGCCATTTCATCAGCGCTTTTGAAATATTGGTGTTTGGAATATTTCGGGCGGTTTTCATCAGCAATAGTAAAGCCATCCGCAATGCACCTTAATATTCCCTGCGCTTCATGCATTTGTGGGGTGGGGAACATTACATTGTTAGTTGCAACTATGGGTATATTTTCCTTAGCTGCCAGCGCTAGCACTTTCTTTTCAAGCGCTTCCTCACGGAAATCAGGGAAGCGGTTAAGCTCAATATAAAACTCGTCTGCAAATTTACTTTTCAGGTAAGTTATAAATTCTTCCGCCTGCTGGGTTTGACCGTCTCTTAGTAAATTATATAAAACCCCGTCATA
>ERZ761610.1552-NODE-1552-length-12454-cov-359.835148_pt1 | contig 12454 bp, 8 predicted proteins | sample MGYA00512164_ERZ761610 | MGnify/ENA primary metagenome ERZ761610 (study PRJEB28899, sample SAMN02850038) | bioreactor sludge metagenome | biome: EBPR Sludge; feature: EBPR Bioreactor; material: flocular biomat | place: Australia: Thorneside Wastwater Treatment... | reverse complement strand
GGCGCTGCACGCCGAACTCGCCGCCGTCGACCCGAGCACGGCGGCACGCCTGCACAGCACCGACGCGCAGCGCATCCAGCGCGCGCTCGAGGTCTTTCGTCGCAGCGGCCAGCCGCTGTCCGCTCTGATCGCCGCCGCGAGCCACGCGTCGCCACCGTACCGCATGTTGTCGATCGGCCTCGTGCCGAGTGATCGCAGCGTCCTGCACCGGCGGATCGCCGACCGTTTCACCGCCATGCTCGCCGCCGGGCTCGAGGGCGAGGTCGAGTCACTGCGCGCCCGCTACCGGCTCCACGGCGGCTTGTCGTCGATGCGCTGCGTCGGCTACCGGCAGGTGTGGGAAGTGCAGAATGGCGTCGCACCGCGCAACGAGCTGCGCGATCGCGGCATCTACGCCACCCGCCAGCTGGCGAAGCGACAGCTCACATGGATCGCCAACAGCCTCCGCCCGCAAATCGTCGATTGCCTGGCACCGGACCTGTCGGCCAGGCTCGAGCGCCTTCTCGACCTGTTCATCGACTGAAGATCAGGCCTGCGGTGGCCGCAGGCGATCGAGCCGCAATCGCTGCCGCTCGTCGAACAGGCGCCGGGCGGCGAAGCTGACCGCGACCATCGTACCGAAACCGGTGCCGGCGGCAATCAGGAACATCACCAGGATCTGGTATTTCACCGCTTCCACCGGTGGCGTCCCGGCGAGAATCTGGCCGGTCATCATTCCCGGCAGGCTGACGATGCCGGCGGCCGACATGGCGTTGACGATCGGAATCATGCCGACACGGATCGCCTCGCGGCGGCTGTCGGCGATCGCCCGTCGCGCGTCCTGCCCGAGTGCCAGCCGGCTTTCGATGATCTGACGCTTCTCTGCCGCATCCTGCGTCAGGCGGTCGAGCCCGAGCGAAATGCCGTTCATCGTGTTGCCGAGAATCATGCCGAGCAGCGGAATGGCGTACTGCGGGGCGTACCAGGGATCGTTGCCGATGACCAGCAGTAGCGCCAGAACGGTCACGGCGAACGACGAGACGAACATCGACAGGGTGCCGACCGCGAAACCCCAGCCGCCGACGAAACGACGCTTCTGGCGAACCATCACCTCGCGTCCGGCGACCGCCAGCATCACCGCCGCCAGCAGCCCGACCCACAGCGGATGCGCGTGGGCGAACAGGAGTTTCAGCACGAGACCGATGAGGACCAGCTGCACGGTGCTGCGCGCCGCCGAGATCAGCAGTTGCCGCTCGCTGCCGATGCGCAGTCGCCAGGAGAGGCCGGCAAGCGCCAGGATGAGCAACGCGGCCAGCGCGAGATCGAATGGCGACAGCGAGACGACGTTCATCGCCGCCCGCACTCGTGCAGTTGCCCCTGATCGAGGACGAAGTGACGTTGCGCGACGCGCCCGATCTGCCCTTTGTCATGGCTGACCCAGAGCAGTGCCGCCTGCCGCTGCAGCCGGTAATCGGCGAGCAGCGATTCGACCCGCCGCGTGTTCTGCTCGTCGAGATTGCCGGTCGGCTCGTCGAGCAGGAGGACTGCCGGTGCCTGCATCAGCGTGCGCAGCAGGGCAAGCCGCTGCCGCTCGCCGGTCGAGCAGCGGGCGACCTGCCAGCTCATCGCCGCTGCCGGCAGATCGAGCCGCGCCAGCCAGTCGGCGTCGACCCCGTCTGCGAAATGATCGCCGACGAGCTCCGACCACCACTGGCTCTCGGCCGCCACCAGCGCCACCGCGCGTCGCCATGCCGGCGCCGGCATGGCGGAGCAGACGGCATCGTCACATCGGGCTTCACCGCGGTGCGGATCGAGATCGGCGATCGCCCGCAGCAGCAGCGTCTTGCCGCTGCCCGACGCGCCTTCGACACAGACGCACTCGGCGGCGGCGACCGACAGCCCGAGCGGACCGACGTGATGAGTGGCAAACTGCTGCAGGTGCAGGCTGGCCAAGGCTGGGTGCTCGCTCTGGCGACGCTGGCGGCCGCAAGAAAAGGGCGCCCGGCGGCGGCGCCCTTTCGCGTCCCCCTGCGGATCGCTCAGAGGATCGGCTGATGGTCGACCGACGGCGCCGACCCACTCGGCTCATAGACCACGTGCGGCCGGCCAACCAGCAACGGGTCGATCGGACCGATCGCCTCGATGTCCTTGCCGGTGTAGTTGAGCTTGTGCAGGACGTAGCGCATCGCATTCAGCCGCGCGCGCTTCTTGCAGTCGGACTTGACGACGGTCCACGGCGTTTCGGCGGTGTCGGTGTGGAAGAACATCGCCTCCTTGGCCTTCGTGTAATCGTCCCACTTGTCGAGCGACGCGAGGTCGATCGGCGACAGCTTCCATTGCTTCAGCGGGTGCACCTCGCGCTCCTTGAAGCGCCGGCGCTGCTCCTTGCGGCTGACCGAGAACCAGAACTTGATCAGGTGGATGCCACTGCGCACGAGCGTCCGTTCGACCTCTGGCGTCTGCCGCATGAACTCGTTGTACTCCTCGTTGCTGCAGAAACCCATGACGCGCTCGACACCGGCCCGGTTGTACCAGGAGCGGTCGCAGAAGACGATCTCGCCGGCTGTCGGCAGGTGCCGCACATAGCGCTGGAAGTACCACTGCCCACGCTCCTCCTGCGTCGGTTTCTCGAGCGCCATCACCCGCCCGCCGCGTGGGTTGAGGTTCTCGGTGAAGCGCTTGATCGACCCACCCTTGCCCGCCGCGTCGCGGCCCTCGAAGATGATCACGACGCGCTGTCCGGTCTCCTTGACCCAGTTCTGCATCTTGATCAACTCGACCTGCAGGCGGTACTTCTGCTTCTCGTAGGCCTTGCGCGACATCAGGTTGCGGTACGGGTAGGAGTTGTTGTCGCGCCAGCCACTCGCCAGCTCGTCGTCCGGGCTGGTCGCCGGCTTCGCCGCCGCCGGCTGCTCCTTGTCGAGCAGCGCCTTGCGCAGCGCCATCGCGTCGTCGGGCGACGAGCCGGTCATGATCGCTTCCAGCGTCTTCGCCAGCGAAGCCGTGTCACCCACCTTGGCGTGCGCGATGATGTCCTGCAGGGCGACCTTCTTCTGCTCGATCGCCGAGCTGGCGGCCTCGGCGACGTCGTAGGCCTCCATGCCGCTCGCCGTATGCGCGGGTGCCACGTCCCCGGCCGATGCCTTGCGTGGCTGCGCTGCACGCGTCGATACGCTGGCGCGCGCCCGTGGTGCCCGTCCCGCCGGCTTGGCCGCTGCAGCCCCGGCATCCCCGGCTGCCGTGGTGCCTGCGGGCTTGCTGCTGTCGGTGCCATCTGCGACGGGCGGCGTTCTCTTCTCCATCTATCTCTCTCCAGTGGAAGGTGTCGTGCAACTCGAAAACGCGTCGAATACCTGCTCGACGTGAGTTGTGATGATAGCGCCGACATGTCAGACAGTTCAATTGCTTGAGGGCCGTCGGAACACTCTTTTGCGGACTTTTCGGGTCGCCGGCCGGCACGGCTGCGAAAGTTGCACGCGCCGACGCCAACGGCAGCCGGGACGACGGCTGCCGATGACCGCCACGCCCGTCCGGTTGCATCGCCATCAGCAACTCTGTCGCCTATACTGCAGTGCGGATCCGGGCAGACGCACGCCTGCCCGCCCACCCGATGGATCGCAAGGCGGAGCTTCGCATGGACGCGCAATCGGTCACTGGCTGCGCAGCGCAGGGAAGGAGTCACTGGCGACAGCTGCTGCTGGTCGCCGCCTGCGTGCTCGCGACCTCATCCTGCGCACCACCGGAGCCGGTGCGCATCGGCTTCCTTGGCGGCCTTTCGGGCCGTGTCGCCGACCTCGGGATCGGCGGCCGCAACGGCGCCATCCTGGCCGTCGAGCAGCGCAACCAGCGCGGCGGCATCAACGGCCGGCCGATCGAGTTGATTGCCGAAGACGACCAGCAGGACCCCGAGGTCGCCAAACAGGCAGTGGCCCGCCTGATCGCCCGCCCGGTCGAGGTGATCATCGGCCCGATGACGAGCGCCATGGCGATCGCCGTGGTGCCGCAGATCAACGCCACGACGATACCGCTGATCGCGCCGACGGTCACGACCAACGCGCTCACCGGCATCGACGACCAGTTCTTCCGCGTCGTCGCGCCGACCGCCCGGCACGTCTTCAAGTCGGCCGACCTCCATTACCGGCGGCTCGGAATGCGACGCGTGGTGCTGGTCTGCGATCTGCGCAACAAGGCGTACACGGCCAGCTGGGCAGGTGACTTCCGCCGGGCCTTCGTCGCTCTCGGCGGCACCGTCAGCGACGAGATCGGTTTCGCCGACGACGACGCACTGTCGGTGCTCGCGACGCGCGCCCTCGCCAGCCGGCCGGACGGGGTAGTGATCATCGCCAACTCGGTCGATACCGGCCTGCTCGTACAACAAATCCGGTTGCGCAACCGCCAGGTTCGACTCGCCACGGCCGAATGGGCGGCCACCGAACGCCTGATCGAGCTCGGCGGCCAGGCGGTCGAAGGATTGGTGGTCGCACAATACGTCGATCGGCAGAACCGCAACCCTGCCTACCTCGCCTTTCGCAAGGCCTACCGCGAGCGCTTCGCCCATGAGCCCGGCTTCGCTGGACTGACTGCTTTCGACGCCACCAATGTCGCCCTCGATGCCCTCGCCAGCAGGCAGAAGCACCAGACGCTGAAGCAGGCATTGCTCGCGCATGGTGAGTTCGTCGGCGCACAATCGCCGATCCGCTTCGACGCCAACGGCGATACCGAGCGCGACACCTTCCTTTCCCGGATCCACGACGGCGAGTTCCAGTCGCTGCCGTAGCCCGCCACACGGGCGATGCCGGCGCGGCTGCCGGCCGGCATCCGCGCGCGACGCCGCCCGGTGGCACCACCACGTCGCCCCGTTGCCCGTTCCCGTTTGCCGGCGGAAAAGCGACGGCGGACGGCAACGGTCTGGTTTAACATGGCGGCATGGTTCGTTCGCTTCGTTTCTGGCTGGCGCTGGCGTTGGCGAGTGTCGTCGCCACCGCCACCGGTGCGGTCGTCGCCGTCCTCGTCGTCGTCCTCGTGCCCCGCCTCAACGACCAGGTCGAGAGCAGCAATCGCGCACTGGGCCTCTCGCTCGCGCGGCAGGTCGACGACTTCCTCCGCGATTCGGCAGAGGTTCTCGAACGCCTCGCCAGCGAGATCGAGGCTGGTCCTCAGGGTTCCACTGCGAGCACCCGCGTCCTCCTCGACACGCTGGCGCAGGCACACCCGCCGCTGGCCGCGCTGCATCTTCTCGATGCGCGCGGGCGGGTGATCGAAGTCGGACTGCCGCGCCCACGGCGAGGGCAGCGCAGCGAACTGCTCGGACTCGACTTCTCGGCGCGTGCTTTCGTCCGTACGGCGAAGCCTGCCGGCAGCGTACTCTGGTCGGACAGCTACCTGTCGCAGCATGGCCGGATCGTCGTCGCCGTCAGCGTGCCGCTGCGTCCACCCTTGGGTGCAGCCGGTGACGAGCCGTGGTCGCTGGTCGGTGAACTCGATCTCGAGAGCCTCGCGGGGCACATCGCCGAGCTGGGCGAAGGCGGCAGTCTGCTGACGATCATCGTCGACCGTGTCGGCCAGGTGGTCGCGCATCCCGACGCCACTGCCGCGACGCGGCAGGAGAACCTCACGCACCTGCCGCTGGTCCAAGCTGGCTTGGCCGGCCGCTTCGCCACCGAGCGTTTCTCTCTGGCGGGCCGGGAATACATCGGCACGGTGACCCCGGTGGGGAATTCTGGTTGGCTGACGCTGGTGGCGCAGCCGGAAGAACAGGCTTTCGCGACGATGCACACGGCGCTGATCGGGGTTGCCAGCGGATCGGCCATCGCCCTCGCCCTCGCCGTCGTCGCCGCAGTGGTTTATGGCGAGCGCCTGGTACGGCGCATCGCCGCCTTCAACCGGCACCTGCAAGCGATCGCCGATGGCGACTACGGAGCCACCCTGCCGGCGTCGCGTGCCGTTGAGCTGGCCAGTCTGGGGACCAACCTGCGGCGAATGGCAAACGCCATCCTGGAACGTGAAGCGGCGCTCGTCGCCTCCGAGGAGCGCTACCGCGCCCTTTTCAGTGATGCGCCACTGGCGTATCAGTCGGTCGAGGTCGACAGCCTGCGGCTGGCCGCGGTCAATGACGCCTGGCGCAGCCTGCTCGGTTACGACAGCGCCGAGGTGGTCGGCCGTCCGCTCAGCGATTTCCTCACCGAAGGCTCGAAGGAACGGCTCGCTGAAGTCTTTCCCGCTTTCGTCTCCTGCGGCCGCATCAACGACTTTGGCTGCGACTTCCACGACAAGGATGGCCGGACGATCCCGGTGCTGATCAGCGGGCGCATCCACCGCGGCGCGGATGGACAGGCGCGGACCCACTGCATCCTCACTGACATCAGGGAGCGCCTGCGCAGCGAGGAAGCCCGGCAACGCGCGGCATCGCTGCTCGAGCATCAGGCGGCGCGCGCGCTGGCGATGCTCGATCTGCCGAAGGCCGCCGAACGGATGAGCGAAAGCGAGTTCATCCGGCACGGCTTGGCCGAAGTGGAAAGACTGACCGGCAGCCGACTGTCCTTCGTCTATTTCCTCGCCGACGAGCAGCAGGCGGCGGCCGAGATCACCTGGTCGAACGCCGTCCGTGACAGCCTGCCGGCGATCAGCGAGAGACTGTGCGCCGGCACGCTGACCGGGATCTGGAACGAAGCACTGCAACGGCGGGCACCGGTACTCTACCAGGACCGCCAGGCCGTCCTCGCGACCAGCCCGCTGGCAGCCAGTGCCGGACTCGAGCGGCTGATCAGCGTGCCGGTCATCGAGGGAGGCATGGGCCGGATGATGCTCGGCGTCGGCAACAAGGCCGAAGCCTACGGCGAGAACGAAATCGAGACCGCCCGCCTGCTCAGCCAGGACATCTGGCGCATCGTCAACCGGCACCGCACCGAGCAGGCGCAGCGGCTGGCCGCGACCGTCTTCTCGGCCAGCAGTTCGGGCATCTGCATCACCGATGCCGGGCAACGGATCATCTCCATCAACCCGGCGCTGTCGACCATCAGTGGCTACGGCAGCGAGGAGATCATCGGCCGCACGCCGCGTCTGTTCGCCTCGGGCCGACAGCACGTCGGCTTCTACCGCGAGATGTGGAGCTGCATCAAGAGCAGCGGCACCTGGCGCGGCGAGATCTGGAACCGGCGCAGGAACGGCGAGATCTTCCCGGCCTGGTTGACGATCACCGCCGTCATCGGCAGCGAGGGCAAGGTCACGCACTACATCGGCAGCTTCCACGACATCACCGAGCGCAAGCGCTCGCAGGACCACATCCACTTCCTCGCCCACCACGATGCGCTGACCCGGCTGCCGAACCGCCGCCTGCTCGACGAACGCATCCGCGAGGCGATCGATCGCTCGCGCCGCGAGCAACTGCATGCAGCCGTGCTCTTCATCGACCTCGACCGTTTCAAGCTGATCAACGACACCCTCGGCCACGATGTCGGCGACCGGCTGCTGAGCCGCGTGGCCGAGATCCTCAGCAGCGTGCTCGACGAGCATGAGACCGTCGCGCGGCTCGGCGGCGACGAGTTCGTCATCGTCGTTCCCGAACTGGCCGACGTGTCGCGAACGGCGCAACTCGCGAACCGGCTGATCGAGGTGGTGTCGGCACCGCAGCTGATCGACGAACGGCCATTCCAGGTCACGCCGAGCATCGGCATCAGCATCTACCCGGACGACGGCGAGGATGCCCCCACCCTGCTGCGCAACGCCGATACGGCGATGTACCACGCCAAGGAGCGCGGGCGGAACAACTTCCAGTTCTTCACCGCGGCCATGAACGAGGCGCTGCGTGAACGAGTGTCGATCGAGCACGAGCTTCGCCTGGCGATCGAGCGCGACGAATTCGAGCTCGTCTACCAGCCGCAGGTGGACAGCCGCGATGGTCGCGTCGAGGGCTGCGAAGCGCTCCTGCGCTGGCACCACCCACAGCTCGGCCTGGTACCGCCAGGCCGCTTCATCGCCATCGCCGAGGAAACCGGGCTGATCGTCCCCATCGGCGCCTGGGTTCTGCAGCAGGCCTGCCGGCAACTGCGCGCCTGGCACGACGCCGGCCACGCCGGCATGCGCATCGGCTTCAACCTCTCGCCGCGGCAACTGCAGCAGGCCGACCTCGCCGAACGGATCGCCGCGACGCTCGCGAGTTGGCGGCTACCCGCCAGCAGCCTCGAGATCGAACTCACCGAAAGCATGCTGATGGCCGATCCGCTGAGCGCCAGCACGCTGCTGCGCCGCCTCGCGGACTTCGGCGTCCGCCTGGCGATCGACGACTTCGGCACCGGCTACTCCAGCCTCGCCTACCTCAAGCGCTTCCCGGTCTCGCGGCTGAAGATCGACCGCTCGTTCGTTCGCGACCTGCAGACGGACGCCAACGACGCGGCGATCATCGCCGCCGTCGTCGCCATGGCGACGAGCCTGAACATCGAGGCGGTCGCCGAGGGCGTCGAGACGGTCGAACAGCTGCGCTTCCTGCAGTCCCGCGGCTGCCACGTGGTCCAGGGCCATCTCTTCAGCCCGCCGCGCCCGGCAGCCGCTCTGACCACCTTCCACTTCCCCTTGCCGACAACTGGGGGCTGAGCGCCAGGACGCACCGGCATTGCCACCGGCCCGGCGGGAGCAGCGCACGCTCCCGGACAACCCGGCGCGCGCCGAGGCAAAGGCCCGGCGCGCGCCGCGCATCAGAACATCAGGCGCGCCAGCAGCAGACCGCTGGTGACGGCCACGCTGGTGGCGACCAGGCCGGGGATCATGAACGAGTGGTTGAGCACGTACTTGCCGATCTTCGTCGTCCCGGAGAGGTCGAAGTTGATCGCGGCGATCAGCGAACCATAGGTCGGGATGAAGAAATAGCCGTTGACCGACGGGAACATCGCGATCAGGAACTGTGGCGGGATGCCGAGCGCGATGCCGAGCGGCATCAGCGCACGGGTCGTCGCCGCCTGGCTGTAGAGCAGCACCGAAGCGAAGAACAGGCCGAAGGCGAAAGTCCACGGTGCCGCCTCCGCCCAGTGTCCGATCGCCGGCACGATGACGTCCTTGTGCGCAGCGATGAAGCTGTCGCCGAGCCAGGCGAGACCGAAGATGCCGATCACGGCGACGACACCGGCGCGCAGCGTGGCGGTCTTAGGCACCTCGTCGACGTTCACCCGGGTCAGCATCAGCATGATCGCAGCCACCGCCATCATGACGATCTCGATGACGATCGGCATGCCGAGCGGGCTCTTCGCCCCCGGCAAGCGACGCAACTCGGGAAAGAAGCCAAAGAGGACGACCAGCGCCACGCCGGCAAGGAAGAGGAAGGCCGACAGCTGCGCGGCCGGCTTCAGCGGCGGCCGTTCGCCGGCCGACTGTGGTGCCGGAATCTGCCCGGAGCGCAGCCGCTCCTGATACGCGGCGTCGTCGCGCAGATCCTTGCCGACGAACATCGAGACGATCGCCGCCGCGACGACACCGGTCAGCGTCGCCGGCACGCAGATCATCAGGATCTGCGGCAAGCCCCACTGGCTCATCCCCTTCTCGGCGAAGAGACCGATCATCGCTGCGGTGGCCGCCGCCACCGGACTGGCGGTGATCGCCTGTTGCGAGGCGATGGTCGCGATCGCCATCGGCCGTTCCGGGCGAATGCCGTTCTGGTGTGCCGTCTCGTAGATCACCGGCAACAACGGATAGACGATGTGTCCGGTGCCGGCGACGAAGCTGAAGCTCCAGGTGGTCAGCGGCGCGACGATGGTGACGTATTTCGGGTTGGCGCGAATGATCCGTTCGGCCACACGCACCAGATAGTCGATGCCGCCGGCGGCGTCCATCACCGACGCCGCCATGATCACCGCCAGGATGATCAGCATGACGTCGATCGGCGGCGAAGTCGGCGTGACGCCGAAGCCGACGACCAGGAGCAGCAGTCCAACCGCTCCCCAGAGGCCGAGTCCGACGCCGCTGTAACGCGCCCCCATCCAGATCGCCGCAAGGACGACGACGAACTGCAGGGCAATGCTGATGCTCATGATCCATCCTCCAGTCTGCCGCCGCAGCGGCATCGATCAGTCGTGCCTCGGCACCAGGGTTGCTGCATGGCGGGACTGCCGCCGCCAGGATCACTCGCTTTGCGGACTGATCAGGTTCTCGAAGGAGAAGATCTCGTCCCACTGCTCCTGGCTCAACAGCTTGCGCTCGTCAACGACGATCTGCTGCAGCGACTTGCCGCTCTCGTAGCCCTCGCGGGCGATCTCGGCGCACTGTTTGTAGCCGAGGGTCGGCTTCAGAACGGTGACGATGCCGAGCGAATTGAGCACCATCTGCCGCGTGTGCTCGGCGTTGGCGGTGATCCCGTCGACGCAGTTCACGCGCAGGCTGGTGACCGCGTTCTCCATCGTGAAGATCGAGGTGAACAGGGCGAAGGTGATCACCGGCTCCATCACGTTGAGCTGCAACTGGCCGGCCGACGCCGCCAGCGTCACCGTCAGGTCGAGGCCGATGACCAGGAAGCTGGTCTGGTTCACGACCTCCGGGATGACCGGATTGACCTTGCCCGGCATGATCGATGAGCCCGGCTGCATCTGCGGCAGGTTGATCTCGTTCAGGCCGCAACGTGGCCCCGAGGCGAGCAGGCGGATGTCGTTGCAGATCTTGGTCAGTTTGGCGGCGGTGCGCTTGAGCACTCCCGACAGCTGGACGTAGGCGCCGGTGTCGGAAGTCGCCTCGACGAGGTCGCCGGCGAGGATGAAGCGGGTACCGGTCAGCTCGGACAGGTGGCGCGTCGCCAGCTCCGGGTAACCGGGCGCCGCCGTCACCGACGTACCGATCGCCGTCGCTCCGAGGTTGATCTCGTGCAGCAGCTGACGTACCTCGGCGAGGCGGCTCACCTCCTCGCCGATCGTCGTCGCCCAGCCATTGAACTCCTGCCCGAGAGACATCGGCACGGCGTCCTGCAGGTGGGTCCGCCCCATCTTGAGCACGCGGTCGAACTCTTCGGCCTTGCGCCGGAACGCTTCCTGCAGCAGCCGCAGCGCATCCATGTAGCTCGCCAGGCGCAGGATCAGCGCCAGGCGGAAGGCAGTCGGATAGACGTCGTTGGTCGACTGTCCGTAGTTGACGTGATCATTCGGGTTGAGGTGGTGGTACTCGCCCTTGCGATGCCCGAGGCTCTCCAGAGCCAGATTGGCGATCACCTCGTTGGCATTCATGTTGGTCGAGGTACCGGCACCACCCTGGATGAAATCGGTGACGAACTGCTCACACAGCTCGCCGGCGATCAGCCGGTCGCAGGCGCCGGCAATGGCGTTGGCAAGCCGCGCGTCGAGCACGCCGAGGTCGCGGTTGGCCAGCGCCGCCGCTTTCTTGACGTAGCCGAAAGCCTTGACGAAATACGGCTCGGCCGACATCGGAATACCGGTGATGTGGAAGTTCTCCTTGCCGCGCAGCGTCTGCACGCCGTAGTAGGCGCCGTCCGGCAGTTCCTTCTCGCCCAGAAAATCTCTCTCGATTCGTGCCATTGCGACTCCTTTCAGGTGATCGGGCTGGTTGTCGATGCGACCCATTCATTCTAGTCTACCCTCAGGATCCGGCGAACGGCGACGACCGGGGCATGGCAGCTCCCCTTCGCTGGACCATCCTTGTTCTACGGGCACTGGCCGACACGCCAAGTCATGGACCACATTGGACCAGCAGGGAGGGCGTTGGATGAAGAATGCGTTGACGGCACTTGTGCTGGCCCTGGGCATGGCCTGGGTGTTCGCGTCAGCGCAGGCGACGGCCAGTGACGGCCCGCGCGACCTGCCAGAGCGGGCTGGCGCCCTGCTCGGCGGCATGAAGGAGCTGGGACAGCAGTACCGTGATCTGCAGTTCAGACGCGGCGGCATGCCTGCGGATGCCCGCGCCGCCGCAGCCGACAGGACCGCGCTGCGGCTGGCCGCCTACCGCGAGGATCTGGCCAGGCTTGCGCCGCAGCTTGAATCGGGCACCCGCTTTGCCACCGACCTCGGCCGGTTCCTGCAGAGGTGGCCGGACGAACCGGCGATCCGCCAGAACCTGCTGGACGACAGCTGGGGCGAGCGCATCCAGACGGAGATCACCGCGCTGTGGCTGCAGGTACTGGACACGCGCCCGGGCTGGAAGACGCCGTTTCCCTTGTTCCGGCCGTGAACAGCTGGCGCTCGTAGTCAGCCGGGATGCCGGCAAACGGTGCGCAGGCGATCGCATCCACCCCGAGACCGGAGTGCAACCATGCTTGACCGCCCGTCACCCGCCAGCCCCCTGCCCTGCCGCAGCGCGTTCCGACTCGGCAGGACCCGATGGCTGGGGGCGTTCGCGCTGGCTGTCGCAGCCTTGCCGGCGGCACCCGGCGCCACCCTGACGCTGGTGGACAGCCGGCCGCTCGCTGCCGGCGCCAGCGCGGCACCGCCGCCCTGGCCGGCTAGATCAGAAGAGCGTCGTGTAGGGAAAGAGTGTAGATCTCGGTGGTCGC
>ERZ761610.1549-NODE-1549-length-12507-cov-47.453662_pt1 | contig 12507 bp, 10 predicted proteins | sample MGYA00512164_ERZ761610 | MGnify/ENA primary metagenome ERZ761610 (study PRJEB28899, sample SAMN02850038) | bioreactor sludge metagenome | biome: EBPR Sludge; feature: EBPR Bioreactor; material: flocular biomat | place: Australia: Thorneside Wastwater Treatment... | reverse complement strand
CCCTATGGGACCGGCTAACCGGCTAAAATGGCCCCTTTTCGAACCGCCCCCTACAGGTGTGACAAATAGCGCTCCGAGACTGTCTAAGAATACGAAGAAAACCCTAAGTAATGATTTTAAAGTCGTTACTTAGGGTTAATAGATATGGGAAAAATGTCGATTACTGCTGAACGCGATTGATAGGCGTCGCGCGATCATTTTTAAAGTTACCCAAGCTTACGGGCTTAGCGCTGACTCGTAATGTAGCGCCTTCCGAACGAGATAATTTCAAAAACGGGCTGAGTACGATTTCGTTGGTGTCTGGGTTGAAAGTATAATCACGTGGACGTTCCAAGATCTGTTGATCTGGGTTTTCCTTTGTTCCAAATGAAACTTTCAAAGTTGTAATGTCCGGAGTGAATTCAAGCTGACGCTTTTGAGCCGCCACACGTTGAACTAGGTTGTGACCGAATTCTGCTAAGTGTGAACCGAAATCGCGCGAACACAAATCCGCAAAGATACCGCCGGAAACTGACAATAGAGATGGGAATGCTTGCACGGGGCCACGGCCATCTGTCGCGCAATTTGCACTTTTCTTGTCAAGATTAGGTAAGGCCGCGGCGATTAAAACTTTTGAACGATCTCCGCCCTTTAAATCTACTAACTTTTGATAAAAATCTTCGGCCGATAAACCCGGAGTTACATCGTCTGCGTCCGTTAAAAAGATCACAGCTAGGTAAGCATCAGGTTGATAGAAACCTTTATTTTTTTCTTCGTTTAGCTGTAAATTTGTTACCGCTAAAACCGGAGAAAATGATTCTTCGGCTTCTGGACCCCATTGTGTTCCGATCATAACCGTATTTTTCAATACTTCTTTTGGATTCGGAGTGTCGCGAGTGATGTAAACTTGGTCGGTGATCTCTTTGCCATCAGCGGCTTTTAATTTAACTAATTCACCCAATGGGTTCATTTTTCTAACGCCCGATGGAACATAAACGGTTTTATCGTTTAAATATTTAGAATCGTAAACCGGTACCACGCCGATGCGGTAATCTACGCGCGAGTTTTCGAAGAACGTCTCCGCGAATAGTTCAATGTTTTCGGCCATTTTAGCTTGGTAGCCTTTCATAGAACCTGAATTATCAACTACGAATAAAATATTAACTTTTGGTTCTGGCAACGTCGCTTCCTGAGAAACTTCGGCAGTTACCTCGTTGAATTTTTCAGGCGGTCCTTGGCGTTCGGGAGACTTCACGCCACACGCTCCTAGGAAAAATATCGTCGCTAGTGTTAGAATTAAATATTTAGTCATCATAAAGAAGCCCCTTTGTACGGGCAGTCTTCCGCTTTTACCTGGAAGTGTCCGACTTCATCCACCCAAACTTCATCATCGCCACCGCTTACTGGAAACGTCATTGTTTTGTTCTTATCTGTCCCAGAGAACTTTAAATCCTTAGCTTTAACCGTTTGATCTTTATCAAGCGTCAAAACATTTTGAATGAGTTCGATATCGATGATCTTCATTTTCTTTAAGTTCGTTTCAATTTCTGCTAGATCCGCTTTAGCTAAAGCTTTCATGCGGGCGTCTGCTTTTTCACGAGAACCTTTTTTAACTAGGGAAATTAGCTCGGAATCTCTGTAGAAATAACGAGGAAATTTATCCGCAGTTTGCCCGAGTGAACTCATTGAAATAGTCGATTTCTTTAGTTTCGATATTGTTTTCCAAGTCTCTTCAGACATTGGTAGATCAATCATAGCTTGCAAAGCATCCACTCTCGGTAACATGCGCTTTTTGAAAATATCGACTTTTTTAATCACATCTTTGTATGCGCAAATTTTTAAAGATACGAATGTTGATAGCATGTATGTTTCGGGCCCCACCTGCGGCGCCCAAACTGGGGATGTGATCGACTGCAAATCTGCTAATGCGTCTTCAAATTTTCCTTGGCGGGTATGCGCCCAAGCGCGCTCTTCCAAAGCTTCTAACCAGAAGTCAGAACTCGGTTGAATTTTTGAATAGATATCAACAGCGGCATCGAGCTTACCTTTTTCATAAAGCTCGCGCGCTTTATTCATTTTGTCTTTATCACTACCAGCAGCAAATGCTACCGACATCGATAAAGTTAGTAGTAGGTTAGCGACAGTTTTTACCATACAAGAATACCTATGCTCGCAACGGCTTGGAAATTACTTTGTTTACGACGATCTGTTTTTAGAAGATCTTCGTACTGCTGAAATCGACCTTCGATACGTGTTGTGATTCTTTGGGTTAACCAAACACCAGAACCCATACCTACGGACATAACATCGCTTGTTCCACTGAATAGGTTCATTTTGCCGTAGCCTAATTGAACATAAACGTCGAATTGAGCGATACCCGTGTCGAATAAATTCATTTTACCATAAATAGGGTAGTAGCTGATCGTTGCTAGTTGAGTCTCTAACGGATAGTCAACCGCAGGGTATTTCATCGTGCTGCCTTTGTTTACCGTTTGGTCTGCTAAAGCCGCTTCTAAACGATTTTCACCTTCTGGTGTCAATGTGTTGTACGATTTTTGGTATTGAACACCTAAAGACCACCGTGGATTGATATGGTACTCAAGTAAAGCACCCACGTTTTGTGTTTTTACGTAGGAATCACCGCCACCGTTAAATGCATAGTTACCCGCAAGTTCAATACGGTGATTGCGGTCAACTAAACGATTTTGCACCACACGTACTTTCTGATGTGTATCCATGTTCTTAACACGCTCAACGACATCGCGGTTATCGCCTAGAGTGCTAAATTCATTTTTAAGATCCTTTTTTCCACCTTGTGCTAACGACAGAGTCGGAACTAACAAAGCAATCGCAAGTGAAGATAAAATTAAATTTTTCATTGTGCGGCTCCTGTTTCAGTAGAGAGTTGAGCTGTCGGTTTAGCGGCTTCAATAGATGCTTTAGCTTCCGCCTTTGGCTTCGCTACTGGCTTAGCAGCCGCTGCTGGTTTTGGCGCTGGGGCTGGACAATTTGTTTCGTCTGGAACCACTACGAATTCACGTGTGAATGTTTCAGATTTAACTTTCTTTCCGGTCGCTGAATCTACTTTTAAGCTTACTTTTTTAGTCAATGGTGCTTTTAAGCATGTTGGCGACCAAGTCAGTTCACATAATTGAAGTGACAGGTTGTTTGCGCTTTCTGGGGAACAGATGAGATCTTTCTTACCAGTCAAGCTTGCGATTTGTGACGCCATATTTTTAATAGACACTTGGCCTAAACTATTTCCGGATGCCACTTTAAATTTAATAACAGTGGGCGCGCCGGCTTTGATTTCTTTAAGGGCATCGTTTTCCCATTGGATAACAGGGGGTTGCGCCGCATAGCGAGCTTTGTAGCATACTTGTTCTTGTACCGATTGAGTTCCAATTACGCTGTCAATCACCACATGGAAACATACGTCGACCGCAGGTGACTGAGGGTTTTCGATACCGCGACGATCACGATCAAGAGGCAATTCATCGATCTTTAGATCGAAGTGAAAGCGCCATACCGTCTTAGATGAACCAACACGTGTTGTGTCTGTTAGTTTTAAATAGTTTGAACCATCTACGCGGAACGCTTCTGTATTTGAATAAACGTAGCGACCGATACGAACTTCCGGTATACGTGGGCTTAATGCTGACGCTTTATCTTCAACGTCAATCGTGTACTTAATAGCTGCGGCACCTTCATCAACACCAGCTGCCAAGCTGCTTTTGCCTAAAATAACTGGAACCGTGTTGTCGCGAACAACAACAACGTCGATTAAGCTTTCTTGCATCATACCTTTTAAGTTAGCGTCTGTCGTTTCAATTGCTGTTGCTTGTAGTTTTAGTTTAAATGCAATCGAAGGTTGTCCCTTAGGAATAACACCCATTGGAGGGGTCCACTTTAAACCATGAACGTTCGGGTACTGAGTCGCAATTAAACCTGGGCGAGAGCTAATTGGAAAATCAGCAACGTCCATTTTAAACTTTGTAATCTTTGGCGATTTTGCAGTTAATTTGAAATAAAGAACGCCTTCTTTCCCTTCCAGGAAATTTGCGTTGTTGACTTCGTTCGTGCCTTGCAATTTTAAATCGGCGAATTCGCTGCCAACGGGCACCGTCGCTGAAGTGAAAACTGGCGGAACGTATTTTTGTGATTCTGACTGCTCAGTCGTAGGTTCACCTGATCTTAGTGTCGAATATTTTTCCATTGGATCAGACGATTGCCCCATGCACGATGCGAGAAGGGTGCCCGCTGATAACATTAGTAATGTTTTAGTTAAATTAGTTTTCATATTGCACCCCTTATTAAGAATCCGTTACACGACGAAGAGCGAAAGGATAACTTACTTTCACATTCACGCCGCCATGTGGTTGAGGAAATTTCCAAGTTTTTAAACGATCGCGAATACAGTTTTCAACAGGAGCATGACCTAAACTAGAATTACTAATTTTCGCTGTCGACACACTGCCTGATGGACCAATGATGAAGTTCATTGAAACACGGCCTGACAAGTTAGGCTTTTTCTGTAAGCCCTGCTCGTAACAGAATCTAACTTCACTTAAGTGACGGTTAATAACAGCCGCAATCGCGTTACGATCCAGACCGCCTTCCGTCCATGCTTCACTTTCAATGGGTTCAAAGAATGAATTTGAAGTTCCGCCAGCGCCAACCAGAGTTACCTTGCCGTAACCACCGCGACCGCCGCCTTTACCTTTAGTTCCATAACCACCGCCGCCATTTGCACGGTTGCCAGAACCCAGTGGAGCCGCAAACATTCCTTTAGAGTAAACTGACGTTTGTATGCCACCACTGCCAGCAGAACCGCCGCGACCGATACCCGCAGTTGTTTGCGCTTGATTTAATTGCAAGCCACCTTTTTGATTTGATTTCTGCATGCTACCTAAAATTCCAAGCGCGCCCATCTGAGCTACATTCGGAGTTTTCTTAATAGGTGCAATACGAGCATTTTGACTACGAGATACGCGCGCCGTAGGTGGCTTGATTTGTTTTTTAGGTTTAACGATCTGAGCGATTTTCTGCTTAGGCATTTGTTTTTGTGCCGGAGCTACAACCACAGGCGGTTTTTCGATGTCTTTACGATCTAATACCTGAACAATTTCTAGTTCTTCTTTAGGAGGAGTCGCCGATGAAGCAAAATAGCTGATGCCGACAAGGAATAAAGCTAGAACCACAGCAGCCATTGCCGTTTTCTTTAAGATAAGCATGAATTCTTTAGAATCATCTTCGGCTAATTCAACGTTAGGTTGAACCTCTTGCGTTTCTGCCACAAGGCTTAATTCGCCAGTGATCGAACGGATAGGGTAGCGCTTTTTTAAGTTGAAAAATTTTTTTTCAACAGATTCTAAAACTGTGAATTCAATGCCTTCTTTTTTAAGGGCGTCTAAATCACTGCACACTTCCATACGACGAGTATCGTGTCTTAGGATAAAGCTTAACTCGCTTGTTTCCCATTCAACAGCACGAACAGCTTGCCCGTGTTCGTTCTCAAGAAAATAAATTTGTTTTTGTGTTGATGACATAATTACCTCATCCCTTTAGTACGTGCTACTCGATCACGGAAGTTCTTGCGAACGCCGATGAGATCGTCGATCGATTTTTCATTTTCAACTACAGATAGCGCTTCCATTGGAAGCTGGTATTTACCGCCTACAGATTGATCGCCGAAATGAACATCTGTAGAAAGAGCCGAAGGCTGCTTAGCCGATGGCTGCGCCGTGGTTGCTTTATCCTGAGCGGGTTTCGCAGCTACCTTTGTTGTCGCAGTCTGTTTAGACATCACTTTTGGATTTTTAGACAAATACGAGGTTTTCTCTTTTGCGGATACAGTTGTTAGTCCAAGCAAAATGGAAATTAGAAGAATATTAGTTTTCAATTTCTACCTCCCCGTGAGCTTAGACGTGATTCTAAGTAAGCAACCATCGGGCCACGTCCCAGAGCTTTTTGTAACGATTTGAATTTCTCTATGTCATTGAAATTAAAAGGATCTTCGGAAATGTCCTTTTGTAGCTTAGTTGCCTCTGCCGCCACTTTGTGGCGCTCACGAGTAAAGTTTATAAACGGGCTGCCTGCCTGACCGCTCATCTCGGCCGCTTTCTTAAGTTTTTCAATCTCAGAGAATGCTAAACGCGAGCCAGGTTTGTTAGACTCTTCAGATAAATCGTATAGATCTTTAAATACGGAATGCTTAATCGCTGTATCCCACATTTCAGATACTTTTTCTTTAACTGCGATAGCTTGCGTGATGTACGGTTTTACTTGAAGTTGAACTTGCTCTTGGTAGAATTTTTTCTGATTGGCATCTAATTGTTTTGGCGCTGGTAATGCCAAGATATCTTGAACAAGTTTTGAATTTTCGTGATAAACCTGAGCCAATAAAATCAGCTGAAGTGACGTGTCCTTCTTTTGAATCGCTGCTTGAGAGCGTTTTTCTAGTTGCTTAATTAGCTTAATACGCTCAACCAAATTTTTTTGGATTAATTTATCCGAACGGCCAGAAAGGGGAGTGTTACCCAGTTTCTTTTGCAGCTGCTCAAACGATTTAATTTCCATCGAACGTGCTAAAATTTGCGCCTCAAATGTTGTTTTAGAAGATTTGTTAGCTAGAACTGAGTTTGCTACACTGATGTCGGCTGATTTTTCATATGTAATTACGCCAGCTGCCGCGTACAATTGCGGGTTAGCCTTTAACACGCGACTATACTTAGAAAATAGTTTCTTAGGAGCCGGGCTAAAATGAATCAGCTGATAAGCCGCATATTGGTTTTTGTCTAGGTCTTTCGATACCGACATAAACTTCAAGTACTCAGCCGATGGATCTTGATGAGCTAATTCCATAAGTAGGGCAATTTTGAAATGATGTTCTGCTAAACCGGATTTGCTTGGCGTTACTTGTTTTAACAATTGTAGTGCACCAGCGAAATCCATACGCATTTCAGCAACCCAAGCGGCTTGATCTAGTGCCCAGTTTTTCTCGGCAACAGTTAATCCATCTAAGCCTAAATATTGTTCAGTGGCTTTAGCTACGATGTCTAGATTTTTTAAACGTAAACCAATCGCCACTTTATTTTTGATTAGAGTTTTCTTTTCCACCGCTGGCCAGCTCGCGTACGCGATTTTATCTAATTTGGCAACCTGGGCTTCTAATTGTTCTTTAGAAGAGGCTTGATTGTTAATGATTTTCGCAGATTGGTTTAAAATTGATTTTCTCCATAGACCCAAGAAGTACGCAGTACGTGCCTTAAATGCCTGAGCAAATAGTAGAGCGTCCACTTCGATTTGTGGTTCATTCTTTAAAAGCACTGATGAATCTAAACATAATTCAGACGATTTTTCACGTAAGTGCGCCGGAGCTTTTGTATCCATGGCGATTTCACGGAATAAGTCTGCTGCTTGTTGATAATCTTCATTTTCATAGAAGATATGACCGATTTGGTATTTAATCTCGTCACGTTTTGGACCTTTAGGGTTTAGCTCAAGGTATAAACGAAACGAAGATAATTGCATGCTAGGATCTTTAGATAATTCCGCCGCTTCGATGGCACCTAACAATGACCCTTCGAACATACGAGCTAGGCGTGTCTCTGAACGATCCATTTTTGAAAACAGCTGTGCTGATTTCTTGAACGCATTAAACGCTTCATCGTACATTTTACGTTTTAATGAGGCATGGCCAGTCCAGTAGCTCATTTCCGCATCGTCAAATGCCGTAGTGTATTTACCAAAACCAATGATTAATTCTGTCGTCGGAGCGCGCTCTTCGGCTTTGCCCCAATCAGTTAATATTTTCTTTAAATTAGATTGCGCCACTGAACACTCTTCTGTGTTCTTCGCGCATGCTGGGCCTTTAAGTAAAGCAATGGAACGATCAATTTCTGTTAATAGTTTGGCTTTACGGCCAAGATCGTACTGAATACGAGTGATTTGAATTTGGCCCTCGAGCTGACTAGCGAAATCGATGTCTTGCTTACCGATGACGGCCCAAACTTTAAGTGCACTTTCTTTTTTAGCGGTGCGATCTAATTCTGTAGCTAAATAAACCAAGTTTTTTTGGCGCGCTGATTCTGGACTCAATGCCGCTAACGCATAGATGTCAGATTCAACAATGTCATTTCTAGCCATGAATGTCGCTAAATCGCGAGAGACTTCTTCTTGGAAGCTAGTATCCATGACGATGGTTTTAGTTTTTTCTGTTTTTGATGGCTTCAAAAACAGATTTTTGTTTTTTAGAAGCGTGATCATTTGAACTTGGGCTTCTTTTGTTTTGCCCATGTTGTATTGGCACCAAGCATCGCGGTAAAGCGCGTAGCCTTTTTGTGGATTTTCATTAATTTTTAAAGAGTCGCGAAATAATTTAGAGGATTTTTCAAATTCACCTTTATAGAAAAGAATATCAGCCCATTGAATTTGGGAGACCGCGACCACTTCTTTTTTGTTCTGCGCCGATTTTTTAACGATGCCCGCGTATATTTTCACTGCTTCATCTTGTTTCTGCATTAATAGATGCAAATGCGCCGTTTGTAGTAATACACGGCCTTTTTCCTGGGCCTTCAGTGAGGGAAGAACGTGCGTGTAGATTTTTACCGCTTTCGTTCTGTCGGATTCAATTTTAGTTTTATAGATTTGATCGCCTTTGCCTTCTTTTTCCAAAGATAGGATACGGGCGCGTTCTGCGTACAAGTCAGCTAAACGCAATGCTAATTGGGACTGCTTGTACATCGTGTCGGTATCTTTAGTTGATATCACCGATTCTAATTTCTGAATTAGTGAGTCGTGAGTCGATAGATCCAGCTTCTCTGCTGCTAGGGATAAGTGGGCAGCTAGTAGCGATGACATCGCCACAAATCTGATCGCAGTCTTAAAAAATTTAGAAGATAAAGAAGCCTGTATCATAATCGTTCTCACTTATTTCCTGCATCCGCTGTTTTAGGAGCGATTGCAACTTTGCCAGGTAGTACGGCAAATGCGTATTTGTCGTATCCAGCCATGCCTCCAGCTCGTAAGATCAAACTGATTTTATCGTAATCAGCATCTTTGTCCGCTTGGATGATTAATGAGTTTTTCTCTTCAGTTTTTAGGTCGATAAGTGTCTTAACAATATCTTCCGTCGATGTTTTTTTATCTTCTACGAAGATGTCGTTATCTTCCATTCGGATAACGATCCCTGCTGCCATGATTTCCGTCGCAGCAGCCGTTGGAAGCGATGTCTTTTTGCCGATTTCGATATTTTGTAATTGGCCATTCATGTTCGAGAGCAAGAAGATAACCAAGATACAAAACGCATCGATCAATGTCGTTAAGTTCATCGCAAACAAAAGGCTCTTGCCTTTAGCCTTAGCGCCAGAAGCGCGAACACGCTTTTGTACCAGCAGAGGGCTGTTTTGAATTTGAGTAGCTAAAATACCTTGTTTCATTTCCTACGTCCTGTTTAGTTCTGACAAATTTAGATTGGCGAAAGACCGATGTCTTTGATGCCGTTCTGCTTTAATAAGTCCATGAGACGAATCACTTGATCATACTTAGTCGTCTTAGTTGGCAGAATATGAGCGTTCTCAATTTTTCGAGAGGTAGTAGCAAGAAGATAACTTTTTGCTTTCGTCCAATCGATTTGCCCATTTCTAGCCGCTAATGTTGAAGAGGAATCAGCTGCTTTTGGGGTTTTAACCGTAACAACGATATTGTTTTTCTCGTCGATCGATAGCCAAAGGCTGGCGCGTGGGTCAGTTTCTTCTATACTTTGTCCACCAATGGCTTGTTTTGTTTCAATGGAACGGACTTCAACCCAAACCACGGTCATCAACAAGAAACAAATACAGACAGAAAGAATATCGAAAACGGGAAGCAAATTAAGCTCGACGTTTAAATCTTTTTTTCCACCTGATCCAGAAGCTAATCCCATATGAACTCCCTATTCCTGGCTTGCTTTTGATTTCTTTTGAACTGGCTCGTAACTATAAGTTAACCAGTTGTAGACCATCAAAGCCGTTTGATTTACGTCTTCAGAAACTGAATTGGCGCGGTTTTGTAAAATGGCGAAACTAGCTAATGCCGGGATCGCAACTAATAGACCGTAAGCGGTTGCGTACATCGCCATTGAGATACCTTGTGATAAAAGAGCGGCTTTTTCTGCGGCGTTTACGTTGGCAACGGCTGCGAAAGAATCGATTAGACCGATGATTGTACCTAATAGACCGGCTAATGTTCCGATGTTACCGATAGCTGCCAAGAAACCAGTTCGTTTTTCAACGGCTGATGCTTCAGCTAATAATACTTCATCCATTTTAGATTGGATTTCTTCACTGCCGCCGCGAGCTTGGGCTGCTTGAGTTCCAGCAACGATAACTTTACCGATCGCTGAATCTTTTTGTGAAAGCTTTTGTGCTTTTGCTAGAACCGTTTCTAGACGACCTTTTTTAATGTCCTCTTCAAATGTCTTTGCTACTTTTTTATTATCTAAAGAGCGCGACACATAAAGCGCGTAGACTCGTTCAATGATGATCGCTAGAGAGACAATCTGTCCAACGAAGATGATCCACATTACGAAGCCACCGTGGCCGAATGCATTGATGATATTTGTAAAAAATGCCATAACTACCTCTTTTTTCATGTTTTTACAGGTCAGGACCTGTTTCCGGGGAGGTAGAGAGCAACGAGTGGGCCGAGTCGTCAGATGCAAATGATGCTGAGTAGAGGTTAAAAAACGGTGAATGACAAAGTTTTATACAGCCGAAAATGACAATTGCGGTCTGCACTGAAACAAAAACGGTCCCTGTTATTTTCTGAACAGGGAGAAATTACATACCGATCGGAAAAGCCCTAGTGAAGATTAAGGGCCTCTGTATTCACTTTCATTTTCGTTACTAAATCAGGGTCCGAGCACGCGATCTCTGTAGCCTTAAGCTCACACAGTGGAAGAGTGCCTTTTGCAAACTCCATATTAAACTTTAACGGGAATTTTGGGGCTTCTTGAGGAGTGATCATCAACTGCTGACGCCATCTTAGCTCCCAAACTTTTCTCCAAGACTGAGCGGTTAGAGCGATCACGACCGGCTTCTTTTCTTTTAAATCGGCTAAAGTGCCTTGGGCCAAGGTAAAGTCTAAGGTAACTACGACATTTTCATTTAATTTTACCGTTAGTGTTGAAGTTTTGTTTTCTTTTTGAGCGAAGTCAAAAATGTAGTAAAGGCCTTCAGGTTGAATATTGTCAGATTCACCTTTGTTGGTGGCTAGCGGCTTACCCGGAGCTTGAACTTTATTTAAAGTCTCTCCACCGAAACTTTTTATGTTGTAGGTGATAACATTTCCCGATGTGCGAGCCGCATCGAGAACACCCCGAGCTAACGAGTTCTTTTCTTGGATTTCTAAATAGAATTTATAGAGCTGGAAGAGTTTCACTTTTAATTGGTCGTTATTAGTTAATTTCGCTACCGTGCTAAAGTAAGCTAGTTTGTCTTTAGCATTAGGATAGTGAGCATTTATTTTTTGTTCGATTGCCTTAATACGAGCCGCGTTTACTTCTGCTGTTTCCGTCATTTTACAGTTCTGAATCAATGTTTTTTCAAGAGCCAGTAATTCGATCGGGTGTTCGATTTCTTTCTTCTTTGTTTTTTCTGCCGTGATTAGAGTTTCTATCTTGGTATCAAGGCATTTTGTTAGTGATGCCATATCTTTGATCTCTGCTGTGGCTACACTTACGGGTTTGTCTTTTGCGGCATTTTCTTTGTCCTGAGGTGTAGCTTGTTTAGCTACAGCAGGTTTAGCAAACTTGCTGTCTACTTTAGCTTCTTTTGCAAGGTTATCATAAACGGCGCGTTTTGCATCGACCGCCAGATTTTGTTTTTCGGTTTCAGCGAACATTTTTATAGTGGCTTTAGATTTAGGGTAGTCTTTGTTCAAAATATTAACCATAAACAGAGTCATGTATTCATCTAGCTTTGGCTCTCGAGCCGACTCAAAATCGCAAAGTGATAAAGCCGATAATTTAAGTTCGTATAAATCACGAGGAGATATGACTTCAATTTTATCTGTCTTAAAGCCAGCGATACCCGGAGTTACGGTTTCGCTGAAACATTTTTTAAAATCAATAACTAATTGAGTTTCCTTTTTAGCATCTTTCGCGGCGATCTCGGTTGGTTTCGGTGCAGGTGCAGGTGCAGGTGTTGGGACCGGTGGCGCTGTCGGCACGGTAACTGTCTGAGGTACTATCTTAGTAGGAGCCGGCAGTGCAACTGGTGTGGGAGGTACAGTAGGTGTTGAGGTAGGTCTAGGTATGGCTGGTGCATTCGCTTCTGCAGAGATTTGGTCATAAATTTTTCGGCGTTCCGATTCAGGCAGGTGTTGACGTTCGATTTCATAGAATGCTTCGACGAAACCTTCGGCATCGATAAATTTAACTTCTGCGAAATCGATGATTTTTTTTGTAACCAAAGCTTCGGCTACATCGACAGCTACTGAGGTCGGTTTCTGACATGACTTTAAAATCGCTAGTTTTGTTTCGAATAG
>ERZ761610.1543-NODE-1543-length-12538-cov-29.919250_pt1 | contig 12538 bp, 7 predicted proteins | sample MGYA00512164_ERZ761610 | MGnify/ENA primary metagenome ERZ761610 (study PRJEB28899, sample SAMN02850038) | bioreactor sludge metagenome | biome: EBPR Sludge; feature: EBPR Bioreactor; material: flocular biomat | place: Australia: Thorneside Wastwater Treatment... | reverse complement strand
CTTTGGGTTCAGGTTTTGGCGAAGCGCCCGCCGCGCGGCCTATCCCGGAGCCGGTCGGGTGGGCGGCGCGCACTGTCGTCCCAGCGGTTGCGGAAGCCGACACGGCCGATGCGCTTGAGGATTGGCGTCCGCAACCGCCCGGCCCGCTGGAAAAAGCCCTACAGGCGCTTTCGGGTTGGCCGAGGTTGATCGCGCCGTTTCTGGCCCAGAACATCGGCTGGTTCGTCGGCGGTTTCTGTTTCATCGCCGGCGCGTTGTTCCTGATCGCCAACACCTCGGGTTTTATCAACGCGCTGGTGGTATTTGCCAGTTTGTTCGGCGCGAGCGCTTTCTTGCTTTGGGCCGGTTATCAGTTCCGACGCAAGCGTCCGGAGCTGACCGTCGCCAGCAGCATGCTGTTGACGCTTGGAATGTTGCTCGCGCCGTTAGTGCTGGCGGTCGCGGCGCGCACGGTGGCGGCCGCGCGCGGCGATCCGCTGTTGTCGGTCGCGAGCCTGGGGCTGGCGGCGCTCAGTTTGGGGGCGTTCGCCTGGGCCGCCAATCTCGTCAGCGCTTTGATGGATCGCGTGTTGCAGGGCCGCTATGCGCGCTTGTTGACGGCTTTGGGCGCGGTGCAACTGGCCGCTCCCCTGGCCGGTTTCATGCCGGATTGGCGGGTTTTGGTGGCCCTGCACGTCTTGCTGCTGGGTTTGCTCGGCTACGGATTGTGGGCTTTTGCGGGCGAATGGCTGCGCCGCTTGTTCGTGGACCGGCGCTTGACCGCGTATTACGCCGCCGGGATGCTGGTCTACGCCGCCGTCGTGTCGTTCGTCCATCTGACCTGGTTGTGGCCCGAACCCTTGCCGGCCGGTTATGCCGGACCGTTCTTGATGGCGGTGTGCGGATTGCTGTTTCCGGTGGATGCCGCTTTCAAGGAATGGGTCAACAAATATACGTTTTTATCTCGGTTCAGCTTCGTCCTTTATGGGCTCTCGGTCGCGGCGGTGGCGATAGCCAGTCAGTCGACGACGCCGCTGTTGCTCGCGCTGGCCTTGGGCGCGCTGCTGTACGGCTGGATGACGTGGCGCTATCGGACCTTGCCGCCGCTGTATCTTTTGTTCATCTGTCTTGCGGGGCTCTACGGCTTCGGGTTATTGCAGGCGTTGCCGCCGGCATGGCGCGGGTTGGCCAGCCAGCCGGGGTTGCTGGCGTTGTTGGGGTGCGGGCATTGGGCGGCTTCGCGATCGCGCGCCATCGCCGTGCAATGCCTGTCGGTGTTCGCGCTGCTGCTGATCGGCTCGACCGTTTGGAGTCTGAGCTGGACCGCGCCCGGCTGGCTGGGTTTTATGACGGCCGCGACGGCGGCTTTGCTGGCTTACGTCGCGATGCGGGCGGCGCTGGCGTTGCCGGAGGCGGACCCGCGCTGGGTTCGGGCCGGTTACGGGATCATGGTGTTGGCGGCGGCGGCGGTCGCTTATCTGCCGGAGGGGTTCGGTTGGGGTTGGGGCATCCAAACCGCCTACGGCTGGCTGGCGCTCGCGGCGTTGTGGGCCGTATTGGGTTTGCGCGCTTCCCCGCAAACGCCGGAGGACCGTCCGGTGTGGGTGAACGGCGCGCTGGCGAACATAGCGTTGGCGCTGGGGCTGGCTGGGGTGTCGCTGTGGCCGGCGCCGCTCGGCCGTCCGGATCTGATTCTATTGCTGATCTCGGCCGGCGCATTGCTGTTGTGGCTGAGTTTGGCCCTGCGCCGGCAGCCGTTGTTCTATGGGGCGCTGGCTTGCGCCGCCGGCGCGGGAATGTTGGTCAAGCACGGCTATTTTCCGGGTCCCGGCACTGGCGGGTTGGAGTTTGTCGGCGCGGCGGCGGTGTGGGTGGGGTTATGGCGTCTTAACTGGCGGCTTCGAGTTCGCAACGCCTTATCGAGCATAAGCCCGGATGAGCCGTCCGGCCCGGAACAGACGCCCGTTCCAGCGTCGCTGACCGAAGTGGTCCACCGGCCGCTGGAGCAGGTCATGGCCTTGCTGTGGACGGTGGGGCTGACGCAGCTCACCTTGCGATTTCTATCGGAGATAGTGCCGGCGAAATGGTCGGTCGCGGCCGGGCTCGGGGTGGTGACGGGTTTCTTGCTCATCGGTTATTTCCATCGGTTCCGGTGGGTGGCGCTGCCGGTTGCGTTGGGTCTGGTGGGCGGTTTGGTGGCCTTGGAGCAAATGGGATTCACGCTGCCTTGGCTGGCGGCGGCGGCGGTGCTTTATGCGCTGCTGGTTTGGCGGCTGGGGGTCGCTTTATTAGCGCATCCCTCAATGGGGCGGTGGGCGACGGTCCTGGGGTTTGCCGTGCCTGGCGGCGCGGGCGGCCGCCGTCTGGTTGAAGAAAGCGTGCTCGGATTCGCCATGCTGGTCGCGGTGGCGACCGTCGCGGCCAGACCGATGTGGGCGTTATTGGGTTTATCGACGCTGGAGTTGTTGCCGGCGCTGCTGCTCGCGCTGTTGTTACTCGTCTTGACAGCCTGGCATTACCGTTCGGAGCGATACGCCTATGTGGCGTTAGTCGCGCTGACGGTTGCGGTGTGGTCGCTCGTTGGCGAACGGACGGCCCCTGTCTGGTTCGGTCTCGGTCAGCCGCTGGCAAATGTGTTGTTGAGCGCTGGCATGGCGTTGGCGTGGCTGGGGTTGGAGGCGGAAAAGGCTGCCCCGTTGGCGTACTGGCGGACGCCGCTGCAATGGTCGAGCGGGCTGTTGTTTCTGCTGGCGCTGGCGGGCGCGCTGTTGGCCGGATTGGCGGGAGACGCGCGGTTGCCGGGCCTGTTGGCGCTGCTGTGCGTGGCGCTGTTTCCGGTGGCCAGACCGTGGCCGAATGCGTCGGCTTGGCGCGGCCTCGGTCTGGCGCTGCTGTCGAGCGCGCTGGCTTGGAGTTTGGCGGGTTGGGCGGATTTCAGGTGGGTGACGGAAGTTTGGATAATTGTCGCCTGGGGGTACGCGCTCTGGTTCGATGGCAATCTGCTGTTGCCACGCTGGAATGTTCGCCAGCCCGCTTGGGCGGTCGCGCCGGAATTTTGGCCGTTGCTGGGTTTGGCGTGCGTCTTGATTGGGGGATCGTTCGGATTCTTAACGGGAATTTTTCCGCTCGCCGTCGCGTTGGCGGTACTGGCCCCCTATCTGTTCCTGCTGCTGCGCAATACCGCGTGGCCGGGCATGGCTTGGTCGGCGGTCGGGGCGCTGGTGGCCACCGGTTTCTTGGCGGACGTCCCGGCGGCGGGGTGGCCTATCGCGGCGGACGCTCGTGAGGTGGCTACGGTTTTGGAGGATTGCGCCACCGCGCTGGTTTGGCTGAATGGCGTGTTGTTGCTAGGTCCGCTATGGCGTAGGCATGGCCAGGCGTTGGCGCAAAGGCTTGACTGGCGGCAACAAGGTTTGGCGGAGCCGCTGTATTGGCTGCCGTTTGCGGCGATGCTGGCGGTTCTGGCGCGGTTGTGGTGGCTGGAGTTTGAACTGTTTGGGTTGGGATCGGTGTCCGAATCGGCTGCTTGGCGATTGATCGCCGTGGCGGCGTTACTCGTCGCGACCGCCGGTCATGGCTTGTGGCTCCGCCGACAGCAGGTTCAGGCGCACGGATTGCTGCTGGCCCTGTTCGCGTTGGCCGGCGCGGTTTTTATCCGACTGGGGCTGTCGTCGGTCTGGCTACCCCTGGCGGCCGCGCTGGCGGACGGCGCGCTGGTGTTGGCCTGGAGGTACGGGCCGCGCCGCTCAACCGTTTGGCGTCAGGCGCTGGAATTTTGGTTGACGGCGCTGCCTGCCGTTATTCTCACCTTGCTGTTCGTTGTGACTGGATTCGATTGGCGGGTGATTGCCGCGACGCTGCTGGCGCTGGCGGCGGTGGTGCTGGCCCAGGGATGGTGGCAGGGTGAGGCGGCTCGTTTGAAACTGGGCGTGCTGCTGGCGCTGGCCGGTAGTTATACCGTTTGGCTGATCGGCGCGGTCGGGGTTTCAACGCTGTCGCTGATCGGCTTGGCGACTCCCTGGTACGCCTTGCAGACAGTGGTGGTGGTGTTGGGGCTGACGGCGGCTCGGCCACGGCTGGCGGCGGGGTTAAAGGCGCTGGCGGGCGGAGCCGATGAAGGACTGGCCGGTCGGATTTTTGAGCTGGAGCAGGCCCTAGAGACGTTGCGGCCCTGGCTGTTGGCGTCGGGTCTGCTGTGGCTGGGCTGGCACGCTTACGCCGTGCTGGGCTATCAGACAGGCTGGGGGCCGCCGCCGTGGCGGTTCGGCGCAACCGTCGATCCGTGGGCGGCGGGAATGTCGCTGCTGCTGCTGGCCGGATGGGCCGGCCAGCGGGCATGGCGGCAGCCGCAAGCCTCGGGGTGGATTTACGCCTCAGCCGTAGGCTTGGGCTTGTTGGCCGCTTATATCCGACTGGTGGTGCTGGGAGCGACCCCGTTTGCGATGGGCGACACCGCCGCGCTGATGGTCGCTGCCTACGCTGTTTTTCTGCTGCATCAATTCACTGCCGCGCGGCCGTTCTATCACCTCGCCTTGGTGTTGCCGCTGTTGGCCTTGGCCACCGCACCCTGGCAGCTGGCTTCGACCTGGACCGGCGGGACATTGCTAGCCACCGCCGTTTTGTATTTATCGCTGGCCGGAACGCTGCGCAATCCGCTGCCTTTTTATCTGGGTGTGATTGCGTTGAACGGAGCGGTTTATCTGTGGGCGCCCTTATGGGCGAACCGCTATGGCTTATGGCAGTTCTACATCGTCCCGGCCGCAGTGTCGGTGCTGGCGCTGTTACAGCTGCACCGGCGGGAGCTGCGGCCGAGCGTTTTGAGCGCCGCGCGGTTGGCGGCTTTAAGCGCGCTGTATGCCGGAGCGGGATTGGATGTCTTTCTGCGGCCGGAATTATGGGTGTTTGTACTGGCGCTGGCGCTGGCGTTGGCCGGAGTGGCGCTCGGCGTCGCTTTGCGCGTGCGCGCTTTTCTCTACGCCGGCGTGGCGTTTCTGGTGCTCAACGTGCTCGGGCAGTTGGTCCGCTTCTACCCGGATCAGGGATTGAGCCGGGCGCTGATTTTAATCGGCTTGGGAGCGAGCATCACGGTCGGGATGGTCTGGTTCAACCTCAAGCGGGAGGCCATTATGCAGCGGATACGGATCGCGCGCGCCGATCTGGCGGCCTGGGAGTGAGCGTGTTTCGCGCGGTGATTCACGAAAACTCGGCGAAATGCTACCGGCGCTTAGTGGTAGAACTAAAAAATTTTGCTAAAGTCAAACCAAGCGCAGTAAGGATCACGCAACGCTATGATCTCTGGCTTGATGGCCTCTGGCTTGTTAAGGGTTGATACGGATGGATGCGCCACGACGCCATTGATGGCGACCTCGGAATCGGTTCTGTTCAGGGGCTGTTCAAGTTGGAACAACGTGGGAGAGTGATTGATGAAGCAGATTCTTAAGCTCGAACGTTGGATGCAGGGTCGAATACTGCCGCCTTTGATCCTATGGCTCTTGGGCGTGCCGGGGATTGTTGTAATCCTGCTTTGGCTGTTCTTCTTCAGAGGCTAGGCTTGCTTCAGTTGTTGGAAATACAGATTCTGAGGCTTGAATCGCCGGTGCCTGGAAACGAGGGACCGGCGGCTTGATCTGTTAAAAAACTATATCGATGTTAAATTAACTTGTTTTTGGCCAGCCTAGCTGCCATTTTGAATTTTTCCGCCTTTCATATCTTGTCTGGTCACCTGTAACAAGGGTTTGATCGGAAAACCACGGTACCCGGCGAGAGCCTTTTCCTGTAAAGCAGGAACTTTAATTCTGGTGTTTTAGTCAAGGGGCTGTTGTGTGGTCTGGCGTCGCCTTGGCGCTTTTGTGCGTTCGTTTTAGCGACCGACTAAACCAAGTGGTGGCGCAAGCCGGAATCCCCGTGTCTAACTCATTCTCTACCAAGGAAATTGACGTATGACCGATAAGACCAATAAGCCTGTCAAAGCCGACAAGTCCACCCAATCCGCCAAGACTGAAAAAACCGAGAAAGCCGCCAAGACTGAAAAAACCGAGAAAGCCGCCAAGACTGAAAAAACCGAAAAGGCGGAGAAGGCTAAAAAAGCCGCCAAAACCGAAGGCGGCAAAGCGGTTCAAATTCACGCCGGAATGGGCGCCATTATCCATGCGGGCGGCGTCGCCTTCAGGGTTTGGGCGCCCCACGCCAACCAAGTTTTCGTCAAGGGCGATTTCAACGGCTGGTCTGACACCGCGAATCCCTTAAATTCGGAAAGCAACGGCTATTGGTATGCCGATGTGGCTGGGGCCAAGTCGGGCGATCAATATAAGTACCTCGTTGTCAACGGTGACATGCGGATGGATCGGATCGATCCCTACGCCCGTCAAGTGACCAACTCGGTCGGCAACGGCGTCATCTACGATCCGGCCAGTTACGACTGGGAAGGGGATAACTTTCAGCTTCCCCCGCATAACGAATTGGTCATTTATGAACTGCATATCGGCTCTTTTTTCGTCAAGAGCGGCGACAAGCCGGGCGATTTTGAAGTAGCGCTGGAGAAGTTGGACTACTTGAAGCGGCTCGGCATCAACGTGATTCAAATAATGCCGATCGCGGAGTTCGCCGGCGATTATTCCTGGGGTTATAACCCCGCCCATATTTTCGCGGTGGAAAGCGCTTACGGTGGACCGGCCGCGTTCAAAAATTTCATCAAGGAATCGCACCGCCGGGGCATGGCGGTGGTGTTGGATGTGGTTTTCAACCATTTTGGACCCAGCGATCTCGATATCTGGCGCTTCGACGGCTGGCACGAGAATGAGAAAGGCGGCATCTATTTTTATAACGACCACCGCTCCCAAACTCCGTGGGGCGACACCCGCCCCGATTACGGTCGGGAAGAGGTGCGCCGCTACATTCACGACAATGCGCTGATGTGGCTGCGGGATTACCGCGTGGATGGCCTGCGCTACGATATGACCCTTTATATCCGCAGCATTCACGGCAGCGGCGGCGACGATATTCCCGAAGGCTGGGGTCTGATGCAATGGATCAACAGCGATGTTCGCAGCCAATTTCCCGGCCGCATCACGATCGCCGAGGATCTTCGAGGCAATGAGTGGCTGACCAAATCGCCCGGCGAGGGCGGCGCGGGCTTCCATAGCCAGTGGGACGCTCATTTCGTCCATCCGATCCGCGAAGTGGTGATCGTTTCGGAGGATCAATGGCGCTCGATGGACGCGGTGCGGGAAGCCATCGCCTTCAATTACAGCGGCGATGCGTTCCGCCGCGTGGTCTACAGCGAATCGCACGATGAGGTCGCCAACGGCAAGGCCCGCGTGCCCCAGGAAGTCAACCCCGGTGATCCCAAGGGCTGGTACGCTCAAAAACGCTCCACCTTGGCGGCGGGCTTAGTCTTTACCTCACCGGGCGTCCCGATGATCTTTCAGGGCCAGGAGTTCCTGCAAGGCGATTGGTTTAGGGACGACGTTCCCCTGGATTGGGACTTGAACGATTCTTTCCAGGGCATTGTCCGTTTGTATCGAGATTTGGCGCGGCTGCGCTTGAACCGGGCGGGGATCAGCCGGGGTCTGTGCGGCCAGTTCGTCAATATCTATCACGTTAACAACGCTGACAACGTGATCGCCTTCCAGCGCTGGGACCAGCACGGAGCGGGCGACGATGTGGTGGTGGTGGTGAATTTGAGCCACCATCCCAAGGAAGGTTATTACATCGGGATGCCGAACGCCGGGCGGTGGCGGTTGCGCTTCAACAGCGACGCGCCGGTCTACAGCAAGGATTTCGCTGGTTTTCACAGCAGCGATGTCGACGCTTGGGAAGGGCCGCGCGACGGTTTGGACGCTCACACCATCATCGGCATCGGCTCCTACAGCGTGCTGATCTATAGCATGGATCGCTGATCGGATCGGGGCGGCCGTCCGGCTGTCCTGGCAGCCGGACGGAATTCGCGTCCGTCCGGCGCGAGGCATCGGGTCCCATCAAACGCTAAAACTCTCCCCGCAGCCGCACATCTCCTTGGCGTTGGGGTTGTTGAAACGGAAGCCTTCGTTGAGGCCCTGCTTGGCGTAATCCACCTCCATCCCATCCAGATATGGCAAGTTCTTTTCGCTGACGATGATCTTAACCCCTTGCGACTCAATGATTTGGTCGTCGGCGTTGATCGCGTCGGCCAGCCCGACGGTATACATATAGCCGGAGCAGCCGGTAGTGCGCACGCCCAGCCGCAAGCCCTGCGCGTTGGCTTGTTTGGCGAGGTGATCGCGGGCCCGAGCGGCGGCTTTTTCGGTCAAAGTGATCGTCATGGATGTGCTCCTCTCAAGCAATCGGATAGGGAAAATTCAGAGGCGTCAACCTCGCTGAGGTTCTGCAAGGCCGTCTTGAGCGCGGTTTCAGCCAAAACGGCGCAATGCAACTTCGCCGGCGGCAGGTTTAAGAGTTCGACCAATTCATGGTGACGAAAGTGCCCGGCCTGTTCCAGCGGTTGGCCTTCGATCCGTTCGCACAGCGCCTCGCCGCAAGCGATCAACCAGCCGCAGCCGTACACCTTGAAGCGAGCCGCTTCGATCGAGCCTTGCTCGCCGATTCGCAACTGCAATTGTAAAACATCGCCGCTGGCCGGTTCGCCCACCCGCACCTCGGTCGTGTGAGGGTCGCTCGGGTCCAGACTGCCGGCATGGCGCGGGTGCTGGAAGTGTTTCCGCGCGACGGCGCTCAATTCCAGCACGGCAATCGTCTCAGGCTGAGATTTCGCGATCCGCTTTAAGCTTGTCGCCGTCCGCCGGCGCGGACCAGCCGTTTTGACTGGCGGCCGAACGCAGCTCGCAACCCTTCAGTTCCATCAGGCACAATTCGCCCGGATCGATGCCGGCTTGCCGCAGCGCCTGGCACAACTGGCGGATGGTGGCGTCGAGCGATTGAATGTGATCCAGCATCCGATTGATGGCGTGCGCTTCCGGATCGGGAAGATCGGGCGTCGCCCCGTAGGCGTCGAAGCCGAGCTTGCGGGCGATTTCGCGGCGCACTTCGGTGTCGGCGTCGCTGGCCTCGACCATCCGGCCCGGCACGCCGACCACCGTGGCGTTGGCCGGCACTTCCTTGATCACCACCGAATTCGAGCCGATGCGGGCGTTGTCGCCGACCTTGAACGGACCCAATACTTTCGCGCCTGCGCCGATCACCACGTTGTTGCCGAGCGTGGGATGGCGCTTGCCCTTGTTCCAGCTGGTCCCGCCCAAGGTGACGCCTTGATAGAGGGTGCAGTCATCGCCGATCTCGGTGGTTTCACCGATCACCACCCCCATGCCGTGATCGATAAAAAAGCGGCGGCCGATTTTTGCGCCCGGATGGATTTCGATCCCGGTCAACCAGCGGCTGACGGCGGATAAAAACCGCGCCAGCCATTTGAAGCCCAGGTTCCATAAGGCGTGGTGGACGCGATGAAACAGGATGGCATGGATGCCGGGATAGGCGGTGAGAATTTCAAGTACGTTGCGCGCGGCCGGATCCCGGTCGAACACGCAGGTGATGTCTTCGCGCAGGCGTTGCCAAAACAGCATGGCCGATCCATCCAGAAGGCTGAGTGAAAAAATCGCCGCGCCGGGCGGCGATGAAAACATAGTATTATATTCGGTTTCTTGCATCATATCCGAACGAACCGCCAGCCCGCCTCGTCACTGGCGAGGCTTCATGAAGCGCGTCTATCACTGAATTCGCTCGGCGGACTAACCGCCATCGGTGCCTAAAACCATCTCCGACAAGCATCCGGTGGCCCCGTGGTGCTAAAGTTGTCCCCGAATCAGTAAATCTGGCTTCTCGGGTAAGGCGGTCCTAAGATTATGTTCATAAACACTCTCCGCGATCCTGACTAATGCAGTGTGGGTCGAGGATTGACGCGGGTCGGCACTTGGAGGATGGTCGCGATGGTGAAACCGTGGATCAATGAAGATGTTTTTAAAAGCTGGACCGAAGCCCAGAAACGGCTATGGGACAGCCTGTGCTCGGCGGTGCCGTTCCAGCCGCCGGCCGGCATCGAAACGTGGCGGGAAACCTATCTGAATAATTTGACGATTTGGGAGTCGGCGGTCAAGAAAACCCTGTCGCAGGAAGCCTCTTGGGTGCGCCGGTGGGTCAAGCAGGTCGCCCGTGAAAACGGTGCGCCGGAAATGATGACCACTTGGGTCCAGCAGATGGAGGATGTATTGCAACGTTGGATTCAAGCGCAAAACCAGTGGTGGGATGATTATTTCGCGGTTTTGCGCCGCGGCGGCGAACTGGCGAATGCCGGGCGGGAGGCGAAAACCGGTTCGCTCGCCGCCAAGCTGGCGGCGAGCGCCATCACCAGTCCCCAAAAAGCTGATGGGGTGGAAAAAACCGGCGGCGAACCGAAGCCCGTTGCGTCCGTCGCCCAGGCGACGAGTGTCGCGCCGCCGCCGGTAAAGGTTCCGGAGCTTGTTGAACCGCCGGCGAAAAGTGCGGGTGTTCAATCTCAAGCGCCAGCCAAACCGGCCGCCGCGCCACATCCGAGCCAGCCGGACGATCTTAAAGCGATCATCGGCATCGGTCCGGCCTTGGAAAGAAAGTTGCTCGCGCAAGGCATCATCAGCTATCGCCAATTGGCGGCGTTGAGCGAGGCGGAGATCGATAAGCTCGAAACCAGCATCAAGGCCGCCGGCCGGATCCGCCGGGACGATTGGATCGGTCAAGCCAAAGCCCATCACCTGCAGAAATATCAGGAAAAACTGTAGCGTATTGTCGGTCTCGGCCAAAACCGCCAAGTCGTTGGGAGCAGAGCACTCGATGTCAGTAGACGCCATCGCCGCCATCCTCGGCGGTCAAATTCCACTGGGCCGACGGGCCATCGTGCAGGGTTGGGTGCGCACCCGCCGCGACTCCAAGGCGGGTCTATCGTTCGTGACCGTTCACGACGGATCGGGCTTCGAACCGCTGCAGGTCATCGCGCCGGCGGAATTGCCGAATTACGCCAGCGAGATTGTCTGTCTGACCGCCGGATGCGCGATTCGGGCCAGCGGCGAAGTCATCGCGTCGGCGGGCAAGGGACAAGCGGTCGAATTGCGGGCCGACCGGATTGACGTGATCGGCTGGGTGGAGGATCCGGAAACCTATCCCATCGCGCCCAAAGCCCACAGTTTTGAATATCTGCGAACGGTCGCCCATTTGCGACCGCGCACCAACAGCATCGGAGCGGTGGCGAGGGTGCGCGATTGCCTGGCCCAGGCTATCCAGCGGTTTTTTTACGAACGGGGTTATTTTTGGGTTCACACGCCCATCATCACCGCCAACGATTGCGAGGGAGCGGGCTCGTTGTTTCGCGTCAGCACGCTAGACGCGCTCAATCCGCCGCGCGATGCTAGGGGCGACGTTGATTTTGATCGAGATTTCTTCGGACGAGAAACCTTTCTGACGGTTTCCGGTCAGCTTAATGTAGAAGCTTACTGCCTGGCCTTATCCAAGGTGTACACCTTCGGGCCGACGTTTCGGGCGGAAAACTCTAATACCAGCCGCCATCTAGCCGAATTTTGGATGGTGGAGCCCGAAACGGCCTTCGCCGATCTAAAGGCCAATGCCGAGCTGGCCGAGACGCTGCTCAAATCGATTTTCAAGACGTTGCTGGATCAACGAGCCGATGACATGGCGTTTTTCGCCCAACGCATCGACAAAACCTGCATCCAGCGTCTGGAGCAGGTAATTAAGGTACCGTTTAAGTGGCTGGAATATGATGAGGCGATCCGGATATTGACGGATTCGAATCGCGCCTTCGAGTTTCCAGTGCGCTGGGGCATGGACCTCCAATCCGAGCACGAACGCTATTTGTCGGAACATTATGTGGGTGGTCCGGTGGTACTGATGAACTATCCTAAAGAAATTAAAAGTTTTTACATGCGCCTGAACGACGATGGGCGCACGGTGGCGGCGATGGATGTCCTGGTGCCGGGCATTGGAGAGATTATCGGCGGCAGCCAGCGCGAGGAGCGTCTAGAGGTGTTGGATGCGCGGCTTGACGAGTTGGGCATGAACAAAACAGCGTACAGTTGGTATCGGGACCTGCGCCGTTACGGCAGCGTGCCGCACGCCGGTTTTGGCTTGGGCTTCGAGCGCGCTGTCAGCTATGTGACGGGAATGAGCAATGTGCGAGACGTCATTCCCTTTCCCCGCACGCCTCGCAGCGCGGATTTTTAGCACACCGCTTCGTCTCACTACGGGTGGGCTCCCATGACCGATATCGTTCATCCGATTTCCCCGATTAAAAGCCGCCCCTGCCCGAGCCTTGCGCCGTTGGCGCGTCAAGGCCATGGCTTGGTTGATACGCTCGACTCGGTCATGAGAATGCTGGATACCGCCAATGCGACCGACATGCTAAAAGACGGCATCGCTCCCATCGACACCCTCGCGCCCGGCCAAACCCTCAATGAATATTTGATCGACGAGGTTTTGGGGGCGGGCGGCTTTGGGGTGACCTACAAGGCGTGGGATACGCTGCTGGAAACTTGGGTGGCCATCAAGGAGTATTTCCCCAGCTCTTGGTCGTTTCGGGATCACGACG
>ERZ761610.1540-NODE-1540-length-12553-cov-349.635942_pt1 | contig 12553 bp, 10 predicted proteins | sample MGYA00512164_ERZ761610 | MGnify/ENA primary metagenome ERZ761610 (study PRJEB28899, sample SAMN02850038) | bioreactor sludge metagenome | biome: EBPR Sludge; feature: EBPR Bioreactor; material: flocular biomat | place: Australia: Thorneside Wastwater Treatment... | reverse complement strand
GATCTACACTCTTTCCCTACACGACGCTCTTCCGATCTTGGCGGCCACCGCCTGCGGATCGTCGCCGACGTGATCGGCGAGATTGAGGCTGCCGTAGGGCGGCAGGCTGACGCCGTCGTGACGGGTCGTCAGCAGGCTGCGTACCGGCGCCGGCGCCGGCCAGTCGGGCAGGATCCAGCTGCCGCCGCTCATCGCCGGCGGGCACCGGCAGCGCGCAGCGACAGGCGCGAGACGGCAATGGCAAGCCTACGGCGCGAGCAGATCTCCATCCTCATCCTCATCCTCGTCCTCAACAGCCGCGAACTCGTCGTCATCATCGGCAAGGAGCGCTTCCGCTTCTTCCTGCCAAGTCGCCTCATCGCCGTCATCGACAGGCACTTCGTCGGCGGCAGCCTGATCAGCGGCCAGCGCCGCCTGCCGCCGCAGATCGTAAAGCAACTCCGCCATGTCCGCCGGCAGATCCGATCGCCACTGCATCACTTCGCCGCGCAGCGGATGCCGCAGCGCCAGACGACAGGCGTGCAGCGCCTGCCGGGAAAATGGCGGGCCTTTGGGCAGCCGGCTGACACCGCTGCCATAGGTCGGGTCACCAACCAGCGGATAACCGGCGGCCGTCATGTGCACCCGGATCTGGTGCGTCCTTCCGCTCTCCAGCGCACACTCGATCAGCGAGCAGTCGACGAAGCGCTCGAGCACCCGGTAGTGCGTACGCGCCGCCTTGCCCGTGCTGACGACCGCCATCCGCGTACGCTGCGTGGGATGGCGGCCGATCGGTGCGTCAACGGTACCGGACGATTCGACCCGCCCGCGTGCCAGCGCCTGATAGTGCCGCCGCACGCTGCGCGCCTGCAACTGCCGGACGAGATCGGTCTGCGCTTCAAGCGTCCTGGCGACGACCAGCAGGCCGCTGGTATCCTTGTCGAGGCGATGGACGATGCCCGCCCGCGGCAGCCGGCCGAGTTCCGGCCAGCGATGCAGCAGCGCATTCAGCAGGGTGCCGCTCCAGTTGCCGCTGCCCGGATGCACCACCAGGCCGGCCGGCTTGTCGATCACCAACAGGCTCTCGTCCTCATGGACCACCTGCAGAGGGATGTCCTCGGGCGTAGACGCTTCGGCGCGTTCGTCCGCTGCCTCCGCCAGTTCGATCGTCTCGCCAGCCCAGAGCCGCTGCCGTGGTTCCAGCACGGTCGTGCCACCGACGGCCACCCTGCCGGCGCGTATCCACCCCTGCAAGCGACTGCGCGAATGCTGCGCCAGCAGCCGCGCCAGAATCTGGTCGAGCCGCTGACCACCGCACTCGGCCGGGACGTTCAGGGCTGTCCGGGGGTTTGCGCTATAATCGCCCGGCCCCACGCGCGGCTCCGGCGCTCCGCTAGCGGCCTTCTTCTTCTCTGGGTTCTTCATCATGCGTAGTTTAGCGATTATCGCATCCCTTTTTCTCGCTTCGTTGCTTGCCGGCTGCGGACTCTTCCCGGAAAGCAAGGACGAAACGATCGGCTGGTCGGCCAACAAGCTCTACGCCGAAGCCAAGGAGGCGCTCAACGAAGGCGCGTATGCACGTGCGGTCAAGTACTTCGAAAAACTGGAATCACGCTATCCCTATGGCCGCTACGCACAGCAGGCGCAGATCGACATTGCCTATGCCTACTGGAAGGACCAGGAACCGGCATCGGCGATCGCCGCCTGTGACCGTTTCATCAAGCTGCATCCAAACCATCCGAACGTGGACTACGTCTACTACCTGAAGGGCCTGATCAACTTCAACGAAGACCTCGGAATGCTCGGCATCGTCAGCAACCAGGACATGACCGAACGCGACCCTAAGGGCGCACGCGAGTCCTTCGACGCGTTCCGCGAGTTGGTCACCCGCTTCCCGGACAGCAAATACACGCCCGACGCGATCCTGCGCATGAAGTACCTGGTCAATGCCCTCGCCTCGCTCGAACTGCATGTCGCGCGCTACTACATGAAACGCGCCGCCTATCTCGCCGCCGCCAATCGCGCCCAGTATGCGGTCCTCAACTACCCCAACGCACCCGCCACCGAAGAAGCGCTGTTCATCATGGTCAAGGCCTACGACGCCCTTGGCCTGACCGATCTGCGTGACGATGCCGAGCGCATCATGCGCCGCAACTTCCCGAACAGCGCCTACTACGTGCGCGGCCTCGAGCGCAAGGAGCCGTGGTGGAAACTCTGGTAGCCGGCAGACGGACCCCGGAGATCGGTCAGCCCGACTGCTTGATCGCCAGCACCGCCTGATTGCGCAGCGTCCGCAAGAGGGAGAGATCATCCCCGGAGATGACGATCTCGCCCGCCCGAGCGCGATCGGCGTAGATCATCGCCACGGGGCTGCGCTTGATGCACAAAGGCAGGACGACGAAGGTCTCGGCCACCACCGCCTTGCGAAACCAGTCCGGGATGCGCGCCGCGATCTTCGGGTCGTTGGTGTCGCTGATCAGGATGTCGACGCCATTGACCAGCGCGGCATGGAAGATGTCGGGCGAGAAGACGAGGGAGAAGCGAAAGCGCTTTGCCACCTCCAGCGCATCGGGACCGAACCCAAAGCGACCGAGCATCGAATTGCTGCGCTGGTCCCGCACGCACAGGATCACCCGCCGGAAACCCATGGCACGGTACATCGTCTCGAGGGTGATGCGCAGGACGTCGTTGAGCCGGAAATCGCTCACCAGGGCGTTGCTCACGTCCTGGATCCCGGCGAGCAGGGTCGCTGTCCTGGCACCGCCGTCGTTGCTGCCGGCGATGCCGGCGAAAACCGCATCCGCCGCCTCGGGAGCCTGGTCGGCCGCTGCCGGCACGGCGGCAAGCTCAGGCAGGGCGCTGTCGCCCAGCCCGTCGTCGGCCGGCGGCGGTGGAGCGACCAGGCTGGCCTGCGACGCGCCCCAGGCCTTGAGCTGGCGACCGACGCGCGTCTGCTGCAGGTTCAGGCGAATGCTGCGCGCGAACTCCGCCACCTGTTCGAGCGACCGGTCGACGGCCTGCCGCAGGTCCTGCTCGTCGACCGCAATGGCTTCGCCGAAGCGGCCGGCGATGCGCCGCAATTCCTTCGGCTGCTGCTCGCTGGGGTTTTCTGCGATCACCCCGCACAACTCGTTCGACAGCGCTGCCAGGACACGGAAGCGGTCTTCGCTGCCGAGAGGACGACGGACGCTGCCTGCCGGGAGGCGCCGCATGCTGTTGACGATCTGCCGCGGGAAACCCCAGGTCTGGGCGATGGCCATTCCCAGATCGGCGAAGGAGATGCCGAGTACCTGCTGCGCCGCGGCGTCTTCGGCGCAGTTCCTCTGCAGCAGGACACGCCGGATCTCGGCGCTCTCTTCCGGAAAGTAATACTGGCTCAGCAAGCGCCCGAGATTGTGGAACATCGCGCAGATGAACGCCTCCTCGCCTTCGGAACGGCCGGCAACCCTGCTGCCGATGTCGCGCGCCAGCACACCGGCGAGATTGGCGCGCAGGAACTCGTCCTTGAGCTGGTCGGCATTCTCCTTGTTCTGCAGGTGCTCGAGAAGCAGCACCGTGATCGCCATGCTGCGTACGGCATCGAGTCCAAGAACGACGACAGCGCGCGAGACGGTGCTGATGTTGCCGCCACCCGCCTGCTGGTAGTACGCGGAGTTGACCATGCGCAGGATTTTGTTGGTCAACGAGAAGTCCTTCAGGATGGTGTTGGCGAGCTGCGACACGCTCTGGTTTTCGGCGGTGGCGATCCTGTTGATCGCACTCACCGACTCCGAGAGCGCCGGAAAGTCGCTCTTGTGGCGCATGCGCCTTAACAGGAAGTCGATCGTGCTCTGGCGCGCGTCGTTGGCTTCGCCAAGGGGCGACGGATGCAGATGCTCGTCGAGCGCCTCGCGCATCTGCGCGGCGGATTCGTAGCGGTTGGCCGGATCGCGTTCGAGGGCCCGGTGCACCAGATGCACGAGGCGCTCGTCGAGCAGGCCGATCGTCTCCGCGGGCAAGCGGATATCCTCGCTGATGAGCCGCCGCATCACCTGCTGCACGTCACTACCGGCCAGCGCGCGGCGGCCGACGAGCAACTCGTAGAGGACGAGGCCAGCGGCGAAGATGTCCGAGCGCTCGCTGCTGCGGCGCTCGGCGATGTACTCCGGCGCCATGTATGCCGGCGTCCCCGTCAGTTGGCCGCCGTCGGTCGACCGCGCCTCGGCGCGCGCCGCGATGCCGAAATCCATCACCCGCGCGACAGCATCGTCGTCGATCAGGATGTTGCTCGGCTTCAGGTCGCGATGAATGATGCCGGCCGCGTGGGCGTGGGCCACCGCATCGAGGATCGCCAGCATGATCGGCAGTGCGCGCGCCGGCGGCAAGGCACCGGTGGTCTGCAGGTGCTCGGCGAGGTTCCTGCCCGGGACGAGCTGGAAAACCAGATACAGATCGCCCTGCTCTTCCGCCGCCTCGAAGATCGGCACGATGTTCGGATGCCGCAACTGGCTGACCATCCGCGCCTCGGCCAGCAACTGGCTGTTCTGCTGCGCGTCCGGACGGGCAAAATGCAACGTCTTGATCGCCACCTGCCGCTGCAGGTGGGGGTCGCGCGCGAGATAGACGACGCTCTGCGCGCCGCGGCCGAGTTCGCGAATGATCTCGAAACGCCCGACCTTCCTGCTCACGCGCCTCCCTCCAGCGGATCGTCATCGGTCACCTGCGCGAGACCACCGAGCCGCTGCTGCGCTTCGCCGACTGGCAGCGCCTCGACGTCCTTCAGCTTGCGTTCGATCTGCCGTGTCCGCACGCCAGCCGACTCGATGCTCCTGCTCGCCTGCTCGAGCTTGCGGCGGGTCGCCTCGAGAACCTCGCCAAATCTGCCGAACTCGGTCTTCACCGCACCCAGGACCGCCCACACCTCCGACGAACGACGCTCGATCGCCAACGTGCGGAAGCCCATCTGCAGGCTGTTGAGCAGCGCCGCCAGCGTCGTCGGTCCGGCGACACAGACGCGCAGCTCCCGCTGCAGTCCGTCGGCCAGACCGGGACGCCGCAGGACCTCGGCGTAGAGACCTTCGGTCGGCAGGTAGAGAATGGCGAAGTCGGTGGTATGCGGTGGCTCGACGTACTTCTCGCGAATCTTTCGCGCCTCTTCCCGCAAGCGGCCCTCGAGCGCCCGAGTCGCCAGCTCGAGCGCCGCCGCGTCGCTCCGTTCCTGCGCATCGACCAGGCGCTGGTAGTCCTCGAGCGGGAACTTGGCATCGATCGGCAGCCATACCGGCCGCTGCGCGTCGACTCCCGGCAGACGGATGGCGAATTCGACGCGATCGTTGCAGTGGGGTCGCGTCGCCACGTTGCGCGCGTACTGGTCGGCGGTCAGCAGCTGCTCGAGAAGCGCATCGAGCTGCACCTCGCCCCAGGTGCCACGAGCCTTGACGTTGCTCAGCACGCGCTTCAAATCACCGACGCCGGTGGCCAGTGTCTGCATCTCGCCAAGCCCGCGGTGCACCTGCTCGAGTCGCTCGCTGACCAGGCGGAATGAGTCTCCCAGCCGCTGCTCGAGCGTGGCGTGCAGCTTTTCGTCCACCGTCTGGCGGATTTCTTCGAGCTTGCGCGCGTTGTCGCCCTGCAGCAGCGACAGGCGTGCCTCGAGTGCCAGGCGCAGGCTTTCGAAGCGCTGCTCGTTGCTGTTGGTCAACCGCGACAGCTGCTGCGCGAACGATTCGAGCTGCTGCGCCTGCAGTTCGCCAAGCCGCCCGAGTTCGCCGGCAAGCGCCAGTGACAGTCGGCCAAGCGCCAGCGCCTGCTCCTCGCGATCGCCACGCGCAGCCGCCACGGCCTCCTGCCGTCCGCGCGCGAGTTCATCGCGCAGCTCACGCGCGAGCTGCGCGATCGAGCGCTGCACCTCGCGCAGGCCGGCATCGAGTGTCTGGCGGGCGTGCGCGGCACGGGCGAGGACGACGACCTGCAGCAGGAGAAGCGCCATGCCGATGGCCAGCAAGGCCTGCGGGATGCCTTCGAACATCTGCGGCTCGGACGCGGAACGCCGCGCCTACTTGAGCGACAACGCGACCCGGCTCTCGCGCGCCTGGGCAGCGACATCGGCCTTGCCGTCCGCTGCGACGAGCTTCACCGGCAACAGGAACAGCCGCTCGGACGGCACCTCACGCGCCAGCAGGCCATCGAGCACGGCCTTCGCGCGGCGGTCGGCGAGATCGCGCAGTTCCTCCTCATCGGCCACCGTATTGGCCAGGATCAGTTTCTCCATCTCATCGACCGGCAAACCCTTGACCATGCCGATCACATTGCGCGGCTTGGGAAACTTCTCGGCTCGATAGACTCGTTCAAGGAGCGCCGGATACTCCTTGGCATCGACCTCGACACTCTCCAGCGAACCGCTTTCAATGCCCTTGTTCGTCAGATCCTGGCGTTTCAGCGCACGAACCTTGCTCTGCAGACGATCACGCTTCAACCCCTCGGGGTCGCTCTGCGGATCGGCGCGACCCTCGATCTCGAGCCTGAGGGCAGGCCGGTCGATCAGCGCCTTGCCGAGCGTGTCGAGGCGCTTCTCTGCCTCGGCCGTCAACCTTGCCTCGCCGATCGCGAAGTCGATCGTCGACAGCTCCTCGCCACCGCCGAAGACCGACCCAAGCAGTGCGAACGGCGAGGTCACCGCCTTCATGAGAACATTGACGATGACACGCACGATGAGGCCACCGATGCTGAACTGCGGATCATCGAGCGAGCCCGAAATCGGCAGGTTGATGTCGATCTCGCCGTTGCGGTTCTTCAGCAGGGCGACCGCGAGCGTCACCGGCAGCTTGGTCGCATCCGGGCTGGCAACCGGCTCGCCGAAGGTGAGCTGATCGAGAAACACCCGGTTCTCGGCCGTGAGCTGCCGGTTCTCGATCCTGTACTTGACGAACAGCGACATCTTGCCCTTCTCGATCGCGTAGCCGGCATACTTGCCGGAGTACGGTGACAGCGAGGTCATCTCGATCCCCTTGACGTCCGCCTGCAGATCGAGGCGTGGGTCTGGCGACAACGGATTGAGCTGGCCGCTGACGGTCAGCGGTGCGATGTTGTCGTAACTGCCGCGCAGGTCGAGCTTCGCCGAACTGTCGGCCGCCGACGACAGGCCGCTGATCGTGCCGCCGATCTTCTTCAGGTGAGCCGAGTAATTGGGCTTGATGAAGTTGTCGCTGAAGCGGACATCCCCGCCCTGCAGCGTGATCCTGGCGATGTTGATCGGCATGCGCGGCTTCGCTGCTCCGCCGACCGGCGCCAATGCCTTGCCCTCGCCGGCGACCACCGGCGGTGCGGCTGGCGCCGCCGGCTGCGCCTTCCCGTCCTCGCGCAGGATCTGCAGCAGGTTCAGCTTGCCCTCTCGGCTGATGATCACGCGGGCGAAGAAATCACTCAGCGCCACCTCGCCGACCGCCAGCGAATCAGGCTGCAGGCGCAGCTCGATCCTGCCGAGATGGAGCGACTTCCATTTGACGAGGTCGGCCGAGTTGATCTTGTCAACGGCCTGGAAGTCGCCAACCGTCAGCTCGCCGCTGAAACCGCCGGCAAGCGCAGCTGGGTCGACCCGGCCGCTGCCCGTCTGGCGAAGTTGCAGTGCCCCGTCAGCGCTCAGCAGACCGCGCGTGAGCTCGACGTTGAGGTGCTCGGTGACGTAGGGCTGCAGCGGCAGGAGCTCGAGCGTCCGCACGGCCAGCTTGAGGTCGGCGTCGAGCGGCAGCGCCCGGACACTGCCGGCGAGCTCGACCTCGCCCTTGCGATTGAGGCGGAAACTGGTCTTCAGCCTGGCGGTGCTGCCGGCCACCGTGGACAGATTCTCGCCGTCGAAGCGCAGGCCCTCGACCGTGTGCGTCGCCGGCGGCGACACCGCGGCGTCCTCGAAACGCAGACCGATCTCCTCGGCGTGGTTCCTGGCGACGGTGATCTCCCAGGCAGCACCCGGATCCTTCCGGGCAGCCGCGACAGCGCGCAGGACAGGCGGCTGCACGAAAGCGATGCTGCCATCGGCGGCGCGACGCAGCAGCAACTGCGTGCCGCGCGACTTCAGCTCGTCGATGAGGACCCGTCGCTTGCCGAGATCGAGCTGTCCGCCCGTCACCGAGAGTGTGCCACCCTTGATCCAGGGTTCTCCCTGAAAACGCATGGCGAGCTCGAACTTCGCTGGCGAAGCCCCCTTGCCGTCGAGCTCGCGGATGCCGAGATCAAGCCCTTCGATGCTGGCGTTGAAGGGCTTGCCGTGCGATTCGTCGAGCCAGCGCAGCGCTCCGCCACTGACCCTGCCTTCGTCCAGCGACCAGCTCACCGGCGCCGCCGGCTGCTCCGCCGCGGTCGCGGCTGCCGCTGCCGGCGGCGAACGCGCGGCAAGTTCCTGATTGAAGAAGTCGATCCAGTTGATCGTCCCCTGCGGGCTGACGCGCGCATGGATCTCGGGTGCGTCCAGCGCCACCCGTTCGATGGCGAAGACGCGCTGCAGCGGATCGATCCGGGACAGCACCACGTGCAACTGCTTCAACGACAGCAGGGGAGCGCCGGCGGTGTCCTTGACCGAGAGATCCCGCAGCGTGGCACTGCCCGACAGGCTGAGCGACGGATGATCATCCTCGCCGCGGTGAAAAACGAGCTTCAGCTCACCGTCGACGGCGCCTGAAACGAGCTGGATCGGCAGACGCAACGGCAGATAGTCGAGGTAGGGGGCGATGTGCACCTCGCGCAGCTCGACCGCCAACTCGCTCTCCTGCGTCGCCGAGAAGGGCTTGCTGCGGCCCTGGACCGCCACCGGCGCACCGTTGAGCGAAGCCGAGAATGCCGGCTCGACGAAGATCTCGACCGAATTCGGCAGACTGGAAACGAAGGGCAAGCTAACGTTGAGCTCGCTGAGCTGCTGCTTCTCGCCGAGCATCCGGTCGTCGAAGTCTACCTTGCCACCGGTGATCTGGATGTTGTTCACAGAAAAGCGCGGCGTTGGCTCGGTCGATGCGGGCCGGGCCATGAACTCGTCGATCAGGTCGGAGACGTTGAACCGCCCGTCGGGCAGGCGCACCAGCGACAACTCGGGGCCAACCAGTTTCAGTTCGCTGATCACAGGCCCAAGACGAAAGAGCGAACTCGACTCCAGGTTGACGAACAACTGCTCGAAACCGGCCACCTTGTCGCCGCCGCCCTTTTCCTGGATCGCCAACCCGTCGACTTGCAGGGACAAGGTGTACGGGTTTATCCTCAGACCCTCGATGCTGACCGGCCGGTGCAGTGCCGCGGCGAGTTGATCCACCAGCAGCCACTTGACCAGCGGCGGCACGACGAGGAAACCGAGGACACCGATGAGCAGCAGGGCAAGCGCAATCCGCAGCCCGTATTTCTTCATTCGCAGAGAGGCGGTCGCGGTGTTGGGAGAGGTGTCTTCGGTCATCACGGCAGCCCCTGGGCTGACTGGGGAAAGCGCCAATTTAGCACGAAGCGGCCGCTGCCGCGCCGCCACGCCGTCCTCGCCAGGTTGCCGGCCGGGATGAGCACCCTGTCACGTCCCAGCGTCCTCATCGTCGACGACAACGACCTGATGCGCAGCCTGTTGCGCAGCATGCTGCGTGACAGCGAATACGATGTCATCGGCGAGGCACGCAACGGCGTTGCCGCACTCGAACTCACCGAGCGCCTGCGGCCGAAGATCGTCTGCATGGACGTGGTGATGCCGGAGATGAATGGCCTCGAAGCGCTGCAGGCGATCAAGGCGCGACACCCCGAAACCATCGTCATCATGCTCGCCGGCCGTCCGAGCGTCGACCATGTCCGCTCATCGATCGAGAACGGGGCCAGCGGCTTCGTCGTCAAGCCCTTCAATGCCGGCAAGGTGCTCGACACCGTCGATCGCGCCTGGCGCGCGGCGCGGCAGGCCGACAACCACGATCCGGCCGCCTGAGAGGTCGCGAACAGGTCGAGTCGGATCGTGGGTGGAAAAGAGTGTGCCGCCCACACCCCAGCTCGGCAGCGCGACGGATCGATTCACACCCAGCGCATCGAGCCGGCAGGGGCGTCGCGAACAAGCTCGTCCGGTGCGCACGATCCGCAGGCTGCGTATCCTCAAAAGCCGTTCTTCCACTCACGCAGCGCGGCGAAGACCGCCACTGCGTCGGCGGCAGCAGCTCCGTGACGCTGCGCCGCCGCCACGACCTCCGGCTCGGCGCAGCGCAGGAAGGGGTTGCTGGCCTTCTCGCAGGCGATCGTCGAGGGCACCGTCGCCTGACCACTGGCACGCGCCGCGGTGACCTCCGCCGCGCGAAGCTGCAGGTAGCGATTTCCCGGCTCGACGGCGAGCGCAAAGCGCAGGTTGGCCTGCGTGTACTCGTGCGCGCAGTAGACGACGGTCTCGTCGGGCAATGCCGCGAGGCACGCCAGCGAAGCCGCCATCTGTACCGCCGTTCCCTCGAAAAGCCGACCACAGCCACCGGCGAACAGCGTATCGCCACAGAACAGGCAGCCTGCGCCATAATATGCGAGGTGACCCAAGGTATGCCCGGGCACGGCGAGGACGGCGAAGCTGCTGTCACAGCCGGCCGGTTGGATCGTCTCACCACCGCGCAACGGCCGGTTGATGCCGGCGATCGCTTCTGCTGCCGGCCCGAACACCTCGGCACGATGGTGTGCCAGCAACTCGGCAACGCCACCCTGATGGTCGGCATGGTGGTGCGTGACGAGGATGCTGGCGAGAGTCAGCCGCTCGCGCTCGAGGACCTCGAGCACCGGCCGTGCGTCGCCGGGATCGACCACCGTGGCCGCAGCGCCTTTGCGCAGCAACCAGATGTAGTTATCCTTGAAAGCTGGAATGCGGATGACGTCGAACATCGCTGAATTTTGGAAGAACTGCGGAAAATGTCAATTCCTGTTTTCGGCGACTGGCTGCAGAGCCCGCAAGGGCGCTACGTCATGGCTTGGGAACGGGCCAGCATCGATGCCGCGGTGGCCGATCTGTTCGGCTACAACGCCATCCAGATCGGCTTGCCGGAGATCCGGTTGCTGGCGCAGAACCGTATCCCTTTGCGCCAGGTGGCCGGCGAGTCGGGCCTGGTCGACGTCCTTTGCGACCTGCGGCAGCTGCCGTTTGCCGCACACAGCATCGATCTGGTGGTCATGGCGCATGTCCTCGAGTTCCACGACGACCCGCACCAGATCCTGCGTGAGGTCGAGCGCATCCTGATTCCGGAAGGCGAAGCGATCATCACCGGCTTCAACCCGTTCTCGGCCTGGGGGCTGCGGCGCAAGCTGCCGAACTGCCCGGCCGGGTTTCCCTGGAATGGCGACTACCTGTCGCCGGGGCGCCTGCGCGACTGGCTGCAACTGCTGGGATTCGAGGTCGAACGTGGCAGCTTCGGCTGTTACGCGCCGCCCTGCTCGCGCGAGCGCTGGCTGCGCCGCTGGCAGTTCATCGAAGCTGCCGGCAATCGCTGGTGGAGCTTTGCCGGTGGCGTCTACCTGCTGCGTGCGATCAAGCGCGTCCATGGCATGCGGCTGATCCTGCCCAGCTGGAAGCGGCAGCGATCGGCGCCGAAGGCCCTGTCGGCATTGAGCAAGAAGAAGGCGAACCGGCATGAATGAGGAGGCCATCGTGACGATCTACGCCGACGGTGGCTGCCGCGGCAATCCTGGTCCAGGCGGCTGGGGCGTCGTGCTGCAAAGCGGCGAACACGCGAAGGAACTCTGGGGCGGTGAAGCGGCGACGACCAACAACCGCATGGAGCTGACGGCCGCGATTCGCGCACTCGAGGCGCTCCGCCGACCAGCGACCGTGCATCTGCACAGTGATTCACAGTACCTGCAGAAAGGGATCACCGAGTGGATCCGCAACTGGCAGCGCAACGGCTGGCGCACCGCTGACCGGCAGCCAGTGAAGAATGCCGACCTTTGGCAGCGGCTCGCGGAGCTGGCCGGGCAGCATCAGGTCAAGTGGTGCTGGGTCCGCGGACATGCGGGAAACGCCGGCAATGAACGTGCCGACGCACTGGCGAATCGCGGCATGGACGAGTTGCGGCAGAGCCGCGCTCCCCGCTAGCACGCGGTGCGGAAAGAGCAGCGATGCGAACGATCTTCCTGGATACCGAAACGACCGGCCTCGAGCACAAGCTGGGGCATCGCATCATCGAGATCGGCGGCGTCGAGATGCGCAACCGCCGCCTGACGCAAAAGCACTTCCACGTCTACCTGAACCCGGACCGCGAAATCGACGCCGGCGCGCTGTCGGTGCACGGCATCAGTCGCGATTTCCTTCTCGACAAGCCCCGCTTCGCCGACATCGCCGGCGACTTTCTCGACTTCATTCGCGGCGCCGAACTGGTCATCCACAACGCCGCTTTCGACCTCGGCTTCCTCAACGCGGAGCTGGCCCTGCTCGACATGGCGCCGATCGAGACCGTCTGTCATGGCGTCTGCGACACCTTGCGCATGGCCAAGGAACTGCACCCGGGCAAGAAGAACAACCTTAACGCGCTCTGCGAACGCTACGCGGTGGACAACTCACGGCGCACGCTGCACGGAGCCCTGCTCGACGCCGAGATCCTCGCCGAAGTCTATCTGGCGATGA
>ERZ761610.1532-NODE-1532-length-12594-cov-14.936837_pt1 | contig 12594 bp, 8 predicted proteins | sample MGYA00512164_ERZ761610 | MGnify/ENA primary metagenome ERZ761610 (study PRJEB28899, sample SAMN02850038) | bioreactor sludge metagenome | biome: EBPR Sludge; feature: EBPR Bioreactor; material: flocular biomat | place: Australia: Thorneside Wastwater Treatment... | reverse complement strand
CCGGCCCGCAACAAGTTGCGTGCGTTCAAGCCGGCGCGCGGCATGCCGCGCAAGCGGCCGGCTTTCACCCTCCTCGCGCCTTGCCTCGGGCCGAAATCCATCGGAAATTGTGGTGGGAGCGGATTCACTCCGCGAAAGCTCTCGCGGGATAAACCCGCTCCCACATCCTGGATGCGCGAACAAGCGCACCGCCAGGGGCGACCCGAGCTTCTGTGAGATCAACCCTGCGCTACTCCCCGGCCTTTTGCAGCAGCCGCTGCAATTCGTCGGCGGCGCGGCGGAATTCGATGCCGGCCTGGCGCGCCATGCCAGCGGAATCGCGCAGGGTCGACGAGCGCGCGCCATGTTCGATCAGCTTGGCGACATCCGACAGCGCCATGGCACCGAGGTTGGCGCTGGTCGACTTCAGGGAATGGGCGGGCGCGATCATGGCCTGGACGTCGCCGCGTTCGGCCGCGGCGGTGAGCGCCTGCAGATTCTTCGGCGTGTCCTCCAGATAGACCCGCACCAACGAGGTGAATTCGCTGCCCATCACGTCGATCAGCTCGTTGACGATGCTTTCGTTGATCGCCGGGACCGATGAGGTCAACTTGACCGGTTCGGTCAGGCGCACCGGCGGCGCCTGGGGGGCAACGGGCGCCGCTGCCGGTGCCGGCGCCTGCACATCCTTGCGGTTCTTGGGCAGCCATTTGCGGATGGTCTGCTCGAGCAAACCGCGATTCAGCGGTTTGGACATGTAGTCGTCCATGCCCGACGCCAGGCACTTTTCGCGATCGCCCGCCATCGCGTTCGCGGTCATCGCGATGATCGGAATGCGCTGCAACGAGCGCTCCTGTTCCAGCGTGCGTCGCGAACGAGTGGCCGTATAACCATCCATCACCGGCATTTGACAGTCCATCAGCACGACATCGAACTTGCTGCTGGCCATCATCATCTCGAAGGCTTCCTTGCCGTTCTCGGCAACATCGAAAGTGATGCCGATCAGGCTCAGCAGCCGCTGCGCGACCTGACGATTGACCGGATTGTCCTCGACCAGCAGCGCATGTCCGGCGAGTTTCGCCCGCGGCAGTTCGGCGGCCGGCTCGCTGTCGGCGGAGGGAGCCCGCGACGCCGACGTTGCCGCATCGTCGATCCCCAGTCGCGCCGCCTCCTCCAGCAGGTTGAATCGTCGTTCACCGCCCGCCTCGACCTGCAGCAGCTTGTTCAGCGCCGTCTGCAGTTCGCTGTCGCTGAAGCCGCGCTTGAGCAGGACGCTGCGCGCGTTGTCCATCTGCAGTTCGGGCGGGGCGCCCTCGTCGCCGTCGATGTAGACAATCTGCAGGCGCTCCAACGCTGGTTCGCGCAGGACATTGCGCGCCAGTGCGGGCGCCGTCGGGCGCATGCTGCCCAGATCGACGATCACGACATCGAACGCCCAGTTCTCGCCGAGCGTGGCCGAAGACTTGAGTTTGCTCAAGGCATCGGCCGTGGTGTTGGTCGCGATCTGGCTGAGCCCCCAGGTCTGGCACTGGCTGGACAAGCGCTGGGTCAGCCTCGGCTCGCTGCAAACGATCAGGGCGCGCGCGCCGGAAAGATCGCGGCGGTTGGTGCCGACATCGCCGATCGCCTTGAGGAACGGTACGCTGAACCAGAAGACCGAGCCCCTGCCCACTTCGCTCTTGAGCCCGATCTTGCCGCCCATCAGTTCGACGATGCGCTTGCAGATCACCAGACCCAGACCGGTACCGCCGTAATTGCGGGTGGTCGAGGTGTCAGCCTGCGAAAACGGCTGGAACAGTCGCTCCGCCTTCTCCGCGGAAATACCCATGCCGGAGTCGCGCACAGCGAACATCAGCTCGGTATTGGTGCGCGTTTCGCCACGCTTGCTGATCTGGATCTGGATCGACCCCTTCTCGGTGAACTTGATCGCATTGCTGACCAGATTCGAAAGTACCTGGCGCAGTCGCACCGGGTCGCCACGGCAGGCCAGGCGCACGTTGGGGTCGAAGCTGGCCGAGAGCTTCAACCCCTTGGCATCGGCGGCCTTCTCCATCAACCGGACCACCGAGTCGACGACGTCCTTGAGGTTCAGCCCGACCGTTTCCAGTTCGAGTTTGTTGGCCTCGATCTTCGAATAATCGAGAATGTCGTCGATGATCCGCAGCAGGTGGCGCGCTGACGTGTAGGCGGTGTTCAGGTACTCGCGCTGATCCGGCTGCAACTTGGTATCGCGCAGGATCTCCAGCAGCGGGATGATGCCGTTCAACGGCGTGCGCATCTCGTGGCTCATGGTCGCCAGGAACTCGCCCTTGGCCATGTTGGCCGATTCGGCGGCCTGCTTCGCCTCCTGCATTTCCTTTTCGAGATTGCGATGGCGCTCGAGTTCGGTGCGCAACTGGCTGAGTTCGGCGGCTTCGCCCGCAGTCAGGCTCGCGCCAATGCTGTCGCGTTCGCGCCGCACCGCGCGGGTTTCACCGTCGGCCTCCAGACGGGTGTCGACGACGCGATCCAGCAGCATCTCTCGACGCCTTCCAGCCACCAGGTTCAGCGCTGCCAGCAACAACAGCAATATCGTGGCCGCCCACTGCGCCGGCTGGGCACTGAGCAGGACGAAAGCGGCGGGCAGCAGCAGCACCAGCAGAACGCCAAGCAACAGCCTGGGCTCGCTGATGAACAACCACACTCCCGCGGTCGCCAAACCTGCTGTCGTCAGGATCAGAGCCAGGTTCAGGCCACCGTCGGGCGACGGCCCCAGCGCAACGGTCCCGAAAGCCCAGCACAGGGCGCTGACGACGAGCGCGATGCGCGCTACCAGAAATGCGCGCTCGCTGTTTTCAGAGGGTCGCTTCCACGCCCAAAGCGCCGCCAGGCAAGGCAGCGATTGCGCGCCGACCCACGCCGCCAGCAATGTCGGTGCAGCCCATGAGCCGGCCGCCAGCGCGGTCAGCAGCGCGAACAGCAGACAGCCCGCACACCAATGGAGGGCCGCCTCGACGCCGCTGTGCCGTTGCGTTTCCAGCGCGCCCGTTTGTCCCGCACTAACCATGCTGCCCCCTTGATTGCGCCGCCACCCTTCGTACAACCGTCAAAGAGCCGATGCGCTGAAATCGAAACCGAGTTCTGCGCCCGGCTGCTGTACGAAGTTGCCCTGGATGAGGTCTACCCCCATGGTCCACAGCGACGCCGCGCTTTGCGCCGTCTCGACCTTGGGAGCGATCACGTAACGACCGCCATCGTGCGCTGCGCGCACCAGGGTGCGCAGTTCATCGACGTGATTGCTGATGCCATTTCCACGGGTGTATTTGTCGGCGAGCTTCAGGTAGTCCGCCGAAATCAGGCTGAGCAGTTGCAGAGCGGTGAGCCCGCCGTCGTATTCATCGACGACCACGCGTACGCCGATCTTGCGCACCGATTCGAAGAATGCCAAAGCCTCGCGCATGTGCATCAGCACGTCGCCGAGTTTCAGTTCGAGCGCCAGTGCGTCAGGCGCGACACGCCGCGTCTCCAGCGACTGCTTGAGCCAGGGCACGCGCTCCAGGTCCATCGTGCTTTCGGCCGACTGGTTGACGAACAAGCGCACCGGCCGCCCCTGGCGCTTGCGCTCCTCGATCACCCGCAGGCATTTGCTGAGGCACCAGCGATCGATGCTGCTGACCAGGCCGACGCTGCGCGCGGCCTCGATCACCTGCTGCGCGCCGATGATCTCGCCGGAATCGCCACGCAGGCGCAGCAACACTTCGTACTGTTCATCGCCGGTCGAGTGCAGCGAAACGATGGGTTGGAACAACAGTTGGAAACCGTCTTCATCGAGGGCCCGCCGAATGGCGTCGACCAGTCCGCCGCCGCTGCTGGCGATCACTTCGGGCTGATGAACGGTAACGCTGGAACCGCCCTGCTTGCGCCCCCGCGCGCATGCGCGCTCGGCCGCGTTCAGCATGTCGGCGGCATCGGCGATCTGCGGCGTGAAACCGGCGATGCCCACGCGTGCTGCGACCGGCAGGCTGTGCTGGTCGACCTCGACCAGTTCCGACGCAAGGCGCTCGCCGATCTGCCGCGCGAGACTCTCCATCTCGCCGATCTCGCGCACCGGGCTGAGCAACAGGAAGGTCGCGTCGCCATAACGCGAAGCCAGTTCATCCGCACGCGCGAAGCTGGCGATGGTTGCGCCGATCTGACGCATGATCGGCTCGTACGCGGCCAAGCCCTTCTGCTCGCGCAGGCCCTGAGCGCCCTCGATCTCGATGAACATCACACCGCCGACGTGAATGGGGCGATCGTCCTGGCCGAGCAACTCGTTGAGTTTGTCGATGACGTAGGCGCGATGGTACAGGCCGGTGGTCGAATCCTTGGGATCGACCACGCGTTTGCGCGCCATCAAACGCGCGCGACGGGCGCGGTTGTTGACCGCCGAGATCAGGAATTTCGGGCGGATCGGCTTGGCCAGGAAATCGTCGCCGCCGGCGGATAGCGCCTCGAAGTGCTTTTCCGAGTCCTGTTCGCCGGAAAGGAACACGATCGGTGTGTTGATGAACTGGTCGCGCTCGCGAATGATCGCCGTCAGTTCCATGCCGGAGATGTTCGGCATGTACAAATCCATCAGAATCAGGTCGGGGCGGAACTGCTCCAGGCGTTCGAGCGTGTCCAGCGGCTCGATCACCGCCATGGTCTCCATGCCCGCCTTGCGCAGCACGGACTCGGCAAACATCGCCTGCGAGCGATCGTCCTCGACGATCATCACGCGGAACGGGTCCTCACCCTCGACTTCGATCAGCTCGCGCACGCGCAGAGAGGCCTGCTGCGCCGACATCGGCAGCGGAATCAGCGTGTCGACGCCGGAGCGCATGGCCTTGAGCCTGCTGTTCAGGTCATCCTGCTCGGAAAAGGCCAGCAACGGCAGCTTGCCGGACACGCGCTGACGCACGCGCTTGACGAATTCGCCCAGGTGCTCGATCTGGTCGAAGAAGCTGCCATCGATGACGATCAGGTCCGGCGCCAGCGAGCCGAGCATCTCCTTCAGCTCTTCCGGGCTCTCGAGGCGATCGACGGCATAACCCAGCTGACCCAGCGCCTGGGTCAGCTCACGTCCGAAAGGGGTGATGTCCGACAGGTAGTAGATGCGACCGGTGCGCGGGCGCGTGGCTGGGCGCTCGACCGGTGGCGTGACTTCGGCTGTCGCGATGTTCGCCGGCGGCGGCGCGGGCGCTGGAGTGATTTGCGTACGTGCCGCGGAATGCTCGACGTCGAGCGCAAACACGGAGCCGGCGTTGACGATTTGCGCCGGCTCGGAGTCGGCGACGCCAGCCGAAAGCGGCGCGTCCTCCGGGCGCCAGGAACGGGCGATCACGGTCGCCGGCGGTGGCTGGCCATGGGTTTCACTGTTCAGCATCGCAACTTCGCGGTGACTGAAGCGGCGCCAGTACTCGTCGGGCGGCAGCAACACCACCGAGGCCCAGCCGGGGCCACCGCGTTCTGCCATCGGCACCACGAAATCGCGAGCGCTGCGGGTTGCCGGCGCCGGCGGCGAAATGATCGCCTCGAGGCTGTCGAGTTGCAGTTCGATCGCCGCCCTGTCTTCATCGGTCGGCATGCGTAGTTGCCGGATCAGCGGCTCGATCAGGCGCTCGATCTGGAACAGGCGCTCGCTGGCATCGAGCAGCCCGTAGCGTCCGGCCGCACCGGCCAGACCCTGCACATCCTGGTACAGCAGGGTGACGGTATTGACGTCCCAGATACCACGACACACGCGATGTCCGCGCTTGCGCACGGCTTCGATGCGCCGCGGCAGGTGCCTCATGAAGGCCTGGCGGAGCTCGGCGTTTTGCTGTGACTCGTCCTTGGGTAGCACGGCAAGCTCTGAGCACGCGGGATGACTCGACTATACCAGCGGGCCCTCGCCACAGTAGCCCGCGGCGACGGGCATCAAGTTTGTTTGCGAGTGGATGCTGAACGGCGAAGCGGCAGCGGCCGCGCGCGCTTGTGCGTGCCGCAAATGGGCGTCTATAAGCCCTGCTCCAGTGATCGATCCCACCCGTGCCCTCGCTGACGGCACTGATTCCGGGCAACCACGCCGTGGACTACAGGAATTCCCAAGATGCGCGCCAACCCGATTCCTGCTGGTTCGAGCGATGCGGTCTGACGCCGCGCCAACTCGCCGACTGCGCTTCGTTGAAGACGATCCGCGGCGACTGTGGCGATTGCGACTGATCATCGCCGCACTCTGGTTGGCAAGCATCGCGGCAACTTACCTCACGCTGCGGGCGACGATCGCTCCGCAGTACACGAAGGTGGCACAGGAGCTGGCGCAGGCGCGCCGGGCGCTGGTCGCCGCCGATGCCGAAAAACTGCAATTGCAGCGAGCTCTGGCGCAGCACGAGCGCGGCGAGCAGGTGGCGGAGCGCGCCAACCAGGAGCTGCAGCAGGCGCTGGCGAACCGTCAGGAAGAGATCGCGTCGCTGCGCAGCGACCTCGGCTTCTACCAGCGACTGATGGAAGGCGGCGCGCAGCAACCCGGGCTTTCGGTGCACAGTTTGCAGCTGCGCCGGACAGACGATGCCAATACTTTCCAGTTCGCACTCACCTTGAGTCAGAATCTGAAGCGCAATCGCCAGGCCTCGGGTACTGTCGAGATCAGCCTGAGCGGGGTGACCGGTCAGAACAACACCAGACTGGGCCTCGATGAGTTGGGTGGCGCCGGGAAGACGCTGGATTTTTCGTTCAAGTACTTTCAGCAATTGGCTGGTTTGATCATGCTACCGGAAGGCTTCAAGCCAGCCTCGGTGCGCTTGCGGGTGTTGCCGGAAGGCGGCAGTGCGGTAGAGCGCGAATTCATGTGGAAAGACATCGTCATCGAAGGGGACCCGTGATGTTTGGGGAAAAGAAAGTCAGCAAGTCGATACCTGCGGGTGCGATCGAGTGTCTGGTCGGCGAACGCATGAGCATCACCGGCGATGTCAAGTTCGCGGGCAGTTTCATCATCGAAGGCCGAATCAAGGGCACGGTGGTTGCCGACGATGCCGGGGACGCGGTGCTCAAGCTCTACGAACGCGGGCAGATCGAGGGTCAGGTGCAGGTGCCGCAGGCGGAGATCCACGGCGAAATGCTCGGCGACGTGGTTGCCGAGAAACTGGTGCTCGGGTCCACGGCGCGTGTACGCGGCAATGTGTATTACCGAGTCCTGGAGATGGCCGCCGGCGCGCAGGTCAACGGCCAGATGGTGCATCAGGAAGAACCGCGCAAACAACTGCCCAAGCCCGACGCCGGCTCTTGAAAACCGCCGTCGCGACCCGCAAGTTGTCGAGTCAAGCAGGAAGACGCAGAGATGACTGACGTGAGCGAAGAGATCGGCCTGCAGTTCACCCAGGCGGCGGCGCGCAAGGTGCGCGAGTTGATGCTGGAAGAGGGCAATCCGTCGCTCAAGCTGCGCGTCTACATTCAGGGCGGCGGCTGTTCCGGCTTCCAGTACGGTTTCAGTTTCGACGAAGCCTTGCAGGACGACGATCTGGCCGTGGAAACCGACGGCGTTACCTTGATCGTCGACCCGGTGAGTCTGCAGTACCTGGGCGGCGCCGAGGTCGACTACACCGAGAGTCTGCAGGGCGCGCAGTTCCTGATTCGCAATCCCAACGCGAAGACCACCTGCGGCTGCGGTTCGTCGTTCACGGTTTGAGCCGGTGGGTTCCGAACGCCGCAGCGCGCGCAACTGGTTCACGGCACTGCCCCTGGATCGCTCGGGCACTTGGCGCGAACGAGCCGGGCGCAACGAGGTCGATCTCGACCCGGCAACCGCCCTGACGTTCTACATCAGCTCGCGTGGCGAAGTGCTGGTCGAGGACGAAGGCTCGCTGGCGCGGGTGGCCTCGGCGCTCGAGATCGATGTAGACGCCGAGCATCGGCTCTCGCTCGGCGCCGTGGAGGGTCGCCCGGTGCTCGCGCTGGTCATCGACGATGGCGAACGCGAGCGCGTGATCGCCGAACGTCGCCGCTGGATCGACCTGCGCCTGGCCGCGCTGTCGCTGCCTGCGGTCGACGCCGGTTATGCCGCGTACGCACGCGCGCTGGTGCACTGGCATCGTCAGCACCGTTATTGTGGACAATGCGGAGCGCCCACGACCATCGAGTACGGTGGTCACCGGCGGCGCTGCGGCAGTTGTTCCCTTGAGCAGTTTCCGCGCCTGGATCCGGCCATCATCGTGCTGGTCGAACACGCCGGCCGAGTGTTGCTCGGGCGTCAGGCAAACTGGCCCCCGCGGCGCTATTCGGTCCTGGCCGGCTTCGTCGAACCTGGCGAAAGCCTGGAGGATGCGTTGCGTCGCGAAGTCGAAGAAGAGTCCGGCGTTGTGATTGCCGAATGCGAGTACCACTCGTCGCAGCCCTGGCCCTTCCCGGCCAGCCTGATGCTGGGATTCACCGCCCGCGCCGCCAGCGATCAGCTGCGCTATGGCGACGAACTCGAACATGCCGCATGGTTTTCGCCCTCTGAATTGCTGGCCGCCGTGGTCGCCGGAGAGCTCCGGTTGCCGCCGCCGCTGTCGCTGTCCGCGCGCCTCCTGGAAGACTGGTACGAGGAACGTACCGGGCGCGCCAGTGCGGAGATCTTCGCGCCACCTATTTGAACCCAAGGGTAGAAGGACCGCGACCGACCCGGAGGCGAGCCAACCCGCTTGACGCGCGGAGGCGATCCGCGTCAACTCTGCAACTCTTTCACTGCAGGTCAACCCCATGGCACTGGCGCTGCTTGCCATCCTGATCGTGCTCGTCGTCGGCTGGCTGGCGCCGGAACTGGCGCGCCTGCGCCAATTCCTGTGGCTGCGCGACTGGGTGGTATGGCTGGATCAGCGTGCCAGCGGCCTTGCCCTGTGGTCGAACGAATACGGACTGGCGCTGGTATTGCTGCCTTTGCTGGCTCTGGTTGCGGTGATCGACTGGACACTCGGCGAAACGCTGCACGGCCTGCTGCGGTTCGTGTTCGCCTTGGTCGTATTGTTCCTGTGCTGGGGTCCGCGCGATCTCGACGACGATGCGCGTCAGGCAGCGCGCGCCGAAACCCCGGCGGATCGTGCCGAAGCCCTCGCTGCCCTGGGTGGAAGCTGCGGCGAAGCTCCGGTGCGCAGCCGCGACCTGGTCGAAAACGTGTTCTCGGCCGGGCTCACGCGCTGGTTCGGCCCATTGTTCTGGTTCGTTGTTTTCGGCCCCGCCGGTGTGCTCGGTTATCGCCTGCTGCAACTGCTCGCGCAATCGGCGGAACTGCGCAGCGCGCTGCCGCCAGCCCAGGTGGATGCGGCCGCGCATGTACATGCCGCACTAGCCTGGCTGCCGGCGCAGTTGATGACGCTGGCGCTGGCTTTGGCATCCGACTTCGACGCGGTCGGCAAAGCCTGGCGCGAGCACCATGCTGCGCATGGCCAGGGTCTGTTGCATCTCGACCTCGGCTTCCTGTCGGCCACTGCGCGCGCCTGTGTCGATATCGACGACCAGGAGTTCATCAGCGCCGATGGCTCGCCGATCCGCGACGAAGCCGTCGAAGAAGCACGCCGACTGCTCTGGCGCCTGCTGGTCGTGTGGCTGGTGCTGCTGTCGATCATCGTGCTGGCGGGCTGGGCGAGCTGAGGCACTGGGCACTGGGCACTGGGCACTGGGCACAGGGCACAGGGCACAGGGCACAGGGCACAGGACACAGGACACAGGACACAGGACACAGGACACAGGACACAGGACACAGGAAAGGTTCGCAGATCGCGATGGCTTTTGTGGGTCCAGACTTGTCTGGACGCTTTCCCTTCGGCCGAACGAGTAGCGTCCAGACAAGTCGGGACCCACAGAAGCGAAAAGCTCGAAGCGTCCAGACAAGTCTGGACCCACAGAAGCGACAAGCTCGAAGCGTCCAGACAAGCCTGGACCTACCAAGAGCCGCTTGCCCTCTACCCCTTTGCCCCGCCCCCGCCTTCCCGCAACAACCCCGGTGATATCCTGCCCGCCTCTTCACATCGGGCGCTCCGCCATGTCCATCTCCGACCAGCTCAAGCAGAGCGCGCTCGAATATCACCGCCAGCATCCGCCGGGGAAGATCAAGGTAGCTCCGACCAAGGCGCTGACCACCCAGCGCGATCTGTCGCTGGCCTATTCGCCGGGCGTGGCAGCCGCCTGCGACGCCATTGTCGACGACCCGAACGAGGCCTCCACGGTCACCGCGCGCGCCAATCTGGTGGCGGTGATCACCAACGGCACTGCGGTACTCGGTCTCGGCGCGATCGGACCGCTGGCGGCCAAGCCGGTGATGGAAGGCAAAGGTGTGCTGTTCCAGAAATTCGCCGGCATTGACGTGTTCGACATCGAGATCGATGAACTCGATCCGGACAAGCTGGTCGACATCATCGCCAGCCTGGAGCCGACCTTCGGCGGCATCAACCTGGAAGACATCAAGGCGCCGGAGTGCTTCATCGTCGAACGCAAGTTGCGCGAGCGGATGAAGATTCCGGTGTTCCACGACGACCAGCACGGCACCGCGATCATCGTTGGCGCCGCGGTGGTCAACGCGCTGCATGTGCTCGGCAAGGATATCGGCACGGTCAAGATGGCGGTTTCCGGCGCCGGGGCTGCCGGTATTGCCTGCCTCGACATGCTGGTTCAGTTGGGCATGCGCCGTGAGAACATCCTGGTGACCGACCGCAAGGGCGTGGTCTACAGCGGCCGCGTCGAGGACATGGACGCCGACAAGGCCCGCTACGCGCGCGACACCCCGCTGCGCACGCTGGCCGACATCGTTGCCGGTGCCGACGTCTTCCTCGGTCTGTCGGCTGGCGGTGTGCTCAAGCCGGAAATGGTGGCGAGCATGGCACCGCAGCCGGTGATCCTGGCATTGGCCAACCCGAATCCGGAAATCCTGCCGGAACATGCGCTGGCGGTGCGCCCGGACGCGATCATCGCCACCGGCCGCTCCGACTATCCGAACCAGGTCAACAACGCGCTGTGCTTCCCGTACATCTTCCGCGGCGCGCTGGACGTCGGCGCGACCACCATCACCGAGCCGATGAAACTGGCCTGCGTGCATGCGATCGCCAAACTGGCGCGCGAGGGCACCTCGGAAGTGGGCGCCGCGGCTTATGGCGGCGAGGTCAGGAGTTTCGGCCGCGACTGCCTGATCCCGCAGCCCTTCGATCCGCGTCTGCTGGTACGCCTGGCGCCCGCCGTGGCGCAGGCGGCGATGGACTCGGGCGTGGCCACGCGGCCAATCGCCGACATGCACGCCTACCGGCAGAAACTCGACCAGTTCATCTTCCGCACCGGCCTGATGATGAAGCCGGTGTTCGACGCAGCGCGTCGCGAACCGCAACGCGTGGTTTTCGCCGAAGGCGAGGAAGAAGCGATGCTGCGCGCGGTGCAGAACATCGTCGACGAAGGCTTCGCCAAGCCGATCCTGATCGGCCGCCCGGCGGTGATCGAGCAGCGAATCGCGCGCCTCGGCCTGTGGATCAAGCCCGGCGTGCACTTCGAGATCACCAACATTGATTCCGACCCGCGTTTCAACGATTACTGGCAGCACTACCACCGAATCATGGAACGCCGTGGCGTCAATCCGGCGACGGCCAAGGCGGTGGTGCGCTCGCGCGGCACGGTGATCGGTGCGCTGATGGTCGAACGCGGCGAGGCCGATGCCATGATCGGCGGCACCGTCGGTCGCTTGCAGCGCAAGCTGCAGTATTGCCAGGACATCGTCGGCCTGGAAGGCGACATCGAGGCACCGGCAGCGATGAGCGCCGTAGCCTGCGACCGTGGCACCTTCTTTTTCCTCGACACCTACGTCAACCAGGACCCGAGCGCGCACGAACTGGCGACCGCAACAATCATGGCCGTGGAGCGTCTGAAGGTCTTCGGCATCACCGCCAAGGTGGCCTTGCTGTCGCATTCCAACTTCGGCAGCGAGGACAGCGCCAGCAGCCGCAAGATGCGCAAGGTGCTGGACATGCTGCGCACGCGCGCACCGGAACTGGAAGTCGAAGGAGAGATGCATGCCGATGCGGCCATCGATGCGACCATCCGCGAACGCCTGTTCCCGAATTCCCGGCTGACCGGCTCGGCCAACATGTTCGTGTTCCCGAACCTGGACTCGGCCAACATCTGCTTCAACATGGTGCGCGTGCTCACCGGCGGCGTATCGCTGGGCCCGATCGTCATGGGCCTGAAGAAGCCGTGCTACATCCTGACCAACTCGGCGACCGTGCGGCGCATCGTCAACATGACCGCGCTCGCCGTGGTCGAGGCACAGATACGCGGGCGACGGGTCGAAGCCTCCGGTTGATTGCGGCGGTCGGGCCTGACGCTCTTGTGGGTCCAGACTTGCCTGGACGCTCCTGCCTGGCGCTCTTGAGGGTCCAGACTTGTCTGGACGCTCCTGCCTGACGCTCTTGTGAGTCCAGACTTGCCTGGACGCTCCTGCCTGGCGCTCTTGTGGGTCCAGACTTGTCTGGACGCTCCTGCCTGGCGCTCTTGTGGGTCCAGACTTGTCTGGACGCTCCTGCCTGACGCTCTTGTGGGTCCAGACTTGTCTGGACGCTCCTGCCTGACGCTCTTGTGGGTCCAGACTTGTCTGGACGCTCCTGCCTGGCGCTCTTGTGGGTC
>ERZ761610.1528-NODE-1528-length-12625-cov-14.809626_pt1 | contig 12625 bp, 11 predicted proteins | sample MGYA00512164_ERZ761610 | MGnify/ENA primary metagenome ERZ761610 (study PRJEB28899, sample SAMN02850038) | bioreactor sludge metagenome | biome: EBPR Sludge; feature: EBPR Bioreactor; material: flocular biomat | place: Australia: Thorneside Wastwater Treatment... | reverse complement strand
GCGAGGGTCGCGATTCTGCCGCAATGGGGGGCACGGGGCACGGGGCACGGGGCACGGGGCACGGGGCACGGGAAAGGCTCGCACGTCCACGGGCTTTGGTGGGTCCAGACTTGTCTGGACGCTTCTGCTTCGGAAAAGCGTCCGTACAAGTCCCACCAAATCCAGAGCCGGAGCGCCGGGCAACGTTTCCGTGCCCCGTGCCCCATGCCCCGCTCCTATACTGCCGGAGTCCGCCCACTGGCCTGCCCCATGCACCGCTCCCTGATCCGCCGCCTGGCAATCCCGCTGCTGCTCGCCATCCTCTCCGCCTGCGGCAGCAAGGGCCCTCTGGTCATGCCTGCCGATGAGCCGCCCAAGGCCGATGAGCCTGGCGCAGCGGAGCAACCGGCGCAGTGAGAGGCATCCGCTTCACCAAGATGCAGGGCGCCGGCAACGACTTCGTGATCCTCGACCAGATCGCTGGCGCGCCGTTTCCGGATGCGTCGCTGGCACGCCGGCTGGCAGATCGCCATTTTGGCGTCGGCTGCGACCAGATCATGCTGGTCCAGCGCAACGAGCAGCGCTTCGGCTATCGCATCCTCAATGCCGATGGTTCCGATGCCGGCCAATGCGGCAACGGTGCCCGCTGCGTGGCCCGCTACCTGCGGGAGCGCCACGGGCTGGAAGATGGCGCGACCCTGGACAGTCCAGGCGGCGATGTCGCGGTGCGTTTCCTTGCTGGGGACGAGGTCGAACTGGCACTCGGCGTACCGCGACTGGAGCCGGCCGATGTTCCGTTCAATGCGGAGCGCCGCGAGCTTCGATACCGACTGGACATGGGCAACTCGCCCGTCGAGATCGCCGCGCTGTCGATTGGCAACCCGCACGCAGTGATCGAAGTCGCCGATGTCGACGCTGCACCGGTCGCGCACGTCGGTGCGGGCGTCGAGCGTCATCCGCGCTTTCCCGATCGCGCCAACGTGGGGTTTGTGCAGATCCTCGACCGCACCCGCCTGCGCCTGCGGGTGTGGGAACGCGGCGTCGGCGAGACGCTGGCCTGCGGCAGCGGTGCATGTGCGGCGATGGTGGCGCTGCGCATCACCGATCAGGTCGATGCTGCGGTTGCCATCGACCTTCCCGGGGGCCGTCTGCGCGTGCGTTGGGCTGGCGACAAGCAAGCTGTATTCCTGGCCGGGCCGGCCACCTTCGTTTTCGATGGGGAGTTCTATCCGTGACCGATTACCTCGACATGAATCCCGACCACATCGCCGGCTACCTGCGGCGCCACCCCGGTTTCCTGTCCGATTACCCGGACCTTGCGCTGGCATTGGTGATGCCGCGCGAGGCCGGTGCGGCAACTTCGCTGACCAACTACCAGTTGGAAGTCCTGCGCGAGAAGAACCGTTCGCTGAGCACGCGCCTGCGCGATCTGGTGACGGTCGCCGAAGAGAACCAGACGCTGGTCGGTCGCGTGCACCAGTTGTCGCTGCGGCTGCTGCGTGCGGCGACCTTCCGCGACACCGTGCTGGCGATCGCCGCGAGTCTGCGCGAGGACTTTCACACCGATCTGGTGCGCGTGTGCCTGACCGGACTGCCGCGACTCATGCTCGACGAGCCTTGGTTGATCGAGGTCGATTCTGCCGAAGAGTCACTGTCGCTGTTTGCGGATCTACGCCACAAGCACGAGCCGTTGTGCGGGCGATTGCGTGCCGACAAGCTGGACTTCCTGTTCGGCGACCTCGCTGGCGAAGTCGCCTCGGCGGTGGTGTTGCCGTTCGGCAGCGCCGGACTGCTCGGAATCGGCAGCGGCGATCCGAACCGCTTCCATCCTGGCATGGGTACGGTGTTCTTGCGCCAGATCGGCGATTGCGTGCCGACAAGCTGGACTTCCTGTTCGGCGACCTCGCTGGCGAAGTCGCCTCGGCGGTGGTGTTGCCGTTCGGCAGCGCCGGACTGCTCGGAATCGGCAGCGGCGATCCGAACCGCTTCCATCCTGGCATGGGTACGGTGTTCTTGCGCCAGATCGGCGAGTTGATCGAGGCGGCATTGCTGGCGGCGGCGACACGGCCATGACCCGCGGCGCGCGATGACCGACTTGCCCATCCCCGACGCCTGGCGCGCCCGTCTGGCGAGTGGCCTCGCGCAGCTCGGCTGCGCGCTCGACGCCCCGGAACAGCAACGCCTGCTCGAATACATCGCGCTGCTGCTGCAGTGGAACAGCGCCTACAACCTGACCGCAGTGCGCGAGCCGCTGGCGATGATCGACCGCCACCTGATCGATGCGCTGGCGGTGCTGCCCTACGCGCAAGGCCCCGACCTGGCGGACATCGGCACCGGCGCAGGCATCCCTGGCCTGGTGCTGGCGCTGGTCCACCCGTATCGGCGCGTCTGGCTGGTCGACAGCAATGGCAAGAAGGCACGCTTCCTGCGCGAATGCCTGCGCCGCTTGCAGCAGCCGGAAATCGTCGTTCACGAGCAGCGCGCCGAGAAGCTGCCGTCGGCCGACTTCACCCAGGTGATCTCGCGCGCCTACGCGGATTTGAGCGACTTCGTCGAAAGCACGCGGCAGATCCTGGCTGCAGACGGGCGCTGGCTCGCTCTCAAGGGCAAGCGCCCGGATGCCGAAATTGCCCGATTGCCCGGCGACGTTCGGGTCGAGGCAATGCATCCCCTGGATGTCCCCGGCGCCGACGGTGAGCGCCATCTGGTGATCCTGCGCCGACGCTGAGTCGACTGTCCTTGAGCCTGCCCGGGCGGGCGAGAGCCCACCGACCGTGCGCCACACATGCGCCAGACTGCGCGCGCCGGCGCAACTCGGCCTTGACCACCATCAAGGGCCGGGACGCCGATCGCGCTAGCCTTTGACCGTCCGTCCGAGGAAGCACGCATGTACGCCCACATCCTGGTCCCCCATGATGGCACCCGCTTGTCCGAGGCCGCGCTGGTGCAGGCGATGGAACTGGCCAAGACCCTGAACGCGCGCATCCGGGTACTTCATGTGATTGCCGACTTCGTCGGGGACCCGACCGGGCAGGTGCCAACACTCAGCTCGACCGCCGGCGAGGCCTACCAGCAGCGCGCCATTGCCGAAGCCGAGGCCATTCTTGCGGGCGCGGCGCGCACCGGCAGCGCTCACGATGTGGCGACGGAAACGCAGTACGTGTTCGCCGCGGATCCGTACAAGGCGATCGTCGATGTATCCGAGCAGCAGGGCATCGATCTGATCGTCATGGCCTCGCACGGGCGTCGTGGGTTGGAATCGCTGTTGATCGGCAGTGAGACGCAGAAGGTCCTGACGCACTGCCGAATCCCGGTGCTGGTGGTCCGCAACTAACCCGAGCGCGATGATGAAACACCTGACTCCGACCCACCTCACGGAGCTGCGCTCGCAACTGCAGGCACGCGAGCGGCAACTGGCGACCGAAATCGACGCCGCACTGGCGCGACGCCAGGAGCAATCTCTCGCCGGTCGCGAAGTCGATCAGGGGGTGCTGGATCTCGAAACGGCACTCGGATTTGCCGAGGTGCTGCGCGATCAGGCCGAGCTCGACGCGGTGCACGGCGCCCTGGGACGCATCGATCGAGGAACCTATGGCCGCTGCCTGGGCTGCGGTACCCACGTGCCGCTCGAGCGCTTGCGGGCGCAACCGGACGCAGCGTTCTGCCATGTATGCCAATCGCGGGCCGAAGTGCATGCCGGGCCCGGGCTGAGCGCGCCCTGAGCAGGGCACGGGGTGCGCAGGCGCGGCGCGCCGACGTGCATATACCAGGAGCAGAGGGCAGAATGCGGGCGTCCCGAAGGGTGCTCCCGTTTGCATGAGCCAGGCCACCGAGATCCTGATCGTCGATGACGAGGCCGAGATTCGACAATTGTTGCGCATTTACCTCGGTGCGCAGGGTTTCCGCCTGAGCGAGGCCGAAAACGGTGCAGCCGCGCGGCGCGCTGTGGAACGCAATCGACCTGACCTTGCGTTGGTCGATCTTGGTCTGCCCGATGAGGACGGCCTGACACTGATCCGCCACCTGCGCGACCGCCACCGCTTGCCGATCATCATCCTCACCGGCCGCGGCGAGACCATCGACAAGATCGTCGGCCTTGAACTCGGTGCCGACGATTACGTGACCAAGCCCTTCGACCTGCGCGAGCTGCTGGCACGCATCAAGAGTGTGCTGCGTCGCAGCGAGGGCGCAGCGCATGACTCCGGCGAGCCCGAATGCCTGCGCTTCGCTGGCTTCGAACTGCGCGTCAAGGAGTATCGCCTGTGCGATGCCGACGGCGCCGAGATCGCATTGACCCATGGCGAGTTCAAGCTGTTGGCCGCGCTGGCGCGCAATCCGCAGAAACCGCTGACGCGCGACGAGATCCTCGACGTCACTCATGGACGCGAGGCGGGCCCCTACGACCGCACCGTCGACATGCAGATCACCCGACTGCGACGCAAGCTCGGCGATGACCCCAAGGTTCCCGCGCTGATTCGTTCGGTGCGCGGCATCGGTTACATGCTCGCCTGCAGCGTGGAATCCTGAGATGGCGAGCGCCGCCGCCAATGCGACAATGTTGGCCGCGCTGGCCGATGCGGCACCGGACGCCCTGCTGGTGGTCGATGACCAGGGTCGCATCGAATTCGCCAACCTCGCCACGCTGCAGATGTTTGGTTACACCGGAGGCAAGCTGGTTGGCCGGTCGATCGAAACCCTGGTCCCGACACGCTATCGCAGCCGCCATCGCGTCGACCGCACGCACTTCATCGAAGACCCGCACAGCCGACCGATGGGCCTGAACATGGAGCTGGTCGGCCGGCGACGCGACGGCAGCGAATTTCCGGTCGAAGTCAGCCTGAGCCCGATGACCCTGGCGGGTGGGCGTCGCGTGGTGGCTGCCGTACGCGATGTCACCGAACTCAAACGTTCGCGCGAACTGCTGCGGCGCAGTCAACGTCAGCTTGCGCTGGCGCGGCTGGCGGAACAGGCGGTCAGCACCACCGGCACCGAATGGTTCTGCCAGAACGCGCTCAGCGTGCTGGTGGAACAACTCAAGCTGACTCATGCCGGCATCTGCGAACGCAACCACGAGGGCAAGCATGTGCGCTTCGTCAGCGTGCATGGATGGGATGATGGCGACGCACTCGGCGTTATCCAGAAGGCACTGCCGAAAACACGCCTGCGACGTGTGCTCGAGGGCGAGGTTCAGCAGGTTCTGGTCAGTCCGGGCGCGGCGGCGCGACGCCGGCCCGATGCCTACCTCAGTGGCGCAATCATCGCGCTGCGCGGCCCGTCCAAGATCCACGGGCTGCTCTCGGTGTTCCGTCGGGCCGACGAGCCACTCAGCGAAGACGAGTGTCTGTTCGCACAGAGTAGCGCGCATCTGGCGGCCGCCGTTTTCGAACGCCTGCACCACCAGGGGCTGCTGCTGCAGGCCTCGAAGATGGAAGCGCTGGGCCAACTGACCGGCGGCGTTGCTCACGACTTCAACAACCTGCTGACGGTAATCGGTGGCAACCTGCAGATCCTCGAGGATGTGCTCGAAGATCGTCCCGATGCGCGCATGCTGGTCGATTCCGCCAGCCGTGCGGCGCGCCGCGGCGCCGAGCTGACCAGCAAGCTGCTGGCCTTTTCGCGCAAGCGTCAGTTGAATGCCCAGGCCGTGGATTGCGCGCATCTGCTCGGCAGCATGCGCGATCTGCTGCGCCGCACGCTTGGCGAGGGCATCGAACTGCGCTATCGCATCGAGCCCGATCTGCAGCACGCACTGGCCGATGCCGGGCAGTTCGAGAGCGCGGTGTTGAATCTCGCCCTGAATGCGCGCGATGCGATGCCGCGCGGCGGCAAACTGACGCTCTCGGCTCATCAGCGCGCCGGCCAGCGCCTGGCACGCAGTGGTGCCGACACCGTGGTCATCGAGGTCAGCGACAATGGCGAGGGCATGAGCCGGGATGTCATCACCCGCGCATTGGAGCCCTTCTTCACCACCAAGGCGGCCGGCAAGGGCACCGGACTCGGCCTCAGCATGGTCTACGGTTTCGTGCGCCAGTGGGGCGGCGACGTGCGTATCTACAGCGAACCCAGCGTCGGCACCACGGTGCGCCTGCTGCTGCCGGCCGCGGTCAGTGCGCAGGCGCCGGCCGTTCTGCAATCGCAAGGACGCAAGCTGCGCGGCAGTGAGCACATCCTGGTGGTCGAAGACGATCCCGAAGTCGCCGCCATCGCCCGCACACAGCTCACTTCGCTGGGATACCGGGTGAGCGAGGCGGCGAACATCGCCGGTGCGCTGGACGCGCTGTCGAAACACGCCGATATCCGCCTGGTGTTCAGCGACGTGGTGCTGCTGGGCGGCGAAACCGGATTCCAGTTGGCTGATCGATTGCGTGTCTTGCGCCGCGACCTGCCGGTTCTGTTCTGCTCCGGCTACGCCGAGGCGGCGCTCGAAGGGCATTTTGGAGAGGGTCAACGCCCGCGCGTCCTCGGCAAGCCTTATGCGCGCGAAGATCTGGGTTCGGCGATCCGCGAGGTACTCGACGGACCGTAACGGCCGCTCACCCTGGAGAGACCTTGTCTGCCGGGCTTTCGCCAGGGCCAGCCGGAAAGCTCGCGGGACAATTGGCGATCGCCTCTACCCGGGCCGCGCCGGCGCGACGACCTCCCTCACCGCCAGCGCCACCGAGCGCAGAAACTCGCGCACGGCGAGCGGCATCTTCTGCACCCGCGCGACACGCGCATCCTGCGCCGCGCGTTCGATGTCGGCGCCACTGTCAGATGTCAGCAGCATCACCGGCAGCGGCTGCTTGAACGCACTGACCCGTCGCGCCAGTTCCAAGCCATCGATTCCCGGCAACTCGCTGTCGGTGATCAGGCAGTCGAAATGTGTGGTCGCCGCAATGCGCTCGAAGCGCTCGGCGCTGACGAAACCCTGGCAGCGATAACCCGCGCGGGTCAGCAGCGCTTGCAGGAACTCGCGGACATCGGCATCCGGCTCGACCACACCGATGAGGGCCGCGGAGGAGGCCGGTACGACCTGGGCGCCCATGATCAGTGTCCGTAGCGGTGCGTCGCAACCGAGTGCGACGGACGCACATTGAGTCCGGCGAGCATGCGCAGCTTGTTGATCTCGCGGATGCGCACGCCGCGCTTGACCACCTCGATGACGCCGTCGCGGTGCAGTTTGGACAGCGTGCGACTGACCGTTTCCAGCTTGAGGCCCAGGTAGCTGCCGATTTCTTCGCGCGTCATCGGCATGCCGATCGCCGAACCACACTTGTGATCGCTATGACCACGTTCGGACAAATCGATCAGAAACTGCGCCAGGCGTTCCTCCGCACGCAGGGAGCCGAGCAGCAGCAAGGTCGACTGTTCGCGGCGGATCTGCCCGCTGAGCATGCGGAACAGCGCAGCCTGGATGCGCGGCACCGATTGGCCATGGCGCTCGAGCAGCGCAAACGGCAACTCGCAAACGATGGTGTCGTCGAGCGCGCCGGCCGAACTCGCATGCTGACGCAGTCCCACCGAATCGAGCCCGACCAGGTCGCCGGGCAGGAAGAACCCGGTGATCTGCTCGCGACCGTCTTCGGTCAGCACCGACACCTTGAGCATGCCGCTGCGCACGGCATACAGCGATTCGAAGGCGCCGGAGGCGTGGAACAAGTAGTCGCCGCGCGCCAGATGACGTTCCTTGAGCTCCGGGAAGTCGCGCAGGTCCAGGCGCAGACCACTCGACAACGTTCCCAGCACACAGGGTTGTGCGCATTGCCCGCACACATTGGACTCGCATCGTTTCGCTGCCGTGGTCGTCATCGCTGTCTCCTCAAGTTCACGTGTTGCCATGGGTGCAAGCCTAGGCAAGTCCCGGCAACGAATCCGGCGGGTTTGGGTCACGCTCGGTAACAGCGGGTAACAAGGCGGGGTTTGATCAAGGGCTGCGCCGGCGATTGGTCCATGGGCGGCACGGGGCATGGGGCATGGGGCATGGGGCATGGGCATGGGCATGGGCATGGGCATGGGCATGGGAAGGCTGGCACAACCCGGCTTTGGTGGGTCCAGACTTGTCTGGACGCCTTTGCAACGTGAGCGCCACGGGACGACTTCCGCGCCCCGACCTTTCACGACTGCTTCAAGACGGTTTTCCGGTTATGGTCGCGTTCTCCTTCACGCCTGCCGACGCCATGACCGAGACCGCAGCCCCGCGCAAGACCGCCGTCGACCGTTTTCTCAACCATGTCGAGCGCGTCGGCAACGCGCTGCCCGATCCCACCACCTTGTTCGCGTTGATGGCACTCGCTGTCATCGGGTTGTCGGCGGTGGTGGCGATGTTCGACATCGTCGCGACCCATCCCAAGACCGGCGCCGAAGTGCGCGTGGTCAGCCTGATGACCGTCGAGGGCATGCATCGAATCATGACCGGGCTGGTGACCAACTTCACCAACTTCGCGCCGCTCGGCACCGTGCTGGTGGCCTTGATCGGCATCGGCGTTGCCGAGGTCAGCGGCTTCATCGGAGCGCTGATGCGACTTCTGGTGCTCAACGCACCGCGTGTACTGCTGACGCCGATCGTGGTGTTCTGCGGCGTGCTCAGCAACGCCGCCAGCGAGGTCGGCTACGTGCTGCTGGTGCCGCTGGCGGGCCTGATCTTCCTCGCCGCCGGGCGCCATCCGGTGGTCGGCGTGGCGGCAGCCTTCGCCGGCGTCTCCGGCGGCTACAGCGCCAATCTGGTGCTCGGCACCATCGACCCGCTGCTTTCCGGCCTGACCCAGGAAGCCGCGCGCATCGTCGACCCGACCTACCTGGTGTCGCCGATGGCCAATTACTATTTCATGTTCGTCTCGACCTTCCTGATCACCGCGCTCGGCTGGTGGGTGACCGAACGCATCGTCGCGCCGCGCTTTCCCGAATATGCCGGCGAGCGCACCGAGCAGGACCAGGTGCAACCGCTGTCGCCGTTGGAAAAACGCGGCTTGAAGTGGGCCGGCGCGGTGACCGTGCTGCTGACCGCCCTGGTGGTCTGGGGCCTGGTTCCGGAGAACGGCTTCCTGCGCAAGATCGGCGCTACCGGCGCCGATTCCGTGCTGCAGTCGCCATTCCTGGTCGGCATCGTCGCCTTCATTTTCATCGCCGGCGTGGCGCTGGGCATCGCCTACGGCGCCGCCGCCGGCACCATCAAGAACGATCGCGACATCGTGCGCGGCATGAGCCAGCAGATGAGCACGCTCGGCGGCTACATGGTGCTGGTGTTCTTCGCCGCGCAGTTCGTCGCCTTCTTCAACTGGACCAACCTCGGTCTGATCGTCGCCATCGAAGGCGCGGCCGTGCTCGGCGCGATGGGATTGCACCAGATTCCGTTGATGCTCGCCTTCATTCTGCTGTGCGCGACGATCAACCTGGCGATGGGCTCCGCCAGCGCCAAGTGGGCGCTGATGGCGCCGGTATTCGTGCCGATGTTCATGCTGCTCGGCTATCCGCCGGAGATCACCCAGAACGCCTACCGCATCGGCGATTCGGTCACCAACATCATCTCGCCGATGATGAGTTACTTCGCGCTGATCATCGCCTTCCTGCAGCGCTACATTCCCAACGCCGGCATCGGCACGCTGGTATCGACCATGCTGCCCTACTCGATCGTGTTCCTGATCGGCTGGTGCATCTTGTTCGTGATCTGGATCACCCTCGGCATCCCGGTGGGGCCGGGCGCGCCGGTGAGTTTGCCGGTGGGTTGAAGCGAGGGGCACGGGGGCGAAGACCAGTCGCGCGCAGCGCGAGCTGATGCACCGCATCGGCAGGTCCGAACGCCCGACGGCTGTGCCGGCGGGCCGGATCAGGATAAGGCTCGCACGAAGCGGGCTTTGGTGGGTCCAGACTTGTCTGGACGCTCCTTGCTTTCAGCTGGCAAAAGCGTCCAGACAAATCTGGACCCACCAGATCAAGGGCGCTTGGCGCTGGTAAACCGGCGCGAGCGGTACCGATCGCCCAAGCCGCACCGATCGCCCAGCACTGCCGTGGCATCATCCCGTGCTCCGTGTCCCGTGCCCCATCCATGCTGATCCTCGGCATCTCCGCCTACTTCCACGACAGCGCCGCCGCCTTGCTGCGCGACGGCCGGATCGTGGCTGCGGCCCAGGAGGAACGCTTCAGCCGGGTCAAGCACGACGCGCGCTTTCCCAGCCACGCCGTGCGTTATTGCCTGCGCGAGGCCGGCGTGACGCTGGCCGATATCGACCACGTCGTGTTCTTCGAAAAGCCGTTCCTGAAGTTCGAGCGGCTGCTGGAGACCTATCTCGCCTTTGCACCGCGCGGCTTCAGAAGCTTCGCCACGGCGATGCCGATCTGGCTGCGCGACAAGCTGTTCCAGAAGAAGCTGATCGCCGATGAACTCGCGGCAATTGCCGCGGACCCCGCTGCTGGTGGGTCCAGACTTCGTCCGGACGCTTTGGCTTCGGCTGCTGGCTTTGGTGGGTCCGGACTTCGTCCGGACGCTTTGGCTGCGGCTGCTGGCTCTGGTGGGTCCGGACTTCGTCCGGACGCTTTGGCTTCGGCTGGTAGGAGAGCGTCCGGACAAAGTCCGGACCCACAAGAGCAAAACCCACAAGCGCAAAACCCAAAAGATCGGAGCCCACAAGAGCAGCGCTTCGTCCTGAAAAATCCGCTCGCCTTTTCCGAACACCACTTGAGCCACGCCGCCAGCGCCTTCTATCCCTCGCCCTACGAGCGCGCGCTGGTTCTGACCATGGATGGCGTCGGCGAGTGGGCGACCACCACGGCGGCGATCGGCGACGGCAATCGCCTCGACATTATCCGCGAGATCCACTTCCCGCATTCGCTGGGGCTGCTGTATTCGGCGTTCACCACCTACTGCGGCTTTCGCGTCAATTCCGGCGAGTACAAGCTGATGGGGCTCGCGCCCTATGGCGAACCGAAGTACGTCGACCTGATCCGCGAGCACCTGGTCGACATCAAGGACGACGGCAGCTTTCGCCTGAATCTCGATTACTTCGACTACTGCACCGGCCTGAGCATGACCAACGCGCGCTTCCACGCGCTGTTCGGCGGGCCGCCGCGCGCCGCCGAGGCGCCGATCGAGCCGCGCCATCTGGATCTTGCCGCGTCGATCCAGAAGGTCACGGAAGAGATCGTGATGAAGCTGGCGACCTCGCTGCAGCGGCAGACCGGCGAACGTAACCTGTGCCTGGCGGGCGGCGTGGCGCTGAATTGCGTCGCCAATGGCAAGTTGCTGCGCGAAGCTGGCTTTGATGGCATCTGGATCCAGCCCGCCGCGGGCGACGCTGGCGGCGCGCTCGGCGCAGCCCTGGCGTTTTGGCATCGCGCGCAGGGACAGCCGCGCACGCCGGTCGAGACTGCTGGCGACGGCATGTCCGGCGCCTTTCTGGGACCCCAGTTCGACGACGATATCGTCGCGCAGACGCTCGACGGCTTCGGTGCCGTCTACCGGCGCCTCTCCGACGACGAACTGATCGCCACCGCCGCGCGCGACCTCGCCGACGGCCAGGCGATGGGCTGGTTCCAGGGCCGCGCCGAATACGGCCCGCGCGCCCTCGGCAATCGCTCGATCCTGGCGGATCCGCGTCGCGCCGACACCCAGTCGGTGCTCAACCTCAAGGTCAAGTTCCGCGAATCGTTCCGCCCGTTCGCGCCGTCGGTGCTCGCCGAGCGCACGCGCGAGTGCTTCGATCTCGACGCCGAGAGCCCGTACATGCTGATCGTCGCGCCGGTGGCCGAGCATTGCAGGCTGCCGGTCGACGCATCCGCGACGGGACTCGATCGCCTGAAGCAGATCCGCTCGACGATTCCATCGGTCACCCACGTCGACTACTCGGCGCGCGTGCAGACCGTGCACGCCGACAGCAACCCGCGATTCCACGCGCTGCTCAGCTCGTTCCACGAATTGACCGGTTGCCCGACGCTGGTCAACACCAGCTTCAACGTGCGCGGCGAACCGGTGGTGGGCTCACCCGAGGACGCGTTCCGCTGTTTCATGGGCACGCATCTGGATCGGCTGGCGATCGGCAACTGCTACCTGGTCAAGTCCGAGCAACCCGCCGCGCTGGCGCGCGAGTACGCGCATCTTTTGCCCGCGGATTGAAACGATGGGGTCGAGGTAGGAGCGACGTGTACGTCGCGACCGCCGCGTCGATGGTCGCAACGTACACGTCGCTCCTACAATCAACCAGAACCGTGAGCCGGAAAAAGCCCCCGTCGCCCGGGTCGGTCGATAAGCCGGGTTCTGTCGTGAACGGTCATTCCTCTGGGACCCGCGTCACCGCTGGCCTCAAGCAGCCTACCCGGGGAAGACGCGGGCCGCGCCATGCTCCCCCTATTCGGCCTTGCTGCAGGTGGGGTTTGCCGTGCCGTCGCGTGTTGCCACCGACGCGGTGCGCTCTTGCCGCACCGTTTCACCCTTGCCCGCACTCGCCTTGCGACGAGCCGCTGGCGGTCTGTTCTCTGTTGCACTTTCCGTGGGCTCTCGCCCCCCAGGCGTTACCTGGCACCTTGCCCTTTGCAGCCCGGACTTTCCTCGATGCAGCGCCCTTGCGGGCCCGCACCGCGACCGTTTGACCTACGCCCGACGACGGGGAGCGGAAGTGTAGCGGTTGTTGGTTGTTGGTTGTTGGTTGTTGGTTGTTGGTTGTTGGTTGTTGGTTGT
>ERZ761610.1527-NODE-1527-length-12630-cov-37.616223_pt1 | contig 12630 bp, 4 predicted proteins | sample MGYA00512164_ERZ761610 | MGnify/ENA primary metagenome ERZ761610 (study PRJEB28899, sample SAMN02850038) | bioreactor sludge metagenome | biome: EBPR Sludge; feature: EBPR Bioreactor; material: flocular biomat | place: Australia: Thorneside Wastwater Treatment... | reverse complement strand
CTTTTGGCATATTGCGTGCGCTATCGTACTTTTGACCAATCTTTAAACAAGTTCTTAATTAAAAATTTATTGATGAGGATTTTTGTATGATACAATATTATTTTTTTATATTTCGGATATTAGCAGTATGTGTAGTACTGTTAAGCACGAATTCCGTTTTTGCAGCAGTGAAACAACAGGATGCAGCAAAAGCACAACAATTATTGTCAAAATCAATACGTGGTTTTGAAGAAAATAAAGGTCAGATAGTAGATCAATATCATCAACCTAATGCTGATGTGCATTATTTATTCCGTTCACCGGGCTTAAATGTCCAATTACGCAATAATGGCTTCAGCTATGACAGCTATCGTGATGATATACAAGACAATGGGAAAGATGAATCTTCTCTTTCGATGCAGCGTGATATTCCTCATAGTAATCGAGAAGTAAGCATAGAGCATAAAGACATCAAGCGTCATATTCATCGTGTGGATATAGAACTTGTGGGTGCAAATGCACATCCTATAATGACAGCATTATCTACACTTCCTTCGATGAATAATTATTATACAAGTGATAAAAACATTGAAAATGTACGCAGTTATGAGCGAGTGATATATACTAATATTTATCCTTCGATAGATTTAGAATTTTTTATTTCCACAGAAGGCAAACCGGAATATCAATTTTATGTACGTCCGGGCGGTGATGCAAAGAATATACGTTTGCGTTATAATGGAGCTTTAAAGACCTATTTATCGGGTGGTAAAATTATGATGGACGTAGCGCATGGTAGTATAGCCGAGCATATTCCGTTAAGTTATTTATCGCAGTCGAAAGAAGAAGTGACAGTACGGTATAAACAAATAGGAACGAATGAATTTGGTTGTGAAGCACCGTCATATTCAGCGACAGAAACATTAGTGATTGACCCTATGCCTCAACTAAGCTGGGGCACATATTATGGGGGAATTGATGAATATGGATTTGGAGCTACTGCCGCTAATGGATTAGCATCAGACAGCCAAGGTAATCTTTATGTTACCGGCTGGACAACAAGTATCTATGCAATCGCAACCACAGGATCATATCAATCTACACTTGTCGAAGGACAGGATGCTTTTCTTGCCAAATTCGATAATAATGGTGCTCTTCAGTGGGGTACATATTATGGGGGTGTGGGAACAGAGTTTGGTTGGAGTGTTGCTGTGGATGGTAGTGATAATATCTATATCGCAGGTGAGACAAACAGTACAGCTTCGATAGCCACAGCCGGTGCTCATCAAACGACACTCGGTGGTCAGACGGATGCTTTTCTTGCAAAATTCAATAGTAGCGGCACTCTTCAATGGGGTACATATTATGGCGGAAATGGCAATGATATCGGGCGAAGTATTGCAATTGATACCGACAATAATATCTATATGACAGGTCGTACTACCAGTACAAGTGCAATCGCCACAACCGGTTCTCATCAAACAGCACATGGTGGTCAAGAAGATGCTTTTCTTGTGAAATTCAATGGTAGCGGTGTACGCCAATGGGGTACATATTATGGTGGAACAGGTAATGACAGCGGATCCGGTATCGCTATAGATTTGAATGGTTTGATTTATGTAACCGGTGCAACGTCAAGTACAACTTCTATTGCAGTAGCGGGTTCACATCAGCTATTTTTTAGTTTCGGATTTGATGCTTTTCTTGTGAAGTTCAATAGTAGCGGTGTGCGCCAATGGGGTACTTACTGTGGCGGCTCCGGTTGGGAGTGGGGTTATGGAGTTGCTACCGATACACAAGGAAATGTGTATATCACAGGTGAATTATTTTTTACTATGGATGGTATAGCTACTGTTGATGCTCATCAAACAACATTTGGTGGTGATTATGATGCTTTTCTTGTGAAATTCAATAGTAGCGGTGTACGCCAATGGGGTACATATTATGGCGGTGCGGGTGAAGATTCCGGTTTCGATATAGCAGTAGATATCAACGATAATGTGTATCTGGTGGGCAGAGCACAAAGTATGACAGCTATTGCTTCTTCGAATGCTTATCAAACATCTATTGGTGGCAGTTTTGATGCATTCCTTGCCAAATTCAGTAGCGACGGTGTGCGTCAGTGGGGAACATATTATGGGGGAGAACAGAGTGATTCAGGAAGAGAAATTGTTGCAGATAACAATGATAATATCTACAGTGCCGGTTTTACATATAGTGTTAATGGTATAGCAACATTGGGCTCGCATCAGGAACAAAGAATAGGAACAAATGATGCATTTCTTGCAAAATTTACTCAAATTATTCCCCCGAGTGCATTGAGCGATATTGTCGAAGAAGAAGGGTTTATTTATGAAAGTAATGTCCCGTATCATCTATATCAGTCAGATGCTTTAACATCAGAAAATTCTCATGCTTTGATGGGGTTGACCATTCGTGACGGCGGTGCTGCCGGAGATGAAGACAATCTGCCAACAATTTTGACATCACTTTCTTTATCTCTCACCAATGGAGAGTTCATACGCAGAGTAGGATTATTCGACGGCACAACCAAGATAGCAGAAACTGGCGGTGGTTCTACAGTCACATTCTCAGGACTTACTATCACGGTGAATGATAATTCAAGTAAAAATGTGACAATTCGCGTAAGTTATAATGCAAGCGTTGACGATAATGCGCAAATCGTGGGAATAGTTTCGGCAGTAAGTGCAGACTCTGTAACCGGTTCTGCATTTATCAGTGACAATGGCAGTGTGCCGCCGATTGAATATTGTGACTCTGAAATGCCTTACAATATGGAGGGATATGGTATGTATATTTCTGAGATACAATTTGCTGATATGACTAATGTTTCTGACGCTCCTGCATCAACAAGTCTTACCTATTTTTCCGATAAAACGGCAAATGTGACAGTCGGCCAGACCTATACATTTACGGGTACGACCAATCCATTAAATCAAGATTTCTATCTGGGTATGGGAGTATGGATTGACTTCGACCGAAGTAATACATTTGAAAGTCATGAGCAAGTTTTTGCTTCGGAGGATATACGATTAGGAACAGACGCACCTTTCACTGCATCGGTGACTATTCCCGAAGATGCTGTGTCGGGTATTACTCGAATGAGAGTAATAACTGATTATGAAACATTAGGAGCATATATGATGCCTTGTAGCGATATGGGGCGTATGGGCTATGGCGAAGTTGAAGATTATAATGTGAATATCACAGGTGGTGTTCCGCCGATAATCTCCGGTCCGGCACAATCATCTCAAGCCGGCGACATCAATCGTTTGGAAGTAACAGCCGATCGTTTACGTTTTGTGACTCAGCCATCAGATGTCAATGTTGGTATTGCAATGCAGCCGGCGGTAACAGTCGAATCTGTTGATGCGCTTTTTAACCGCGATCTTGATGTAGAAGGACGTGAAGTCTTTATCAGCAATCGTATGCTCAATGATGCACCGGTTGCTGCATTAGCGGATGAACATGGTATTGCTACTTTTGGAACATTAACGTTCCATACAATATCACCTTTAGAGCAATTAACAGCTTCTTCTCCCGGATATGAAGCGGCACTGAGTAATTCCTTTGCAATACTTTGCACGGGTATGACACTCAATACGATTGTACATTATGATGCCGCAACTCTTTCTTCTGCTGATGGCACACCTCTCGCCATGTGGAGCGATGTGGCATGTTACAATGATAATGCAGTACAAAATAACCCTCCTTCACGCCCATTATATCGTAATAATGGAATGGATAATATCAATAATTATCCTGTTGTACGATTTTCTTTTGGACGTGCATTATCCATAGCAGGCAGAAATGAACTTAATGGAGGCAGCGAAAAAACATTGTTTGCGGTATTTAGAACCGGCAGCCAAGTTATAAGTCGTCAAGTTATTACGGAATTGGGAGGACTTTCAAGTGGCTTTAATCTGTATATTCAAAATTCGCGGATTTATGGGGGAGCTTGGGACAATGCATCTTTATGGGTGAGTCAGCCAATTATGCCTAATAGAGTGTATTTAGCCCAATTTGTCTATGATGGAACTCGATTACGTTTGTCTGTCTCAGAACAAGGGGCAAGCACGTCAATCACACAATCAGCATTTAATGATAATTCCATAGCTGCATTAAGAACAGGAAATGGTATCGGTTCAGCATTCCAACAAACACGTTATCATAATGGACCTAATATCAGTGCCGGTCACAGCGATTTCTTTACTAATCATATTGCAGAGATTATCATTATGAACAGCTCGGATGTGGATGAAAGAAGTTATGTCTTTGATTCACTCAATACAAAATATGCTATCGGCGCATTGAGCAATCCTTTGTTAAAAGAAATAGAGGAAGAATTGGTCGAAGAATATACAGAAGCAACACCAAGTTTGAGTGTCTATCCTAATCCCGTTCACAATTCTTCATCCATATATTATCATGTGCCTGTCAGCGGAGATTATTCGGTTGTGCTTCAAGATGTACTTGGTAATATAGTGATGGAGATAGTCAAAGGTACACAAAATTCAGGTACATATTCTACGGAGTTACATGCAGATGCTCTGATGTCGGGTATGTATCGCCTTGTTTTGACAACCTCAATGGGTACTATCAGTACACCGATAGTTATTCAGAAATAAGAGACAATAAGACAGGGGCATACTGAATAGGTATGCTCCTGTCGCTTTTTATTGTAAAGTTATTTATGTTTGCCGGATTGAAAATTGAATGTAGTATTCAATGCTTGCAGTTACTGTTCATTGTTAAGCCGGTTTTAAAAAATGTAATGTGTGAGTTATTATGACTTTATGTGAAAAAATATATGCAATGCTTGAAATTGAAGATATTGTTCAAGCCGAAGAGTTGATAAGAAATTCTACTCTGTTGAGTGATGATGAATTTCCTGATGAAGATCGTATGCGGACATCATATATGTTGGCTAAACTCTTCTTTAAAAAAGGAAAATTAGAAAAATCATTAGAATGGGGTTTTATTTCTCAAAAGTTTTCGGAAAAATTAGAAAACTATGTGTATCATGCTAATATTCTGTCGCATCTGGGGTGGGTATATTTGTATAAAAGTGAATACAATAATGCTTATGATTATTTTCAGCAACAATTGCTGCATGCTGAAAAACACAACAAAATTAGTCTTTTAGAAAAATACTATACTAACATAGGTTCCTTTTATAAATATATGTCTGTTTTTGATAAAGCAATATCTTCTTTTGATAAAGGATTAGAAATAAACGAAACAACGCAAGATTTTGAAAATAGAATTGCTATATTGATAGGGAAGGGTAATTGTTGTCAAAGTAGTTCTTTTTATGAACAGTCATTGCAAGTATATCAAGAGGCATTATCCTTATCTGAACGGTTAGATAAGAAAAAAAATATTGCTGATTGTCTTAGTAATATTGGTTTGTTATATAAAGATCAGAATAAGTATTCTCATGCTTTAGAGTATTATTATAAATCTTTATACTTAACGGAAGAAATCGGAGAAACATATTCCTCTTTAATAACAAAGACAAATATAGGTAATATATATACGAAGATGCAAGATTATACACAGGCATTGAAAACTCATAAAGAAGTCTATGAATATTGTGTTGAAAATACGATAAAAAAAGGCATAGCAAAGTCTTTGAATAATATCGGAAATACATATTATTTTCAGGGATTGGTTACGGAAGCATTGAGCTATTATGAACAAGCTCTTATCTTGTTTAAGGAATTATCTGATATACATGAGATTGTCGCTGTACAAGGAAACATTGCTTCCATTCATGGGTCAGAGTCAAATGAAAATTCCAATCCGCATTATGCTATTGAATTGCGTAAAGAAACGCTTAATTATGTAATAAAATTACATAATCCATATAAAGAGAGTATAGAACATTTTGCATTGTCTCAATTGTATGAACAAATCCAAAATTGGGAATTGGCGAATATTCATTTGAAGGAGTATTATAGATTGCAACAAATTACTTTTGATGAGGATGTGAAATCACGTTTTCACTCTTTCACCCTTGAACGTCAAATAGCCGAAAAAGAACAGCAACGTGTGTTGGCAGAAAAGGAAACAGAAATAGCACAATTACATTATGAAAAACAAAAACAAGAAAATGAGCTGTTAAAGCAAGATCTCATGCACAAAGAACGTGAGTTGTCTTCTATGATAGAACGTTTAGTGCAGAAGAGTCAATTTATTGGGACAATATCCAAAAAATTGGAAGAAATAGCAGAATTAAATCGTAACGAGAGTAAAAGAGAAATTTATCATTTGATGGAGATATTGGAAAGCCGCTCGATAGATGAAAGTGAACGTTCTGTGATGTTTCTGCAATTACAAAGTGTCTATGGTGATTTTATGAAAATTTTAGGTGAACGTTATAGCAGTTTACAGGAGAAAGAAATAATGACTTGTGCCTTGTTAAAGATGAAATTACAGAGTTCAAAAATTGCTTTAATGCTGGGAGTATCAGATCGCAGTGTTGAGAAATATCGTGGCAATATCCGCAAGAAATTAGGGCTGCCCGCAGGAGCAAGTATTGAAAATTTTTTAGAAAATATCTAATGTGGTAATTATTCTGTTATAATTTTTTCTGATTTTATCGGAAAAGATTTATGGTGAATACTTATTATTAATGGTGTTTGGTTCCAAAGCTATGAAAGTGCTATATTCTTGTCGTGTATGTGTCCCTTTTTTTTGAGTATGTCCATGATGCTATATACTTTCTGTATGAGATAGATATTACTCGCAATTCATAAAAAAAGCGATAAAGGAAAAAATCCTTCATCGCTTTAGTCAATCACTTAGGTATGTATTATTTCTGTATTTGCATAGACAAAGGTATAATGCCCGTCATTGTATGAACAAGTACAGTATATTGACCGGAACTTACATGAGTAAGGTCACATTGTACTTTCATCGTCGGCTCGGAATATATACCGCTGTCCCATAACATAACGCCAAGCATATCGGTTAGTTGAATACGTAATAAAGGAGTTGTAGTACTTACAATCGTAAATGTGCCATCAAGTGAAGGATTCGGCATCATCGTAATACCCGCAACTTGAGCTAATTCACTTATGCTGCTTATTTGTTTCCCTTCGCCGCTTAAAGCAGCCGTATAAATTCCTTTGTCGGTCAGAATTTCCATAAGTGCACTTCTTATACCTTCTGCCGATGGTGCAAAGCGCACAGGAATAGCCATTATTTCTGTTTTTGCGAGCGTGTCGGGTAAAATTGGTGCTGTAATGGAATAATCATTGGCGGCATTGCCTTTTACCGAGATAGAATTCACAATAATATCATAATCACCGGTATTAGAGAATTGTATAACCGTATCTTGTGATGTGCCGAGAGTGAGGGGTATATCAAAAGCTAAAGCCGCTGATGAAAGCTGTGCAATACATCCTTTGGCATTTATGGTTATTGTTCCTGCTTGTTCAATAGAATTACTTGTAAACACTATCTGTGTCGTATAATCTTTGCGTTCCGTTGCATTGAATGTGATGGTAATATCCGTGCTTTGTGCCGGCATGAGAGTGATGGATTTGGGCGATACGGTAAAACTTTTCTCATCGTTTTGCGAAGGAGCGATGGATGAAATTACTAAGGGTTGCCCGCCTGTATTTGTCACAGCTTTTGTGATGACTTTTTGGAGTGGGGCAGCGCCGACGGTCATACATCCATAATCAAGAGCCGAAGTGTTTAATGATAATAATGGTCCGGCAGGTGCTTCTGTTACTTTCAAATTGACAATGGTGGATTGAACTGAACCACATGAACTGCTGACCACACAAGAGTATTTACCGGCATCAGTTTTTTTGACATTATTCAAAGTAAGAGTGTTTGTTGTTGCGCCCGGAATTTTTGTTGTGACTTTATACCATTCATACGTGGGGGAGTCGCCCGTTGCTCTGACAGAGAGAGTAAGATTACCATTTTCACGTACTGTTGTGTCTTTAGGTTGCTTGGTAATGGCTATCGGCATTTTAATGGCAACGACCATTGGCTTTGCCGATGTGACCGCCCCACAAGCAGTGATAACATCCACGGTATATGTACCCGCCGACGGCAAGCCAACATTAAGGATGGTATATGTTGCACTTGCATTTTCGGCAATCAACACATTATTGTGTTTCCACCGATAGGTAAGATTGCGTCCCGTTGCTTGCACACCCAGCACAAGCTCGCGGTCAAGGCAAATAAGAGTATCTTTTGTTTGAGAGTTTATCACCGAAGGTTTGGTGAAAGAAATGCGAGCGGGCAGACTGGTGCCGGGCGGTGCACAACCTCCTGTCGCTACCACATCATACATCCCCGTGTCGGCAGGGCTGAGTGATGGAATTGTCAATATGGAATCTGTTTTGCCCGGTATTGGTACGCCGCGGAAACGCCATTGAAGTTGTGGTGATTCCCCACGCACACTGACCGAAAGTTGGGTCGGTTGCCCAAGACATCCATCGGTGTTTTCCGGATGTTTGATAAAATACGGTGCATCCAAAAGAAGCAAAAGGGCATTATTACTCGGCACGGGTCTGCATCCGGTAACAACAACATCGTAATTACCTGCATTTTGATCATTTACAGAAGGTATTGTGTAACTTGTTGAGGTCGCTCCATTGATGGGATTGAAGTTGTGTCGCCACTGAAATGTGTAATTAGACGGAAAATCTGTGGTCACTGAAAATGTGACGGATCTTCCGCGACATGTGCGCACTTCTACCGGTTGCGATACAAACACCGGTGACGGAACAACAGCAAATTGATATGAAGTTGTGTTATATTGTGTGCCTTTCGTGGCATGACTTATTCTCATGCGATATGTTGTAGAGATAGGAAAATCGGCAGGTACAAGCCATTGATAAAAATTCGGCGAACCGGGTGTTGTTGCTATGGTTGTCCAATTAACGCCATTGGTGGAAACCTCCAAGCGAACATTTCCATCAAACATAGGTTGTGACCAACGGACAATTGCGATTTCGCCACGGCAAAGTTTAGCACCCGATGTCGGTTCCTGCAAAATTGGATTGGAAACCGTGATATCCATCGGTGTCATGGTTGACCAAAAATCACCGGTTTGATTGCTATTATTATTGACGGCATTACCGGATGCTCGGAGGGTGTATGTACCCGGGCTGTTCGGTGCTGTCCACGTAAAAGTGAAGGTGCATTGTCCATTAACAATATCTTGCTTGCCATTGTGGGTAATTTCTCCGCTTGTAACTTTAGTCCCCGTGCCTCCCGCCATAGTGCCGGTTAATGCACCCGAGGCATTACGTATATCCACATTAATCCCTGCTTTGGATTGGGTTGGGTGAGCAACCACAGCCGTAAATTGCCGTGCTTCTCCGGGTGCGAATACATTGGTGACATATTGTGGGGTGACTGTCACAGAGGTGTTGCCGGTTGAGTTACCGTGGCAAAACCATCCACCATTATTGCAACCCGCCGAGGCACTGCCCGTGCGACCATTGCCATTTGCCAACAGCGTATATTGCCCCCCTAAGGCAATACATAGGATACAACATAATTTGAGTACTTGTGATTTCATGAACGATTACTATATGATTAAAAAAAATCTTCGCAAAACTAAGAATTATCAGCAATTAAAACGCCCTAAAGAGCTTCGAAAAGGCTATTTGTTTCATACAAAGCCTTTTGATGCCACTCTATCGTTTTATTACTTTTTTTAGCTCATCTCGTTCTGCTGATGTCCATGCGACGGCTTCGTACTCGCGGATAATGGCAGATTGAAAAGCTGTCTGTTGATAAAAATAGTCCAAAATGTCCTTGGCAGCGCCTGCTAATCGAGTATTTGGGTTAATCATCGCATCAAATAATGCTTGAATCACCTTTTTGTCGCAATAATTATTACGTTTGAGGGCATTGAAGGCATATTGACGTGTGCGGAATTCATATTGAGGACCGGCGAAGTCTGTGAGGTGTTCTATTGCTTTCTTATTACCATTGCGTGCTCCTATCTCGTGGCGTTTAATGGCAATTTCTGCAAACATGCCCGGAGCACCGTCTGTTATTTTCAGATATGTGTCACTTTGCTCGGGGTAAGCACTACAGAGTTTATCTAAAGCCATTGACACAATCGAATATGATGAATCGCGCAGCATTTGTTCCATGTCTGACTTCCATTCTGCAAAGGGTTGTTTGCTATATGTCAATGCTGCTTTTCGTACATTGGCATCAGCATCCTTATATGCTAAATGAATAAGTGCAGTGCATATAGGAGGGCGCTCTTTTATTTCCGCACATTGGCGGATAATTTCTGCACGAATCGCATAAAATGTGTTTTTTTCATAAATCTGTTTGAAAAGTTGAAGTTTTTTTTCTTTGTCGGAAGAATCTTTTTCCAATGCAACAACAGCGTCATAACGATCAATCATGTGGGGAGCATACAGTGCTTGTGCCGCTAATTCTGCAAATTGTTTTTTATAGGTCACTTTTTTCAAAATAATACTGCCCGGATCAAATAATACAAAAGCGACACTATTACCATTATTATGTGGTATGGAAATAGTCTGTTGCTGTTTATCAATCAGCACAGTTTTTGTGTCATGTTTTCCATTATCATACCACACTTCTATTGTTATAGGCATAGAAAATAATTGTGTTAATTCGTCGGTGACATGAATTTGTGATACAGTGATATGTGTTTCGTTATTCATAGTGCGGCGCATAATTTCATAATGGGGCTCGCCGCCACGATACAGCCATTGATCAAAAAAACGTTCTAAGGTTAAACCGAGAGTATCTTGAAAGGCATGATAAAAATCACTTGTCACAACATTTGCATAAGCATGCTTTTTCAGATAATGTGCAATTGCAGATTTAAATTGTTGTTCACCGACAGTGTGCATCAGCATATCTAATACTGCTGAACCTTTAGGATAAATACGTGAGGTTCCTGATTTGGGGTGGACTATGGGCAAACGATCTTTTTCCGAAGCACTTAATGCCGCATTATGTTCTCCTCGTCTATTCCATTCATAGTAATCTTCACCCATATATTTTCTATCAAATAATTTAGGATAAAATGTTGCAAAACTTTCATGTAACCATATATTTTTCGGGTCACGTTGCGTTATTAGATCTCCAAACCATTGATGGGTTAATTCATGCACATTAACACCAATATATTTTCTATCAATAAATGCACGTGCATCGGTATGGAAAAAATCGCCGAATGTGGTTGCTGTGGTATTTTCCATTGCACCAAAAATAAAATCCTGCACGGGAATTTGTGAGTATTTTTCCCATGGATAAGGAGTGCCTGTTTCGGCTTCGAGAAAATCCATTGCTTCTTCGCTATACTTATACATGTGTGGGACATCTTGTTTATATTCGGGATAATACCATAACTCGAGAGGTACGCCTGACAGACTTTTCCTTTTTTCTATTGCATATTTACCGATACCGATTGTTAATAAATATCCGGCATGGGGTTTATTCATCCGATAATGCCATGTTATTGTGCCATCATTATTTTTCTTTTCTTTAAGCAATGTCCCATTCGACAAAACTTGATACTCGGAGTCAAATGTAATAATTGTTTCGGTAATAAATTTATCATTCGTTGCATCATACATCGGTATCCAATAGCGGTGATCGGCTTCTTGACCTTGTGTCCAAATTTGTTTGCGAATGGTAAAAATTCCGGGTGTTTGCGGCTGACCATTCTGTTTCCACCCGATGAAATATATGCCTTTTCTTGGTGTTGCTTCATAGACAAACGTGATGCTGTCGCGCATATTCCTTTTAAGAGCCGGGGATGGATACACAATCACTGTGCTGTCAGTTCTCACAAAACGAACGGGTTTATTGCCGAGCAATGCTTTTTTTATGGTGAGTTTGTGGGTATCGAAAAGAACAGAATCTACGGTCTCTCGCAAGGTTTTGAAATGATGACTTACCGTGCCGAACACTATGCCTTTTTCTGGTTCGAAGCGTACTTGCAATGACATACGTTCAATATCAAGTACATGTTCTCGAGGTTCCGAATTAGGTTCTTTATAGTGCGTTTCCGTATGATAAAACGGTGTTTGAGCCATCGCATTGCAATGGAGTATCGCATACGCAATCAAGATAAGAGTAGCGTAGCATTTCATGGAACATCTCCTTACTTACTAAAGTTGTTATGATTGTACAATATGCAAATTTCGTGATTTAGACTGACTTTAACAGAACAAAAGTGGTTTTTGACCCGATGTCTGGAACATAAATTGCGGCTGGTTGCCCTCTATAGCCGACAATTCTTGTAACAACACTCTCCATTAATGATGAGAGAGTTTTGTGTATAGTTACGTAGAATTATTAGTTATGGAATTTTTTTTTTGGTTATTTTAGTATCAGTATGCTCTACGTTGTGTGACATATCTATAGTTGTTATTGATACATAATTCTTTGTGTATTGACATGTGGGAGTCACATTTCGCAGTAAATAATGCTTATTCATTATACTATTTTTTACTTCATTTTTGGAGGGTCTATGTCCCTTACTTCCCGTTTATCCGCATTGGTTTTAGGATGCGGCTTAATGTTCTGTTCGATAAGTGAAAGCGTTGCCCAGCAAGTGCTCACTCCTCGTCAGATTAGTTTTCAAGGTGTGATCAGCGA
>ERZ761610.1526-NODE-1526-length-12632-cov-17.567067_pt1 | contig 12632 bp, 8 predicted proteins | sample MGYA00512164_ERZ761610 | MGnify/ENA primary metagenome ERZ761610 (study PRJEB28899, sample SAMN02850038) | bioreactor sludge metagenome | biome: EBPR Sludge; feature: EBPR Bioreactor; material: flocular biomat | place: Australia: Thorneside Wastwater Treatment... | reverse complement strand
GGCCAACCAGGCTGCGCCGGGCGAAGGCAGCGCGCCGGTTCGCGAACGCGTGATCGCCGCGCGCGAGCGACAACTGCAACGTGCCGGCAAACCGAATGCGCAGCTCGGCACCCGCGAAATGACGCGCGATTGTGAGCTCGCCCCCGGCGACCAGCGTCTGCTCGAACGCGCCATCGACAAACTCAATCTTTCGGCGCGCGCCTATCACCGCATCCTGCGACTGGCGCGCACCATTGCCGATCTGGCCGGTGTCGATGCCATCGATGGCCAGCACCTGACCGAGGCCATCGGCTATCGGCGAATGGAGCGCACCTGAGTTGTGAACGATTGCGATGCACCGGGCATCCGGCCACAATTGCAGGCTGAATGGCGCGGGGGTCGATCAATGTCCAGGCTGAAGATTGCGGCGAGCTGCCTTGCGCTGTTCGCGCCATTGGCGTCGGCGGCGCCGTTCGATCCGAACAACCTCGCCGTGCTGCGTATTGGCACCGGCGCCGCGGCCCTCAGCAGTGCCTGCACCGCAGTATTCATCGACGAGTACGATGTGTTTGGCACACTGCAGCAGTCGATCGCCCTGCCGACCGCAACGGTTGGCGATCAGCGGCGTTTCTGCCTCAGCGGAACGGCCACCAGCGAGGGCATGCTGACGCGATCAGCCGATGGCAGCGTGTTGCTGGTCGGTGGTTACGACGCTGCGCTCGGCACGGCCAGTGTCAGCTCGGCGGCCGGCATCCCGCGCGTGGTGGCGGTGATCCGTCAGGACGGAAGCATCGATACGAGCACGGTGTTTACCGACGGCTTCAGCACCAGCAATTTTCGTGGCGTGGCCAGTGACGACGGTACTCGGTTCTGGCTGTCCGGCACCGGGACCGGCGGCGGCGTTCGTTACATCGCTGCGCTCGGCGCCACCACCAGCGCCCTGGTGTCTTCGACGATCACCAATACGCGCGTCGTCGAGGTCTTCGAGGATGAATTTGGCCCGCGCCTGTACGTCAGTTCGCAAAGCGGCGCTTTTCGCCTGAGCAGCGTTGGCAGCGGCCTGCCGACCACCAGCGGACAGGCTCTGAGCAATCTGCCGGGTCTGCCAACGGCGACGACCTCGCCCTATCAGTACCTGTTGGCCGACTACGATTTCGGCGTCTCCGGTTTCGATGTGCTGTACGTCGCCAATGATGACGCCACGGGCGTACAGAAGTGGTCTTCCGTGGGCGGCACCTGGGTCAGCAACGGCAGCATCGGCGTCGCCGCCGACAGCTACCGTGGCATCGCCCAATACGCCGACAGCCTGTATGTCACCGGGCGCGCCAGTGGCGTCGGCGTGATCCGTAGAATCGACGATTTCACCGGCTATAACGGCGCCTTGTCGGGCACCGCGACGACGCTGGTCACGGCCTCCGCCAACCGCGTTTTCCAGGGCATCGCGTTGACGCCGGATCCGCCGCCGCCGCCCGCCGTCACCGTCGCCGACGTCTCGGTGGTCGAGGGCAATCCGCCCGGTACCACGACGATGACATTCACCGCGACCCTGGCGCAGGCGATCGCGGACGACTGCGATTTTTCGGTCGAAACCTTCGACTCCTCGCCGGATGCCACGGCGACGCCCAACGTCGACTACACGCCGATCAGTCTTGAACTCTCGATACCGGCGGGCGACACATCGGTCACCTTCGACGTGCCGATCATCCGCGATACCGATATCGAGGCCGACGAGGTGCTGGTGATCGATGTCTACGGCGAGCCGCAGGCGTGCGACATCTTCGGCATCGACACGGTGTTGGGCACCATCATCGACGATGACGCCGTCGGCCCGCCGGACATCAGCATCAACGACATCGCCTTGTTCGAGGGCGATGCCGGCAGCACGCAGGCGACCTTGACCGTCAGCCTCAGTGCACCGGCACCGGCCGGTGGCGTGACGGTCAACTATTCGACCGCCGACGGCAGCGCGTCGACGACGCTGACCGATTACACGGCCACCTCCGGTACGCTCACTTTCGTCGCCGGCGATGACAGCGAGACGATCACGGTTGACCTCACTGGCGACACCCACTTCGAAGCCGACGAAACCCTGTTCGTCAACCTGAGCGACGCCGTGGGTGGCAACCTCCTCGATGCCCAGGGCCAGATCACGATCCTGAATGACGATGACCTGCCAACGCTGACGATCGACTCGCCGAGCATCAACGAGGGCACGCCACCCGGCGCGACCACGCTGGTCTTCAGCGTGACCGCGTCGAACTCGCCGGCCCCCGGCGAGAGCATCAGCGTCGACTACGCGTCGAGCGGCGGCACGGCGGCGAGCGGCATCGATTTCACGGCGGTCGGCGGTACGCTGACGTTCACCCATGGCGGTGCGCTGACGCTGCCGATCAGCGTTCCGATCACGCGCGACAACGTCGACGAGGACGACGAGTCGTTCACCGTTGCGCTGAGCAACGCCAGCAATGCCGGGATCTACATCGGTGTCGGCGCCGGCACCATCATCGACGACGACACCGCGGTGGTGTCGATCGACAGCGTCACTCAGGCCGAGGGCGACAGCGGCACCAGCAGCTTCGGTTTCACCGTCTCGCTGAGCGTCCCGGCGGCCAGCGTCCGCGAGTTCGTGGTCCATACCAGCGATCTCACTGCCACCGCCGGCAGCGATTACGTCGGCATCCCCGTGGTGCCCGGACAGTTGGTGCAGTTCCCGCCACTCAACATCAGCCAGCCGGTGGTGGTGACCGTCAATGGCGATACCGATGTCGAACCGGATGAGAGCTTCGAGGTCCGGGTGTCGCCGGTTGCCGGAGCCATCGAGGGCGGCCCGCCGGTGCTGGCGACCGGTATCGGCACCATCCTCAATGACGACGTCCAGATCGATGTCGCCATCAACGACACCAGCGTTACCGAGGGTACCGGCGCCGGGACCACCACCGCGCTGTTCACGGTGAGCCTTTCGGCGCAGCCGCCGGCCGGGTCGCCGCTGACCGTCAACTATGCGACCGCGGGTGGAAGCGCCACTTCCGGCGTCGATTTCAGCGCGACCGCCGGCGCGCTGACCTTCAGCAATGGCGGCGCCCTGACGCAAACCGTCAGCGTGCCGATCACGCGCGACAACATCGACGAGAACGACGAGAGCTTCGTCGTCGACATCACGGCGCCGACCGCCAACGTCACCGACGCCCAGGGCGCGGGCACCATCCTCGACGACGACACCGCAATCGTGTCGGTGAGCAGTCCAAGCCAGAACGAGGGCAACAGCGGCCAGTCGCCGATGCTGTTCACCGTGTCATTGAGCACGCCGTCGGCGAGCACGCTGACTTATGTGGCGTTTACCGGCAATGGCACGGCGATCGCACCGGGCGACTACATCGCCATTCCGCCGTCGGCGACGCAAGTGACCTTCGTGCCGGGAGACGTCACGGAGTCGGTTGCCGTGCAGATCGTCGGCGACAACGTCGTCGAGCCTGACGAAACCCTGGTCCTCAACTTGTCCGATCAACTGCCGACGATCGAGGGCGGTCCGACGATCATCGCATTCGGCACCGGCACCATCGTCAACGACGACGTGCTGGTCGACGTCAGCATCAACGATGTCAGCGTTGTCGAAGGCACCGGCGCCGGCAGCAGCAACGCGGTGTTCACGGTAACGCTGTCGGCGCAACCCGCGCCCGGCGCTCCGGTCACCGTCAACTACGCGACCGCCGGCGGCAGCGCCACCTCGGGCACCGACTTCACCGCCACCAGTGGCGCGCTGACCTTCACCAATGGCGGCGCCCTGACGCAAACCATCAGTGTGCCGATCACGCGCGACAACATTGACGAGAACGACGAGGGCTTCGTCGTCGACATCTCGGCGCCGACGGCCAATGTGACCGACGCCCAGGGAGCCGGCACGATCCTCGACGACGACAACCCGCCGACGCCGTCGATCGCCAATGTGCAAGTGACCGAAGGCAATGCCGGCAGTGTCGCGGCGACGTTCACCGTCACGCTGAGCAACCCGTCGGCGTTCGCGATCAACTATCAGGCCAGTACCGCCGACGGCACCGCAGTGGCGCCCGGCGACTACCAGGCAATATCCGGAGGCAGCAATAACGTTGCCTTTGCGCCACTGCAGACCAGCCAGACGATCAGCGTCGATGTGCTGGGCGAATTGCTGGTAGAAGCCAACGAGAGCTTCGTGCTGGAATTGCGCTCAGCGGGCGCGCCGACGGTGCTGGCGAGCGCCAGCGGCACCATCAACAACGACGACAGCGCCACGCTGAGCATCGCTGGCAGCAGCGGCCCGGAGGGCAACGCCGGCCTCACGCCACGTCAGTTCACGGCAACCCTGTCCAATCCGGTGCAGGCCCAGGTGCAGGTCAGTTATGCCACCGCCGACGGCAGCGCGACGCTGGCCGACAACGACTACCAGGCCGTCAGCGGCACGCTCACCTTCCCCGGGTCGAGCACCACGCAGACGCTCGATGTGAACGTCGTCGGCGACATCGAGGTCGAGCCGGACCAGAGCTTCGTCGTCAACCTGAGCGGACTCAACGCGCCGGCGGGCGTGACTCTGGGCACCACGAGCGCCACCGGCACCATCGTCAACGACGACGCCACCAGCTTCAGCATCGCCGGCGCCAGCGTCACCGAAGGCAGCGGCAGCAACTCGACGCTGAGTTTCACGGTCAGCCTGTCGGCGCCTGCCAAGGATCCGGTCAGCGTCCAGTACACCACCGTCGACGGCAGCGCACTGGCCCCGGCCGACTACCTCGCCGCCAATGGCACCGTCACCTTCAATGGCGGCCAGACCACGCAAACCATTGCCGTGAGCGTGATCGGCGACAGCCTGGTCGAGCCCGACGAGACGCTGCAGGTGCAGCTCGGCAACCCGATTGGCGGCAGCATTGCCAACGGCACGGCGACCGGCAGCATCATCAACGACGACTTCGCGGTGCTGTCGATCAACGACGTCACGCTGCCCGAGGGCAGCGGCAACGGCACCACGGCATTCGTGTTCGAGATCTGCAGCAGCAACCCGTCGACCATGCCGATCACGGTCAACTACCAGACCGGCAACGGCAGTGCGCAAGCGCCGACCGACTACCTGTTCGCCAGTGGAACCGCAACCATTCCCGCGCTGGCGACCTGCGTGACGGTGAGCGTGACGGTGATTGCCGACAACGTCGTTGAGCCCGACGAAACCTTCAGCGTGACCCTGTCGGATGCGCAGGGTGCGACCATCGGCGACCCGGTCGGTATCGGCACCATCCTCGGCGACGACGATCTAATCCCGGTACCGACGCTCGACCCGCGGTCACTGGCACTGCTGCTCGCGCTGATGCTGGCGATCGGGATGATCGGTATCGCGCGGCGGCACTGATTCAGCGCGACTGTGGGAGCGGGTTCACCCCGCGAGCTGTCTGCACGGCGGGGCGAAAAGCTCGCCTTACGCGCAGGCTCCCTCAGGTAGTGCGCCCTGGGGGAATCCCCGGCGCACTGCTTGGGTGCGCACCTTCGCGCGTCAAACAGTCAGCGACCATGGGGCCTGTTTTTGTCCGCAAAGGACGCAAAGGACGCAAAGAGAGCCAAGAATCAAGGTGTTGATGTACTGCTGGCTTTGCTTTCCATTGCGTCCTTTGCGGAAAAGCTTTTCTTTCAGATACTTGCGTTATGTTTGGCAAGAGCAGGTTCACGCCGGAGCTCTGGCACGGCGGGGCAAAGCTCGCCGGGCAATCCGACTGCCACCGGCGAGCCTTAGTGAACCTCTGAGCAAGTCGTCATTGCGAGGAGCGAAGCGACGCGGCAATCCAGAAATGCTCTGAAAATCAAATGCCTGGATTGCTTCGCTGCGCTCGCAATGACGAGTCGCGGGACTTGTTCAGAGGGTCCTTAGCGCGTCAGGTATTTGATGACGAAATCCGCGAGCCGCTTGTACGGCGGCTTGAGCAGCGAGAACGACGACCAGCGCGCCTGGTAGAACACGGGCTTCTGCTTGGAGAAGGTCAGGAAGCCGTGGTGGCCATGGTAGTGGCCGATGCCGCTCGGGCCGATGCCGCCGAAGGGCAGCGCCGACTGCGCGATATGCAGCACGCAATCGTTGATGGTGACACCACCGGCGATGGTGCGGTCCAGCACCTGCTCGACGCGGCTGCCGTCGAGGTCGAAGTGATACAGCGCCAACGGTCGGTCGCGCGCGTTGACATAGGCGATCGCCTCGTCCAGATGCTTGTACGGCAGGATCGGCAGGATCGGCCCGAATATCTCCTCACGCATCAAGCGCGAATCGTCGTGGGCGCCCAGCACCAGCGTCGGCGCCATCACCCGCGTTTCCGGTGCCAGCGTCTCTTGCGCCGGATTGATTCGCATGACCTTGGCGCCGCCAGCCTCGGCTTCGGCCAGCAATCCCTGCAGCCGCGCGTACTGACGATCGCTGGCAACGCTGGTGTAGTCCGGCGTGGTCGCCAGCGACGGATAACGCTCGCGAATCTCACGCTCGAAGGCGGCGACCAGTTCGTCGACCTTCGATTCGTGGCACAGCACGTAGTCGGGCGCGATGCAGGTCTGGCCCGCATTCAGGAACTTGCCCGCAGTGAGTCGCGCGGCAGCGGTCGCGATCGGATAATCCGGCGCGATGATCGCCGGCGATTTGCCTCCCAGTTCCAGGGTCACCGGCGTCAGGTTCTTCGCCGCGGCCTGCATCACCAGCCGACCGACCTGGGTCGAGCCGGTGAAGAACAGATGGTCGAACGGCAGCGCCGAGAATTCCGCGGCCACTTCCGGGCCGCCCAGCACCACCGCCACGCGTTCCTCCGGGAATACTTCGCCGAGCAGCGCCTTCAGCAGATCCGAGGTCTTCGGCGTCAGCTCCGAGGGCTTGATCATCACGTGGTTGCCCGCCGCCAACGCCGCCGCCAACGGCATCAGCGCCAGGTTCACCGGATAGTTCCACGGTGAAATGATGCCGACCACACCGACCGGCTGATAACGGATCTGAGCGCTCGCCGGCAGGAAGTTGATATCCGGCAGCACCCGCCGTGGCTTCATCCAGCGCTTCAGCTTGCGCACCGCATGATCGATGTCGTGCAGCACCGTCATCACGTCGGAGATCAGCGTCTCGTGACGCGAACGCCGTCCGAAATCGGCAGCGATCGCGTTCACGATGTCTTCCTGACGCCGCTTGACCGCCGCGCGCAGGCGCTTCAGGTCGTCGATGCGTTGTGCGTAGTCGGGCACTCGCCGCGCATGCGCGATACGTTGGCGCTGCAGCAATGGAGTCAGCAGATCGGGAGTTGCGCCGTCCATCGGTTTACCCTCAAACGAGTTGCCCCGAGTATAGGCCTGCCCCACCGAGCCCCGGCTCGGCGGGCATTTCGCCCGCGTGGGTCCGAACCTTGTCCGGGACACCCTGGCCTTTGATTGTGTGGGTCCAGACTTTGTCTGGACGCCTTTCGGCACGCGAAGCGAGAAGCGTCCAGACAAGTCTGGACCCACCAAAGCATCGAGCACCCCCGCGTCGGTCCGAATCTTGTGCGTAGCCCTGGCCTTTGACTTTGTGGGTCCAGACTTGTCTGGACGCCTTTCGGCACACGAAGCGAGAAGCGTCCAGGCAAGGCTGGGCCCACCGAAGCTTCGAGCACACCCCCACGTGCATCCCATCGCCGCCCGCCACTATGATCGGGCCATGAAGATCGCCTCCTGGAACGTCAATTCCCTCAAGGTGCGCTTGCCGCACCTGCTCGACTGGCTCGAAGTTGCCCGGCCCGACATTGTCGCGCTGCAGGAAATCAAACTGGTCGAAGACGCCTTCCCGCACGAAGAGATCGAGCATCTCGGTTACCGCGCGCTGGTCAGTGGCCAGAAGACCTACAACGGCGTCGCCTTGCTGACGCGTTGCAAGGCGCTCGATCCTGTCTGCGATATTCCCGGGTTCGAAGATCCCCAGCGCCGCGTGCTGGCGGCCACCGTCGGCGATCTGCGCGTGGTCGGTCTCTACGTGGTCAACGGGCAGGATGTCGGCAGCGACAAGTACAGTTACAAACTGGCCTGGCTCGCTGCACTGCGCAGTTGGCTGGCCGAGGAAATCCAGCGCCACCCCAGGCTGATCGTGCTCGGCGACTTCAACATCGCGCCGGACGATCGCGACGTGCACGATCCGGCCGCCTGGCACGAGCAGATCCTGTGCTCGACGCCGGAGCGCGAGGCGCTGCGCGGCCTGCTGGCGCTCGGGCTCAGCGACAGCTACCGACTGTTCCACGAACAAGGCGGCCAGTTCTCCTGGTGGGATTACCGCCAGGGCGCCTTCCGCCGCAACATCGGCCTGCGCATCGATCTGGTGCTGATTTCTGAAGCCTTGCGCGCGAGCGCCAGCGCCGCCGGCATCGACCGAGAACCGCGCAGTTGGGAGCGCCCGTCCGACCACGCGCCGGTCTGGGTGGAACTGGCATCGTGATGCCGATTGCGTCGCCCTTGCCGCTCGACGAGCAGGACTTCGAGGAAGTCGACAAGCTGCTGGAATCGCTGGGCGCCGAAGACGGTCTGCGCCTCGATGGTGCCCAGGGCCTGCTGACCGCGCTGATCGTCGGCCCACAGGACGTCGGTCCCGAGGACTGGCTGCCGGTAATCCTCGGTGGCGAACCGCTCGGGGCACCTTCGCCGAAGCTGCAGCGGCTGCTCGACCTGCTGCTGCGTTTGCAGGCCAGCCTCGCGCATGGCCTGGACATGCACAGCTACGACCCGATCTTTGCCGAGCACGAGGGGGACGACGACGAGCGGGCCGTCGATGCCGGTGGCTGGTGCGAAGGCTTCAGCCTGGGTGTCGATCTCAACGCCGAAATCTGGGAACAGCGCATGCAGGAAGACCGTACGCTGCTGGAAATGCTCGCCCCGATCGTGGCACTGGCCGTCGATGCCGGTGGCTGGTGCGAAGGCTTCAGCCTGGGTGTCGATCTCAACGCCGAAATCTGGGAACAGCGCATGCAGGAAGACCGTACGCTGCTGGAAATGCTCGCCCCGATCGTGGCACTGGGCGTCGACGATGGTGTGTTTGCCGAGATCCGCAATCCCGATCAAGCTCCGTTGTCCGAGCGCGAGCGCGACATCGTCGTCGCCCAGCTCGCCAGTGTGCTGATCGACGTGCGTCAGTACTGGCAGGAACACCCGCCCGAGACCAGCGCACCCGTCGGGGCGACACTGCACTGAACTGCTGCGCCGGTTGCGCCAGCGGCAAGTCGTCTGTGCTGCTTGAGCACGTGCGGCCTCATGATGACACTGCAACATCCCCGTAACAGTCGCTTCCTAGACTGACACTCATCGCTTGATCCAAGCGCTGTCGGTCGTCGTCGGTCCATGAAACCACTCTCCCTGCGCATGCGGATCAAGACCGCGTGTGTGCTGTTGTCCTTCACGTCTGCGGTCGCGGCACAGCAGCCGGATTCGCCCGGCGCGTTGGCCGAATCGCTGATCAAGCTGCGCTCGGAAGTGGAGCAGCTGAACAACGAGGTCGAGCTGACGCGTCAGGAATCGCGCACTCAGCTGGCCGCGTTGTCGGCGCAGAAGGCCGAGCTGTCGGCCGCCGTGGGGCGCTCCGAGCTCAATGTGCGCAAGCTGCGCGAGGATCTGGCGAAGCGCGAGGCCGAGGCCGGCAACGCCGGTGTGGCTGGCGAGACGCTGAAACCGGTGTTGCTGGTGGCGCTCGATGGCCTGCGCCAGCACATCGCTGCCGGCATCCCGTTCAAGCAGGCCGAGCGCCTCGCCGAACTCGCTGAACTGAAGCGCCAGCTCGAGGCGGGCACCCTGGCGCCGCCGCGCGCGGCGAATCGCTTGTGGGCCTTTTACGAAGACGAATTCCGCATCACTCGCGAGAACGGCATCTACAGCCAGACCATCGCGTTGGACGGCAAGGACGTGCTCGCCGATGTCGCCAAGGTCGGCTCGATGATGCTGTTCTTCCGCTTGTCCGATGGCCGCGTCGGCACCGCCCGCAGGAGCGGCGATGCCTGGCGTTTCGAGGTGTACACCGATCCCGCCGACAGCAAGCGCGTGCTCGCCTATTTCGATGCTCTGGGCAAGCAGATCCGCCAGGGCTGGTTCGAACTGCCGAACACGCTGGCCGGAGGTGCCCGATGAATCGCCCGCTCACCGTCGCCCTGCTGCTCCTGGCCCTCGCGGCACCGCTGCATGCCCAGACCCCGGCTCCGGCTCCCGCTCCAACGCCAGCACCGACACCGACACCGGCTGCCGCCGCGGTTTCGGTCGATGAGGCCTACCGCAAGGAGTTTGCCTTCCTGTCGGCGCAGAAGCGCGAGTTGGCTGCGCAGCTGGAGCAGATGAAGCGTGCTGCGGCAGCGCAGCAGGCGACGCTGAACAACGAAGTCGCCGCGCTGGAATCGCGTGTGCTGGCGCTGGACAACGAATCCTCGCAGTTGCAGGAGCAGGCGACGCTGGCCGATGAAGCGGCAATCGCCAATGAAGAGGTGAGCTCGTTGCTGCAGGCCACTTTTGCCCAGGCCGGCGCAACCCTGGACAGCTATGGCATCCAGCTGGCCGCGTCCCCAGAGTTCGCCGCGTTGGCCGATGGCGACAAGACCGCGCAGGTATTCGCTGCGGCTGCGACCAAGCTCAAGGATCTGTCGGCGGTGCGCAGCGAAGCGGGCAAGTTCTTCCTTGCCGACGGCACCGAGGTGACGGGCACATTGGTGCGTGTAGGCAACATCGCGGTGTACGGCATCAGCGAATCGGGTGCCGGCGCGCTGGCGCCGGCTGGCGGCGGCGCCTTCAAACTGTGGCGTGAGCCCTCGGCGGACATCGCCCAGGCACTCAAGGCCGGTCAGCAGCCGGCGACGCTGCCGATCTTCCTGTTCGAGAGTGCGGCCAGCGCGGTCAGCGAACCCGCAAAGAAGACCATCGCCAGCGAAGTGAGCAAGGGCGGTCCGATCGGTTTCGTGATCCTCTTCCTCGGTGCGATCGCGATGGTGCTGGTTGCGCTGCGTGCGGTGTTCCTGTCGCAGGCGGGGTCAGCGGTGAAGCCGACCATCGACGCCGCCAGCCCGCTGGTGCGCCAGCAGCGCATCGACGACGCGATCAACGCCGTCAAGCAGCGCAAGGGTTCGGCGGCGCGCGTGGTGACTGCGGCATTGCGCAACCTCGATCGCGAGCGCACGCATCTGGAAGACATCATCTCCGAGGCGATCCTGCACGAAAGCACGCGGCTGAATCGCTTCGGCTCGGTCATCCTGATGATCGCCGCCGTGGCGCCGCTGCTCGGATTGCTCGGCACCGTCACCGGCATGATCCAGACCTTCGACGTGATCACCGAATACGGCACCAGCGATCCCAAGCTGCTGGCCGGCGGCATCGCCGTGGCGCTGGTCACCACCGAGCTCGGCCTGATCGTCGCCATTCCGTGCCTGCTGCTCGGCAACCTGCTCTCCGGTTGGGCCGAGCGCATCAAGGACGACATGGAGCAGGGCGCGATCCAGGTCATCAACATGTACCAGGACCGCCGCGAGTCGGTGCGGCCGGTCAAGGCGGCGTAAGGAGCGCATAGCCATGATCGGCGACCGCGTCACCGATGCCGGCAGTGCCGTCGAAGCCATCGGCGCCTACCTGGCCAATGGCGGCTTCGTCATGCCGCCGTTGCTGGCCGGTGCGCTGGTGTTGTGGTTCGCGATCGGCTGGCGCTGGAGCACGCTGAAGCGCGGCAGCGCCAAGAGCGTGCGCGTGCTGGTCAACAACGAACTGCGCGGCAAACCTCACGAGCCGCGCGGCATCGTCGACGGGGCGGTCGCCACCGGCATCGGCTTGTGGCGCCAGCAGCGCGCTTATCTGCGCGAGCGCCTCGATGAGGCGTTTGGCCCCTACGAGAGCGCAATCAAACGTTACTCAATGCTGGTGACGACCATCGTCACCGTGGCGCCGCTGCTCGGCCTGCTCGGCACCGTGGTCGGCATGATCGAGACCTTCGATTCGCTCGGCGACATGACCCTGTTCAGCCAGACCGGCGGCATCGCCGGTGGCATCGCCACGGCGCTGTTCACCACCCAGATGGGTCTGATCGTCGCCGTGCCGGGTTACATCATCAAGAGCCTGCTGGATCGGCGCGAGCGCCAGATCAAGCACGATCTTGCCCAGATCAAAGACATCCTGTGCTCGCTGAAGCCGGGGCGCGAGGAGATCCAGCCATGAGTTTTCGTCGCCATCAGGACAAGCCGTCCGAGGGCAGCGTCGATCTGACGCCGATGATCGACATGACCTTCATCCTGCTGATCTTCTTCATGGTCAGTACCACCTTCGTCAAGGACATGAAGGTCGACATCGACCGTCCCGGCGCCACCGCCACGCAGGTCGCCTCGACCAAGGCCGTGCGCGTCTACATCGACAAGCAAGGCCAGACCTACATCGACGGCGAACCGGTGCAGATCTGGACCCTGCAGAGCCGCATCCGCGACCAGATCAAGGGCATGACCGCCAAGAGCGTGCTGGTGGTCACCGACGAGCTGGTGCCGTCCGGGCGCCTCGTTGAAGTGGTCGATCAGGCGCGGCTGGCCGGCGCCGAGGACATTGGCGTGGCGACGTCGGTCGAGGCGGGGGAAGGGTGATGAGAGCAGGAGCGGGGCAGGGGGCAGGGGACAGGGGCCGGGCCGTGACGCCACGGTCCAGCGCGC
>ERZ761610.1525-NODE-1525-length-12645-cov-17.291581_pt1 | contig 12645 bp, 10 predicted proteins | sample MGYA00512164_ERZ761610 | MGnify/ENA primary metagenome ERZ761610 (study PRJEB28899, sample SAMN02850038) | bioreactor sludge metagenome | biome: EBPR Sludge; feature: EBPR Bioreactor; material: flocular biomat | place: Australia: Thorneside Wastwater Treatment... | reverse complement strand
GTTGTTGTTAGCCCCTGAAAAATCATTCTGTGCCAGCTTACGGGAAAGAGCAGGTAGAAGAGCAGTACCCATTGCAGTTGCAATCAGGGAAAGTGGGAACTGGCTAACCCTTTCAGCATAATAAAGGTAAGCAACTGCACCAGTAATAAAACTTGCAACCAGAGTATCAACGAATAAGTTTATCTGGGTTATGCCTGCACCTATTGCCCCAGGAACAAACTTTTTAAAGAAGGTTTTAATATCATCTGTAATTTTGATGGCAGATAATTTCAGCTTTATAAAATAGTCATTCCTTATTATAAAATAATACATCCACGCCACCTGAAATACCCCAGCAAAGAACACTGCCCATGAAGCAGCGTGAGAAACAGTTTCAAAGTATTGTGGCAGGTAAACAATAAAAATTATGGTAAATAGATTTAGGAAAACCGCCAGCACTGCTGCTGCACTAAATTTACCTATTGAATTAAGTATCCCACCAAAAAGATTAGCAATGGATATAGCCATCAGGTAAGGAAAAGTTATACGGGTAAGGTGAACTGCTGTATCAAGAAAATCTCCTCGAGATTTGAAACCAGGAGCGATAAGGTAAAGGAAGAACGGCATAAAAACCATTATAATTGCTGAAAATATCAGCAGGGTAACGAACAGTAGCGCATAAATATTCTCCGCAAATTTTATTGCGGATTCTTTGCCCTCCCTAGCGGATTTATCATTGAACAAAGGTATAAAAGCAGCATTCATTGCGCCTTCGGCAAATAAACGACGGAAGAAGTTGGGCAGGCGCAGCGCTATAAAAAACGCCTCCGCCAAAGGGCCAGTACCCATATATTTTGCGATAAATATATCACGTGCAAAGCCAGTAATACGCGAAAGCAGCGTATAAAATGAAACGGTTATGAATGATTTTCCGAGCATTTTGCAGATAGCATTTTATTACCAAGCAATCTGCAATAACATTTTAATATTATTATTCTATTTAAATTATTGCCTTGTCAATGCTTTATCACCCCTTCCTAAACCAGCAGCATCAAGGGCTTTATCCATAGAACCAATAAAAACCTGAACATCATCACTTTTAGAATATTCATTTTTTTTAGCAAAATCTTTAAAATTTTCTACTATTCCTGCAACCCTGAATAAAACAGAATTTTCCTGTCCTCTTTCCATATTTATAACCTGAATTTTCCCTAATTCATAAGTGTTTTCTTTAATTGCAGTAAGTTCTTTTGGCATTGGCAAATCACCGTATTTACTTGAAATAGTAGTTATAGCCTTACTCACATTACTCTAAAACTCAGTAATATTTGTACTATTTTCATTTTTTGAAAAATCTATTGTAGACGCCATATTCTCCTCTTAATTAAGTTAATATATTATTTAATAACCTAAAAAGGTTAATAAATCGTTACTATCTCGCAAAAAACATTTCAGTGATGAAATAGTTTGCAAGTAGTATGAATACTGAAGCGGCAACAACTGCTGCTGTAGTGGCGCGCCCAACACCTTCTGCACCTTTACCAGAATTGAAGCCATAATAACAGCCCATGAGTGCAATTATAAAACCAAATACAGCGGCTTTTACCAGCCCTGAGAATACGTCCTTGAATTCCAGATAGTCAAAGGTTGCTTTAAGATATGATGCTGAGTTGAAATCCAGCTTGTGTACCGCAACAAGGTAGCCGCCCATAACGCCGATTATGTCTGCAATGCAAACTAGAATGGGTAGGCTTAAAACTGCTGCTATTACCCGTGGCGCAATAAGATATTTGAACGGATTAGTGGAAAGTGTTGTTAAAGCATCTATCTGCTCTGTCACACGCATAGTGCCAATTTCTGCAGCTATTGAAGCGCCTACCCTACCTGCTACCATCAGCCCTGCAAGCACTGGTCCTAACTCCCTTGTTATGGAGAGAACCACAACAGTTGCAATAGTACTTTCTGCATTGAAGCGTGAAAAGCCACTATAGCTTTGTAATGCCAGTACCGCACCAGTGAATATGGCAGTCATACCCACTACTGGCAGGGAATTATAACCGATACGCCATATCTGGCGCAATATCTCACGCCCATAAAATTTAGGCGTAAATGCCGCCATAACCGCATTAAATGCAAATATGAATAACCTGCCACTTTTTTCAAAAGTTGAAAGCGTTGCAGCACCAATAAAGTTAACGTATGTAAGCATTTTATATTATTAGTTGATTAAAATGAATATTGCACAGCTTAAACAGTGTTAAAGAAAAGAAAATAATTTATCAAGTTTATTTAACTTCCAAAAAACATTCAGCAAACAGGATTTTGCATTATAATTTATCAGGCACAGAAAAATATACCCCGACTTTCTAGCCAAAATGTTTAGGCAGAGTTTCCGAATGGAGCTTTTTCAACTCCGAGATAGTAACTTCAGATTTGCCATAAAAAATAGAATCACCAAAGGTTTCACCAATAACATTTGCAGTTACCCCAAATTCAGGCGCTTTTGACAATATAAGCTCAGCACTTTTATGGGTTGCGGTTATGATATAACGCCCCTGATCTTCACCGAATACACGCTCAACCACTGGCGCAATATCAAGCTTGCAGCCAATTTCACCAGCCATTGCCATTTCTGCTATAGCAACTAACTGCCCACCGTCTGATACGTCATGGCACGCTGTTAACCAACCATGTTCAATTAAGAAAAGAATGAATTTTGCATTTTTCTTCTCATCTTCTAGATTAACTGGCGGTGGCGCATAACCACCTTTAATTCCTAAAATTTCTTCAGCATATATAGAAGCGCCTAAATGCCCCTTCATATCACCAATGCGAATTATCGGCTGCCCCTCTGCCTTAAAGCTAATACTTACAGATTTTGTAACAGATGTAATAAGCCCAACACCGCCAATTGCTGGGGTTGGTTTTATTGCCTTGCCGTTTGTTTCATTATAAAGTGACGCATTACCTGAAACCACTGGGTAGCTCAAAGCTTCACACGCCTCAGCAATACCAGCTATTGAGCCAACTATCTGCCCCATTATCTCAGGCTTTTCAGGATTGCCAAAATTCAGGCAATTGGTAATTGCTATCGGCGTTGCGCCAACTGCAACTAGGTTGCGGTAAGTTTCGGCAACTGCCTGTTTTGCACCCTCCTGAGGGTCAGCCTGTATATATCGAGGGGTACAATCCGTTGTAATGGCTATTGCTTTTTCCGTGCCATGAATACGCACAACAGCAGCATCACCGCCACTCATCTGCATAGTATCATTACCAACCTTGCTGTCATATTGCTGCCATATCCATGCACGTGAACACAGGTTCGGTGATGCCATAAGTTTTTTAAGCTGTTCTAATATTTTTTCTTCAGACAATCTTTCACTGTGAACTAACTCTGGCTTGTTTTCAGTTGGTTTCCATGGGCGGTCATAAACTGGAGCATTATCTGAAAGTGGTGCAATTGGCATATCAGCCACTATTTCACCATTAAATTTCAGTACCATTTTTCCTGTATCAGTAATTTTGCCGATAACTGCGCTGTCAATGTCCCATTTGGCAAAAATGCTATGTGCCAGCTCTTCCTTGCCTTCTTTTATCAGCATTAGCATGCGCTCCTGACTTTCAGAGAGCATTATCTCATAAGGGGTCATACCTGTTTCACGCATTGGCACTTTATCAAGCTCAAGTTCAACACCTGTACCACCTTTACTTGCCATTTCAAAGCTTGAGGATGTTAAGCCCGCAGCGCCCATATCCTGTATTGCCACTATTGCATCTGACTGCATCAATTCAAGGCAGGCCTCTATCAGTTTTTTTTCTGCAAATGGGTCACCCACTTGAACTGTAGGGCGTTTTTCATCTGATTTATCATCAAACTCCGCTGATGCCATAGTTGCACCATGAATGCCATCACGCCCAGTTTTAGAGCCAGCGTAAAGCAATGAAGCGCCAACTTTTGAAGCGGCTGAGTAAAATATTTTATCAGCCTTCGCATGACCAACCGCCATTGCATTTACAAGGATATTACCGTTATAACTTTCATCAAAATTTGTTTCACCACCAACAGTAGGTATACCAACACAATTACCATAACCGCCAATTCCCTTAACTACACCATTAATAAGATGCCTAGTTTTAGGGTGGTTTATGTCGCCAAAGCGTAAAGCATTCATCAGTGCTATAGGCCTTGCACCCATAGTGAACACATCTCTTAGAATTCCACCAACGCCAGTTGCAGCCCCCTGATAAGGTTCAATGAATGAAGGGTGGTTATGGGATTCCATCTTGAAAATTATTGTATCACCATCATTTATATCTATAACGCCAGCATTTTCACCAGGCCCGCATATCACACGCTCACCTTTAGTTGGTAATTTTTTAATGTGTTTACGAGTTGATTTGTAGCTGCAATGCTCACTCCACATCACGCTGAAAATGCCCAATTCAACCATATTCGGCCTTCTCCCCATTATCTCAATAATGGTTTGATATTCTTCCATCGTTAACCCGTGGCTGGTAGCCATGGAATCAATTTTTAATACTTCTGAGGTTGACATAATATATTTTAAAATTTTTGGCAGACATTTAGCAGCAATATTCCAGTTTTGCTAGTATTTTTTGAATTTTTACCAACAGCTCTTATCGCAGATTAGCCAGAGAGGATTGACAAAATATGCTTATTAATTGATCGTGATTTTCAGCGAATCCTATCTCTGCAGGTTTATTAAATTTAAACCTGTTATTCATCTCTGTTAATAGATGAGCATCTCTTTTGCTGAATAACATAAATTCAACTCCCAGATTTATTGCTGGCGGAGCATCTTTAAACAAAGTATCCCCTATTTTTACCACCTGCTCAGGTTTTAAATTAAAATCTTTCAAGGCTTCCTCAAATCTTTTTTTATCTGGCTTTGAAGCCCTATCATAAATCTTCACGCCTTTTAAATCTCCAAACAGAGCTTGATATTGAGGCTCAACAAATTCTTTGTAGTTATTTGTTAGTATAGCTTTTTTAATTCCCATTCTGCCTAACATTTCTAAAAAATTTTTTGCTCCCTCCATTGCCGTAGTGTTTTGAATATGAGAACCGCTATCCCAATAATGCTCTTTAAAAAAAACCCATTGCTTTATCAAAATTTTCTTCACCAAACAGATTTGAGAAATAGCTTTTTATTGGTATAAATTCAGGGTCATAAGCGGCGGAGTGATTATACGGAATACCAGAATCTTGCATTTTTTTAATTACATATGAATAAGAGTTTGCATATGCTGGCATAGGGTTTGCCAATAACAAGTCCCAATCAAGTAGCACGGCTTTGACTTTGCGCAAGCTTATATCTCCAAAATTTACCTTATTCCCTGGTGAATTAAAAACCTTCGGATCAAATTGCTTGTCAGCCTTATCAACTTTACTACGGAAATAATCAGAAATTGGCACAAGATGAAGGTTTTTTCTCGCTGCAGAACCAAGCCCTAGCAAGTTGATTTTCCCACCGAAATCACCTTGAAAATTATAGCATTTTAATTGTTGTTCTTCAGCGATAAATTTAATTGCAGAAGATATATTTTCTCTACCTTCTGAAGGAAGCAGGTATAACATATCCACATTGTTTTCTTTACATAAATCAAAAGCCCGACGCAAAAGCTCTTTTTGAACGCCATCACCACGCAACTGTTCCGTAACTATCAGGTTACTTAGCTCTGCCCTGCTATAATCAAAATATTTATCACCTGGCAAGATGTAGTCCAAACACTCATAAATCTGCCTACTTCTAAATGACAAAGTTGATTTATCATTTTTTGGGGCAATCTGAACCCTACACATTCCAACTACATTTTCATCATCATTAAGTGCAAGGATAAATTTAGATTTTTTGTCAAACTCATTAAATTCAGTTCGGCAATCTACGTTTGCATTATGCCTATAAAAATCACTTCTAAGACTCAACATTTTATTTGTTAGCCCGACATCAATATTAATGTTATTTACAACAAGGTATTTCATTAGTACCAGTTTATATCACATATACGCCTTGTTAATCAACTAAAGATAAGTGTAGCCTTGAAATAAATAAAAAAAATAATATAACTTAATAATGCCAATAAAAAATTATAACATAGATGGTTTTTTTGACGAGTTGCTTTTAAGCGCTGGTAATCCACGCCCTTTTTCACGCTCACTGGTGGATGAAATATCTGCAATCTCACATGAAGAACTCACCAATCGCCAGAAGGCAGCGGAGGCCCTTTTGATGCAACTCGGGGTTACTTTCACCGTGTATTCTGACTCTCGCTCCACTGAAAAAATAATGCCTTTTGACATAATACCGAGGATAGTTCCCTCAAATGACTGGGAATATATTGAAAAAGGTTTAAAGCAGCGCATCACCGCCCTTAACATGTTCGTGGCAGACATTTACGGGGCAAAAAAGATATTCAAAGATAAAATAGTGCCAGAAGCACTTATATTTGATACTGAATTTTATTTACCAGTGCTGGATGGTTTCAGACCACCAAAGGATATATGGATACATATTTCAGGTATTGACCTTATCCGTGATAAGGATGGCAGCTTTTATGTGCTGGAGGATAATCTGCGCTGCCCTTCGGGAATTTCATACGTACTTGAAAATCGTAACGCTTTGAAGAAAACCTTCCCTTCAATATTCCACAACCTACCTATCCGCCCTGTAAGCAATTACCCAGGCAAATTGTTTGATGGTTTGAAATATCTGGCTGATGAAAATAACCATGAACCTAATATCTGCGTTTTAACGCCTGGTATATTCAACTCTGCATATTTTGAGCATTCATATCTTGCACAGCAGATGGGCGTTGACCTTGTTGAAGGGCGTGACTTGGTGGTAGAAAATAAGATATTATACATGAAAACAACCAAAGGATTAAAAAAGGTTGATGTAATATATAGAAGAATAGATGATGAATTTTTAGACCCCAAATATTTCAACAAGAACAGTTTGCTTGGCGTGCCAGGAATAATGGATGCCTACCTTGCAGGTAATGTTGCTCTGGTAAACGCACCAGGCGTAGGCGTGGCGGATGATAAAGCGGTTTACCACTACGTACCTGAGATAATAAAATATTATCTGGGTGAGGAAGCTATACTTAAAAATGTACCAACCTACCAGTGCTGGAAAGAAGATGAGAGAAAATATGTACTTGATAATATTGATAAACTGGTTGTTAAAGCAACCAATCTTTCGGGCGGGTATGGGCTTATAATCGGCCCTAAAGCCACAAAAGCAGAGCTGGACGAGTTCAAAGCAAAGATAAAAGCCAACCCAAGAAATTATATTGGCCAGCCTGTTATTTCACTTTCCACCGTTCCAACTATTACTGACGAAGGATTGCAGGCGCGCCATGTTGACCTGCGCCCCTATATTGTTTATGGGAAGGATATTTTTATCCTCAATGGTGGGCTTACAAGGGTTGCCCTCAAGAAAGGCTCTCTGGTAGTTAATTCTTCACAGGGTGGCGGAAGTAAAGATACATGGGTGTTAAGCCAGTGATCAGTATCAGTCAATAGTATCAGTGCATTTCGCTTCACTGATACTGATCACTGATACTATTTACTGATACTAACAACTTTTAAATATGCTGAGTAGAGTTGCAGAAAGTTTATATTGGGTTTCACGCTATATTGAGCGGGCAGAGAATGTTGCCCGCATAATTGAAGCAACTTATAATTTTGCTTTAGATGGAGCTATTGAGGAAGCCCATGAGCAATGGGCACCACTTATATTATCCTCTGGTATTGAGGGCGATTTTAGCAAAAAATACGGTGATAATTTCTCTAAAGAAAATGTTGTTCACTTCCTTATTTTTGACGAAGACAATGTAAGCTCCATATGGAGCTGCATGAAATCTGCAAGGTTTAATGCTAGAGCCTTAAGGCCAGTTATCTCACCAGAAATGTGGGAGGAGCTAAATTATATATATCACTATCTTCAACAGGTTCGTTTAACCACTCCATCAGAAGAAGAGTTGAAACTTCTATTTGAAAAAATTATCCGCTTTTCCCATCAGTTCGTAGGACTGACCAGCAGAACTATATTGCGTGACGAAGGCTGGAGATTCATAAAAATGGGCAGGCTGCTTGAACGGGCAGACCAGACCAGCCGCGTGCTTGATGTTAAGTATTTCATATTACTACCCAGCGTGGACTATGTTAATACCCCATATGATGACATACAATGGGGTTCACTGCTTAAGTCAGCCTCTGCTTTTGAACCTTACCGAAGGAAACATAACAGTATTGAGTATGATAAAATAATTGATTTCCTTGTCCTTGATAAATCATTCCCCAGATCCATTCGTTTTTGCGTAGACCATGCCTTGGAGATAGTGAAGGAGATCAATAAGGAAAGACCATCTGAGGCTTTAAGAAAAACTCTGGAATTATCAAAAGAGTTAGAGAATAAAACAGTTCATGAAATAAAATTTTATGGTCTGCATGAATATCTTGACCTTATACAGCAAAAATTAAATGACATCGGTGACGCAATATACAGAGATTATTTTAATTTGATGTAAATCAAACCATTCTTCAATAAAATCGGTCTATTTTAGCTGCAATAATTGTGCGGTGATATTTCATTTTAAATTTATGCTTGCTAGTTGTAAAAAAATTTTTATTGTCCACCGCTTGTATCTTAAAAATGTTTATATAATAGAGGAGTAATTATTATGGCAGCAGAAACTTCAGATTTCAGAATATTAGGTCTTAACCAGTGGCAGCAAGTTTTACTTGGTATGATACTAGGTATTATAGCGGGAATTTTAATCAAAACTCAAGCAGCGCCAGAAAATATAGCCGTAATAGCTGAGCGCTTTCGTACCATTGGTTCAATTTTCTTTAACCTGATAAAAATGGTAATTGCACCGTTAATATTCTTTGCACTTATTTCAGGCATTACATCAATGTCTGACCCCAATACTTTTAAAAGAATAGGTGTTAAGGCTGTTTCAGCATATTTCATGACCGCTATGTTCGCAGTGGTTTTAGGCATTGCATTTGGCTTGATATTTCAACCTGGTGTAGGAATGGATATTGACGTTTCCAGCCTTGCAAGTGCGCTTCCTGATGCTGCCAAGAATTCCCATGAAATGCACATTGGTGAATTTTTAATGAGCCTTATCCCAACTAACTTCTTCAAGGCATTAAGCGAAGACCAGTACTTACAGATCGTCGTTTTCTCTATATTCACTGGTTTGATAATGAACTCATTGGGGGATAATGCAAAAGGCGCACGTGATGTTATCAATTCATTTGCCAAAGTTTTCTTTAAAATGATTGAGCTTATCGTTCGTCTTGCACCACTTGCAATATTCGGCTTCATGGCATGGATGGTTGCTGTTCAAGGAGTTGACGTAATACAGAAGCTAGCAATTCTTTTTGTTTGTGTGCTTGCAGCTTGCTTTACACAATACATAATATTCGGGGTTTTGATTATTCTATTCGCAAGGCTATCGCCTATGCCATTCTTCAAAAAAATGGCATCAACACAGATAATGGCTTTTTCAACCAGTTCATCAAAAGCAACTTTATCAACCGCTATGCGTGAGATACAGGAAAGATGTGGTGTATCTGAAAAATCTGCGAATTTTGTTTTACCACTTGGTGCATGTATCAATATGGACGGAACAGCTATTTACTTAGGTATCTGCGCTATGTTCTTTGCTCAGGCATTTGGCGTTGAGCTTTCATGGACGGCTTACCCTATATTGATTCTCACCTGCACTTTAGGCTCTATTGGTGCGGCTGGCATTCCTTCTGGCTCTATTATATTCATGGGAATGGTTCTTCATTCAATTGGCGTTCCTATTGAAGGTATTGGCCTTATACTCGGGATAGACAGGCTTCTTGATATGGTAAGAACAACCATCAACATCACTGGTGATTGCGCAATAACCATGATAGTTGACAAGTCTGAGAACCTTATGGATGTTGAGAAATATTACTCAAAAGACTAAGAGTTGAGTTGCACTTACTTTTAGCTATTTTACCTTTAACTATAGTGCCTAGAATAATTTTAGCTTCAACCTCCAGCATCAGAAAGCAGATGCTTTCCGATGCTGGTTTTTCCTTTGCAGTATTACCACCTGATTGCGATGAAGACATGCTGAAAAAGCAAATGGGAGATATTCCATTGCTAAAAAAAGCCTTGGAACTTGCAAAAGCAAAAGCAAAATCGGTTTCAGCAGCGCAGCCTGACGCATATGTTATAGGCAGTGACCAGATATGTGAATATGAAGGCAGGGTAATTTCAAAAAGTAATAATTTTGATGAAAGCTTTGCCTGCCTGAAATTACTATCTGGCGCAACCCACAAACAGAATAACGGTACCTGCATCTATAGGAATGGTGAATGTATAATGGAACATTCTGAAATAGCAGAACTCACCATGAAAAATTTGAACGATGATGAGATAATAGAATATATAAAACTTGATAACCCCATTGGCTGCGCAGGGAGCTATAAATTTGAACTTAATGGCAAGAACCTGTTCACTAAAATTAATGGAAAAGCTGAAACCATTCAGGGTTTTGGCATCAGCGCTGTAAAGAGATATTTATCAGACGTTAAAATCTAATGCCCAGCGTCATCACTCAATGAAACGTGATAAGGCTTTAATAACATATTTATTTTTGTGATAAGTTTTTGCAATTCAGATTCCGAATTTGATTCCGCCCTAATAGTAAGTACTGACTGGGTATTGGAAGAACGAAGCAGCCACCAGCCGCCGCCCTCTATTACCCTTATACCATCAACCTCAATTACTTTCGCCTTTGATGCCATGACCTGCGCCCTTATTTCCTTAACTATGCCTTCCTTTATGGCTTCCGCAACGGGAACGCGATATTCTTTTGAAGCATAGGTTTTTGGCAATTTATCAACGGCAGCAACGGGCTTAATATTATTTTTTACAAAATAATTTATTAGGCGCAGCGCTGCATATACAGCATCATCATAACCGTAATACCTGTCTGCAAAGAATATATGGCCGCTCATTTCACCTGCAAGTGGCGCGCCTGTCTCTGCCAGTTTATTCTTTATGTATGAATGCCCTGTTTTCCACATAAGTGGTTTGCCCCCCAGTTTTTCCACTGCATCAAAAAAACTCTGGCTGGCTTTAACATCAGCAATAATTTCAGCGCCAGAGTTATTTTCAAGAACGTCTTCTGCATAAAGGGTCATCAGCTGATCACCCCAGATTATGCGACCCTGCCCATCAACTGCACCTACCCTGTCACCATCGCCATCAAAAGCTATTCCAAGGTCAGCCTTATGTTTTTTGACCTCCGCTATCAATTGCTGGAGATTTTCTGCGAGGGTGGGGTCTGGGTGATGCGCTGGGAAATTGCCATCAATATCACCGTTTATTATGATATTCTCATTTGGAAGTTTTTTAACTAATTTTTTTGTAACCTCACTAGCTGCGGCATTTGCCGTGTCCCAAACTATTTTGAGATCTTTCAAGTTCTTGCTGTTTAAAAGCCCTCCCTCAAAAGCTGTTAAAAGTTTTTCAATATATTTACCCTCAATATCCTTTTTCTCAACGCTTCCATGTTTAATATCGTCAATCAGGTCACCGCTGGCAGCCATATTGCCCAGCTCTTTTATTTCTGCACCGAATAAGGGGGCTTTTTCATACATCATTTTAAAGCCGTTATCCTTCGGCGGGTTATGTGAGGCGGTAACCATTATACCGCCATCAAGCTCCATACTTCTGACAGCAAAATATAATTTAGGGCTAGGGCCAAGACCAACATTAACAACATTCACCCCAGCAGACATCAGACCCTTCTGAACCTGCGCCTGAAGCTCAGGAGAGCTAAGCCTGCCATCATAAGCCATGGCTATTGTAGGGTTTTTATTGCCCGTTTTGCGAATAACCTTGGTGGCAAATGCTTTTGCTATAAAATAAGCATCCAACTGGAATAAGGTTTTGCCAAACTCCCCTCTTATGTCATAAGCTCTCAAAATTGCTGGGTTTATATGGTAACTAGTCATTTTCAAGAAAGAATTAATTGTTAGGCTTTCAGCTATTAGTAATTAATAACGATTTGTAAATAAATATTGAGTGCAAAAACACTATAGACCAAATATAACCTTGCGTTTAGGATTTTATTAATATAGTAGGTTTTTTGAAATAGTAACCTTTGTTAACAGTGTCTATATACGTTACATTTATATTATCCGTTATCATATGTGCCATTTTGTATCGATTTACTGTTGCAAAATTTTCCAGATATAAACAATCCACAAAATTCAACATTATATCTGAGAATACTCCAGACGAGAATAGGAGGCTTAACAGCCTTCCTGCTTATTACGCATATTCAAGCCTGCTTTATTCAATAGTTCCTGCACTGCTACTCACTTTTGTTCTATTTTTACTGGCACAAAAAACCTCTTCAACAACAATTGAAAGCACAATACTTGGCAGTTTTTTTATAATATCACTTACTGTTTTTGCAGTTGCCGCTTACTTCTATATAAAGCCTAAATTCAAAGCTAGGGAAAGGATTGAAAGCTTCATAAAAATGAAGTTCATTTTCGCTACACTAATAGCGGTTTCAATAACTCTACTTATAATCCTTTCAGTATTCTATGAGTCTATAAGGTTCTTTGAAAAATCCAGC
>ERZ761610.1521-NODE-1521-length-12703-cov-42.649114_pt1 | contig 12703 bp, 6 predicted proteins | sample MGYA00512164_ERZ761610 | MGnify/ENA primary metagenome ERZ761610 (study PRJEB28899, sample SAMN02850038) | bioreactor sludge metagenome | biome: EBPR Sludge; feature: EBPR Bioreactor; material: flocular biomat | place: Australia: Thorneside Wastwater Treatment... | reverse complement strand
GTTTTTGCAAATATACAAACATTCAACTTCCCGACTTTTGTTTAGACAAGTTCTAATTCTATTTTTTACAATAGTTCTTTTCACAAAATACCGGAATAGAAATATTCTTTTTTTTTACTGTATCCGTGATAAAGAATAATAACTGTAGATTATTTCTGAATAACTATCGGTGTACTGATAGTACCCATTGAGGTTGTCAAAACAAGGCGATACATACCCGACATCAGAGCATCTGCATGTAACTCCGTAGAATATGTACCTGAATTTTGTGTACCTTTGACTATCTCCATCACTATATTACCAAGTACATCTTGAAGCACAACCGAATAATCTCCGCTGACAGGCACATGATAATATATGGATGAAGAACTGTGAACGGGATTAGGATAGACATTGATGCTTGGTGTTGCTTCTGTATATTCTTCGACTAATTCTTCCTCTATTTCTTTTAACAAAGGATTACTCAATGCGCCGATAGCATATTTTTGATTTAATTCATTAAAAATGGCACTTCTTTGTGTAAAATTCGCACTATTAAGTACCACCGCTTCGGCGATTTGACCCAAAAACGGATCACCAAATTCAACAAAAGAATATCCATTGTGATAGCGGGTTTGTTGGGACACAGCACCAAGACCGCTTAATTGACTACCGCCTTGTATATCAGGGTCACGGAAATTAACTGCCACGGTACCTGCTTCAATAATTGAACCGGGCGAGTTGAGTGATAAGCGATTGCGATTACCATCATAGACATATTGCACCAAATACACACGATTAGGCAATACTTGGCGATGAAGATGCCATGCACGTAATTGATCCCAAGCACCCGCATATAAGCGGAAACCGTCTATGTACATATTAAAGCCGCCTGAAATACCGCCTAATTCCATAATCATTTGGCGATTGGTGACATTCGCCCCTGTACGAATTACGGCAAACATCGTTTTGCTTGTGCCGCCGGATAATTCAGGACGCGTCACAATCTGCATACCGCGACCCACACCGAATTGCACTACAGGATGACTATTGATAAGAAAAGCGGCACTATTACGTAAAACAGGACGACGTGCCATGACTGTTTGCTCGGCATTGTCATCATTACCGGCAACATCATCCCAAAGATTAAGCGGTGTATTATCAGGACCTACATTACTGCCGGCATGAAAATGGACTATTCTATTGTCTATGGCACTTGGATCTTTGATCGCAAACGATGCACTCAATCCCGGTTGATACCCCGGTGATGAAGCAGTCAGTTGCTCAAAAGGGGAAGCAGCAGCAAAAGTCAGCGTACCATAATGAGCTACACCTCCGGCATCGAGTAATGCAGCCACAGGAGAGTCCTTGAGCATACGATTCATGATAAAGACTTCACGTCCTTCCACATCAAGATCACGATTATTCAATTCATCAATTGCTTCAACACTCACATCAGGTTGCATCATCACATCAATATCTACTGATGAAGGTTGATCTACAAAGCGTAAACGATCGGCGGTTACTTCCACACGATTATTATCGCCGGCAGTGGAACTTGCAGCACCGCCGCCATTCGACAAAGCAAAGCCGGAATTAGCACTCAAAGAAGATACCGATGTGACTATAATACCAATTTGTTCATTATCATCAACATTGGAAGCAAAACTTGCACGTACTGTGATATTTTTACTGCTATTATCGGCAACAGAGAGAGTTAAACCCGTAAATGTCACTGTGGAACTCGCATCAACTTCTGCCAACTTTGTATCGCCGTCGAATAATGCTACTCTCCTTAATAATTGTGCATTGCTCAAGGAAAGTGTCAGCGAGGTAAGAATGGTCGGGTACTCATCATCATCACCCGATACACCGCCATCGCGGATGGTAAGACCCATCATAGCAACTGAATTTGATGCTGTTAAGGATGCTGATTGATACAAATGATATGGTATATTGTCCGTAAAGACAAAGCCGGGAGTAGCAATAATATCACTTAAAGAATTTGGCGGTACTATTTGTGAGAACTTGGCGATAAAGGCATCGCTTGTGCCTCCGCCATACGTTGTTTGATGGGCACCGCTTGTAGCAAAACCGGACGTACTTGCGGTACTGCCAACAAGATAAAAATGGGCTTGATTATCCGAAGTAATTGCTAATCCTTGGTCAGCTAAAGCCCCCCCATAATATGAACCGAAACGTCGTGCACCATTTGATGTGAAACTTGCCACAAAAGCATCGTCTGTGCCTCCGCCATACGTTGTTTGATGCGAATCAGTACTAGAAATTAGCGTTTGACTTGATGTCGTTCCGCAGACTAAGATATTACTATTAACATCAACGGTAACACTCTGTAATATATCTGATTGTGTACCACCATAGTAGGTACCCCACAATAAAATACCATTGGTATTAAATTTTGCTAAAAAGCCATCCTGCGTACCACCGCCTTGTGATACTTGATGTGCATTTGTTGTGGATATTCCACTTGCACTGACAGTACTTCCTACAAAATAGATATTACCTGCATTATCAGTTGTTACACCATTAGCCATATCACCATTTGTACCGCCATAATATGTACCCCATTGGCGTACACCGCTACTATTGAATTTCACAAGAAAAGCATCTGCACCACCAGGAGAAGTCTTATGAGCGCCCGATGAGGCAATACCTGAACCGCTACTTGCTTGACCCACTATATACACATTTTCATTTTGGTCAGTTGCAACACCAATACCATAATCACGCCCTAAACCACCATAATATGTGCCCCACACACGATTACCATTATCATTAAACTTTACTAAAAAAGCATCTTCATTAAAATTACCACTGTATGAAGGTAGATGTGAACCGGATGTAGCAATACCATTCACGCTTAATGTTGTTCCGACAATATAAATAGTACCGCTTGCACCAAAAGCTATTGCATTACCAAAATCATTGTCATTACCTCCGCAATATGTTGACCAAATTCTATTGCCATTACTATTGAATTTAACGACAAAGGCATCTGATCCACCACTTTTTATTTCTTGAAATGCTCCTACCGAAGCAATGCCAGTAGAACTAAAGCTATATCCAACGATATAAACATTATTGAATGGATCGGTGATGATACCGGTACCGACATCAACACTTGATCCTCCCATATAGGTTGCCCATAGTCTCGCACCATCATTTGAAAATTTAGCGACAAACATATCGGTCGCTGATCCAAAAGTAGTTTGATGTGCACCCGAACTTGCTATAGTAGCAGAACTATTTGTTTCGCCCGTTACATAAATGTTATTCTGGGAATCTGTGGAAATTGAACGAGCTAAATCATAACTTAATCCCCCATAATATGTGCCCCAGCTTAGTTGAGGCATAGGGTCAATCACTAATGTTTCTGTCGCTGAATATGACGGTGCTTCACAACCAAATTCATTCGTTCCTATTTGTTTATACCGTACTGTCACTTCTTCTTTCGACTGCGATAAATAACTTAACGGAATATGCTCGGCTATACTACCATGCGCTACGTCCATCATAATTTTACCACCCGATAAATAGGTCTTTAAAGCTCCATTATAACGCAAACGTATATTCTTTGCATCACCGCCCGGACGTACATAAAATTGATATTCCGGTTTGCCTTCTGTGGAAATAAAAAATTCTAAATCTATCGAAGGATAAATATTAGTATATATCACTCGCTCATAACTGCGTACATTTTCAATGTTTTTATCACTTGTATAATAATTATTCATCGAAGGAAGTGTAGATAATGCTGTCATTATAGGATGTGCATTTGCACCCACAAGTTCTATATCCACACGATGAATATGACGCTTGATGTCTTTATGCTCTATGCTTACTTCTCGATTACTATGAGGAATATCACGCTGCATCGAAAGAGAAGATTCATCCTTCCCATTATCTTGTATCTCATCACGATAGCTGTCATAGCTGAAGCCATTATTGCGTAATTGGACATTTAAACCCGGTGAACGGAATAAATAATGCACATCAGCATTAGGTTGATGATACTGATCTACTATCTGACCTTTATTTTCTTCAAAACCACGCATAGATTTTGACAATAATTGTTGTGCTTTTGCTGCATCCTGTTGTTTCACTGCCGCAAAAACGGAATTCGTGCTTAACAGCATAATACATACTGCTAATAAGCGATTTATAAAAGAAAATCTTTCCATAAAGAAAACTCCTGTAATATTAAAAAAAAAGAAATAGTATTACAATTAAAAATTTGTATCGAATTAAAAAAATTATTCACGAATAACACCAATAATGATATTTTCAGCACCTAAATTAACGGGCGATGCTGTCGGATTATAGACACGTATTGTTACTTGATTATTCGTATTGACATAAGCGGATGCAACTATTAAATTACCAAATCCGCCCACACGGTGCAATGAAATTACATCTGTGGTAGTGACACCATTTGCCGTGACGGTAAAATTTGCAAAGGATGTCGCATTTACTTCATCAGGATCGAAATTATTAACCGTGATTTTTAATGATTTTGTTGCCCAGCTCATCGTGCCGCCTGTTGATGCTGTCAGCACTTGCCCATTGCTTATGGGTGCAGATGACGGCAAGGTATATGTATAACTCGAATCCTGTGCTTGAGCTTTAAATGCGGTGTAAAAAACGCCTGTGGCAGGAAATGTTCCTGTGGCAGAATTGGGTTCATAAAAACGTATTTCTCGAGCATTGCCATCATTATTAGCTAACCATAAATTAACATTACCCAAGACACCCGTATTCGCTGCCGCGATAGTCATATTATTATTTCCGGCATTGGCGCCTAGGAATCCAAAGGAATTACTGGCTGCACCATTGAGTGTCATGCCTGTTCCGCCCAAAACAACACTATAACTCGATTGGGAACGATTATTATATCCACCAAGGACTGATGAACGCGCTCCCGTCGCTTGATTACCAACGCCACCACCAACAAAGGAATATTCGGCGGAGGCAAGATTACTTTCTCCACCGGCTACTGTCGAAGCCATACCCGAAGCTGTATTCGAACGACCACCCGAAATAACTGCATCAAGAGAACTCGCCGTATTCCATAGACCACCGGAAACTGCACTATTGCTGCCTGATGCGATATTTGCATAACCGCCACCAACACGTGAATAGCCGCCACTCGCAGTATTCTGTTCGCCACCGCCAATGGAAGAACGGCTGCCCGAGGCAACCTGCGTTGCCGCACTGCGAACGGTCTGAAAATCTACGGCATATTGACCGCGTTTATTTCCACCGCTTAGAGCATTATTCGCACTATGAGCTGTTAAGGCACCTTCACCTTTGGGACTTAATGCCATATCAATATTGGCTTCACTGCCGACTACACTTAATTGATGAACAGGACGCGTTTCATTCGGGGCACTGACAGTGCGTGTTTCACTGAAATTTACCATGCCACTGTTATCACCCGACGGTGACCATGCACTGCCATTCCATTTTAATACTTGTCCATTAGTGGCACCCGATTGGGATATTTTTGATAAAGTAATATTACCATCGGCTATTTTACTTGTTAGTATGGCATTATCAGATATTTCTGCACTGCCAACAGCATTTGCTACGATTTGTAAATTTGAAAATGTGCCGCTCACATCACCACCCATCGTTACTGTGTCGCCACCCGAGGGAGTTATCCAACTCAATACACCCGCTGTAGTACTGGATAATACTTGACCATTACTTGTCGGTGCAGATGCGGGTAAAGTATATGTGATATCTGCACTTATATTATTCGGTGCGCGGAAACCGACATAATTTGTACCATTCGGAAAATTACCCTCTGCATTATATTGTTCATAAAAACGCAAAGAACGGGGACTATTATCATTATTGGCAAGCCAAAAATCAACATTACCAAATACAGCAGTATTTGCTGCGCTGATAGTCATATTGCGGTAGCCAAAAAAATTGTTACCTAAATACCCAACGCTTCCATCATTGTGTAAAGTTAATCCTCTGCCACCTATAATTGATGAATAATAGCCGGTGACTGTATTATTCTCACCACCGGAAATACTTGCAAACTCACCATTTGCTATATTCTCAGAACCACCACTAATGACCGAAGCCCAAGAACCGGCAGTATTATTATAGCCACCACTAATACTTGAACAATGACCCGAAGTAGTATTTTGCTCTCCTCCATCAATAGTTGAGTTATATCCATCTGCATTGTTAAGGAATCCACCACCTACCGTTGCACCTAAACCGCCGGCTCTATTACTTCCTCCTCCCATAATCACTGAAGATGCCCCACTTGCAACTTGATTTGCATTGACTCTTGACATCTGCCAATCCACTGCATTAGTTCCCCTTTTATTACCTCCTGTGCTTGTCCCATCAGGCATATCAGCCATAATTGCTCCATCACCTTTGGAACTTATCGCTATATCAATACTTATTTCTCCTCCGCTTGCCGAAAGTTGATGGACGGGAACTATAGCATTCGGAACACCAGTATTACGATTAGATGTAAAATTGATAATACCGTCATGTGCCCAACTCAATACACCCTCTGTAGTACTGGATAATACTTGACCATTATTCGTCGGTGCTGATACGGGTAAAGTATAGGTGATATCGGCACTTACATTATTCGGCGCGCGGAAACCGACATAATTTGTACCATTCGGAAAATTACCCGCTGCATTATATTGCTCATAAAAACGCAAGGAACGAGGACTATTATCATTATTAGCAAGCCAAAAATCAACATTACCAAATACAGCAGTATTTGCTGCACTGATGGTCATATTGCGTGTTCCATCAACATTATTAGCATGAAAACCAAAAGAACGATTAGCATTCGCATCAAGAATCAATCCTCTACCTCCCGGTATAACAGATAAATCACCGCTCGCTGTATTTCCATAACCGCCACCTACAAAGGAATACCAACCGCTTGCTGTGTTCTCTTTACCGCCACCTACAAAGGAATACCAATCGCCGCTTGCTGTGTTCTCTTTACCGCCACCTACAAAGGAATACCAACCGCTTGCTGTGTTATCTTCACCGCCACCTACAAATGAATGACCACCGCTCGCTGTGTTCACTGAACCGCCACCTACAAAGGAATACCAACCGCTTGCTGTGTTATCTTCACCGCCACCTACAAATGAATGACCACCGCTCGCTGTGTTCACTGAACCGCCACCTACAAAGGAAATTAAACCGAACGCAGTGTTATCTGCACCGCCACCTACAAAGGAATACCAATCGCCGCTTGCTGTGTTGTCTTTACCGCCACCTACAAAGGAATACCAACCGCTTGCTGTGTTATCTTCACCGCCACCTACAAAGGAAGTTAAACCGCTCGCAGTGTTATCTGCACCGCCACCTACAAAGGAATACGGACTGCTTGCTGTGTTTTCCAAACCACCACCTACAAAAGAACGATGATTACTTGCTGTGTTATCTGCACCGCCACCTACAAAGGAATAATCACCGCTCGCTCTGTTACCACTACCACCACCAATCGTGGAATAATCACCGCTTGCAACTTGGTTTGGATTTTCTCTTGACATCTGCCAATCCACTGCATTAGTTCCCCTTTTATTACCACCTATGGCTAAGCCATTAGGTTCATCTGCCATAATTGCGCCGGTGCCCTTGGGACTTAAGACAAAATCAATATTTTCTTCAGTTCCAAATGGTCGAATAAGATGCACAGGCACGGCAGCATTGGGCGCATAATAAGTAGTACGTATTTCGCCAAAGTAATCCAACCCACCTCCTCCTCCTCCACTGCCGCCTGCATCAGCCCATGTCAGCACACCCGAGCCATTGGTGCGTAAAAATTGACCATTATTGCCATCATTGGGTGGTAAAGTATAAACAATATTGGCACTTTGATTTGTTGTTTTTAATATTGTACTCGTCGTATTATTCGGCGCTTCTATTTTTATTTCCGGTGTGCCGCCCGTATTGGTAATAAAGAGTGATTGAGCCACAGTAAGTTTGCTGGATGTTGTCTCATCGCCGATTGCCACATTTCCCGTTGTGCCGATACTCATGCGCTCGGCATTATTTGTACGAAAACTTAATGGCTGGGCATTAAGTGTACCGATAAATTTACCCGCACCGACCACATTACCCGATAGTCCCCAACCATCAACACTTTGCCATGACAGTACCCCGCTGCCATCACTCGTGAGAACATCACCATTACTTCCGTCATTTATCGGTAAAGTGTAAATAACATTGTTGCTTAATTGCGGTGACTTAAATGCCGTATATTGTGTGCCGCCATTTTCAAGAATACGTAATTCACCGGAAGTGCTCGATGTAGGTTTAATGACAATATTTCCATCCACTTGTGCATTCCCGACAATATGCAAACGTTCCGCCGGCGATGTCGTTCCCATACCGATATTGCCGTTCGATGAAAGTATTCTCATACGTTCGGTATTATTTGTTCGTATAACCAGAGGAAAATTATTGCTTGTACCCAACCAACTGCTTGCATTAGCATTCGTATTTCCCGCCAAAAGCCATTCCGTGCCCTGATTGAGAATACCCTCATAGCGTTTTTCATTGGATAGCCCGACAATCAAACCACCTTCTTCATCGGTACGTATTTCCAATCCATCGCTTGCTTTCATCAAGACATTGCCCTGTATGCCATTGATACTGCTGACAACGCCGCCTTCAAGTTCTCCTGCTTTTTCGGCATACATCGCCTTTTCGGCAATACCTGCTTGCATTGCATAAGGAACAGCGGTTAATTTGGTACGGGTAAATTCGCCCGAACCTTGAAATGATATTCCTATCCATGCATCTTCAGGCAAACGCTCCGGCAAAGGAAATTCAGCACCGAGCATCACATTAAATAAACCATGCTGAAAATATACGCGCTGTTCTTCCTGCCATAAGGGTACGGAAGACCCCACAGAACCGTAAAGAGCAAAGGTCAGCGAATACCAACCATCACTGATTTTCGCATCACCCTGCGTGACAACACCTTGATAAGAAATCTGACGCGATGATTGCGCCTGAGTAAAATTTGCGGAGCTAAATGTAATAATTCCCGCAATAAAACACACACGAAATACTGTTGCAATCTGCATATTTTGTCCTCAATGAGTTAATTCAACAGATGCAAGTTAAACACTAAAAAATGCGATTTGGGTACGAAAAAGGTACGAAAGCAAAAATAAATTTTCATCACACATCACTGTCAAGTAAGGTCTTTGCGGCATAGAATACAGACCAATAATGCTTTTCCTGCCTACGCTACTGTCTATTCACCCATACACTAAACCTTAGCCGCTTTCTGTCAATGTTTTCTTTCAAATACGACTCTTGAAAGGGTAACTTTTTATACAATGGCACAAGTTCATGTCGCACATCTTTCTAAATCTTTTCCGGCTGAGAATCATTCAAAGCAATCCGCACCTGTTATTCACGATATGAATTTCAGCATTGCCGAAGGCGAGTTTGTTTCCATTTTTGGTCCCAATGGCAGTGGTAAAAGCACCTTACTTTCTCTTATTGCCGGTTTAGAAACACCCGATAGCGGCGAGATACGTATTCTATCGGCGCATTCAGAATATACTACCCCGAAAATTGGTTTTGTTTTTCAGAATTACAATGAAAGTATGTTACCATGGCGCACGGTGCGCGGGAATGTGGAGCTTGCTCTTGAGCACACAGTGTCATCATCATCGGAACGGAAAGCTATTGCGATGTCCTTCCTTGATAAAGTGGGGCTTGCCCATGTTGCGGAGCGATATTTTTATGATTTATCCGGCGGTATGAAACAACTTGTTGCCATCTGTCGAGCTTTTGCCTATGAACCTGATGTTCTCTTGCTTGATGAACCATTCAGTGCTTTGGATTTTGCCACCACACGCAAAGTAGAAATGGATTTATTGTCAGTATGGAGTGAAAAGAAAAAAACAGCATTATGTATAAGTCATGATGTGGACGATGCGGTGTTCCTTGCTGATAAAGTGATGGTATTATCACCACGTCCGGCGCAAATTAAGGGAATTATTACGATTGATTTACCAAGACCACGCACCATGGCAATGTTCACATCGCCCGAATTTTTTGCACTTCGCTCACAAGTCTTGGAGTTATTTTCCTTATGAAATGGATATATCGTATTTCCGGTATCGTGAGTATTGTGACACTATGGGGATTATTGCATTATTTTCACATCGTTTCGGCATTAGTATTACCCTCACCAACAGAAGTACTATTTTCTTTAATGACTGCATACCAAGACATTGTATTTTGGCAAGATATTTTTTATACGATTCTGCGTACTCTCACAGGTTTTTCGATTGGGACAATAGCCGGAATATTTATCGGTTTAATCATGGGTTATTCCGAAAAAATGTATGATATGTTAGAATTTATTGTTGATTTTTTTCGCAGCATTCCCGCCACTGCATTATTTCCATTATTTATGATTGCGTTCGGCATTGAAGACGGCTCAAAAATTGCTCTTGCGGCATGGACTTGCGCTTTAGTGATGACGGTAAATACTATGTCAGGTGTACATTCGGCAAAACAATTACGCATAAAAGCAGCAAGAACACTTCATATCCGCGGCATGACATTATTACGAAAAATAATTGTTCCCGAAGCATTACCCCATATTGCTGCCGGTGCACGCATTGCTTTATCCTTAGCATTAATTGTTATCATAGTCACGGAAATGTTTATTGGCACCAATGAAGGTCTGGGAAAAAGGATTACGGAAAAACAACAAATTTTTGCCACTGCCGATATTTATGTAGCAATTATCACCACAGGATTAATTGGCTATGCCCTCAATCGCTGCGCACTTGCCATCGAAAAACGCGCTCTTCATTGGCATGGCAAGTAAGCCATTCTTACTTTTTCCCGCCTTGCATACATCAAAAGTGTATCAATCTGTCATATTATGTAGTACTTTTGCGCTTTATTTACAATCCAACGGAGGTTAGACGTATATTTTTCCCCGTATCTGCTACGCACAATATCAGATCGGTCTTTGTTTTTCAAGACACTACTGTTGTATCACCTTATACTCAAGACACAACATTTTTCAATATGAGAGGTAGTATGAAAGCGTTAACAGACTTTTTCCTAATGTTTCAAGGCGTAAGCAGATACATTACAGCAGTTTTCTTCCTTTGTTTCCTTTTTCCGACATACTCGTATGCCCAGACGTCCCCGTCAACGCAAGCGAGTTCCTTTTCCTTTTCTTCCCAAATCCGCTATAGAGGCGAGATAGACGGACGTTTTTTCAACCTTGACGCTAAACCATTGTTTTTTAATCTTCTGCGTGCCCGTTTTGGCGCAACGATGATTGCAAATGAGGATGTTTCAGCGTTTATACAGATACAACATTCACAGAATTTTGGTGAAAACAATGAGCAAGCCTGGAATGGGACTCTCGATGGTATGTCAAAAAATTTGACGTTTAGGGAAGCGTATTTGTTATGGAATAATGCCCTTATTGATCATGTGACACTGAAACTGGGCCGTATGGCTTTTTCAACAAACTCAGAACGGCTTATTGGTGCATTGGAATGGCATAATATAGCCCGAATGTATGATGGTGCGGTTATAAAATATGCTCCTTCGAATGATGTGCATATCCGTGGTTTTGGTTTTATTCTTGGCAACAATGAATTGATGATGACAGCAGCAAGTCAGCAATCACCCCAAGCTCTTACTGGCATTGATGTCACCTTACCAACAATGTATAATCTTAATGCATATTTGTATCACGATCGTAAAAACATACAACAAACAACAGCCGCTTTTCAAAATGATGCAGCTACTTTCAGACGTTTCACAACAGGATTGTTTACGCAACAATATCTCAAAGAATCAAGTATAGAATATGAATTGGAATTTGCCTATCAATTCGGAACAAAAGATATTCTTCCTACTCAATCAGCAGATATAAAAGCGATGATGGCGGCGGCGTATGTCGGCTACAAAAATTCTGATTGGACAGCAGGTGTAGGTTTTGATTATCTTACCGGTGAAGACGCCTCCACAACAAATACAACCGAACGATTTAATAATCTTACTTTTACCATCCATAAATTTTATGGATATATGGATTTTTTTCCATTTACGGTACTGCCTAATAATAATACAAGACAAGCACCTCCGGCAATTACCGCCAATGGTCTGGTATCACCTTATATAAAATCAACATATAAACCTAATGATAAGACCTCATTATATTTGGCAGGACATTATTTTCAATCACAGCAAGAAGTAAAAACTCAAACAGGGACATTATTAGGAAATAATTTGGGAATTGAAATAGATGCTGTTATTGACCATAAAGTATCACAACAACTTTCTGCACAACTTGGTGCTTCGATATTTCTTCCCGGAGAAACAATCAAAAAAACTAATACTGGTATTTTAGGCGACGATATATCCTATTGGGCATATTCCATGCTCACATTTACACTATAACAATTATTTTTTCGGAGATATACATGAAATTTTTAGAGAACCTTTCTATAAAAGGAAAAATTCGCCTCATTACTTTACCGCTTATAGGTATCGCAGTTGTTGCATTGGGTCTTTTATTATATGAAAGTGTTAGTAATTATATATATACAGCCCAGCTTAACAATGCAAATAAAGTATTCGATTATATACTGAACTTGTCTAAACAAAAGTCGGGAAGTTGAATGTTTGTATATTTGCAAAAACA
>ERZ761610.1517-NODE-1517-length-12720-cov-16.173628_pt1 | contig 12720 bp, 11 predicted proteins | sample MGYA00512164_ERZ761610 | MGnify/ENA primary metagenome ERZ761610 (study PRJEB28899, sample SAMN02850038) | bioreactor sludge metagenome | biome: EBPR Sludge; feature: EBPR Bioreactor; material: flocular biomat | place: Australia: Thorneside Wastwater Treatment... | reverse complement strand
CCCGCCCCACCACGTCCACCGTCTGCGTGACCGGCTGCACGTCGATGACCTCGGCGTGCTCGCCGCGCGTGACCTGCCAGGCGGCGACGGCGCCGCCGGCGACCAGGACGGTGGCAAGGGCTGCTGCGATGGGGGTTTTCATGGCGTGATCTCCATGTGACGGGCTCGGGGTCCTGAAGCGACTCCCATTGCAGCAACGGCCCGCTGAACGGCGCGTGGAGAAGTGCGCGGCGACCATGCTGGTGTTCATCTTGTGCTTCGTGTCGCTGCGCGGACTCCCGCCGTTGACCCGCAGGCCTCGCAACAAGGGGGGGGGCGAATCGTCAGGCAATGCGTGTCTATCAATGCCAAGGTAGAATTCCGAAATCATTGCGTCCCTGGGACAAGTTGGCCTGATTCTCCGGTGAAGCCGCGGCCAAGGTTTGTGCGGACATTCGGATCGATATGGGAAGGTTGGGTAGGACTTCATGGCTCTAGGAACATGGTTGCTCCGGTGCGCGTTGCTGACCCTTGCAGGCGTCGCGACAACAGCGAACTCAGCCGACTGGATCTGGCGCTATCTGCCGCAGTTCCAGATGGATCAGGAACGCCCGCCGGTCCATCTGGACCTTGATGGAGACGGCACCGACGAGATCGTGCTTCGCAGCCCCTCCCATCAGGGACTGATCGGGGTGCTGGGTCAGACCGGAGACGGCCTGGCACTGGTGGATGTCCACGTCACATCAGCTTCCTTTGCACCATTCGTGGCCGTACCCGTGAGCGCGGGTGCGCCAGGCCGACTCCTGACCACTTCCCGGCATGCCATCTTGGACACGACGAGGTTGACCGAACTGAGCGGAGTGCCGTTGCGGGTGGTCGCGGAGAAGACGTTCGGGTTCAGGGTCCGGCCCTGGCTACTGGCCGACATCGACGGTGATGGCGATGAGGAGCTTGTCGATTTCGACACCGACGCGTCTCCGGCCGCAGTCAGGGTTTTCGATTACTCGACGGGGGAAATGGAATGGTCTTACCCCATGCCGCAGACCCCTGGCGGCTCGCTCTCCGCCCTGCAACTGGACGATGATGCAGCCCTGGAGATTGTCGTCGTCGGCAGCCTGCCCGGGCTGGTGCTCGACGGGGCTACTGGATCTCTTGAATGGAGTCATCCACAAGGCTTTGGCCGGGAGTTTCACTCGGGTCGCTTTCACGAGAAGGCGGACGTGCCGACCTTCGCAACGCGCGGAACGTCCGTACAGGTGTTCAGGGGACGACCCCTTGAGCGGCTGACAGAGTTCACCGTTTCCACCCTGCCGGGTGCGCACGGGTCGGGATCGGTCCATGACGTCAACGGCGATGGCGTGGACGACCTCGTCATGGCGCCCTACTTCCAGACCACCTCGTTCCGGGCCTTCGACATGCGCAGTGGTCAGCAGATCGGCGCCTGGCCTTCGGCTTTCCCCAACAGCACCGCTGCCGGGTTCGGCCGGACAAGTCCCGGTTCGCACCTGCTGCTCACTCATGGCTCGTCACCTCCGTTCGGTACCGGCGCCCTGGGCGTGGAAAGCAAGACCTTTCCGCATGGCGAAGTGCAGTACCGCAGGTCGCTGCAAGCCGGCCCCTTCAACATCGTCGCGGCAGGCGACGTGGATGGCGACGGGGAACGGGAGATCGTGCTTCTGGCGCGCAACGCCGCAAGTCACCCCGCGGCCGAGACTGCCAGTGTCGTGGTGTTCGAGAACGAGGAGTCGCAACCTTCCGCTGCGCTCCCGCTGTCTTACGCGGCGGCGCACATGACCCTTGCCGAGCTGAACGGGTTGCCAGGCGAGGAAATCGTGGTTGCCGGTCCTTTGGAGGTCGCAGTGCTGGACGGCGCGACCCTTGAAATGAACTGGGAGAGGCGGTTCGACGCCCAGACCGACCTGGCGGGCTTCACGCCAGTCGCCCTGTCCAGCACGGATTTTGATGGGGATGGGGTAGCGGACGTCGCCCTGCTGGTGGACGATGTCTGGGGAGGGAACCGCGTGGTTGCCCTGTCGGGCCTGGACGGGCACACGCTCTGGATCTCCCTGGCGATGCCCGGCATCGTTCACGAGCGGTCCCTGGTGATCGGTCAGTTCGATACCGATCCCGCCATGGAGGTGATCGTCACCAGTCAGATGACCATGCACATCTTCGACGCCATCAGCAAGCAGCAGCAATGGGTGATGCAACCGAACGGCTGGACCTTGAAGTCGGCGGCTCTCATCCATGAAGGACACGCCTGCCGGCTCGGATTGATCGGCTCGGAGTTGCTCCGGCTCTACGACTGCTTCACCCGCATCCTGGTCGGTTCAGTGACCCTTCCGCATTCGGTGGACGCCGTTCGACAACTGGATCCGACCAACGGCCTGCTCGTATACAGCGACATGGATCGGATCTTCGGCCTGAAGCGGGCTGCTGGGGGCTATTTCCGTTATCCACTGACTTCTCGCTCGGGAGCCCGTCTCAGCACCGTCACGGAGCGCATGGTCGCCGGTTCGACGGGTGATGGAAGCGTCGACCTGCTCGTGGGTACGCCTGGATTTCCGGCCATGATTCGCGTGGACCTGGCGGAGGTACTGATGCGGGGGGATTTCGAGGGCTGACGAACGGTGCGCCCTGGCCAACTGCCAGGCCGCAACCTGGCCACCGGGCCATTCCCGCCGCGACCCTCGGTTTGCCGGCCCACCGGCTACAATCGGGCGATCCCGCACCGCCATCGCCCCGCAGGGGAAACGACCGCATGAGCACACCCGCCAGCCAGATGCCGGCCAGCCAGGCGCAGACCGAGCGCACGCCGCTGCGTTTCGTCACCGCCGCCAGCCTGTTCGACGGCCACGACGCCGCCATCAACATCATGCGCCGGCTGATCCAGGCGCAGGGCGCCGAGGTCATCCACCTGGGCCACAACCGCAGCGTCGAGGACGTGGTGCGGGCCGCCCTGCAGGAGGACGCCGACGCGATCGCCCTGTCCAGCTACCAGGGCGGCCACGTCGAGTACTTCAAGTACATGGTCGACATGCTGCGCGAGCGCGGCGCCGGCCACATCCGGGTGTTCGGCGGCGGCGGCGGCACCATCACCCCCGAGGAGATCCGCGAGCTCGAGGCCTACGGCGTCGAGCGCATCTACCACCCCAACGACGGCATGAAGATGGGGCTGGTGGAGATGATCGAGGATGTCGTGGCGCGCGCCGCGAACAGCCGGGACTCGGGACCCGGGACCCGGGACCCGGTCCAGGATGCGATGCCCGGCCTGGATGACGAGATCGCCATCGGCCGAGTCCTGTCCGCCATCGAGGATGGCGCTTGGTCCGAGGCCGAACTTGCCCTGCTGCGCAAGTCCTGGGCCAGCGGTACGCATGCTTTTCCCGGGTCCCGAGTCCCGGGTCCCGGGTCCCGCCACGGGCGCCCCGCGCCTGTGATCGGCATCACCGGCACCGGCGGCGCCGGCAAGTCGTCGGTCACCGACGAGCTGCTCAACCGCTTCCTGGCCAGCTTCCCGCAGATGCGCATCGCTGTGATCAGCGTCGACCCGACCCGGCGCCGCACCGGCGGCGCCCTGCTCGGCGACCGCATCCGCATGAACTCGCTGCGCAGCCACCGCGTCTACATGCGCTCGATGGCGACCCGCCGCCAGCACGTCGCCACCAACGCCGTGCTCAAGGACTGCATCGGCTTCCTCAAGGGCCTGGGCTTCGACCTGGTGATCGTCGAGACCGCCGGCATCGGCCAGAGCGATTCGGAGATCGTCGACCTGGTCGACTTCCCGATGTACGTGATGACCTCCGACTACGGCGCCGCCAGCCAGCTCGAGAAGATCGACATGATCGACTTCGCCGAGCTGATCGTGCTCAACAAGTACGACAAGCGCGGCGCCGAGGACGCGCTGCGCGACGTGCGCAAGCAGTGGAAGCGCAACCGCACCGCCTTCCAGGTCAAGGACGAGGACATCCCCGTCTACCCGACCATCGCCAGCCAGTTCAACGACCCGGGCGTGTCGTGGATGTTCGTCAACCTGTGCCGGTTGCTAAGGGGTCAGAGTGCCTTTTCCCCCGAAGATGCCGGCAAGCGCGATGATCGCGACGGGAAAAGGCACTCTGACCCCGGTTTTTCGCCGCGCTGCGACTTCAAGCCCAACCTCGACACCTCCCTCAAGGAACCCCGCGCCACCGTCCTCATCCCCGGCGCCCGCGTCCGCTACCTGGCCGAGATCGCCGAGCAGGGCAGGGCGATCAACGCCGGCATCGTCAAGCAGGCCGAGGCCGCCGACCGCGCCCAGGCGTTCTGGACCGCCCTGGGCGAGCTCGACGACGGCAAGCGCCCCAAGGCCCTGGACCTCTACGACGAGGCCGACCTCAGCGTCCCCGGCGACCGCTCCCTGGCCACCCTGCGCCAGCGCTACAACGACGCCGTGCAGGCGTTGACCGCCGAGAACCTGCGCAACCTGCGCGCCTGGCCGGCGCGGCTGAAGTCGATCACCGACGCGGTCACCGAGTACGAGGTGCGCGGCAAGGCCATCCGCGTCGAGAACTACCGCGAATCGCTCAGCCACCAGAAGATCCCCAAGATCGCCGCGCCCGGCTACAAGAGCTGGGGCGAGCTGCTCACCTTCCTGGGCAAGGAGAACCTGCCCGGCAGCTATCCCTACACCGGCGGTGTCTACCCGTACCGGCGCACCGGCGAGGACCCGATACGCATGTTCGCCGGCGAGGGCACGCCCGAGCGCACCAACCGCCGCTTCCATTACCTGTCCGTCGGCCAGCCCGCCGCCCGCCTGTCCACCGCCTTCGACAGCGTCACCCTGTACGGCGAGGACCCGGCCGAGCGCCCGGACATCTACGGCAAGATCGGCAACTCCGGCGTCAACATCCCGACCCTGGACGACATGAAGAAGCTGTACTCCGGCTTCGACCTGTGCGCGCCCACCACCAGCGTGTCGATGACCATCAACGGCCCGGCGCCGATCATCCTGGCGCTGTTCATGAACACCGCCATCGACCAGCAGGTGGAGAAGCACCTGAAGGCCGACGCCGACCGCTGGGCGCTGGCCCAGAAGAAGATCGACGCCTTCTTCGCCGGCCGCCCGCGCCCGGCCTACAGCGGCGAGCTGCCCGCCGGCAACGACGGCCTGGGCCTGGCCTTCCTGGGCATGACCGGCGACCAGCTTGTCGACGCCGAAACCTACGCCAGGATCAAGGCCGAGACCCTGCGCACCGTGCGCGGCACCGTGCAGGCCGACATCCTCAAGGAGGACCAGGCCCAGAACACCTGCATCTTCTCCACCGAGTTCGCCCTGCGCATGATGGGCGACATCCAGCAGTACTTCGTCGACAACGGCGTGCGCAACTTCTATTCGGTGTCGATCTCCGGCTACCACATCGCCGAGGCCGGCGCGAACCCGATCAGCCAGCTCGCCTTCACCCTGTCCAACGGCTTCACCATCGTCGAGTACTACCTGGCGCGCGGCATGAAGATCGACGACTTCGCGCCGAACCTGAGCTTCTTCTTCAGCAACGGCATGGACCCGGAGTACACCGTCATCGGCCGCGTCGCCCGCCGCATCTGGGCGCGCGCCATGCGCGAGCGCTACGGCGCCAACGAGCGCAGCCAGATGATGAAGTACCACATCCAGACCTCCGGCCGCTCCCTGCACGCCCAGGAGATCCAGTTCAACGACATCCGCACCACCTTGCAGGCCCTGTACGCATTGTTCGACAACTGCAACAGCCTGCACACCAACGCCTACGACGAGGCCATCACCACGCCCACCGAGGAGAGCGTGCGCCGCGCCGTCGCCATCCAGATGATCATCAACAAGGAGCTGGGCCTGAACTTCTGCGAGAACCCCTGGCAGGGCAGCTTCATCGTCGACCAGCTCACCGACCTGGTCGAGGAAGCCGTCTACAAGGAGTTCGAGGCCATCAGCGAGCGCGGCGGCGTGCTCGGCGCCATGGACACCATGTACCAGCGCGGCAAGATCCAGGAAGAGAGCCTGTACTACGAGCACAAGAAGCACGACGGCAGCCTGCCCCTGGTCGGCGTCAACACCTTCCTGCCCAAGGAACACGCGGGCGAGGTGGCCACCGAGATCGAGCTGATCCGCTCCACCCCCGAGGAGAAGGGCCAGCAGATCGCCAACGTCAAGGCCTGGCAGGCCGCGCGCAACCCGCTGGCGCCGGAAGGCGAGACCGAACACGCGCACGTGGTCGAGGACGAGACCGCCGCCCACGAGGTCCACGACGGCCACGGCCTGGCCTACCTGCAGCGCACCGCCCGCGACCGCCGCAACGTCTTCGAGGCGCTGATCGAGGCGGTGAAGACGCACAGCCTGGGGCAGATCAGCCACGCGCTCTACGACGTCGGCGGCGAGTACCGGCGCAACATGTAGCGGGAACCAAGACGGCTGCCGCCCGCTTCGAGGACATCATCGCTGCGCTGGAGCAAGCGCAGGTCCGTTATGTCGTCGCGGGCGGATTCGCCGTCAACCTGCACGGATTCCTCCGCTTCACCAAGGACCTGGATCTGCTGGTCGACCTGGAGCCCGACAACGCCGGCCATGCCATGCGCGTGCTGGCATCCCTGGGCCTGAAGCCGCGCGTTCCGGTCGCCATCGAGGAGTTCGCGGACCCGGCGAAGCGGGACGACTGGTTTCACAACCGCAACATGCCGGTATTCCAGCTATGGGACCCGGACGATGCCTTCTGCACGGTCGACGTGTTCATTCGCAACCCGATCGACTTCGCGCAACTCTGGTCGAATTCGGAGCACGTCGACCTTGGGCGAACCGCCTGCCGCATCGCCGGCATCGAAGACCTGATCGCCATGAAGGCGCAGGCGGGCCAGCCCCAGGACCTGCGCGACATCGAGGAGCTTAGCCATATACTGCGGCTCAGCGGGCGGGAGGGCGCATGAGCGATCCGTTGGCGGTGTCCTGGGAGCAGGCGGCGGACAACCATCGACGCGACGCGCTGGCCATGTCGCATGCCCGCCGTTGGACGTGGCTGGCGCAGGCCATGGACCTGGGCTTCGCGGTGGCCCGGTCGCGGGCGTCGCAAGGACTGGTGAGCGTCGACGTCAATGGCGTTCCGTTCGGTGTGGGTGATCTTGAAGGCGTCGAACGTCGACCTAGCTCGGCCGGGGTTCGCGCCTCCTGAGCGATGAAGGCTGCGCTTGACTGCGCTTTTGGCTTGTGCGGCTGACCAGCCGCCACTACACCCTCCAAGTTCGCGCCTCCAAGCTGAAACAGGAGTTCATCACCCCGCACTGGTCGCAGCAGAAGGGCAGGGTCGAGCACCTGATCCGGACCTTGAAGAAGCAATGCGTGCACCGGCGCCGCTTCGAGACCCAGCAGCACGCCATGCGGGTCATTGCCAACTGGATCCAGTTCTGCAACCACCAGCGCCCGGGCCAGGCGCTGGCATGAACACCCCGCCGAGGCCTATGCCTTAGCAGTCTGAGCTATACAGAATTCGCAGGATCATTACGTTCAGGGCGACTATCGATCAAAGCCCATTTCAGGAAACTGTCGATGCAACTGGCTGTTGAAAATTGCCTCCATCGCCTTGTCGTCCAATCGGAACACGCCGGTATAGACCCGATCCATGCGTGCAGGGTCCATAGTTAGCGCGAAGTACTTGCGCGCCACAGGCGTTGCGATCACGGCTTGGAGCTCTTGGAGTTCTGGCACGGAAAACTCCCTCTCAAGAAGGGCTGCAAACGCAGCAATCATGTCTTCCCTTCGCATCGCATAGCGAAGCGTCTCGACAAATGCCAACTCAAACTTTCGGGGGTCTTGGCGAAGGGCCCGACGTTGCAACCCCCGCCACCCGCGATCCCCTTCGCTTGTCGCCTTGCGAGCCAAGGACTGTAGGTTGGCGGTATATGCGCTCTCGCTGATTAACACCTCCGCAATGGCCCGCGACATCGCGGTGCCGGAGGTCTGCCCGCGAGCCTCCGAAACTAAAATGCAGAAAAGGATGAAGCCCGTGGCGACTGCACTCCTGACCACCCGTGCTACCGATCTTCCGCCCTGACCCGAACTCTCTTCCGAAATCGCAACCATCCCGGCATTCCTCGTCTTGGTTGGTATGCATCCCCTAAAGCGAGAATGTTCCTGACGCCTCTTCCGCGGCGTCTTGGGGAATCGGACCCGGCTCAACCCCGGACCACCCTGACCGCGATTTTCCCCGATCTGCCCGGGCGGTTGAACAGCAAGTTCATCCGGTCTGCAGCGCGACTTCGCAATCATACGTGTCACTAGTACGCACCTCAATCCTAGCCCTGTCTGGTTTCAGCTACAGCCAACCGCCGGGAGAGGCTGGACGCCCTGTCCGGCACCGGCCTGCTTCCGCGCTTGCCTTACCGCTGGCCGTTTTCACCGATGCAGTCACGCGCACCAAAAGGATCGAGCAACGCAACATAAGGGTCTTCCAGCTAGGGGGGGCGGGCAATCCGGAGCGCGCCGTGGACCCGTTCGTTCGCGAGTCCTTCGCTATGACAGAGCTGCAGGCCGAGGGCCTGACCAAGGACCTCGTCGGGGTGTCGATGCGGATTGCATCGGTCCGCCACCTCATCGCCTGAATCAGGCCGCCGGCAGCTGCCACGACCTTGACGGCATCGAGTCCCTGCGCCAGATTTCAGCCGAGACCGGCCAGCCGGACGGAAGGGATCCATGAAGCCAGCGGCGACAGCCACGCATGATGAGGTCTGGCGCTCGCATCTGCGCGATGGCATCGCGGTTGGGGTCCCATCATGCGTCGAGGGCTACTCAAACTTCCCTCCCTACAGGATGGCCTTCGTAAATATAATATGTGGGTTATTTTGGCGAGCACTTTCTAGCAAGGTAAAGGATGTTTGATTTACTAAAGGGAATTGCCTTCTGTGCCCTAGCACGGGCGGATGGGCCTATTAAGTTGCCAGAGGGCTCCTACCAGCCAGGATTTCTCACCGTTCTCGCGGCTTGGGCGGCTCGAAATCGAGTTTGCCCCTCTCAAATTGAGATTCCAAGTCAGAATAGGGGTTATCTTCAGGCGGTGGGATTTGGGCCGGCCTTAGGTGGCCCTGATTCATATGCCTATGATAGGCGAAACGCGGGCAAAAATTACAGTGTAATAACACCCTTGCGGGATGAGGCGGCGGTCGACATGGCCACCTCCTCCGTTAATGGTTGCATTCGAGAGCTATTGAAGAGGAATGCTCCTGACCCTTTCACGGAACTTCTGTGTAAAGTTGTGGGTGAGTTGCATGACAACGTTTGGTCTCATGGTATGGCCCCTGGATTTTCTCACGCCCAACGATATCACCGTAAAAATGGGTATATGCTTGAGATTTCCATTTCTGATGGAGGCATCGGACTTGCCGGTGAAATGCGGCGCGTTGGAAGATCTTTTGGGGACGATCAGGATGCGATAATCTGGTGCATGAAGAAGGGTAATACGACCAAAGGTCGGATTGTGGATGACTGGGCGCAATCACTCCCGTCTGACGCTATCGGGAGTCCATACGGCCCACGTGTTTCAACCCGGACCGCGGGTGCAGATAACCATCATCAAGGGCTGGGATTGCACCATTTAAGCGAACTGGTGCGAAACTTCAGAGGTGAATTGATATTCGCGACTGGGAATTGTGCTCTTCAGATTTCTCCGCGGGGCAGTGTATTTTCGACGCTTCACCTGCCCTGGAACGGCGTTGCGCTATGCTGTCGCTTCGATTCCTCTGCGCTGACATCCAGAAGCAGTCGTCTGTCGATAGACTCTGAGACGCGAGGAATACTAGAGCGCCTTCAGGATATTCGGAAATGAGAGTTTTGAAGCTGAGCGGGGGGGATCTCGCCTCAAGACTGGCCGCCAGACAAATTAGGGAAGAAGCTATTGGTTATCTATACTCAGGTCAAATTGTGACTTTTGATCTGTCTGAAATTGAGAGCATGTCGGCCTCCTATGCCGATGAGTTGTTTGCTGTTCTTGTCGAAGAGCTCGGTTTTGAGCAATTTGTAAGGGGTGTTCGATTGAAGAGAGCGCGGCAATCCGTGCTTATAACCATCGCCATTGCAATAAGGGAACGCACTGCCCGGGGGGGGTAAATAAACTAACGAAGCAAACGGGACCGGTCCGATCGGCTCAATGAAAGGGGTCACCCATCGCCGCCCGATCAAAAAAAGCGGGTCAGGTTCACTTTCTTGAGCCTTGTGGGGCGGAGAGGGTGAGGGAATTGAGTAGATACAGGGGCAGGCGGGTGGGTTGGATGCCCCGCATTAGTCGGTGCGACTTCGACCATGGCGCCGCCGGAGCACGTCAGCACGGAATCGTGCCAGAATGGACTTACATTGAAGTTCATAGTTGGGAGGTAGAAATGAGTGAGCGACCTGGATTCCTGGTGCAGGGCGAACGCGCACGACTTTTTCCCGTACTGGCCGATACCTCCAAGGAGGGTAGGACCCTGTCGATAGTCCTCGCATGCATGGAGACCATCGACGAGTTCGGCAAGGCGCTCCTGAGCTCCCTTGGGGTAAAGGTGGGATCTCGAACACGTGTCGAGGCCTACACCGAGGTGGTTCTAAAGCACCGTGGCGATGGAAAGGCGCGCCCGGACGGCCTGCTGGTGCTTCGATCAGGAAGCAGCACCTGGACGGTCCTGGTCGAGGCGAAGGTCGGCAATAGTGAATTGTCGGCATCTCAGGTCGAAACGTACCTTGAGCTGGCGCGCTTGAACGGCATCGATGGCTTGTTGACCATCTCCAATCAGTTCGCGCCCCTTCCAAGCCATCACCCAGTTGCACTGGGGTCCAGCGTGCTGAAGAAGGCTGGGCTCTGGCATTGGTCGTGGATGTATGTCCTTACACAGGCCACGCTCCATCTTGAGAATGGCGAGGTCAGCGATAGGGAACAGCGCGTCATCCTCAACGAGATGATTCGATTCCTGAGTCACCCAAGTGCGGGTGTTAAGGGTTTCGAGCAGATGCCTGCCGCTTGGACTGCGGTTGCAAATGCCGTGCAGGCAGGGGGAACATTGACCGCCAAATCGACGGAGGTGCTCGAGGTCGTGGGCGCTTGGTATCAGGAAACACGCGATCTCAGCTTGATCCTGAGTCGCCAGCTCGGTGAGGAGGTGTCAGTCAGAGTCCCCCGCGCTCATGTCCTTGATCCCGCCCTGCGCTTGAAGGACGACGCGGAGCTGCTCGCCAACGAATGCCGCCTGCGTAGCCTCTTCTCCGTACCGAATACCGCTGCTGCGATTGAGGTTGCGGCCGATTTCAATCGCCGATCAATTTACGCTTCCATGCGTGTGGCTGCGCCGGGCGATCGAAAGTCCACCAAAGCCCGCCTGAATTGGCTGCTTCGCCAGCTTGCCAAGTCGAAGCCGGAAAACATTCACATTCGTCTGTTCTGGCCGGGACGTGGACCCTTCTCACAACACCCGTTGAGCCTGCTCAGGCAGACACCTGAGGCGGCCGAGCAGGGCGGCAAGGTCGTTTCCTCTTTTGAGGTTGTCTATGCACGAGACCTCGCCGGACGTTTTGCCCAGCGCAGAAATTTCGTTGTCGACATGGAAGACTCCATCCCCGACTTCTATGAGCAAGTTGGCCAACATCTCAAGGCGTGGCAGCCCCAAGCGCCGAGGATCAAAGAGGACCGCACTGATCCAGCGGACGTTGGCACCGCTGCCATTCAGCAGGAGGCGGAAGAGGCAGTCCTAGAGCGAAATGTAGACGGTGAAATAACGGGTCCCATTGCGTCAGACTCGGATGGTGCGATAGCCCACGTCTAGGGAGTAGGCGTGTGTTCGCTTGGCATGCATGGGAACAGGCGTTCGGGGAAACCGAGGGGTGGCCCAGATTCACTTGCTGGGTGCCAAGCAAAATTCCGAGCACTTAAAGGGGAAACTGGCGAATGATTCGAATCGGGCTGGCCATCGTCATGGTTTTTCTGTTGGCCTTCGGGACCTTGGTTATAAGTGGGTACGGGTTTCTCCTTTCTCAATCTAGAGTCCATGAGTGGTCTGGGAAAGTTCACCTGGAGTGCTTTTACACCATGGGGACACGAACATTCACTGCCTACTTCGGAGCAGCCTCGGCAGGGGAGGTACCATCCAAGACGATTAGGTTTGCCTGCCCCACATGGTACAAACCTTGAAAATCAGCAAACCAAAGTAGCCAAGTGGAGTGAGACGAGCGGGAAACCAGGGATGTCAGACTCACTTCCAGCGCATGCTTTGGGGGTGATCGAACAGCCAACGGTTCTGGTAGGCGACATCGGCGGTGGGCCGGGTGCGGCATTCCGCGATTCGCCGAGGTGGTGCACCCCGGTGGGTGCCCCCAGTCCGATGCGTGCACCGTAATCCATGCCACGAGCGCGGGGATGGCGATCCTTGGGCGTCTACCTACTGTCCTCTGGCAACCCATCGAACCTCACCCGCATCTCCGACTCGCTGCCCATTGCCGCGCGATGCCACCCATCCGCTTCGGCGCGCAGATCGTAGACGCCGATCGGGGTCACCAGCGCGGCGCGCGACAGGCCGGGTCGTTTATCCAGGCCGACCAGGCGCAGGTGGGGCGCATCCTTCTGGGGGAAGTCGTCGAACCAGGCCTTGGCGTCGCCGTCCAGGGCCAGGGTGCCGATGCACAGGCCGTCCTCGACGGCGAAGGTCGCCGCGCCCGAGATCGGCTGGCCGCGGAACGCGCCGGTGTAGCGGCTGGCTTCGAGCGGGCACGTGCCGGTTACCAGG
>ERZ761610.1516-NODE-1516-length-12726-cov-48.781391_pt1 | contig 12726 bp, 10 predicted proteins | sample MGYA00512164_ERZ761610 | MGnify/ENA primary metagenome ERZ761610 (study PRJEB28899, sample SAMN02850038) | bioreactor sludge metagenome | biome: EBPR Sludge; feature: EBPR Bioreactor; material: flocular biomat | place: Australia: Thorneside Wastwater Treatment... | reverse complement strand
ACAAAAAGGAAGAGTTGATTGGGCGGAACCATAAAATTTTGAGTTCGTCTCATCACCCGGCCAAATTTTGGATTAATTTTTGGAATGTTCTAAAGACAGCAAATATATTTCGTGGTGAAGTATGCAACAAAAGTAAAAACGGCGAACTATTTTGGATTGATATTACCGTGTATCCAAACACTAACGAGCAAGGCAAATTATATGGGTTCACTGCCGTTAGCCTTGATATTACAGAAAAGAAATTGTCCGAAATTAAGAGTCAACACGTCGAAAAACTAGCCTCGATAGGTGAACTGGCTGCGGGTGTCGGTCATGAAATAAATAATCCCCTCACAATATCTATTGCGAATTTGCATAAACTAAAAAGTTCGTTATCTAGGCCTGATAAGGATCCAAGAACTATTGATAACTGCATAGAAAAAATTGGTGTTGCCAATGAAAGGATCAAAAAAATAGTCAGCGGATTGAAGGTCCTTTCTCGATCGGACAAAGATAATTTAGACGAAGTTAATATCGCACGAGAGGTTCACCAAGCTTTAGATTTTATTCGTGAAATTTACACTAATGAAGGTGTATCTATTCAATATGATTCACCGATCAATTGCGATTTTGTTGTGATGGCTAACCCGGGAAAGTTCCACCAAATTATTGTGAATCTTTTTTCTAATGCCAAAGATGCAACGGAAAAAAAGATAGATCGAATGATTAAGATTCGCGTATTTGAACGCAGTGCTAATGAGGTGGTGCTTTCGGTAAGTGATAACGGATCGGGAATCCCGAAAGAGCTCATTCCAAAGATTGTAGAACCATTTTTCACCACAAAAGAAGTAGGGCGTGGCACAGGCCTGGGCCTAGGAATAGTAAACAGCTTCGTAAAACAATTTAATGGTAAACTAGAGATCGATTCTGAGGTCGGCGTGGGTAGTACGTTTAATGTCGTTTTGCCTATATTTAAAAAAGTCGAGAACAAATAAAAAAAGGCCCGAAGACAACTCTGAAAATAAACCTCAATATTAAAGTGGGTGACCATGGTAACAACTTTAGGCTTCCCAGTACGAGCTGGGCTTGCACACCATTGTCAGGGACAGTCCCCTAATTCTTTGCTTGTAAGGTTTATTTCGATGAGCTTTACGCCGTCGAACCTTTATAATAAATATAGCGCACTTTTCGGTAATATTCAATGAATCAGGACTCTAATAAAATAATATTTTTCCGACTAAATTGTATGAATTTGATTCTATTAGATTACTATTTTCCGTTCGTCGTATTTTTCTATGGATTTATAGTGCTTTTAGCGTTAGAGGGCCCATTTTTAGGTCGTTTGGCCCAAGAACATCAGTCAAATTTATTTATCTTGCAACTAAAGTCCCATGCGCCTTTGGCGTGGATCTGCTTTTTCGCGGGCGGGTTATGGTCCGTACAAAATCTACTTATTTCATAGTTCCATAAATCACCGTTCATTGACAGCTGTAGCATTGCCGACTAGTGTCGTTTCATAATGGCGAATGACATTAATATTCCTTTAAGTTCCCAACCGACTTTGATGCAAGCTCAGCAAAGTGAAACGACGGTGCTCACCGTTGAACAACTTAACCTGCGCATCAAGCAGCTTCTTGAAGGGCAGATGGTTTCCATCTGGTTACGTGGCGAAATTTCAAATTTTAAAGCCCATACGTCGGGTCATTTTTATTTCTCACTAAAAGATGCTAAATCACAGATATCTGCAGTAATGTTCCGCGGATTTAATTCAAAAATTAAATTCAAAGTTCATGACGGCTTAGAGGTTTTGATTAAAGGTCGCATCAGTGTATTTGAGCCACGGGGCAGTTATCAAATTCTATGTGAACACATGGAACCAGTGGGCGCGGGTGCTTTACAAAAAGCATTTGAAGAACTAAAGACTAAATTAAAATCAGAAGGTTTATTTGAATCTGCCCGCAAGCGTCCAATACCATCGCATCCAAATAAAATCGTAGTTATCAGCTCTCCTACCGGGGCTGCAATTCAAGACTTCATTCAAATTGTTACTCGTCGGGCTCCTTTTTTAGATGTCACATTGATTCCTACGTTGGTTCAAGGTGACGGTGCGCCCGAGAAAATTATGGACGCCTTGCAGATGGCTTGGAAGTTGCCAAACGTAGACATTATCGTGCTCGCGCGTGGCGGTGGTTCGATTGAAGATTTATGGGCATTTAATGATGAACGCTTGGTGCGTATGATAGCGCAGTCACCTATCCCTACGATTTCGGCCGTGGGGCATGAAATTGACTTTACGATTTCTGACTTTGTTGCCGACTTGCGCGCGCCAACACCGTCGGCGGCGGCAGAATTAGTTGCTAAAAGCTCAAAAGAACTTCATCAGCGTCTTGTTCATTTGAGTCATAATTTAAATAATTCATTCAATAGGAAAATTAGAGACCTAACCAGTCGTTTAGAGAATTTAAGATTGCGCCTAGTTGACCCGCAAAAAAATCTGCAAGATTTATCAATCAGAAATGATGAATTGTTAAATCGTTTGCAAGCCGCTGTGGACACTTTGTTTCTAAAGCATAAACATAAATTAGAAGTATTGACAGAGAAAATGCCTCATCCGCAAGTGAAGATGGATTTAGCTCGTCGTGAAGTAAGTCACAAAACTAAGGATCTGCATACCGCGATTGAAAAGGCGCTCGAGAAGGCTCGACATAAATTAGAAAGCCGCATGGCCGTATTAGATTCTATCAGTCCATTGAAAGTACTTGATCGTGGGTATTCGATTGTAACCCAAGGTGAAAATGTGATTCGTTCTTCGGATGATATCGATGTGAACCAGGAACTTGGCGTCAAGTTCTGCAAGGGTGCAGTTAAAATTAAAATAAGTGAACTTAAGAAAGAAGGATAGCGTATGGATTTTGAAAAAAAATTAAATCGGCTTGAAGAGATCGTCGGTAAAATGGAAAAAGGCGACGTGAGCTTGGAAGAATCATTAAAATTTTTCGAAGAAGGTGTAAAGCTATCTCGTGAATGCAACGCTAAATTAACTGAAGCTGAACTAAAAGTTAAAAAACTTATGAGTATTGATAAAGATGGTAACCCAGTTACAGTTCCATTCTCTGGCGAAGAAAAATAAGAAATGAATTTGTATTCGAGAGAGCAAGAATCTTTCGAGAGTTTTTGCCGAAGTGAATTTCAGCATATATTTCGCGAAACGGCTCATTCTGTTTCTGGGGTGGCGGCATCTATTGATAAAATTCAATCCCCTTCGCTGACCAATTCCGGGGGCATCGCTGGTGATTTATCGGTTTATAACTCTCAATTTGAAAGTATTGAGTATTCGTATTTTTCAGGGGGTAAACGTTTTCGCCCGTTGTTGAGCTTTGCTGGAGCTCAATATTTAGGTGTCCCAGTAGAGTCCGTCTATCCGTGGGCGATGGCGATTGAAATGATTCATACCTATTCCTTAATTCATGATGATCTGCCTTGTATGGATAATGATAATTTTCGCAGAGGCAAGCCAACTAATCATAAAGTCTATGGTGATGCGATTGCCTTACTAGCGGGGGACTCGCTGTTAACGGAAGCCTTTGCGGTTTTAGCCAAACACTATTCAAGTTCTGGTGCGAGTCTAGCACAACTGGTTCAGCAGCTAGCGCATTCGTCTGGCTTAAATGGAATGATTCTAGGCCAGTATTTTGATATCACATTGGATTCAGGAAAAATTTCTGCAACGCCTGCCCATCTTAATCAAATTCATTTGCTTAAAACTGGGGCTTTGATTTCTGGTGCATTGATGGGGCCGGGACTAATTAAGAAACTTTCAGATGACCAATTGAAATCGATGAAAGAAGTCGGTTTGTTATTAGGTTATGCGTTTCAAGTCAAAGACGACATTTTAGATAGTGAGCAAGATAAGGATTCTAAGAAAAACTTAATCCACCACTATAAAGCAGTGGATAAATTGGATGCGTTTTTAAAACAAATTCATCAGCAAATTGAATCTACTATTTTAGATTTAGATAGAAAATTAAATTCTCCTTCAGGCAAGAATCGGCATTTGCTGCAATTCCTTGAGTGGAACATAACTCGTGAAACGTAGTCCATGCGCGCGGATGTCTTGCTTGTTAAACTGAATTTAGCCCCGACTCGAACCCGCGCCCAGGATATGATCAAATTTGGGCAGGTCAGTGTCGTTATTTCTGGTAAAAAGAAAGTCGTTACCAAACCAAGTGAAGACTATCCCGAAGATACGCCGTTCGAGGTCAGTTCTGGATTCGCGAATGAATTCGTTTCCCGAGCGGGACATAAGATTAAGGGTGCCACAGATTTATTGCAGCTTAATTATCAAGGGAAAGACTGCTTAGATGTGGGTGTTTCGACTGGGGGTTTTTCCGAGTTTCTATTAAAAATGGGTGCGCGCTCGGTCTTGGGCATTGATGTTGGGCAAGACCAAACACACGTTCATGTCAGAAATCATCCTAACTTTACGTTACTTGAAAAAACTAACGCACGATCTTTGGATTCAAATACAGAATTTCAAAAACATGTACCCAATTTAGGATTTGATTTTATCTGCATGGACGTTTCGTTTATAAGCGTTAAGTTGATTTTGCCTCAGCTTGTATTTTTACTTAAAACTAATGGGGACATACTTGTCTTGGTCAAACCGCAGTTCGAACTAGGTCCTGACGCTCTGAATGAGAAAGGTGTGGTTGCAGACGAAGGGCTCTATCAAGTCCTAGAAAAATCCATGGTACAATTTGCGGAATCATTGAACCTCAGAGTAAAAAAATATTTTTCTTCATCGATTGAAGGAAAAGACGGAAATAAAGAATTTTTCCTTTTTCTTGGAAAAAATAGCAGTTAGAATTCTTTCGAGGTCATCTGACGAATGCACCATCGGGAGAAAATATGAAATTACTAATTTTAACTCTAGCAGTGATCAGTTTGATTAGTTGCCAAACTCCACAAAGACATGCCGGAACGCCACCTACGGCTCCTGTGAAGTCGGACTCAACTAGTGTAAAGTCAAAAGAAACACCTCAAGCAACACAATCCCCAACTCAGACTCAAGCTCCGACTCCAGAATCTGAAGATGGTCACCCAATTGTGGATGATAATATGGGGCCAGATGAAGTCGAAGTTGAAAACAGACCGCCTCGTCCGGTTCCGCGTCTGCCAAAAGTAGGTGTGATTTTTGGCCCAGGTGGTGGGCGTGTTTTTGGCCATATCGGCGTTCTTCAAGAATTTCAAAAAAATAAGATTCCAGTATACAATGTTGCCGGTATTGAAATGGGCGCACTAGTTGCCAGTTTGTATGCATGGCGCGGGTCTGCTAACGATACGGAATGGCAGATGTTCAAAATTAAAGGGGAGGACGTATTAAAAAAGGGACTTATTTCTGGTAAGCGCGCAGGTGAATTTTCAGCGATCCAAAGCATCATTAAGTCAACTTTTCATAATTTGAAAGCTGAAGATTTCAAAAAACCATTTGCCTGTCCGGCCTTAAATTTAGAGAAAAATAAAACCTACATGATGAACCGGGGTAAACTCGAGGCCTTGTTGCCATACTGTATCCCGTACCCACCGTTATTTAAACCCTACCAGAAAAATATCAGCGCCGTTCGTGAAATCCGCAGCGTCGCTGAACACATGCGAAAACAGGGTGCGAACTACGTAGTGCTGGTGAATGTATTGGGCGGAAATGCCTTTAAAACTCCAATTAATGAATCGGATTCCGTGGAAAATCTGGTTTGGGCCGAGATTTCGAGCCAAATGGTTAAGGAAAGTTCTCAGGTTGATTATACAATTAACGTAAACCTAGACTCCTATAGCGTTCTAGACTTTGAAAATAAACGCGATATGATGCAAAAAGGCTCTAGCCAAGCGAATCGAGCCGTCAAAGATTTAGCGGAGAAACTGGGATTATGAGAAAGCCTTTAGAAAACGTAGCTATATTTAAAAAACGGCGTGAGGCTGTGCTTAAGAAATTAAATAACAGCGCCTTGGTAGTGGCCGCGCATCCTGAGCACATTCGAAATCACGATGTTCATTTTCCGTATCGCCAAGATTCAAACATGTATTACCTGACTGGTTTTGAAGAACCCGAATCGGTTTTAATTCTAAAGCCGGGATCATTCCCGGAGAGTGTTTTGTTTGTTCGTCGTAAAAATGTTGAACGTGAAACATGGGACGGTTTTCGTTATGGGCCGGAAATGGCTCAAGAAGCATTTGGCGTAGACAAATGTTTTCCTATTGATGAATTTCATGTGCAATTTCCAAAATTATTAAAGGGTTATGAGTCGGTTTACTATCGCCTATTAAAAAATCCTGATTTTGATAAAGAATTTCTATCGGCGTTGGATAGCTTGCGACTCTCCTCGCCTCGTTCCGGGTTTGGCTTATTGCCGATTCACGATGCCGACGTGTTTTTGGGTGAATTCCGCTTAATAAAATCCGATGTCGAGATCGAAAATCAGCGTCGTGCGTGCCAAATTTCAGCGGAAGGCCACAAACTAGCGATGCGTTCAGTGAAACCGGGTATGACGGAACGTCAAATTCAGGCGTTGATGACGAATTACTATTTAACTCAAGGCTCTGCCCGTGAGGGTTATCATCCGATCGTTGCGGCGGGAAACAATGGGACTACATTACACTACAATTTTAACGATCAAGTGTGTCGTTCGGGCGATTTGATGCTGATAGATTCAGGCACTGAATACAATTACTACACGGGGGATATTACGCGCACATTCCCCATCAATGGGAAGTTTAGTCCAGTGCAAGCGCGCGTGTATCAAGCTGTACTAGACATTGAAAAAGAAATTATTTCGGATTTAAAACCAGGCGTTTTTTTCAAAGATTTGCACGAAAAAGGTGCATCGATGTTGACGGACCTAATGCTTGAACTAGGTTTAGTGTCTGGGCGCAAGGACGATATAATTTCTTCCAATACGCATCGTAAATATTATCCACATGGCATTGGTCACTGGTTAGGTCTGGATGTTCATGACGCTGGACTGTATTTTGTCAACGGTCAGCCGCGAGCTATTGAAGCTGGAATGTGTTTTACGATTGAACCAGGTTTATATGTTCCAGAAGCGGATAAAGACGTACCAGCAGAATACCGCGGCATAGGTATTCGCATTGAGGATAATATTTTAATTACCTCAAATGGTCATGATGTCTTGACTTCGAACGCTCCAAAAGAAATTTCTGATATTGAATCTACGATGGCCGGTTAATTATTTTATAAAATAAATAAAAAAAAACTTCTTTGATTTATCTGCTAAAGACCTCATACTTACATTAGGACCCAATATGGGTCCTGATCATGAGCCAGGAGGATGTATGGCAGAACAAAAGACGATGGAATTGCCTTTATTACCGCTGCGAGACCTGATTATATTTCCCCATTTAATGATGCCTTTATTTGTTGGTCGGGAAAAAAGTATCAATGCTCTTGAAGAGGCAATTAGTAAACAATCAGATATTATTCTGGCTGCCCAAAAGGATGCTAAGACTAATAACCCAGAAGCTAAGGATATCTACACCGTAGGTACCATTGGCACCATCATTCAACTCTTAAAGCTTCCAGATGGAACGGTAAAAGTTCTAGTCGAAGGCAAGCGTCGTGTAAAAATTAAAGACTTTGTTAACAACGAGAATTTCTTTGTGGTTAAATACGAAGAAATTCCAGAAGAAGTAGAATCTCAAGTTGAAGCGCAAGCTCTGGTGAGATCAGTCAAAGCGACATTCGAAACGTATGTAAAACTAAACAAGCGTATCCCGCCTGAAATCCTAATGCGTGTTACTTCAATTGAGAGTGCCGGCGAACTAGCCGACATCATCGTAGCTCAGTTGAATTTGAAGATCGAAGACAAGCAAAAAGTGTTAGAGATTTTCGAGCCAGAAAAACGCTTAGAACATTTATTAAATATCATGACGGGCGAGATCGAGATTCTAGAAGTAGAAAAGAAAATCCGCACACGCGTGAAAAAGCAAATGGAACGTTCACAAAAAGAATACTATTTGAACGAACAAATGCAGGCGATTCAAAAAGAACTTGGCGATAAAGATGACTACCAAGCTGAACTGCAAGAGTTAGAGGCTAAATGTAAAGCTAAGAAGATGACTCAAGAAGCGAAAGACAAAGTCTTAAAAGAAGTTAAAAAACTTAAGATGATGTCACCAATGTCGGCAGAAGCGACAGTGGTTCGTAACTATATCGATTGGATCTTATCATTACCATGGCAAGATTACTCGGCTGAAAGTCACGACATCAAAAAAGCCCAAAAAGTTTTGGATGAAGACCATTGGGGTTTAGAAAAAGTTAAGGAAAGAATTCTAGAATACCTAGCGGTTCTTTCGTTATCGAACACTTTAAAAGGCCCTATCTTGTGCTTAGTGGGTCCTCCAGGGGTTGGTAAAACATCATTGGCTCGATCGATTGCGACTTCGTTAAACCGCCCGTTTGCGCGTATCTCGTTAGGTGGCGTGCGTGATGAAGCGGAAATTCGCGGTCATAGAAAAACATACGTAGGTGCGATGCCGGGTAAAATTATTCAAGCCTTAAGAAAAGTTGAAAAAGGAAACGCGTTGGTGTTGCTAGATGAAATCGACAAGATGGCGTCTGACTTCCGCGGCGATCCGTCTTCAGCGATGCTTGAAGTTTTAGATCCAGAGCAAAACAGCACATTCCAAGATCACTACTTAGAAGTGGAATACGATTTGTCTAAAGTAATGTTCATCGCTACAGCGAACTCATTACATACAGTACCTCGTCCGCTACTTGATCGTATGGAAGTTATTAGCCTTGAAGGTTACATCGAAGAAGAGAAATTCCATATTGCTAAGAATTATCTAGTTCCAAAGCAAATTGAAAATCACGGTTTAAAAGACCGTAAAGTGACTATCCAAGATGCAACTATCCGAAATGTTATTCGTTACTACACTCGTGAAGCGGGCGTACGTAATCTAGAACGACAAATGGCAAATGTGGCTCGAAAGGTAGCCAAAGACATCGTAATGGAAGAAGCCATGCAGGGAATGAAAGCGGATAAGGCAACCTCTAAAAAGAAGGCGGGCGGAACGAAAACGGCAAAAGCTTCTTCTTCTGCGGGTTATGTAGTGACTCCGAAAAAACTAGTAGAACTTTTGGGTCCACACAAATTCAAGTTTGGTAAGATCGAAGAGTCTAACGAAATCGGTTTAACTAACGGTATGGCATGGACAGAAGTTGGCGGTGATCTATTAGCAGTCGAAGTAAGCGTGGTTCCTGGTAAAGGTAAATTCACGGTTACAGGTCAGCTGGGCGACGTGATGAAAGAATCATGTTCGGCAGCGATGAGCTACGTACGATCTCGCGGTCCATTGTTTGGCTTTGCGAAGGAATATTTCCAAGACATCGACGTGCATATCCATTTACCAGAAGGCGCTGTTCCTAAAGATGGTCCATCTGCGGGTATCGCATTAACTACAAGTATCGTTTCTGCGATTACTAAAATCCCAGTAAAACGTACAGTAGCGATGACAGGTGAAATTTCACTTCGTGGTAAAGTAATGGCAATCGGTGGCTTGAAAGAAAAAGTTCTAGCGGCTCACCGTGGTGGTATCAAAACCATCATCTGCCCGAAAGAAAACGAAAAAGATTTGAAGGACATTCCAAAAGAAGTGCTTAAAGAATTGAAAGTTATTTTGGTTGATCACGTTGACCAGGTGTTGATCAATGCACTGGACATCAAAAATCCAAAAGAGCTATTCAAACAACAAAAAGCTACGGATCTTGGCGTAAAAGCTCAGTACACTGGTCAGTCGTTACATCAGCATCACTAGTATCTGAGCGTGTTCAAATCGATCTTTTCCTTAGTATTTATCTACACTCTCTCAGCGCACGCGCTGGGAGAGTTTTTTTCTGCCAAAATCGGCAATAAAGAATTCCATTTGTATACAGGTTATGGTTCGGCTTCTTATTTATATAAGCTAGGATCAGCACAAACATATTTCCTGAAAAAGGAAAGTCTACTTGGAACAGTTAAAACATTTGAAATATTTGAATCTAATCATCGCGACAAATCTATCGGTACAATTAAGATCGTCGATGACAAGCTAGAGTCCTTTGAGTTGGATTCCATCAAAGCTAAAAATCTAAAACTTAAAAAGTTAAATCTTCCTATTGAAATAATTCAGTTGAATAAACAAATCTATAACAATGATAAGTGTTCTTTCCGTTTCGTAGATCTCAGCAACATTGATGATATGTATTTGTTTAAAGAGACATCGTTTATAATCTCTGAAGTCGTTGATGCATTTAAGGACTATGATTGCGATTATTTAAAATCGAGTAAATCTGATGACATGAAGGCCGACCTCAACCAAGTTTCGTGTGAAACAGAAACTCTGCTTTTGAAAAAACGTTTCTACGGAATTACGTTTATTTGCAAAGCTAACATGGCCAAGTCAAGCACCTACAAGTACCAAGTATTTTCAGTCATCTATGATAAGTCATTAAAAGCACGAGTCACCAAAGCGGACTTTACGGCCTCGGACATCACGGCTGAAGATGACTACAAAGGCTTGGAGTTCCGCCTGACTCCAGTAGGGTTAGGGCTCTATTCCACGGTCCCATTTGAAAATAAAGAGGAATATATTCGCATCATTCCTTACATCGATATTAAAAAACACTTCATTATTTGGGGTAAGCCTAAGCGCTATCTCAGCAATTTTGCGGTAAAATAAATTTCAAAATAGCCAAATTTGTTGTTTGCGTTAAATGTGTGCATAAAAAATACGAGTAATTTCATATATTTATATCGGAAACGGTTTTTGTAAGTTTGGTGCCTCCAAAGATTGACCATCAGGACAGAATCTGACATTACAGATTGTCTAAATTAAGGATTGGAATGATTAACCAAACGGCGGAAATTCAACCGACGACGTACTCGACGTCTGTTGATCAAATATTTGAGCTAGGCAAACTCCATTGTGATCGTGGCGACTATGATAGCGCGATGGGATTCTTGAATCAGGCCGCTCAAATTTACTTCTCTCAAAAAAACTTCGCTGGTTACCTTAAATGTCAAAATAACTTTCTTAGAATCTACGCTGAAAAAGAACGTTTCGATGAAATCAACGCCACCAAAGAACAACTTCAAGATCTAGTATTAAAAGAAGGTTTTTCATTAAATGCGAAAACCTACTTCACTTTGTCTTTGTGTGCTGGCTACAAAGGCCAACACGAAGTCGCTTTAGATTACGCGCAAAGATCGCTGTCCTTAGCCCTTGGCGAAGACGACAAAGAAGACATTTGCAACGCGATTTTCATGATCAGCTTTGTATACTTTATGATGGGCCGTTATGCGGAATCATTAAAAGAAGTCTACAATCTGCATGTGTTTTTCCAAGTGTACAATTTTCCAGAACTCAGATTATCAGCTAAACTTTTAAATGCTGATATTTTCAGAATCCAAAAGAAATACGACGAAGCTTTAAGTATCATGTGGGAAGCCTATGAAGAACTTAAAGAGTGCAAAAAGATCGTAACTCACGTTTCTATTTTGGGCATGTTAGGTGTGACATATCTTGATATGGGCGACAAAGAATCGTCTCGTTTATACCTAAACATGGCTTTAAGAATGGTTGATGAGCGCAGCCAGGTTCGTTTGGCTCGTATGATTAAGGCAAATTTAGATAAAATTGGCGGCGAAGTTCAAACGAATTTCGACGTTCTGTTCGATGAAGCAAACCATTTGGTTGTTGAGCAAAAAATTGGTCGAATTGATTTTAAAAACCAATTTATTTTACTCGATCTGCTAAAATTATTTATACAGAATCAAGGGGTGATTTTCTCTAAGGAATACTTAGTAGAAAATGTTTGGAAGCAACCTTATGATCCTAGTGTTCATGATAACAAGATTTATGTGACTATTAAGCGACTGCGGAAGTTGATTGAACCGGAATACGATAAACCAAAATACCTTTTCAGAGCTAAAAACGGGTACTACTTTAATAAAGCTGTGAAAGTGCATTTTGAGATCTAGAGGAGATGCTATGAAGTGGCTATTACAATATTTTAAACAGATTCTGATAGTTATGTTGGTGCTTTCAAGCACGGTAGCTCCAGCGGCGACCGCTCAGCCGTCATTTCCTAGAAACGACTATTTGTTAGATGGAGATTCTTTCATTCCCGTTCCATGGGGCAAAGAACAACCGATTTCATGGGTTTTGTTGTCAGGTTCTTGGATGTTAAGACAGGGCAACGTTCCTACATCTTACTTCACATTCAAAGTTGTTAACCAAAACGGAAATAGTCGTATCCTATTCATCCAACAAATGGATCCTAAGACATGTGTAGTGATGGGTTCTGGTGTGGGAAGCTTAAGCACATCAAAGGTTATTTACGCGACTTTACGAAATGCTCAAAATCGCGAAGTTTATCGTGTGAACCTTAGAAATTTTGCAGCGAGCTCGTTTGTGAAAAAAGTACCATCTGCATATGAAGGAAACGTGGTGATGATGTCCGTAGCTCCAATTAATAGCTATACATTCACTCATTTCTCGATGGCACGTGTGAATCCAAGCACATTATCGAGCCCGAACTGCCGATCTAAGTTGCAATAAACTTTTAGCGTGACAACCCCGAGGGTCTTTGTTAAACAAGACTCTCTTTTACCGACAGGGAGTTAGCTCAGTTGGTAGAGCGCCACCCTTACAAGGTGGATGTCGCAGGTTCGAATCCTGTACTCCCTACCA
>ERZ761610.1511-NODE-1511-length-12751-cov-15.804112_pt1 | contig 12751 bp, 15 predicted proteins | sample MGYA00512164_ERZ761610 | MGnify/ENA primary metagenome ERZ761610 (study PRJEB28899, sample SAMN02850038) | bioreactor sludge metagenome | biome: EBPR Sludge; feature: EBPR Bioreactor; material: flocular biomat | place: Australia: Thorneside Wastwater Treatment... | reverse complement strand
CACAAACAAGCCTGCTTCACGTCGTTCTTTGGCGCGACCTAATAAAGCGCGTACTAATTTTATTTTTGAGTTTTGGTTGGATGTTATCATGGAGAATAGAGGATGGGTAATGGATTATGAACCATTAACCATATTCCATTTATCAAGAAATACTTTTACAGAAGAATCATCAAACAAAATAATCCGAACTTTTTCAACTCCAGAGTTTTTATTTTCTACAAAATAGTCATCAATAGATTTTAAGATAATCCCTGCCGCACGTTCTTTCGGAAAACCGAAAATTCCAGTTGAAATGGCAGGCATAGAAATAGATTTGCATTTCAATTCGTCTGCAACTCGTAAAGAACCTGTCACTGCATCTGATAAATTTTTATCATCGTCAGAAGTTTCACCCCAAACAGGTCCGACGGCGTGAATCACATGTCGCGCTTTCAGCAACCCGCCTGAAGTCCAAGCAGGAAGCGCATGAGAAACAGGTCCATGCTTGCGAATCCAATCATCACTTTCTTTTTGAATAGCAGACCCACCTTTATTTGAAATCGCCCACGCTACACCACCACCATGTTGCAAATCTTCATTCGCCGCATTGACGATTGCATCTACTTCTTCAATCGTAATATCACCCTGCACAATTTGCAGAGTTTGATTTGTAGATAGTTTTCTCTCAACGATAATGGAATTCATTTTTCTATTTTACCCCGTTAAAAATTATTGGGACACGCTAACGTGTCCCAATTGATTTACTTTGTTTGTGAAACCACTGCCGCAAAGGCTTGTGGGTTTCGTACTGCCAAGTCAGCCAACATCTTGCGATTGAGTTCAATGTTTGCTTTCTTCATGGAAGCCACCAAACGACTGTAAGTGGTGCCATTCAAACGTGCCGCGGCATTGATACGTGCAATCCACAACTTGCGTAAATCACGTTTTCGCACACGGCGGTCACGAGTGGCGTACCACAGGCTTTTCAACATTGCTTCATTTGCTCGTTTGAACAAAAGATGTTTTGAGCCACGTTGCCCCTTCGTGATTTTCAAAATTTTCTTATGACGTAAATGTCCTTGCGGACCACCTTTCACGCGCATCTTACTTTATACCTCCTGCAAACTCGCGGGCGTCGGTAAGTTATACCAGTTGCATACACCCGTAAGCCGCAAATAAAAAATTTGACGACTATCGGAAGACTAGGCTTCCATATTTGGAGCGAGACGCTTAATGCGTTTGATATAACTGCGACCTTTCACAGTCACCATTTCGCTCAATAATGCTTTGGTTCGGTCAGAAGTACGGCGACGTAAATGGCTTTTGCCACCTTTCGTTCGCACAAGTGTGCCGGAGCCGGTCAAACGAAATCTTTTAGATGTCGCTTTGTGGGTCTTCAGCTTGTATTTCTTTCCAGGTTTTGCTTTGCGAGGCATACTGGTTTTCTCCTTTCGGTAAAATAAAACTGCGGACATTCTCACGCCCGCAGACTTTCAACATCTTTTGGGTCTTACTCTTGATTAGGCTTCCGCTTCGTTCTTAACTTCAGCCTGCTCTGTTTTTTCTTTCTTTTTTGCCGCCCCAGCCTTTGCAGGCGCAAGCACTACGAGCATCGTTCTACCTTCCATTTGAGGTGGCACTTCAATCATAGCCACATCCGAAAGTGATTCAGCAACTTCCTTCAAATCTTCAAGCGCAATTTCAGGGTAATCCATTTCGCGTCCACGGAATTTCACAGTCACACGCACTTTATGACCTTGCCCCAGCCAACGTCTGGCATCATCCACTTTGAAACCACGATGTGCCTCATTCGTTTTCGGGCGCAGACGAATTTCCTTTACTTCAATCTTGGTCTGGGCCTTTTTTGCTTCCCGTTCTTTCTTTGCCTTTTCATAAATGAACTTACCAAAGTCCATTACACGGCAGACGGGTGGGTTGGCTCCCGGCGAAACTTCTACTAAATCCAATTCCGCTTCGCGTGCAATCTTCAAGGCTTCCTTGATAGAAACAACACCTACGTTGCCTCCATCGGGACCAATCAGACGCACTTCCGCTACACGGATGCCCTCATTTACTCTAAATTCGTTGGCGCTTATACGATACTCCTCTAATGGTTAGACAAAACAAATCCAGCCTTTGGCTGGTTTTTAGTGCGCAAAATAATACCACGAAGGGGCGAGAATCGTCAACAAAAAGAGCCGAGGACTTCGGCTCTTTTGCTTATACGTGCGCGGTGACTTTGGCTTCCAGTTTATCTTTTGGTTGAAAACCAGTCATGCGTTCTTTGATTTCGCCGCCTTTGAATAACATTAAAGTAGGGATTCCCATCACGCCATATTGCATCATGATGTTGGGGTTTTGGTCGGCATCCAATTTGACGACTTTGACCTTGCCCTCCCATTGACCTGCAAGTTGCTCAACAATAGGTGCAATCATTTTACAAGGCTGACACCAATCCGCAGTGAAATCTACCAACACGGGTAAATCGGCACTGATTACTTCTTGTTGAAAATCCTGTTCAGTTACATATTTGACGTTGCTCATTTGAACCTCCAGCTTTACAGACGATTTATAGATTATCTTAATTACGTTGACGAGCCTACTTCCCCGTGTTAGAATGCAACCCGCCTAAATAATGGGCGCGTAGCTCAATGGTAGAGCAGCGGCCTTTTAAGCCGTTTGTTGAGAGTTCGATCCTCTCCGCGCTCACAAAAAAGACTCCACAGATGGAGTCTTTTTTCGTTTTACCAAAGAGAAAAATCTCAGTGAACTCTGCGTTCTCTGTGGCTAATAGATTTATTTCTCATCGTCCTCATCGAATTCATCTTCATCAAATTCTTCGAGGTCGTCCTCATCATTGAGTGAGAGTAAATCAAATTCATTCAATTCTTCGTTGAAATCTAAATTTTCTAAGGCATCTTCTAAAAATTCAATGGCTTCTTCATCTTCTGTGTTTTCGAGCAAGTTGAGGATGTAAATCCGCGCATCTTCACCGCCGATTTGTGACAATGACCAAATTGCGGCAGAGACGACGTCATCATCCTCTTCTTCATCTTCTAGCATTTGGAGCATGATGGGTGCGGCTTCTTGAATGCCGAGTTCGCCTGCCGCTTCTGCCGCGGCAAAACGGATGCGTGGGTCAGTGTCTAGTAATTTGCTGACGACGCTATCATTCCAGACGTTATCATGTGAACGTCCCATGGCGCGTAAGGCCGAGGCTGTCCATGCGGGGTCTGAGCGTTGATAAGCAGACTCAATAATATTCATCATTTCTTCACGGGATGAATAACCAAGTGACTCTAATGCTTTTCTTCTTAATGATGGATTATCTTCACTGCGGATAACTGAAATTAAAGCATCTTCAACTTCATGCTGAATGTCAGAATCTAATTCTTCTAACTCGCCAAGCAACACAAATTCACCGAGTACGTTCGCCGCTTCCATGCGTGGAGCGAGGTCGGCGTCGTTAAGAAAAATGTTGAGGAATGAATCAACAAGTTTGGGGTCGTTTGATTCGGCGAGTAATCCAATAGCACGGGCACGGATTTCTGAATCTGAATCATCTAATAAGGCTTTGCCGATTTCTTCATACGAAACGAGCGTATCTGAATCAAGATGAGATAAAAGATTGTCGAGCAGAAGCAGTTTGCGGTTAGGTGTGACGCTTTTCCAGACATCCAAAAACAGGCGCAAAGATTTTGGGTCTAAATCTGAATAATAGCTGAGATGATTTTGCGGAATCTCTTTTTTAGAATCCAGCAAATGATCTAACACCGATTGAAAATCAAGTTCTGCCATTTATGGAACCAATTGTGCAGGGTTGACGAAATCCATGACGTTGACGAATATCATCAAGCCGATGAGTAATAACATAGCAATGCCATTGACTGCATTTTCCCATTCCATGGGAATTCGTTTTTTGAAAAAGATTTCTGGCAATGTAAATAAAATTCTTCCGCCATCTAAAGCAGGGATTGGGAATAAATTAAACACACCGAGTGAAATGCTCAGCACACCAATTAAATTTAATGTGTAATTGGTTGGGCGCGGATTAGGTGCACCAGTAGTTTGCGTTTGCGTGGCTTCTTGCCTGCTGGTGACATCTTCTTCGACTGAATAATTGAACAAATCATAAATTCCTTTGAAGCCGATAAAGCGTGCTTCATCAGATGAAATAGCACCTTGAATTAATGCAACTGGAAGATACACAATAGTGGCGGCTTGAACTGCTGTGATGGTTACACCACCTGTTACACTTTCAATCAATGTTGCTGGGCGAGTTGGTGTTGCGAGTGCAACACCCATTGCACCTTCTTGAGCCGTGCGGCTTGAAAGTGGCGTTGCAGTTAAAGTTATTTGTTCGCCGTTTCGTTCGATTAATACTTCAACTGGTTTATCAAGATTTTCTCGAATGAGCAAAATAGCCGGTTGAATTTCAGTCACCGATTGACCATTGATGGCAAGCAAAACATCGCCATCTTGCATACCGGCTTGTTGTGCAGGTGAATTTTCTGCAACGGTTTCAATCAAAATTTTGCCCGGCACTGGTACGCCAGAAGATGCAATCAAAATTGAAAACACAATTACAGCTGTAAGTAAATTCATTAATGGTCCAGCAACCAAAACCACCAAACGCTTCCATGGGCTTGCAGAAGCGAGTCCGCCGGGCACGTTCGGGTCGTTTTCACCTTTCGGGCGAATGAACCCGCCCAACGGCAACGCATGAATCGTAAATTCAGTGCCTTGCCATTTGCCGAGGCTCACCAATTTGTAAGATGGCAATCCAAAACCAAATTCTTCTACTTCAATTTTTGCCCAACGCGCCGCAATAAAGTGCCCTAACTCATGCACGAAAATCATCAAGCCGAGTGCAAAAAAGAAAACTAAAAACGATATCATTATTTTTTTCCTTTATTTCGTAATGACAAGATTATATCTGCAAATGGAATTGAAGAAGTTAAAATTTTATTAGATGAAATGCCCGCCTCTTTCTTAGGTAAACCTGATTCTGCTTCGGAGACATTTCTCTTATCCCCATCCCCGCGCTTAACCTTTTGTAGTTAAAGAGTTCTCGCCCCGCCACCAACCCCAGCGACTAAAACATCTTTCACGCCACTTAATTCTCTTAACTTTTTCTCAACTTCTTTAGCATATTCACCCAAACACAACACATGCACATTCGCACCTGCATCCACTGTATAACCAACGGGTAAACCACTTGAACGCCACTCACGCACTTGATGAAAAATCTCAACAGTAGATGCTTGCCAATACATCAATGGCGGATTTGAAGTCATCATCACCGAATGCATCATATCTGAATCATGTTCAATGATATTTGCAAATGCTTCAAAATCTTTTTTCAAAATTGCATTTCGACAAATATCCAATCTACGAGTTGTATCTGCAACTCTCGCATCCTGTAACGGACTTGTCCCTGCAATGGCATGTCCTTCTGTGGAACCAGTTTTTTTATGTGCCGAACTGACCACTGCAATACAATCCACTAAATTCCAATGATTCACATCTGCAATCGAAAATGCAAAAGAATCTTCTTCACTTTTTCCCATTTGCCATTCCACAAATCCACTTGGGATAGAACGAGAAGCAGAACCAGAACCTCGTCTTGCTAATTTTGATAATTCACTTTCGCTTAAATTTAATCCCGCCGCCTTACTTGCTGACAATGCCAATGCCGCAAATGCCGCCGCGGATGATGCAATCCCTGCACCTGCTGGAAAATTATTTTCACTCGTCACTTCTGCTTTTTCATCCATATTCGCCATCTTGCGGACAATATCTAAAATATAAGAAACTCTATCAAGCCCTTTGCCTTTGACTTCAGTATTGTTGATTGTCAAAGAGTCTTGTTTAGCAGAATTAAACGAAACCGTTGTTTTCGTAAACAATCCATCCAAATTCATAGAAATAGAACCATTCACTGGCAACCGTAATTCATTGTCACGATTTCCCCAGTATTTGATAAAGGCGATATTTGGGTGGGCGAGGGCGGTGGAAGTTGTCATGTGCAAAGTTTATCATTATTGATTTCAAATTGTACTTGCCAAATCAAAACCCTATTGGTATACTGCCGCCCAACATGAAAACAGTTTTTGCTCACAGCCACCATCATCATTTGATTTTTACCCCGCATGTTCGGGATGTGTCTGTGCGCATACTTGTTTTTAGTAAATAAGTATTCCGTATTGAAATCATCAAACCCCGACCATGCTCGGGGTTTTTTGTTTAATTTTTTTTATGTATAAAGGACTTTTTATGCAAAACAATCAACATCTCAGGCTTTCACTTCCATCGAAAGGACGTTTACAAGAATCAGCACTTCATTTTCTTAATTCTGCTGGGCTTTCTGTATTTAAACCGAATCCACGCCAATATGAAGCACAAATCCCTGCATTGCCTGAACTTGGGATTTTGTTTCAACGCCTAGGTGATATTGTCGTCAGTGTTCGTCAGGGCAGTGTAGATTTTGGCATCACAGGCATTGACGTGATTGAAGAAAAACGTGGTGACAATGGTGACGTTATTATTTTGCACGACTCACTTGGCTTTGGATATTGTTCACTCATGTTAGCCATTCCTGAATCATGGGAACAAGTTAATGATGTTAAATCTTTAAAAGAATATGCAACTTCATTAAATCGTCCCTTAAGAGTTGCAACTAAATTCCCAAACCTTACAGCGAAATTTCTTAATCAACGAAATATTCCACATTCATTAATCGCCGCCGAAGGGACATTAGAAACTGCACCAACCATTGGCTATGCCGATATTATTTCTGATTTGGTTTCATCAGGTCAAACGTTGAAAGATAATCGTTTGAAAACAATCACAAATGGAATTATTCAAACATCACAAGCCGCATTAATTGCCAATCGTTACACGTTGCAAAAAAATCCTGAAGCCTTAGAAATGGCACGCCGTTTATTAGAATACATTGAAGCGCATTTGAGGGCAAAAGAAAATTTGTTGGTAATAGCAAACATGCGTGGGGTAAGTCCAGAAGCGGTTGGAGAAAAAATTTTTACACAAACAAATATCGGTGGCTTACAAGGTCCCACCATCAGCCCCATCATCACGCGTGAATCAAATCAAAGTTGGTATTCCGTCACCATCGTTGTGCGGCGCGATGTTTTACCAAAAGCAATTAGTGAGTTAAGAAATATTGGTGGTAGTGGCATTATTGTTTCGCCAGTCAATTATATTTTTGAAGAAGAGCCGCCGCGTTATACAAAAATGTTGAATGAGTTGCGAGGTTAACATGTTGAAACAATACACACCAACACAAGCAATACAAACAATTCTTAAACGAAACGCATTAGATGAAATTGAAATTAGTAAAAAACTTTCTGACAGTATCGAAAAAATATTTAATGAAAAATTAAATCCTGAACAAGCAGTTGCAAAAATAATAAAAGATGTGAAGACGCGAGGTGACTCAGCTTTACAAGATTGGACAAACCGCCTCGATTCAATTGACCTTCAACCTGCTCCTGTACCTCAACATTTGATTCAATCCGCACTTGATTCAATCTCCGCTACACAACGAGATGCTTTGCAAAAAGCCGCAACACGAATTGAAACATTTCATCGCAAACAACCAATTACATCTTGGTTTACAAATGAATTAGGCGGCATGTTAGGTCAACTGATTCGTCCGATAGAACGAGTTGGTTTATACATTCCAAGTGGAACGGCTCCATTACCATCAACAGTTTTGATGAGTGCAATTCCTGCACGTGTGGCTGGCGTGAAAGAAATTGTCGTTGTATCGCCGCCATCAAAAAAACATCCTGAATATTTAATTGACCCAATCATTCTCGCCGCTTGTGCCATTGCAGGTGTGGACGAAGTTTATCCGCTTGGTGGGGCACAAGCCATTGCGGCTTTAGTTTATGGAACACAAACAATAAAACCTGTTCATAAAATTTTTGGACCAGGAAATTTATTTGTCACATTAGCAAAAAGACAAGTTGCAGGCATTATTGGCATTGACGGTTTAGCAGGACCAACAGAAACAATCGTCATTGCTGATGAATTTGCAAATCCAAAATGGGTTGCGGCGGATTTACTCGCGCAAGCTGAACATGATGAATTAGCCTCAGCAATTTTGTTGACACCTTCACAAAATTTAATTAAACAAGTTCAAGCTGAAATTAAAAATCAAATTGAAGAATTGAATCGTGCAAAAATTATTTTGACATCACTAGAAAATCGTGGCGGTGCTATATTGACTCGTGATATTCAAGAAGCGATTGATTTATCAAATGAATATGCTCCTGAACATTTAGGTTTATCAGTAAAAAATCCTTGGGGATGGATAGAGAAAATAAAAAATGCTGGTGGTGTTTTTGTAGGCGAACATTCTTTTGAAGTGTTAGGAGATTATGTGGCAGGTCCAAGTCACATAATGCCAACGGGTGGTTCCGCATGTTTTGCCTCTCCATTAAGTGTGACAGATTTTATAAAGATTATCAGTTTGGTGGCATTAGATGAATCAACTGCACAAGAAATCAGTTCGATTGCGTCCGTAATTGCTGAATCTGAAAGTTTAGATGCTCATGCCAATGCTGCAATTGCGAGGTCAAAATGAAAATCCGCAAGCACCTTGAATCATTACCAGCATATACGCCGATTGAACCTTTTGAAATTTTATTCGCATGCATTGGGCGAACACCCGACCAAATTATTAAACTCGATGCAAACGAAAATCCTTATGGACCGTTGCCCGCAGTTCGTGAAGCGTTAGGTAGCATGGACTTTCCACATATTTATCCAGACCCTGAAAGCCGAGCCTTGCGAAATGAATTAGAAAAATTTACAGGCGTATCAGCGGAATATTTGTTAGCAGGCTCAGGTGCAGATGAATTATTGGATTTAATCATGCGCGTCTTTCTTGACCCAAATGATTGCATTATTTCTTGTCCGCCAACATTTGGAATGTATTCTTTCGATGCGGAATTAAATTCAGGTCGAGTGATTGAAGTTCCTCGCAACTCAGATTTTTCATTAGACTTGGATGCAATCCGCAAAGCAGTTGAGATTAACAAACCAAAATTATTTTTTATTACATCACCGAATAATCCAGATGGTTCATTGATTCCACCACAAGTTATGGATGAATTATTATCTCTTCCAACTTTGATTGTTTTAGATGAAGCCTACATCGAATTTGCAGGTGAAAATCTTGGAGCAAATCTAAGCCGAATCAAAGATGTCCCAACTCGTGAAAACTTAATTGTATTACGAACCTTCAGCAAATGGGCTGGACTCGCTGGCTTAAGAATCGGATATGGCGCATTTCCAAAATGGTTAATGCCCACGTTATGGAAAGCCAAACAACCGTATAACGTTAATGTCGCAGCAAGTGTGGCGGCACAAGTTTCGTTGGAAAATACAAATCAATTAGCAAAAGTAGTCGAGTTATTAAAAGAAGAAAGAACAAGATTGTTTCAGGCTTTACAAAATATCTCTTTTCTAAAACCGTATCAAACGCAATCAAATTTTATTTTATGCCAAGTCATTGACAAAGATGCCTTGGATTTGAAAACAAAACTGGCAAACGAACATGGAATCTTTATCCGTTATTTCAATAAGCCGGGTTTAAAAGACCATATCCGCATCAGTGTGGGCAGACCATCAGATACAGATGCTTTGATAAAAGCGTTAAGAAAGTTATAAAGTTGAAAAGTTGGAATGTCTAAAAGTTAATGTCAAATTCAAGATTAACCTTCAACCTTTTAAACCTGCAACTTTGAAACTACAGGAGAAAACATGAGAACAGCAGAAATATCACGTCAAACTAATGAGACACAAATTGAAATCAAGTTAGATTTGGATGGAACTGGAAAACACGAAATCGCAACTGGAGTTGGTTTCTTAGACCACATGCTTACTCACCTTGCTGTGCATGGACTCTTTTACCTGACTGTAAAGGCAAAAGGTGATTTACATATCGATTCACATCATACAGTAGAAGACGTTGCACTTGCTTTAGGTCAAGCCTTTGACAAAGCATTGGGTGACCGCAAAGGAATTATCCGCATAGGTGATTCATTTGCTCCAATGGATGAAACGTTGGCTCATGTCGCAATTGATTTATCGGGTCGTCCTTATTCAGTCATTCAAGCCGAATGGCATTCGCCGTATATTGGAAATCTCCCAACCACTTTATTTCCTCACTTCTTTGAATCTTTTGCTGTGACTTCAAAATGTAATTTACATGCCCGTATTTTGTATGGGCGTGACGACCATCACCAAGCCGAGGCATTATTCAAAGCATGGGCACGCGCATTAGATATTGCGACTCAAATTGACCCACGCCGAGCAGGAGGCATTCCATCTACCAAAGGAACATTAACCAAATGAACGATGTCATTTTGATTGATGCAGGCACTGGCAATCTTCGTTCGGTGCAAAAGGCATTGGAAACGATTGGTGCGAATGTTTTAAGAACCGATGACCCACAAAAAGTTTTAAATGGAAAGAAAGTGATTATTCCTGGAGTGGGAGCATTTGGTGATTTTATGCTTGGCTTGCGTGAAAGAAAATTAGAAGAGTCTGTCAAAGAGATTGCACAAAAAAGAATTCCATTGCTTGGAATTTGTGTTGGTATGCAAGCTTTGTTTGAAATTGGTGAAGAGATGGGCGAACACAAAGGTCTTGGAATATTATCTGGGAATGTAATTCCATTTCCGAAAATGCCTGAGCTGAAGATTCCGCATACGGGGTGGAATCAGCTTGAAGTTAAGGATGAGGCGCGTTTATTTAATCAAATAGAAAATCAATCGTATGTCTATTTCAATCATTCGTATTATTGTCAGCCTAAAAATGAATCAGATGCGATTGCACAAGTGAATTATGGAATCAACTATGCATGTGCCGTTCAATATGAAAATATTTATGGCGTGCAGTTTCATCCTGAAAAAAGTCAGAGTGTTGGTTTGAAAATTTTGAAAAACTTTTTGGAGTTGACATGAGTTTTACAATTTATCCCGCCATTGATTTGCGAAATGGAAAAGTTGTGCGATTGAAAGAAGGCGACCCAAATCGCATGACCTCTTATAGTGATGACCCTGCGCAAATTGCAACGCAATGGGTAAGCGCTGGCGCAACATGGTTGCACGTGGTCAATTTAGATGGCGCGTTTGGCGAAAGTGATTCAGCGAATCAAATTGCATTGAAATCAATTTTGAAACTTGGTGCGCGTGTGCAATTTGGCGGCGGACTTCGTTCAATGAATATGATTGAAAAAATTTTTGAAATGGGTGTGAGCCGCGCTGTGCTTGGAACGATTGCAATTGAAGAACCAAAGATTGTGGAAGATGCAATTAAAAAATTTGGCGCAGAAAAAATTGCGGTTGGAATTGATGCACGTGATGGATTTGTCAGTGTGCGTGGATGGAAAGATGATAGCAAAATGTTAGCCACTGACCTCGCGCTTCAAATGCGGACGTTTGGGCTTGATACTGTTATCTTTACAGATATTCGCAGGGACGGTTTGTGCGGCGGATTAAATATCGAATCGACTCGTGAGTTAGCAACTATGAGTGGATTGAATGTGATTGCATCAGGTGGCGTGCATATATTGGATGATGTCATCGCAGCGCGTGATGCAAAATTATCAGGTGCAATTATCGGTCGTGCTTTGTATGAAGACACAATTGATTTGAAAGAAGCATTGGATGGAGTTTCAAATGTTGGCTAAACGAATCATTCCATGTTTAGATATCAAAGATGGACGCGTTGTGAAAGGTGTGAACTTTGTCAACTTGCGCGATGCAGGCGACCCTGTGGAACAAGCTCGTTTATACGATGAACAAGGGGCTGATGAATTGGTCTTTCTCGATATTTCTGCAACTAACGAAGCGCGCAAAACAACTTTAGATTTGGTAAGCCGTGTTGCAGAAACTGTCTTTATGCCACTAACCGTTGGGGGTGGTATTCGTGAAGTGGACGACATGCGGAATTTATTATTGGCTGGTGCAGATAAAGTAAGTGTCAATTCAGCGGCAATCAAAAGACCTGAACTATTATCAGAAGGTGCAACACGATTTGGCGCTCAATGTATTGTACTGGCAATTGATGTTCGTAAAAATAATTCAAGTTGGGAAGTTTTTGTAAACGGCGGACGTGTATCAACAGGTATCAATGCGATTGAATGGGCAGTTCGTGGTGTTGAATTAGGTGCAGGTGAAATTTTATTAACCAGTATGGATGCAGATGGAACACTCGCAGGCTACAACATTGAATTAACTCGTACCATTGCAGAAGCCGTATCCGTACCTGTGATTGCTTCAGGTGGAGCTGGGAATATGAATCATTTTGCAGAAGTGCTCACCCAAGGCAAAGCGGATGCCGCACTTGCCGCATCTTTATTTCATGATGGCAAGTTGAAAATTCCAGAGTTGAAAAAAGAATTGTACAAGCAAAATATAGCAATTAGGCAAGGATGAATAATGAAAGCTGAAATTAATTTTGACTTAAATGGATTAATCCCTGCCATTGTGCAAGATGTAAACACAAATCAAGTCTTGATGATGGCATACATGAATCAAGAATCTTTACAACTCACACTTGAAAAAAGAGAAACAGTTTTTTGGTCAAGAAACCGTAATGAAATCTGGCATAAAGGCGAAACATCGGGCAACATTCAAAAAGTAATCGAAATCAAAATAGATTGTGATGCCGATACACTCTTAATTCTTGTTCAATCTGCTGGACCTGCTTGTCACACGGGTGAAGTAAGTAGATC
>ERZ761610.1507-NODE-1507-length-12784-cov-207.394689_pt1 | contig 12784 bp, 10 predicted proteins | sample MGYA00512164_ERZ761610 | MGnify/ENA primary metagenome ERZ761610 (study PRJEB28899, sample SAMN02850038) | bioreactor sludge metagenome | biome: EBPR Sludge; feature: EBPR Bioreactor; material: flocular biomat | place: Australia: Thorneside Wastwater Treatment... | reverse complement strand
CGAGATATTGGCGTGACTGGAGTTCAGACGTGTGCTCTTCCGATCTCGGCACGACGCTGTCGCGGGCGGCAGTGATCGACAGCAGCGCCGTCGGGTGGAAGGCGTCGAGCCAGGCGCCGTCGTCTTCGGGCCGCGTCCATGCGGGCGAACCGAGCAGCGCCACGGCCGCGGCGTAACGGCGATCGGCGGCGACGGCGCCATAGACGATGCAGCCGCCCATCGAGACGCCGGCAATGGCGAGCCGGCCCGGCTCGCTCAGACCGAGTTCGAGCAGTTGGTCGACGAGCCGCGGCAGGCCGGCAACGGTGTCGCCGACGATCTGCCGGAAGATTGCCGCGTTCTCTCCTGGCGAGCCGGTGACCCGGTGTTCGAAACCGGCAGGGCGCCGCCGGCCGTGCGCGACGGCATCGATGCCGACGGCCAGCAGCCCGCGGTCGGCAAGGCGGTGCAGTTCGGCAAGGTGCGTCTCCTTGCTGGCGCCGTAGCCGTGCACCCAGAGCACCGTCGGCAACGCGCGAACGCTGCCGGACGGCCGCACGAGCAGCAGTGGAACCCCTGCCAGCAGCGACTCTTCGACGTCAGCCATCGGCGGTCGCCACTCCGGCCGGCAGCCATTCCGGCGGCAGCGTCGCTGCCCACTGCAGCCGCTCGACGAGGCGCAGGAACTCGCCGGCCAGCGGTGCCACGACGGTCAGCGGCAGGCCGCTGACCGGGTGCGCGAAGCGCAGCTCGGTGCACGCCAGCAACATTCTCTGGCAGCCCAGCCGCGAGCGAAAAAGGCGGTTGTGCGCCGACTTGCCATAGGTCGTGTCGCCGATGATCGGATGCGCGATGTGTTTCAAGTGGCGACGCAACTGGTGACGGCGACCACTCAGCGGCGTCAGCTCGAGCAGCGCGTAGCGGCTGCGCGGATAGGGGTCGACGGCGTAGGGAAGCTCGATCGTGGCGAGTTGACGATAACGGGTGATGGCCTGCTGGGCGGTCGGGGTGGCCGCTTCGCCGTCGGCCTCGTCGTCGCCGAAGCAGCGGCGCAACGGATGGTCGATCTCGCCCTGCAGCGGCGGATGCCCGCGCACGACCGCGAGATAGCGCTTGTCGACCCGTCGCTGCTCGAACATCCTGCTCATCACCCGCGCCACCTCGCTGCTCAGCGCGAACAGGAGGACGCCCGAGGTGCCGCGGTCGAGCCGGTGGATGGCGTAAACGTGGCAGCCGAGCTGGTCGCGCAGCATCTGCAGGGCGAAGCGGCGCTCGTGCGCGTCGAGCGCGGTGCGATGCACCAGCAACCCGGCCGGCTTGTCGATCGCCACCAGGTGTTCGTCACGGAAGAGGATCGGCAGCATCGCCCGGTCGCCCGACGCCGGCACGACTACGGGCCACCGGCAGCAGCCGGCGCCGCATTGCCGTCAGCGCCGACATCGGGAAACTCGCCGTCGAGGTAATGCCAGCGACCCTCCTCGCGGACGAATCGACTGATCTCGTGCAAGCGTCCGCCGCGCCCGGCGACGCGATAGCGGGCGACGAACTCGACGGTCGCGGCATCCGGCCCTGCCGGCGAGTGATTCCGGATCTGCAGGTCGAGCCAGCGCGTCGCGGCAGCGTCGTCGAGCCCAGGTGGCCGCGTCGACGGGTGCCAAGTCGCCAGCAGGTAGTCCTTGCGGCCGCGGACGTAGGCGCTGTAGCGCGAGCGCATCAGCGCTACCGCGTCGGCAGCGGTGGCGACGCCGTCGTGCAGGGGAGCACAGCATCCGCCATACGGACGCTGGCTGCCGCACGGGCAGACCACTGAGTCGTCGCGGCGACCATCCACCCGGGTTGTGCCAACTGCCCTCTTTCGCTTCATCCTCGTCCGCCGCCAGCTGCGCTGAGCCACCAAGGATGCCACAGCCTGACAGGCGGCGCCAGGCGAAGCGACCGCCATCACGGCAGCGGCGCGCCCACTGGCGGCCACGAATGCCCGTTGCGGACGGCTGCGTGCTGCCGCGAAAAACACTCTCTGCTACAATCCCATGCTTGTTTCCCGGAGGTCCGTGGACCCTCGCGGAAGCGCCAACCCTGCTTTCCCTTTTCCGAGACAGAGGCAACCATGCAACCCACAGTCAAACCCCGCAATCCCAATTTCTCGTCGGGACCGTGCAGCAAACGCCCCGGTCATGACGTCAGCGCGCTGCAGCTCGACACGCTGGGCCGCTCGCATCGCTCGGCACTGGGCAAGAAGGCACTGGCGCTCGCCTGCAGCGAGACGGCCCGCATCCTCGGGCTGCCGGAGGGCTATCGGGTGGGTGTCGTGCCGGGTTCGGATACCGGCGCGGTGGAGATGGCGATGTGGTCGCTGCTCGGTCAGCGTGGCGTCGACGTCCTCGCCTGGGAGTCCTTCGGCGCGGGCTGGGCCACCGATGTCGTCAAGCAGCTGAAACTCGCCGACGCGCGCGTCCTCAAGGCCGACTACGGCGACATCGTCGATCTGTCGCAGGTCAACTTCGACAACGACGTCGTCTTCACCTGGAATGGGACCACCTCGGGTGTGAAGGTGCCAAACGGCGACTGGATCGCCGACGATCGTGCCGGGCTGACGATCTGCGACGCGACATCGGCCGTCTTCGCAATGGATCTGCCGTGGGAGAAGCTGGACGTCGTGACCTTCTCGTGGCAGAAGGTCCTCGGTGGCGAAGGTGCGCACGGCATGCTGATCCTCGGCCCGCGCGCGGTCGCCCGGCTCGAGAGCTACTCGCCGCCGTGGCCGCTGCCGAAGGTCTTCCGCCTGACCTCGGGCGGCAAGCTGAGCGAGGGAATCTTCCGCGGCGAGACGATCAACACGCCGTCGATGCTCTGCGTCGCCGATTACCTCGACGCGCTGCAGTGGATCGAGAGCATCGGCGGGGTCCGCGCTGCGATCGCCCGCAGCGAGGCCAACCTCGGCGTCATCGCCGACTTCGTCGCCGCCAACGACTGGATCTCCTTCCTCGCCCGCGACCCGGCAACGCGCTCCAATACCAGCGTCTGCCTGAGCGTCACGCTGGCGGCCGAGCAGGTGAAGAAGATGGTCAAGCTGCTCGACAGCGAGGGCGTCGCTTACGACATCGGTTCGTACAAGGACGCACCGGCGGGAATCCGCATCTGGTGCGGCGCGACGATCGACAGTGCGGATCTGCAGGCACTGATGCCCTGGCTGGCGTGGGCCTACGCGCAGGTCAACGTCTGACGCCGCCAGGTGTCAACCCCACAACCACCTCCGGATCACATCGCCATGTTCAAGGTCAGAACCTATAACCAAATTTCAATCAAGGGGTTGGAGCGTTTTCCTCGCAAGTCGTATGAAGTCGGCAGCGACATCGCCCATCCCGATGCCTTCCTCCTGCGCAGCCAGAAGCTGCAGGGAATCGAGGTTCCCGCGACCCTGCTCGCGGTCGCCCGCGCCGGCGCCGGCGTCAACAACGTCCCGGTCGCCGAGTATGGCAGGCAGGGCATCGTCGTCTTCAACACCCCCGGCGCCAACGCCAACGCCGTCAAGGAACTGGTGATGGCCGGCATGCTGCTCAGCGCGCGCGGCATCATCGACGGCATGGACTATGTCCAGTCGCTGTCGGCGATCAAGGATGCGGCCGAGATGTCGCCGCTGGTGGAAAAGGCGAAGTCGCGCTTCGCCGGCAGTGAGCTGCGCGGCAAGACGCTCGGCATCGTCGGCCTCGGCGCCATCGGCTCGATGGTCGCCGACATGGCTCTGGCGATGGGCATGACGGTCGTCGGTTTCGACCCGGTGCTGTCGATCGACGCGGCGTGGAGGCTGTCGAACGAAGTCAGCCGGATGGAGAACCTGCAGTCGCTCCTCGCCCGCTCCGACTACGTCTCGCTGCATGTGCCGGCGGTCGACACGACGCGACACATGATCAACGACGATACGCTGGCGGTGATCAAGCCGGGTGCGGTCCTGCTCAACTTCGCCCGCGACGCGATCGTCGATGCGGCCGCGGTGCTGCGTAGCCTCGACGCCGGCCGGCTTGGCAGGTATGTCTGCGACTTCCCGGAGCCGGCGCTGCTCGGCAAACCGAAGATCATCGCCATGCCGCACATCGGCGCCAGCACCGAGGAATCCGAGGAAAACTGCGCGGTGATGGCCGCTGACCAGATCGTCGACTATCTCGAGAACGGCAACATCACCAACTCGGTGAACTACCCGAGAATCGCCATGGAGCGCAGCCCCGGAACGGTGCGCATAACCTTCGCCAACGAGAACGTCGCGGGCGTCCTCGGCCATGTGCTGTCGATCCTGGCGAACCACAAGGTGAATGTGGTCGACATGGTGAACAAGAGCCGTGGCGAACTCGCGTTCAACCTCATGGACGTCGAAAGCGAGCCGGATACCGCGGTGATCGACGCCATCCGCGCAGTGGCGCACGTGATCCGCGTGCGGGTGATCTGAGTCCAGCGGGGAGCCACCGCCGACAGGCCGCCGCAGGTGGCCTGTCGGCGGTGCCCCCGGGACCCCCCACCCGGCAAGGGAACCACCGGCGACGAGCGGCGGTCCGAGGACTGGGTGCCGGCTGCCGCTGGCGGCGGGCAGCCCGACGATGACCGGAGGAGACGATGACTGAGCAACTGTTTGTGGCCCCGGGCTGGCAGGAACTCCCGCTGCTGCTCTTCGCGCTGGCGCTGGCACTGGTCTTCTTCCTCGTCATCCGCCAGAACGCCAGGGACTATCTCGAAATCGAGGCCTGGCTGGCCGAGGAAGACATCGGCCGCTAGCCGTCGCACGGGCGCCGCGTCAGCCCTTGCCGACGCCCTTTTCGAGTTTGCCGACCATCTTCTGCAGCGCGCGTTCGTCGAGCAGGCGTCTTGCCTCCTTCGGCTCGACCCAGCGTCGTTCGCGGTGACTCTCTTCCCATTCCTCTTCGGGAATGCTCTCGGTCACTTCCATCGGGAAGACGGTGACCTCGCAGACGCCGCCCCACTTCTTGTACTCGTAGTGGCCGATCGCCTCCGCAGCGATGTTGCCCCGCACGCCGCCTTCCTCGAGCGCCTCCTTGGCGGCGGAATCGCGCAGCGACAGTTCCTGCTCCTTGACGCCCTTCGGAACGACCCAGCGGGTGCCCTTGCGCGAGGCGATCAGCATGATCTCGAGCCGGCCATCGAGCCGCCGGTACGGCAGGACCGCCGACTGGGTGAAGAAGTAATCCGGCACCGGTCCCAGATCGGCTTCATCGGCGACTTCGGTCACGGGCAGTTCGGGTACCTGACCCGGTCGCGTCAGCGAGATCAGGCGACCACAGCCGCGCCTCAGGTCCGACCAGCTCTCGACCATCTCCAGCCGCGCCAGCGCCGAGGTCGGCAGCACCTTGCCGTCGTCCGGAATCGCGAGCTGCTCGCAGCTCAGATACGCCACCAGATCCTCGAGCCCCGGATTGTGTCCGACGACCATCACCCGCCGCGCACTCTTCGGACAGTCGGCGAGCGCCGCCAGCAGATCCTCGACCGGCGCGGCATAAAGCCGCTCGTCCCAGCGCACCGTCTTCAGCGGCAGCCCCATCGCCTTGCACGCAGCCACCGTCGTCGCACGGGCGCGTTCGGCCATCGAGCTGACGACGACATCCGGAACCAGCTTGTGGTGCTTGATCCAGGCACCCATCTTCTGACTGCCCAGCCGGCCGCGATCGACCAGCGGCCGGTGAAAATCCTCGTGACCGGTACTCCAGTCAGACTTTCCGTGCCGCAATACCAGCAGTGTCTTCTCGGTCATGGCGCAACTCCCCTCCCCTCGGAATGGTTCGACAAACGAGGCGGAACGCGGCAGCGATCGTCTGCCCGCGCAACCGTCACAACCGACATGATACCGGATGCCCGTTCGTCAGCGGCAGCCCTGCGACGCGTCCACAGCATCCCGGATGCCGCACTGCCGCTAACTGCTGCCGGCGCGCAGCGCCTCCAGCGGCGCGCTCTGCAGCAGGCGCGCGGCAGCGAACCAGCCGGCGGCGGTGACCAGCAGGGCACCGCCGCCGATCGCCAGCGGCAGCAGCCAGAGGTTGATCGCCACTTCGAAGCGGAACACCTGCTGCGCCAGGAACTGTCCGACGGCGATCGCCCCGAGGGCGGCGATCAGCCCGGCAAAGGCGCCGATGGCGGCGAACTCGGCGAGCAATGCACGCCGCAACTGGTCTCGCCGCGCCCCCAGGGCGCGCATGACCGCCAGCTCGTAGCGCCGCTCCTCGGCTGCCGAAGCAAGCGCGGCGTAGAGGACGATGACTCCTGCAGCGAGCGTGAACAGGAAGACGAACTGTACCGCGCGCGCCACCTGCTCCATGATCGACTGTAGTTGACGCAGGATCGCGGCGACGTCGATCACGGTCAGGTTCGGGAAATCACGCACCAGTCGATTGATCACGTCGGCCCTGTCCGGCGACAGGTGAAAACTGGTGATCCAGCTTGCCGGAAAGCCTTCGAGAAACACCGGCGGCGCGAGGACGAAGAAGTTGACGCGCATGGTGTCCCAATTGACCTTGCGCAGGCCGACGATCTTCATGCCGATCCGTTCGCCGGCGACGACGAACTCGATGCGGTCGCCGACCACCAGCCCAAGCGTCCGCGCCAGCCCCTCTTCGACCGAGGCGGCACCATCGTCCGCCTGCCCGGCGAGTTCGCTCGGGAGGAACCAGCGACCGGCACCGAGGCTGTTGCCGGCAGGCAGGTCGGGCCGCATCGACAGGTTGAACTCGCGCTCGATCAGTCGCTGCGCGCGGTCGTCGGTGTAGCTGCCGGCGCCGACCTCGACCCCGTTGATGCGCGTCAGGCGCCCGCGCACCATCGGCGCCAGCTCGGTCGACACCCCCTGCGCCAGCAACGCCGCGCGCACCGGCTCAACCTGCTCGGGCTGGATGTTCACCACGAAGCGGTTCGGCGCATCCACCGGCACCGCCCGCCGCCAGGCATCGAGCAGGTCGCCACGAACCGCCGTCAGCAGCAGCAGCGCCATGAAACCGAGCGCCAGCGCGACGATCTGCACGACACTGGCGTGGGCGCGCCGCTCCAGGCTCGCCAGCCCGTAACGCCAGCCGATCCCTGTCGCGCCAACCGCACGGCCGCCACCGCGCAGCGCCGCCGCCAGCCGGATGGCGCTGCGCGCCGCGACGGCGAACAACAGCATCGCCAGGCTGAAGCCGGCAAGAACGTAGGCGCCGAGTTCGACTTCGCCGGCCACCCAGAACATCAGTCCGGCGAGCGCGAGAAAACCGACCAGATAGCCCGCGACGGTGCCGCCCTGCGGACTGCCGAGTTCGCGTCGCAGGACACGCAGCGTCGGCACCCGGTTGAGCTGCAGCAAGGGCGGCACGGCGAAGCCGAAGAGCAGCAGCAGACCAATAGCGATGCCCTGCAGCGCCGGCAGCGGCCCCGGGGGGGGTAATGGTGTCGCCAGCAGTTGCGCCAACCAGGCGTGCAGGGCGAAGTGCGCGACGTAGCCGAGAACACAGCCGGCCAAGGCGGCGAGCAGGCCGAGTGCAGCGAACTGGCCCAGATGCAGACGCAGCAGCAGTGCCTGCGTCGCCCCGAGACAACGCATCACGGCGCAAGGGTCGAGGTGACGCTGCACGTAACGGCGGGAGGCAAGCGCCACCGCAACGGCTGCCAGAACCACCGTCAGCAGGGCGGCGAGGCCGAGGAACTTCTGCGCCCGTTCGAGCGCGCTGCGAATCTCTGGCCGCCCGTTCTGCGGGTCCTCGATCCGCTGCCCGCGCGCCAGCCGTCCTTCGATCTCGCGCTGGAAGCGCTTGACCAGCGGCAGGTCGCCGGCCAGCAGCAGGCGGTATGCGACACGACTGCCGACCTGCAGCAGCGCCGTCGCCGGCAGATCGTCGAGATGCATCAGCAGCCGCGGTGCGACGCTGAAGAAGTTGATGCCGCGATCGGGCTCCAGCGTCAGCACCGCGCCAACCTGCAGCGTGCTTTGCCCGACGGCAATCCGGTCGCCGACCTGGGCGCCCAGCGCCGTCGCCAGACGCTCGTCGATCCAGGTCGTGCCGCGCGGCGGGATTCCCGCGGCCGGCGCGTCGACCGAATTCAGCGCCGGTGCGACACGCAGCGCGCCGCGCAGCGGATAACCTGCGGCGACTGCCTTGATCTCCGCCAGTTGTGCCCGCAGTTCGTCCCCCGCGCCGTGCGTCACCATGCTCGGAAAGGTCACCGTCCCGACCACCTGCAAGCCACGCGCGCGCGCCTCCTCGACGACCCTCGCCGGCCACGGCTGATCGGCGGTCAGCAGGAGATCGGCACCCAGCAACTGGTGCGACTCGCGGTCGAGCGCCTGCCGTACCCGGTCGGCGAAGAAGCCGACCGCGGTCAGCGCGGCCACCGCCACCGCCAGCGCCGCTGCCAGCAGGCGCAACTCGCCGCCGCGCGCATCTCGGCGCAGCATGCGCCAGGAAAAGGAGATCAGTTGCACTTCGTTGCTGGCTTCCGGTGGTTCCGATGGTCGATGGTGCGGCGAGCGGCCGGCGCATGCACGATGGTGCGCTTGCTGGGGGGCCAGCTTCCGCCCGCCGCCGTCGACAGCGGCCGCGCCACCGCCGATGCCCGCCGCACCGCAGGTCGCGGGAATCTGACAGTTGCAGGATACTCCAGTTCAGCGACGGCGCGATTGCGGCACCGGCGACGCTCGTGGCTGCTACAATGATTACGGGAGTCTGGCCGGTCGGGTCGCGCAGGATGGGGTTCCTGCCGCTTGCTCGGGCGCCGGGCTGGAAGTGGGAAACGTGTCGCAGAGACCGCTGCCGGCAGTGAGCCGGTCAGCCAGAGAGACACGGATCGTCCGGCAGATGCACGGGCCTGCGGGACGTCGACGGGAGGATTGGTGATGGTCAGCAAGCGGTTCGGCAGTGTGCTCAGGATGTCGCTTCTCGCTTCCGCCCTGGCGCTGGCGGCTCCGGTATCGGCGGGGCTGAGCTACAGCGGCGTTTTCACCGCGCCGGGCTCGGGCGGGCTCAACGGCAGCTACTACGCGATCGGCCAGGAGGCTCGCCAGTCTTTCGCGGTACCGTGGATGACGGAGGTCAACTCGCTGCAGCTCACGGTCAACCTGATGCCCCCCTCGCCGTGGTATTCGAACAACCTCAGGGAGCCGCTCGAGTTCAGCTTCGAACTCAACGGAACGACGCTCGGCAGTACGCGCTATCTGCCCAACAACGTGCCGGGGCAGTGGCAACCGCGTGACCTTGACTTCGACTTCGCGCCGTTATTCAACGCTGCCGGCAACTGGACGCTCCGCATGGTGGTGAGCGACGCGGCGACCCCATGCATCGCCTGCGGCAGCATCATGCTGTCTTCGAACAACCCGTTCGAGATCTCGATCCCGGAGCCGAACGGACTCGCACTGGTCGCGCTCGGCCTCGTCGGCGTCGGGCTGCTCTACCGCCGCCGCTGATCCATCGGCCACCGCCAGTCGGCCGCAGCGCATGGCGGCCGGGGCGCCAGCTCATGCGAGTTCGCGCAAGCGCCCCGCTGCTTCCTCGACCCGCCGCACGGGAATGACCTCGATGCCGGCAATCGCCTGCCGCGGCCGGTTCGCCTCGGGGACCAGCGCGCGCGTGAAGCCGAGCTTCGCGGCTTCACGCAGGCGTTCCTGACCGCGTGCCGCCGGCCGGATCTCGCCCGCCAGACCAACCTCGCCGAACACCACGAGTTTCTCCGGCAACGCCTTGTTCTTGAGGGAAGAAATGATCGCCAGAAGGACCGCGAGATCGGCTGCCGGCTCGCTGATCCTGACGCCGCCGACGGCGTTCACGAAGACGTCCTGGTCGAAGCAGACGATGCCCGCATGGCGGTGCAGGACCGCCAGCAGCATCGACAACCGTTGCGCGTCGAGGCCGACCGTCAGTCGCCGCGGGTTGCCGTGCGCCTGGTCGACCAATGCCTGCACCTCGACGAGCAGCGGCCGCGTGCCCTCCTGGGTGACCAGCACGCAGGACCCGGCGACCTCGGCCCCATGCTGCGAGAGAAAGATCGCCGACGGGTTGCTCACCGCCTTCAGACCGCGGTCGGTCATGGCGAAGACGCCGATCTCGTTGACCGCTCCGTAGCGGTTCTTCACCGCGCGGATCAGACGAAAGCTCGAATGCGTGTCGCCCTCGAAGTAGAGCACGCTGTCGACGATGTGCTCGAGCACCCGCGGCCCGGCAATGGCGCCCTCCTTGGTCACGTGCCCGACGAGGATGACCGTGATCCCGGTCTGCTTGGCCAGCCGTGTCAGTTGCGCCGCGCATTCGCGCACCTGCCCGACCGAACCCGGCGCCGAACTGAGCTGCTCAGACCACAGCGTCTGGATCGAATCGATCACCGCCACCCGTGGCCGCGCCGCCTGCAGCGTCGCCATGATCTGCTCGAGATTGATCTCGGCCAGCAGCCGCAGCTTGCCGGTCGCCAGCGACAGCCGCCGCGCACGCAGGGCAATCTGTTGTCCGGATTCCTCACCGCTGACGTAGAGAACGTTCTCCTTCGCCGCCAGACCGGCGAGTGCCTGCAGCAGCAGGGTGCTCTTGCCGATTCCCGGGTCGCCACCGATCAGGATGACGCCCCCGCTGACCAGTCCGCCGCCGAGCGCGCGGTCGAACTCGCCGATGCCGGTGGGCAGCCGCTCCTCTTCGCGCGCTTCGATGTCGGCCAGCGTCTGCACCTCGCTGCGGCCGGCCAGGCTGGCGAAGCGCCGTTGCCCGGCAGGCGGAGCAGCGCTGGCGACGGTCTCGACCAGCGTGTTCCACAGACCACAGCCCGGGCACTGCCCCTGCCACTTGGCAACGCTGCTGCCGCATTCGCTACAGGAGAAATGACTCTTCTGCTGACTGCCGCCGGCGCGTGCCATGCTCAGACGGTGCGCACGGGCACGCGCCGGGCAAGCGCACAGAACAGCTCGTAGCTGATGGTGCCGGCAGCCGTCGCGACCTCGTCGGCCGGCATGCCCGCGCCCCACAGAACGACCGGACTGCCAACCCCGGCAGCGGGCAGGTCGGTCAGATCGCAGGCCAGCATGTCCATCGACACCCGCCCGATGGTCTGCGTCCGCTGCCCGCCGACAAGGATCGGCGTGCCCCCGGGCGCATGCCGCGGATAGCCGTCGGCGTAGCCGCAGGCAACGACGCCGACGCGTGTCGGCCGCGCGGCGACGAAGGTACCGCCATAGCCGACGCGCTCGCCGGCAGCGATCTCCTGCACCGCCAGAATGCTGCTGCGCAGGGTCATCACCGGCCGCAGGCCGAGGCTCTGCGCATCCTCGCTGGCAAAGGGGCTGCCGCCATAGAGCATGATTCCCGGGCGTACCCAGTCGCGGGCGGTGGCCGGGTAACGCAGGATGGCTGCCGAATTGGCGAGCGAGACGGGCCAGGAGGCGGCCTGCGGCCAGTCGTCGAGCATGCGGGCAAAGCGTTCGAGCTGCCAGCGGATGCACGCCTCGCCACCGTCGGCGTCAGCCTCGGCGAAGTGCGTCATCAGCGTCAGCCCGCCGTCGCCATCGCCAAGCAGCGCTGCCAGGTGTTCGCGCGCAGCCGGCAGTTGCCGCGCCACCAGTCCGAGCCGGTTCATGCCACTGTTCAGCTTGAGATGGATCGGCGGGCAGCGTGGCAATCGCGCCTGTCGCAGCATCTGCAACTGATCGAGGCAGTGAATGACGACGCTCAGCTCGTGCTCGCTGCAGGCAGCCAGGTCGGTGGCAGTGAAGAAGCCCTCGAGAAGGAGGATCGGCTGGCGAACCCCGGCCTGACGCAGGCGCACCGCCTCGTCGATGTCGAGCAGGGCAAAACCGTCCGCCACATCGCCAAGCGCCGCCGCGGCGCGCAGCAGTCCATGGCCGTAGGCATTCGCCTTCACCACCGCCCAGGCCTTCGCCGCGCTGCCACCCCGCGCCGCATGGCGGCGGGCGAGGAGATAGTTGTACCGCAGCGCCGCCAGATCGACGTCTGCTTCGATCGGGCGCGGCATCAGGCCGTCAGCTCGTGCAGCTTCGCCTTGGCAAAGTCGACGAAAGTCAGCACGACCCGGGAACGGAAGCGCTCCTTCGGGTAGACCAGCGACAGGGTCCGCCGCAAGGGCGGCCGCAAGGGAATGGCGATGAGGCTCCCGAGCTGCCTTTCCTTCTCGAAACTGGCGCGCGAGACGATCGAACAGCCGAGGCCGGTGGCGACCACTCCCTTCAGCGCTTCCGGGCTGGTGAGTTCCATCAGCGTCTTCAGCTTCCCAGGATCGATGCCGCAGGCGCGCAGGTAATCATCGGTCACCTCGCGCGTCCCCGAACCCGGTTCGCGGGCGATGAAGTCGTGCGCCAGCAGACTGCGCGCGTCGACCTCGGTCCGACTGGCCAGTGGATGACCCGGCGTGCACACCACCTGCAGTTCATCGTCGCCACAAACCTCACATTGCAGGGCAGGATGGGTGGCCTTCGATTCGATGAGCCCGATGTCGAGCGTATGCGCGGCGACCGCGTTGCTGATCGCGTCCGAATTGGCCACCGTCAGGCGGGCGCGGACCTGCGGGTAGCGGACGTTGAACTCGCCGAGGATCGGCGGCAGCATGAACTCGGCGATCGTCGTGCTGGCACCGACCAGCAGGCTGCCGCTCATCTGGCCGGTCATCTCGGCGATCCGGATGTCGAGTTCGTTCGACAGACCGAGGATCCGCTCGGCGTAATCGAGGACCACCTCGCCGGCCGCAGTCAGCGAGACGCGCGCGCCGCCTCGTTCGAACAGGCGGGTGTTGAAGCGTTCCTCCAGTTGCTTGATCTGGAAGGTGACGGCCGGCTGGGTCATGTGCAGGG
>ERZ761610.1505-NODE-1505-length-12803-cov-164.322090_pt1 | contig 12803 bp, 4 predicted proteins | sample MGYA00512164_ERZ761610 | MGnify/ENA primary metagenome ERZ761610 (study PRJEB28899, sample SAMN02850038) | bioreactor sludge metagenome | biome: EBPR Sludge; feature: EBPR Bioreactor; material: flocular biomat | place: Australia: Thorneside Wastwater Treatment... | reverse complement strand
CCCCGCTCGCCGTCGCGGCCGCCGTGGCGGTCGCCGCGAGCGTGGCGAGAGAAGCGAGACCCGCCCGGCAGACACCGGCGAGCTGTCCACGACGGTCGCCACGACGGCTGCCATTGCCGGCGCTGACAGCTTCACTGCCCCGCCGCCGGCACCGACGGTGGCCGCCGACGCGGCGACGGTGGCGACCGTCGCCGACCGCCCGGCCGCAGCCGAGGAAGTGTCCGCCATCGCAGACGCCTTGCCGGCCACCGTCGTGACTGATACTCTTGGCGATGGTGCGGCAGCAGTGACCGCCGATATCGTCCCCGAGCCCCCGCAAGCACCCGCTGCAGCGGTCGAGTCCGTGCAGACGGTCGACGCCGCGGTGGCCGACGAGGCAGCTGCGATCTCGGAGCCGCTGTCACAGATGGTGGCCGCGACCCCCTCTGCCGGGCCACCGCCTGCCGAGACGCCGGCCGTCGGCGATGCGAGCAGCGGCGAGGCTGCCGTGGTGCCTGGCGAAACGACCGCTGCCGCAGGCGTCGCGCCAGCGGCAGCCGCCAACGGCGTCGGCCCGTCGCTCAGCGTCCAGCAGGTGCTCGAGGGCAGCGGCCTGATCATGGTGGAAACCAGGCACGCGGCCTCCCCGGACACGACAGAGGTAACACCCGACGACGGCAGCGAGACGCCGCGCCGGACGCGTCGGCGCCGGCCACCACCGGTAGTCGTCGCCGACGAACCGATGGTGATGGTCGAGACACACAAGTAGACCCAAGCTCACCGTCCGGCGACCGCTGCCGGGCCCCTGCGCACAAGACCGCGACGTCGTGTGCGCAGGGCGCCAAGGTGGCGGGCTTGAGGGCGAGAAACAGGAAGAAGAACCAATGCCACTTCTGGTAGCCATCTGTCTCGGCCTGGCTGCATTGCTGTCGCTGCCACCGCAGACGCAGGCACAGGGCACGGAAAGGAAAGCGGCCGACTACCGTGTCGGCGAGCGCCTGCCCGCTGACCGGAAAGGCGCACAGGGTTATCGCCTGATCGGCTGGGACGAACTGATGCCGAAGGGCTGGGACCCGATGGCGGCGTTCAAGGGCCTCGATCTCGCTCGCCTCAGGGACAGCGACCCGAAAGCGCAGGAGGCACTCGAGAGCGCCCGCCAGCTATGGGACCAGGCGCCGGTCGAGAAAGCAATGAACGGACAGAAGGTACGCATCGCCGGCTTTGTCGTGCCGCTCGAACGTCGCGGCGAGCAGGTGACCGAGTTCCTGCTGGTGCCCTACTTCGGCGCCTGCATCCACGTGCCGCCGCCACCTGCCAACCAGATCATTCATGTCGTTGCCGACAAGCCGGTCGCTGGCATGCGTACCATGGACGCGATGTGGGTGAGCGGCACGCTCGGACTCGACCGCACCGACACCGGCATGGGCGTTGCCGGCTACCGGATGCGCGGCGAGGCCTTCGAGCCTTATACTAGACCGCGTTCCTGAGGCCTCCTCCTGCCGGCAGCGGTCGCTGTCTGATTCAGGGGGCGTTGCATGGCCAGCCAATACCGATCAAGAATGGAGATGTCAGTCAGATGACAGGGCGAATCGCCATCACCGGCTATTCCTTCCGCATGCCGGGAACCAGCGCCGAAAGCTACTGGCAGGATCTGCTCGCCGGCCGCGACCTCGTCGGCACTGTCGATCCGCAGCGTTGGGCGATGGAGGCCTTCCTGCACCCGCGCAAGGATCATCCCGGGACGACCTACACCTTCGCTGCCGGATCGATCGGCGACGTGACGACCTTCGACGCGGCGTTCTTCGGCATCTCGCCGCGCGAAGCAGCGCTGATGGATCCGCAGCAGCGGCTGCTGCTCGAAATGAGCTGGGAAGCACTGGAGAACTCGGGCATCCGCCCGTCGCGGCTGCGCCGCAGTCGCTGCGGCGTCTACATCGGCATCGCCAGCGCCGACTATTCGTACCGCATGGCCGACGATCTGGCGGTCGCCGATTCGACGATGGCGACCGGCAACACGGCCAGCATCGCCGCCAACCGGATCTCGTACGTCCTCGACCTGCGCGGGCCCAGCATGGCGATCGACACCGCCTGCTCGTCGTCACTGGTCGCCCTGCACCAGGCGTGCCGCGCCATCGCCAGCGGCGAGGTCTCGCAGGCACTGGCAGGCGGCATCAGCCTGCACCTGCATCCTTACGGCTTCCTCGGCTTCGCCAAGGCGTCGATGCTGTCGCCGCGCGGGCGCTGCAGCGTCTTCGACGCCGCCGCCGATGGTTATGTGCGCTCGGAGGGTGGCGGCGTCTTCTTTCTCAAGGACCATGACCAGGCTCTCGCCGACGGTGACCCGATCCTGGCGATCATCGCCGGCTCGGCGGTCAACACCGATGGCCGCAAGTCGGGACTGACCGTTCCCAGCGCCGAGGTGCAGGCGGCATTGCTCGAGGAAGCCTACGCCAGCGCCGGTATCGACCCGGCAGCGATCGACTATCTCGAGGCCCATGGCACCGGCACTGCGGTTGGCGACCCGATCGAAACGCTGGCCATCGGCAATGCGCTCGGCAAGCGTCGGCCGGCTGGACAACCGCTACCGATTGGCTCGGTGAAGAGCAACCTCGGTCATCTCGAAACGGCATCCGGCGTCGCCGGCCTGGTCAAGGCCCTGCACTGCCTCGAACACCGCCTGGTACCGGCGACCATCGGCGTCAGCAGCGTCAATCCACGCATCCTTGCCGCCGACTGGAACATCCAGCTGGTCACCAGCAATCGCCCGTTGCGGAAGACAGGCAAGCTGACGATCGGGGTCAACTCCTTCGGCTTCGGCGGCTCGAACGCGCACCTCATCATCGAGAGTCCGCCGCGTCGGCCTGCGCATGGTCGGCCAGCGGTGGCCGCCGCGGCCTTGCCACCGCTGCTCCTCTCGGCGCGCAGCGAGCAGGCGCTGAAGGCAGCCGCCGGCAGTTTCGCCACCTTTCTCGCCGACCAGCCGCCGGCTGCGTACTACGACATCGCGCACAGCGCCGCCTTTCGCCGCGACTGGCTGGAGCACCGCCTGATCGTCGAGGGCCAGGCGCTACCCGAGATCAGCCGCGCACTGCTCGACTTCGCCACAGACCGGGACCAGTCTGCAGCAGTGGCGAGCGGCACGGCAGTGGCTGCCGCCAGTGGGCCGGCGTTCATCTACTCCGGAAATGGCTGCCAGTGGTCGGGAATGGGCAGGCGGCTGCTGGCGGAGGAGCCGTTCTTCCTTCAAGCCGTGCGCGAGGTCGACGCGCTGTTCCGGCGCCATGGCGACTTTTCGCTGGTCGACGAACTGGCCGGGGCGAACGGAGACGATCGCTACGGCCGGACCGAGATCGCTCAGCCGGCACTCTTTGCACTGCAGGTGGGCATCACGCGACTCCTGCAGCGGCACGGCGTCACGCCGAAGGTCGTCGCTGGGCACAGCGTCGGCGAGGTCGCGGCGGCCTGGGCGGCCGGCGCCCTGAGTCTGGCCGACGCCGTCGCGGTGATCCACCAGCGCAGCCTGCTACAGGGGACGACGCGGGGCCAGGGGCAGATGACCGCCGTCGCGCTGCCGCAGGCAGCGGCGGAGAGTCTGCTCGCGGAACTCGGGCTCGCCGGTGAGCTGACGATCGCCGGCATCAACAGCGCGCGCGGCCTGACGATCGCCGGCAGCCCGCAAGCGCTGACGAAGCTCGAGGAGGCACTGGTACTCGGGCAGGTGGCCTGGAAGCGGCTTGATCTCGACTACGCTTTCCACAGCCCGGCGATGGACAGTCTCGAGCCCGGAATCAGGCAGGCACTGGCCGGCATCGAGCCGCGCGCAGCGGCGCTGCCTTTCTGCTCGACGGTCAGCGGATCGCTGCTCCCGGGCGAGGAGCTGGGCGCCAGCTACTGGTGGCGCAACATTCGCGAGCCAGTCCTCTTCGCCAAGGCCGTCGACGCGCTGCTCGACCAGGGAATCACGGTCTTCGTCGAGATCGGAGCGCATCCGATCCTGCGCACTTATCTCAACGACTGCCTCAAGGCGCGCTCGACGGACGGCCGCGTGATCGTCAGCGGGACGCGCGACGACGACGGTTCCCAGCAGATCAGATCGGCGGCGCATCAGGTCGCCATTGCCGGTGCACCGGTCGATTGGCGGACCGCCTCCTTTGCCCAGCCTGGCCACTTCGTTCGCCTGCCGGGTTACCCGTGGCAGCGCGAACGCCACTGGCACCCGGTGACGAGCGAGTCACTCGGCCTGATCTACCGCCACAAGATCCATCCGCTGCTCGGCTATCCGCTGGCGCAGCACGAACTGACCTGGGAGAACCATCTCGACACCGAGCTCAACCCGGTGCTCGCGGATCACGTCGTCGGCGATGCGCCGGTTTTCCCCGGTTCTGCCTATGCCGAACTGGCGCTGGCGGCGGCACTTGCCTGGCAACCCTCGGCCATCGTCGAAATCGAGGATCTGGAGATCCGTTCGCCCCTGCTGCTTGCCGACGACCGCTCGGCAATCGTTCGACTGGCGATCGACCCGCGCGACGGCAGCCTGACGATTCGCAGCCGTGAGCAGCTCGGCAGCACCGACTGGGCGGTACACGGATCTGCCCGTGTCGTTCGCGAGGCACAGGACTGTCTGCTGCGGGAAGTGCTGCCGGAGTTGCCGCAACGCCCGGCGGACTTCGATGCCAGCAGCCACGCCGAGCTGACACGCGCGCTTGGCATTGCCTACGGCCCGTCTTTCCAGTGCATCGAGCACGGGTGGAAAGACGGCAACACGGCGCTCGCCGCCTTTCACGTTCCGCCGCTCGTCGCAGCCGAACTCGTCGCCACCCACCTGCATCCAGCCCTGCTGGACAGCGCGTTTCAGCTGATGTTTCAACTCCTCCGGGGAGCTCTCGACAGCCATGAAGCGATCGCCTTCATTCCGACGAGACTCGGCCGCATCGTCTTTCGCTCGGGTCAGGGCACGCCCTGCTTCGCCCGTGCGACGCTGCTGCGGCACAACGCGCGTTCACTGCAAGCCGAGTTCGCACTGTTTTCCGCTGCCGGCTGCGCCATTGCGGCCGTCAGCGACGTGCGTTTTCGCGCCGTCCGCCTGAACCGAGCTGGCGGCGACCGGCTGCGCTTTCTCGCCCTGCACGCGACACCGCAGCCGCACGCCTGGCTGCCCGCGGGCCAGCCGTCGCTGCCCTTCGACCGCGTCCGCTCGGCACTCGCCGACGTCACGCAACGAGCAGCCCTCAAGGGAACGCACCGACGCTATACGGAAGAAGTCGATCCGCTCCTGGACAGTCTGTGCAGCCGCTTCACGCGTCGTGCCCTGGAGCAGATCGCCGACGAGGACGGCATGCTGTCGTCTGCCGCGATCGTCTCGTACCAGTCCGCCAGTCCCGAGAGCGCCCCCTTCCTCGCCGATCTGCTCCGCCTCGCCGAAGATGACCTGTCTCTCACCGCAGCGGCCGAGGGCTGGACGATCGTCCCTGATCAGCGGGAGGAGTCGTCCGCCGAGGACATCTGGAACAGCCTGGTCGCCGACTATCCGGACTACTTCCAGATCATCCATTCGGTCGGACGGGTCGGCCTGCACCTGCCCGCACTGCTCACCGGAAGGGCTGCTTTGCCGGAGATCTGCCCGCAGGAGTCGTCGTTGGCGACACTGCTGCAACAGGTCGTCGGCGCCCGCGGCAGACTGAAGTGCGGACACGCGCTGCGCGCCCTGGTGTCGCAAGGACTCGCGGCGCTGCCGCCGGGGCAGCGTCTCGGCATCGTCGAGATCAGTGAGGGCGCGCCAGGCTTTGCCATGGACATCTGCTTCGCCCTCGACTTCAACCGCGCTGACTACTGCTTTGCCAGCACCTCGACAACTGCGCTCGAGGAGGCCCGGGTGCGCCTTGGCGAGTTCTTTCCGACGATGCGGACCAGCGTGATCGACGATTCGCCACCGCCAGGCGTTGGCCAGTCGCCACCTGCCGGTTCGTGCGCGATGGCCGTCGTCATGCTCGACTTCAGGACCACCGATCAGGCTCTGCTGGCGCTCCGCTACGCACGTCGCTGCCTCGCCGCCGGTGCATCGTTGATCGTTCTCGGCCAGCATCCGTCACGCTGGATCGATTTCGTCTTCGGTGCCCGACGCGCCGGCTGGTCGCAGACGGAAGACGGCCGCTGGCTCTCCAGTCAGCGACCGAGCACCTTCTGGCAACAGCAACTGCGGGATCTCGGCTGCCGCTGCCCGGATCCCTGCGAGTTCTCGCCGGACACCCTTTCCGGCCCGTACCTGCTGCTGGGCGAGGTCGAAGAGGGGGCCTCCCCACCCGAGACAGCACCCGCAAACAGCGTACGGAGCTGGGTCGTGCTCGCTGATCTGGCCGGCTATTCAGCCAGACTCGCCGACGAACTGGCGAAGAAGCTGCAGGCACGAGGTGATCTGGTGATTCAGGCCAGCACCACCGAAACGCCTGCACTCGCCCGGCTGCTGCAGCAAACCACCGCCAGTTACGGCGAACTGGACGGCCTCGTCATGCTTGCCGGCCTGGCAGCACCGTCGCCTGCTCTCGCTGCCGACGAGGCACTCGCGCGCCAGGTCGAGCGCTGTACGCTGGCTGCGCGGATCGCGCAGGCGTGCGAGCAATCGAGCACGCGAACGACCTGCTGGCTGATCACGGGCAACGCCGGAGCGGCACTGCTTCCCGTTTCCGCAGCAGCTGCGGGCGACGGCCCCAGCGCCGGTCCCAGCGACGATGCAGCATTTTGCGGTTTCGCACGAACGATGCTCAACGAGGCAGATCCCGGGAGCATTCGCCTGATCGATCTGGCGTTGCCGATGCCTGCCCAGGCTGCCGCCTGCCTGCTCGACAGGGAATTCGCGCAGCCCGACGACGAACACGAAGTCATTCTCACTGCCGCTGGTGAACGCTACGTCCCACGCCTGCGCAGCGCGGCGCGGCCGGATGCCCGCGAGCCGCGGGTCCTCCAGTCACCGACCGTCTCGCTCGGCTTCCAGTTCGCCGGGCAACTGCGCAATCTGCGCTGGGAAACGCACCCGCGCGTGGCGCCCGCGCCGGATCAGGTGGAAGTCGAGGTGCAGGCGAGCGGGCTCAACTTCCGCGACGTCATGTATGCGCTGGGCCTGCTGTCCGACGAGGCGATCGAGAACGGCTTTGCCGGACCGACGCTCGGTTTCGAGTTCGCCGGCGTCATCTCCCGTGTTGGCAGCGACTGCACCGGCTTCAGCCCTGGCGACGAGGTCGTCGGCTTCGCTCCGTCGAGCTTCGGCAACCGGGTAGTCACCCAGAACAGCGCCATTGCCCATATCCCGCCACGGATTTCCTGCGAAGCCGCAGCGACGATTCCGAGCACCTTCTTCACCGTTTATTACGCACTGCACCACCTCGCCCGCCTGCAGGCGGGCGAGCGGGTGCTGATCCACGGTGCGGCGGGGGGCGTCGGCATCGCCGCGATCCAGATCGCCCGCTGGCTCGGTGCCGAGATCTACGCCACTGCCGGCTCCGACGAGAAGCGCGATTTCCTCCGGCTGCTGGGAGTCATGCACGTCTTCGACTCGCGTTCGCTGGCCTTCGCCGACCAGATCCTCGAGCAAAGCAGTGGCCGTGGCGTCGATGTCGTCCTCAACTCGCTCGCCGGCGAAGCGATCAATCGCAACTTTCGCGTACTGCGGCCCTTTGGTCGCTTCCTCGAACTCGGCAAGCGCGACTTCTACGAGAACACTCGTATCGGCCTGCGTCCCTTCCGCAACAACATCAGTTACTTCGGCATCGATGCCGATCAGTTGATGCTGCTGCACCCGGGGCTGACGCGCAGGCTTTTCGGCGAACTGATGCACCTGTTCAGTGAAGGCGTTCTACATCCCCTGCCCTACCGCAGCTTCGAAGCCGAAGACGTCGTCGAGGCCTTCCGCTACATGCAGCAGGCGCGGCAGATCGGCAAGGTCGTCATCACCTATCACCACGGCATCCGTCGCCTGCAGCCGCCGCAGCCCGGCCGGCGCCGGCATCTGCAGCTGACCGCAGACGCTTCCTATCTGGTCACCGGCGGCCTGCGCGGCTTCGGTCTGCGGGCTGCCGAATGGCTGGCGAGCAAGGGCGCCCGCCACCTGATCCTGATCAGCCGCAGCGGGCCCGCTTCCGACGAGGCCAGGGCAGTGATCGAGCGCCTTGAAGCGCAGGGGGTCCGCGTGCACGCGCAGGCCTGCGATGTCACCAGCCGTGACGCGCTGGCGGCGCTGCTCGGGGCAACGCGCGACAGCATGCCACCGCTGCAGGGTGTGCTGCATGCGGCGACGGTGATCGACGACGCGCTGGTGCGCAATCTCGACAGCGACCGGATTCACCGCGTACTGGCGGCGAAGGTCCTTGGCGCCCGCCACCTCGATGAGCTGACCGGCACGCAGCCACTCGAGCTGTTCGTGCTCTTCTCGTCGGCAACCACCGCCTTCGGCAACCCGGGGCAGGCAGCTTACGTCGCTGCCAACACCTGGCTCGAGGCGCTCGCCGTGCATCGTCGCGCGCGTGGCCTGTCGGCGACCTGCGTCGGCTGGGGTCCGATCGCCGATGCCGGCTTCCTGGCGCGCGACGAGAAGACGCGCGAGGCACTCGAGAATCGCCTGGGTGGGTCGGCGCTGAAAGCAGAGCTGGCGCTCGACGTGCTCGAGGAAATGCTGCTCGCCAACCGCTCGGGTTTGGCAGTGCTCGAGTTCGACTGGCAGGCGCTGAGCCGCGTCCTGCCCTCCGCGAGCAGTCCGAAGTTTGGTGAGCTGGCCGGCCAGGGCGGCAGTGGCGACGACGACGACGAGCACTCGCTGGACATCCGGCGGCTGTTGGGCGAACGCTCCGATGAGGAGCTTCTGGTCGCCATCGGCGAGATCCTCAGGAACGAAATCGGCGAGATCCTGCGCATCGCGCCGGACAAGATCGACCCCAACAGATCGCTCTTCGACATGGGTCTCGATTCGCTGATGGGCGTCGAGCTGGCTGTCGCCCTCGATGCACGCTTGGGCATCCGCTTGCCGGTACTGGCACTCAGCCAGAGCCCGACGATAGCCAGGCTCGCCGAACGCCTGCTGCAACAGTTGCGCGACAGCGATGAGGGTGCGCGAGGTGCCGCACAGGAAGAACTGATCGCGCAGACGGCAGAGATTGCCAGGCAGCAGGGAGTGGACGCATCGGCCGACGAGATCGCTCGTTTCGCTGCCGACTTCGGCGCCATGGACCAGGGCGGGAGCCCGTCGGGGAGCAAGCTGCATGGTGCGTAAGGGACTTCCCGGGCTTAGCGCCCAGATCAAGGACAAACTGATCCAGCAGGCCCTGGAGAGACGCCTGCGTCAGGCCGAGCAAGGCCGGCACCTGCAGTTGCCGGCCAGTGCGGCAAAGGAGGCAGACAGCACGCCCGAACAGCACTGGCGCTTCGACCTTCACCCCGGCTACCAACAACTGCGGATCATCACGGAAGGAGCGGCACGGCTTGAAATCGACAGCCCCTTCTTCATGCTGCATGAGGGCATCGCCGGCGCCTGCACGCGTATCGCTGGTCGCGAATACGTCAATTTCGCCAGCTACAATTATCTCGGGCTGTCTGGTCACCCGGAGGTCAGCGAGGCGGCGAAGCAGGCGATCGATCGCTTCGGCACCTCGGTTTCAGCCAGCAGGCTGGTCGCCGGAGAGCGCCTGGTCCACCGTGAACTCGAACAGGCGATCGCCAGCGCCTACGGCGCGCAGGACGCAGTCACCTTCGTCAGTGGCCACGCGACCAACGTGACGACGATCGGCTACCTGTTTGGAGCACGCGACCTGATTGTCCACGACGAACTGGTGCACAACAGCGTTCTGCAGGGTATCGGCCTCGCGGGCGCCCGCCGACTCTCCTTCCCGCACAACGACTGGGCAAGCCTCGAATCGCTGCTGGCTGAACAGCGGACACACTTCCAGCGCGTGCTGATCGTCCTCGAAGGCATCTACAGCATGGACGGCGACTACCCCGAGCTGCCGCGCTTCATCGACATCAAGCGCAAGTACCGCGCCTTTCTGATGATCGACGAAGCGCATTCCTTTGGCGTCATGGGAAACAGCGGCCTCGGCATCAGGGAGCACTTCGGCGTCGACAGCAGCGACGTCGACATCTGGATGGGCACGCTGAGCAAGGCCCTCGCCGGATGTGGCGGCTACATTGCCGGCGAGAGTGCCCTGGTCGAGCACCTCAGGTACCTGGCACCGGGCTTTCTCTACAGCGTCGGCATGCCGCCGCCGGTCGCCGCCGCTTCGCTGGCGGCGCTGCGTTGCCTGCAACGCGAGCCGCAGCGTGTGCGTACCTTGCAAGAACGTGGCCAGCTCTTCCTCGCATTGGCGAGCGCAGCCGGTATCGACACCGGGACCAGCGCCGGTCTGGCGGTGATTCCGGCGATCACCGGCGGCTCGGTCAGGGCCGCCCGTCTGGCCGCCGCGCTGTTCGCCCGCGGCATCAACGTGCAACCGATCGTTTACCCAGGCGTTCCCGAGAAGGCGGCCCGGCTGCGCTTCTTCGTCTCGTGCGAGCACAGCGAGGAACAGATCCGCGAGACCGTCAGCGCCCTCGCCGAAGAGATGCGGCGGCTGTAGCTGCGGCGATGCCGCCCCGGCCTGCCAGCCCGCTCATTGCCGCGCTGCCAGCAAGCCCATTCGCTGCAGGATCAGGCCGCCCAGTTGCTCGACCCGGAGTTCGCGCGGCACTGGCGCGCCGGGGAAACCACCGTTGCACCAGATGAGGTAGTCGGTCCGCCCGTCCGGCACGCCAAGCGCACGGTAGACTCCGGGCATGATCGGCACGTGGTCCCCGAACCAGCACAGGTAAGCGGGATCAGGCAGTTCTTCGATGGCGGCGCGCAGGCGGCCGGCCATCCGGTCGGCGTTGGCGAGGTGCCGCAGATAGATCGTCAGTTCCTCGCAGCCTGCCGACGGCACAGCCGAGTAGAAGCGCTCTTCGTCACCAGGAGCGACCCGCTCCAGATGCAGGGGACCGTGATTCTCCATCGTGATGACGAAGACGAACAACGGCTGACTGGCAGCCTTCTCCAGCAGGGCTGCAACCTGTTCGGCGACGGCCATATCGCTGACATAGGGCCCCTCTCGCACCGCGCCGGTGAACGCGCGAATGTCGATGAACTCATCGAACCCGATTTGGGGAAAGACCTCGTGACGCGAGTAGAAACTGGCTGCGTACGGATGCACGCAGATCGTCCGATAGCCATGATGCCTGAGGAAGGTGGCGAGAGTCGCGACCCCCTGCCGGGCAAACCGCCGGTAGGGGTTGAAACGGTGCACGCCAAGGGACTCGGCCGACAGGCCCGAGAGGAAGGCGAACTCGGTACGTACGGTGTTGGCGCCCCAGGCCGCAACCTGCAGTTGCCCGTGACAGATGGCACCAGTGCGCAATGAGTCGAACTCGCTCAGCACGTCGCGACGGATGCCGGAGAACAGCCGCCGCGGATCGAAAAACGATTCGCTCTGCACGACCACCAGCGTCGCCGGGCCGGCGGCCAGCGCGGGCGCGCAGGCCGGCTGCTCGTAGGGCGACGCCGGATGGCAGGGCAGTTGCTCCTCCTCACCATAGCGCCAGAGAGCAGTCAGCAGGCCGAGCCGACGCAAGTCGGCGGCAGCGTCGAAACCGACGGCGAGCTTCTGCCGCGCCCCGAACCCGATCAGCAGCAGCCCGGCCAGCGCCAGCGTTGCCGCGCCCGTGAGGAACTCCTCGCTGCGCATCCGGGTGAGCAGCGAGTCCTCGATGCTCAACCCGGCGACAATCGCAAGGCCGAACGCGAGCAGCGAAAGAAGCGCCCGCGCAGCGCCGAGAAACGGCATGTACAGGCGGGGATGACGCAGGGCATCGCTGAAGTACTCGAAGTCCTGGAAAATGAAAGGCTCGTGCAGTGAATGCGCCTTCGCGTTGCTGACCAGGACGACGAACAGGAAGCCCGCGAGCAGCGAGCTGGCAGCAAAGACCGGACGCTGCAGAAGCAGCAGCAGAACGTTCGCGAACCACAGCCAGAGGCCAAGGTGGATCGCCAGGGCCGCCACGGGTCGCCGCCAGCAGGCCAGCGGCGGCGGCTTGAGCAGGCGCTCGACGAGCAGCGCTAGGCCGCCACTGATGAGCAGCGCCGGCAGCACCGCCGGCCAGAACGAATCACGCACGGTAGCCGAGCAGCGACAGCAGCCGTTCGGACACCGTCGGCGGCAGGACCGCCAGCAACCAAGTGCCAAGATTGAGCGGAAAGGGAAAGCTGATTCGCGCCCGGTTGCGCGCCAGCCCCCGCCTGATCCGCTGCGCCGCACGCTCGGCAGACCACAGGAAGGGCTTCGGCCCGGGCATCTCGCGACACATCTTCGACTCGACATAGCCGGGCATGACGACGCTGACGCGGACACCCTCGCTCGCCAGCCAGCCACGAAGAGCCTCGCCGTAGGCCTTGAGTGCCGCCTTGCTGGCACAGTAGCTCGGCGTCACCGGTAGCCCGTAGTAGGCGGCGAGCGAGCTGATCAGCGCCAGCTGACCCGAACGGCGAGCGCGCATCGCCGGCAAGACGGCATCGACGGTCGCCATGGCGGCGAGCACGTTGACCGCGATCAGTTCCTCGACGGCAGCCCAGCGCTCACCCGCTGCGTCAGCCCCGATGCTGGTATTGACGCCGGCATTGACGATGACGAGGTCGAGCGGCTCCTCCTGCGCGACCGACCGCAGCCAAGCGACGAGTGCCGCGCGATCACGCAGATCGAGAACCCTGGTCAGCACGCGCGCACCGCGCGCCGCGCACTCGTCCGCGACCGCAGCGAGCCGCTCCGTGTCGCGCCCCT
>ERZ761610.1501-NODE-1501-length-12843-cov-16.390835_pt1 | contig 12843 bp, 10 predicted proteins | sample MGYA00512164_ERZ761610 | MGnify/ENA primary metagenome ERZ761610 (study PRJEB28899, sample SAMN02850038) | bioreactor sludge metagenome | biome: EBPR Sludge; feature: EBPR Bioreactor; material: flocular biomat | place: Australia: Thorneside Wastwater Treatment... | reverse complement strand
GCAATAGTTGAAAAAGCAACTGCTACAAGAGCAGTAGTTGAGTATAAAAATTTTCTGATGTTTTTTTTCATATAAATTCAGTTTATTTATTCCGCACTTGTAATTTCCGAAGATAATTCAACCCTAACCCCGCCAGGGCTAACCTCTGCACAATTCCCATCACCATCAAACTGGAATTCCAACCCCTGTTCTGGATTGATTGCAAACCTGAAAGTTACAATATCTCCATCTTGAACTATAATGGGAAAACCATCAACTTCTGGGTCAACTACTACTTGGTTGCCATCTTCGTTGATAAAGTCTAGGCTGGTTTCACTTTGTCCTTCCACTTCGTCAGTTCCTTCAAATAAATCAATTCTACCTGCGCTGCTATCTGCCTCATATTGCTCAGGAGAGTTGCCGTCCTGCACAACGCCAGAAGTTCCAGTTCTGCACTGCGTTCCAAGCCCAGGAACATCAGATTCACCACGAATATCAACCAGCGGTGAAACAATTGGACTTACAGCAGTGTAAACACCAGCAGGAATTTGAATGTTTGATATCCAAGTGCCAAGGTCTGAACCAGCGGCGCCATCAGCAAAATCTATTGAGGTTGAACTGGCAGGAAATTCTAAAAATGAACCATCTTCTTTTCTAAGCCTGAAAGCAATAATATGCATAACATAATCATCTGGCTCAACATAACATCTTGCATTGGTTCTATCTGATAATTCTGAACAAGCTGGTGAGCCGCTTCCCCAATCATCACCACCACCAGATGAAGAGCTGCCTGAACCGCCCGAAGATGAACCTGAACCGCCTGAAGATGACGAAGACTCTTGCGCTAAAGCCACCCCTGAAGATAGTATAACTGCGCTTGATAATAATAAAGTGAGTAGTTTTTTTATTTTCATGTCTATTTAAATAAGGGGCTGACACTTCGTATGAAATATCACCCAAAACTAATTCTCAAGCAGAACATTAGAATTTTAACAATAACGACAAAAAATATAAATTTAACTATAACCAAAACAACACAAATTAACGCTTGTAAACTGTGAAAAATCGTCTAAAAGGCGCTGGAAAATTTATAAATTCAATCTACTTAAAAAATATGTCAGTTGGCAAAAAAGTCCCTTTGGAAATGTACAGAAATATCGGTATCTGCGCACACATTGACGCAGGTAAAACCACTACTACAGAACGTATTTTATATTACACGGGTAAGTCTCACAAAATCGGTGAAGTTCACGAAGGTGAAGCAACAATGGACTGGATGGAGCAAGAGCGTGAGCGTGGTATAACAATAACTTCGGCTGCAACAACAGCATTCTGGAAAGACCATCGTATTAACATCATCGATACCCCGGGCCACGTTGACTTTACAATTGAAGTTGAGCGTTCATTACGTGTATTAGACGGTGCAGTTGCAGTGTTTGACGGCGTTGCAGGTGTTGAACCGCAATCAGAAACTGTTTGGAGGCAGGCTAATAAATATTGTGTTCCACGTATGTGTTTTGTTAACAAGCTTGACCGTACTGGTGCAAATTTCTTCCGCTGCGTTGACATGATAAAAGATCGTTTAGGCTCAACTCCGTTAGTTTTACAATTACCTATCGGCGCAGAAGCTGATTTACAGGGCGTTGTTGACCTAGTGCGTATGAAAGGCGTTGTATGGAAAGGTGAAGAATTAGGCGCTAAATATGACTATGTTGACATACCTGCTGACCTTGTTGAAAAAGCTAAAGAATACCGTGAGAAATTAGTTGAAACAGCAGTTGAAGCTGATGATGCAACTATGGAAAAATATTTGAACGGTGAAGAAATCAGCGAAGCGGAATTAAAAGCTGCTATCCGTAAAGGTACTATTGCTTTAAAATTTGTTCCAGTTGTTACTGGTTCGGCTTTCAAAAATAAAGGCGTTCAATTACTTCTTGATGCGGTGGTTGACTATCTTCCTTCCCCGCTTGATATTAAAGATGTTGAAGGCATCAATCCTGATAATGAACAGCCTGATACTCGTAAAGCTAATGATGCAGCTCCATTCTCTGGTCTTGCATTCAAAATCATGAATGACCCATTCGTTGGTTCACTTACTTTCGTTCGTGTTTATTCAGGCGTTCTTAAATCAGGTGATGCGTTATTGAATTCAGTTAAAGATAAAAAAGAGCGTATTGGTCGTATGTTATTAATGCATGCCAACAACCGTGAGGACGTGAAAGAAGCTCACGCTGGTGATATTATTGCCGTTGCAGGTTTGAAAGATACTACAACAGGTGACACGTTATGTGACCCTGCAAAACCTATCATTTTAGAAAGAATGGTATTCCCTGAGCCAGTAATTGAAATTGCAATTGAGCCAAAAACAAAGGCTGACCAAGAAAAAATGGGTATAGCAATTAACAGGCTTGCTGCGGAAGATCCATCGCTTAGGGTTTTCACTGACCACGAAACTGGTCAAACCATTTTGAAAGGTATGGGTGAATTACACTTGGAAATCATTGTTGATCGTATGAAACGTGAATTTAATGTTGAAGCTAATGTTGGCGCTCCACAAGTTGCATACCGTGAAACTATCTCGCGCGCAGCAGAGCTTACTTACACCCACAAAAAACAATCTGGTGGCGCTGGTCAATTTGCGAAAATTAAAGTTAAATATGAGCCGAAAGAACCAGGCACTGGTTATGAGTTTATCAACGAAGTTACAGGTGGTAATGTTCCAAAAGAATATATTCCATCAGTTGATAAAGGAACACAATCAGCAGCTGAAACTGGTCCTATTGCTGGCTTTCCCACTATTGACTTCAAAATTACATTATATGATGGTGCTTACCACGATGTTGACTCCAGTGCACTTGCATTTGAAATAGCTGCTCGGGCTGCATTCCGTGAAGCTATGGAGGCTGCTAAGCCAGTATTGCTTGAACCTATAATGAATGTTGAAGTAGTAACACCTGAAGATTACATGGGTGATATAATTGGTGACTTAAACTCTCGCCGTGGACAAATAAATTCAATGGATGATAGAGGAAATGCAAAAGTAGTTAGCGCAAAAGTTCCACTTGCTAACATGTTTGGTTATGTTTCCACACTTCGCTCTATGAGCCAAGGTCGCGCACAATTCACTATGGAATTTGCTCACTATGACCAAGTGCCTAACAACGTAGCTGCTGAAGTGAAGGCGAAAGTGGCTTAAACCCACTTTCGGAAATGCCTTAATTAGAATTACTGGTTGATGCAGTGTTTGGCATAAGGGACATAATTAAAAAAGTGTTTGGTGCTTTTTAGGTTTTAGGAAATTTTTTAGGAAGAATTCTATTGTATTTTTCTTTCTTGGTTTTGAAAGATAACTATGCGGGCGGCGTAAATCAGCCCATTTAAGCTGATAAAATTTTAGTTATTATAACACCATTTTTTAGCCTGCACATTTTAGTTATGCCCTGTTTTACAACTTGAATTTTACAGCTTTTATGAGAGGGGAGGCTTTTCTTTAAGCTGCTTCCTTCTCATTTTCTTTGCTGCTGCTAGGTATCATACCTAATGCGTGCTTATAAAGGTCTAAAATCTCTTCTTCTTCCTGTAGTTTTTCAGCATCTTTTTTACGGAGCTGGATAACTTTACGTAATATCTTTACGTCAAACCCTTGGCTTTTTGCCTGTGCATAGGCATCACGGATATATTCCGCCACTTCTGTTTTTTCTTTTTCCAGATTTTCAATTTTAGAAACTAATGCCCTTAACTGCTCGCCTGACTGACCGCCGAAATTTACCATGATCTCTCTCCGTATTATTTTTGTTTTATTTGGGAAATAATCTATAAGTTATAATTATAAAAGTGCAAACGAAAGTAATAAGTATTTTAGTAGCAGTATAAAAGAGTTATTACTTATAGCCTTTCTATCTGCCAATACTCTCCAATATCTCTTTCGCAGCTTGGGCAGGGTTTGGGCTTTGAGTTATGGGGCGGCCGATAACTAGGTAATCAGCGCCGAGTTCAATTGCCTGTTTCGGGGTCATAACCCTTTTCTGGTCGTCATTTGAAGAATTGGCAGGGCGAATGCCAGGCACAACAACCTTGATGCTATTGCCAAAATTCTTCTTTATTCGCTCAATCTCAAACGGGCTGCAAACAACGCAATCAATGCCGCATTTAACTGCAAGCTCTACCAGTTTAAAAACCTCATCATTAACGCTGTTCTTGAACCCAAGTTCTGCAATATCATCAATGCTGGTAAGTACCGTAACACCTGTAAGCCTTGGGCGGGGGTTGAATTGCTTCACGGTTTCAACGGCTTTTTTTAAAACATCACTGCCAGAAAGTAAATGGATGGTTGTGAGTTCGCAGTTAAGTTTTGCTATACCTTTTAATGCACCTGCAACAGTGTTTGGTATATCATAAAATTTGAGGTCTAAAAAAATTGGCAGACCAACTTTCTCTACTTCCTTAACACCTTCAATGCCGTTGCTGCAAAAGAACTCCAGCCCAAGTTTTATCATGCCAACATAGGGCTTTACTTGCCGCGCCATATCAATGGCAGCTTGCACATCAACAGTATCTATCGCGCAGATTATTGGGTTTTTCATCTGAAGTAGTAATGAGAGTTGAGAGTTGAGAGTTTAGTTGCAGCAATGAAAGTTGCAAGGTTAAAAACTACTCAACTCTCACCACTCAACTCTCGTAACTGAATTATACTGAATAATAATTAAGGAATTCCACTGGGTGCGGGGTCATTTCAACTTCGTCGATCTCAGCAACCCTTAAACCGATATAAGCGTCAATTAACTCATCAGAAAATACACCGCCTTTTTTAAGGAAGTCACGGTCTTTATCGAGGTGAGATAAAGCTTCACGGAATGAAGTTGCAACAGTTGGAATGTCTTTCAACTCTTCAGCGGGAAGGTCATAAAGGTTTTTATCCATTGCGTCGCCTGGGTGTATTTTGTTCAAAATACCGTCAATACCTGCCATTAACATTGCTGCAAATCCAAGGTAAGGGTTCTGCGTTGGGTCAGGGAAGCGAACTTCAATACGTTTGCCTTTAGCAGAGGCAACATAAGGAATGCGGATAGAAGCAGAGCGGTTACGTGCAGAGTAAGCAAGTAATACAGGTGCTTCATAACCTGGAACTAAGCGCTTATAACTGTTTGTTGAGGCGTTAGTGAAAGCATTAAGAGCTTTTGCATGTTTAATTATACCGCCGATGTAATAAAGTGCGGTTTCGGAAAGATCAGCATAGCCATTACCTGCAAATAAAGGTTTGTCACCTTTCCAGATAGATTGGTGGCAGTGCATGCCAGAGCCATTATCACCCTTAACAGGCTTAGGCATGAATGTTGCCGTTTTGCCATATGAATGTGCAACATTGTGAACAACATATTTGTATTTCTGAACATTGTCCGCAGCGTCAATAAGTGCGCCGAACTCAGTGCCAAGCTCGCATTGTGATGGGGCAACCTCGTGGTGGTGAAGTTGACCGTTTATGCCAATTTGGCGTAATACGGTAACCATTTCCGCACGTACGTCGTTCAAGTGGTCAACTGGCTGAACAGGGAAATAGCCACCTTTAACACGTGGTCTGTGCCCCATATTGCCGCCAGCATAGTCCTTGCCAGAGTTCCAAGGCGATTCTTCCGAATCGATAGTAACATGGCAGCCTTTCATTGAGGCGTCAAAAGTTACGTTATCAAAAAGGAAAAACTCCAGCTCAGGGCCGAAAAATGATTTATCTCCAATGCCAGTACTTTTTAGATATTCCTCAGCACGCTTAGCAGTGGAGCGTGGGTCACGTACGTAACCTTGACCAGTAGCTGGTTCAATAACATCGCAGAAAACAATTGCAGTTGGTTGAGCGGTAAATGGGTCAATGAATATTGAATGTGCATCAGGCTGCAATATCATGTCTGATTCGTTAATGTCTTTCCAGCCTGCTATGGAAGAACCGTCAAACATAATGCCTTCAGCAAGCTTTGCTTCATCAATTTGGCTTGCGTGATAGGTGGTGTGCTGCCACTTGCCTTTAGTGTCAGTGAAACGGAAATCAACGAACTCAATGTTGTTATCACGGATAAGTTTTAAAGCTTCAGATACTGCGTTTGACTTGTTTGACATAAAATAAGGTACGCTTAGGGGTTAATTTCGCTTGGCTTTATATTGTAAAACAAAGCTAATTTCAATTAGTTTTTATAGGCTATAAGCAAATATTCATATCAATTTAAATAAAGCTGAATATTAAGCCGATCAGCCCGCCAAATACCCCGCCCCAAACAACCAGCCAGCCGAGGTGCTTTTCTATCATTTCCTGTACTATGTTCTTTACCATTTGCGGGGTTAGTTTTTCCAGCCTTGTATCAATTATATGCTCAACTTTTTGAGTTATGGTTTCAATTGTTCCGCCGCTTTGCTCTGGGCTTTGTGTTAATTCTGTTATTATCTCCTGAATTTTTCGTTCTATTGGCTCTTTTAGTGGCTCAAGGGCTTTTTTACCGCCAAACATTGCTAACATTCCGCCAAACTGGCTGTTCATTATGGCGTCAACTAAACCTTCATAAATTTTGTTCAGGTCAATTTTTTTTGAGATATCAGTAAAATTATTTTCAGTAAAAAACTGTTCCAGATGCTGCCTGTTAAAAAACTCCTTTATTATAAGGTTCTTTATGCCAGCCTTAAACTCTTCGAACCTATTTGGCACAACGCCTGAACCATATAGAAAAGGAACTTTTTCAAACAGCATATAGATCGCTAGCCAGTTGGTAATTGCACCAGAAAATGCAAAAAACCCCGTATTCATAATTTGTGATGAATAGATGGGGGAATAAAAACCGATTATGATTAAAGCTATTGAGATTATATTGGTTAAAAGGCTCATAGATGTAAGATGTTAGATGATATATTTAGATAATAAATTTCAGACATGAAGCTCCACTATCTAACGTCTAATATCTAACATCTAAGGTTCTATCTTCCCGTGGCATTGCTTATACTTTTTTCCGCTACCGCAAGGGCATGCTTCATTACGGGCAATCTTCCCCCAAGTTGCTGGGTTTCTTGGGTCACGGTCTTTTGGGTCAATATTAGTGCGAATAGTTACCTGAGGTTGTTTTTCTGCACCTGGGTTAAAGCCTGCTGCGGGGTCAAAATTTCCTTCAAATGTTTGCTTCTGGCGCTCCATCATTTTTTCCGACATTATTTCTATCATGTCTTCATCCTGCGTGATGTGGATATGGAAAATGCGGGTGAGGTATTTTTCAGTTAATAAAACTAGCATGTCTTTAAATGCGCCAAAGGCCTCAGATTTATATTCATTCAATGGGTCTTTCTGGGCGTAGGCACGAAGGTTTATGCCTGTTCGCAACTGGTCTAAAAAGTGTAAATGGTCTTTCCACACTTCATCAAGCGTGAATAACAGGATGCGCTTTTCAAGCCCTGTCATCTGTTCTTTATTATATGCCTCATCACGTTTTGAAAGAACCGCTTTTGCCGCCTCAAGTATCTTATCGTATATCTCATTATCGGTAATACCATCTTCCTTTGCCCAGTCTTCAATATTCAGCTGCAACCCAAATATTCTGTATACCTCATTAGCTAGGGTTTTGGTTTGCCAGCTTTCTACATAAGAATTTTCAGGTATATAGGCGCTAACCAGTTCGTCTATCTGCTCATCTAAATATTGTTCAATTTTATCACGAACGTCAGCAGCATTCATGATATTTATACGCTCCCTATATATAATCTTGCGCTGATCGTTCATTACATCGTCAAATTTGAGCAGGTTTTTTCGTATATCAAAATTCCTTGCTTCAACCTTACCTTGAGCCTTTTCCATTATGCGGGTTATCATCGGGTGCTCTATTGGTTCACCCGGTGTTCCCATTTTTTCTAATATCCAGTTCATCTTTTTATCAGCACCGAAAACACGGATAAGGTCATCCTCCGCAGACAGGTAGAATTTTGAAAAGCCAGGGTCCCCCTGCCTTCCTGAGCGACCACGCAACTGGTTGTCAATACGGCGGCTTTCATGCCTTTCAGTGCCAACTACGCATAGCCCGCCAGCTTCCAGAACGGTTTTTTTGTCTTCAATTATCTGCGCTTTTATTTTCTCTTCAAGGTCTTTTAAATATCTTTCATCAGTTATACCTTGAGCAGCATCCTTCATTAGTAATTCAAAATTGCCGCCAAGCTGAATATCAGTTCCACGACCAGCCATATTGGTTGCAACCGTTACGGAACCAGGTCTGCCAGCTTGTGCAATTATCAGGGCTTCTCTTTCATGCTGTTTTGCATTTAAAATACTATGTTTTATGCCTTGTTTTTTCAGGTATTTTGAAAGCATTTCAGATTTTTCAACGCTTGCTGTACCAGCCAGAACAGGTTGTTTTTTCTCATTACAGCTTTTTATCAGCCGTGCAATTGCTTCAAATTTCTCCTCTTCAGTGCGGTAAATATTATCATCCTCATCTTTACGCTGTATCGGGCGGTGGGTAGGTATTTCAATTACTTCAAGATTATATATCTCAGAAAATTCTGCGGCCTCTGTCATTGCGGTTCCCGTCATGCCGCTAAGTTTTGGGTACATGCGGAAATAATTCTGGTAGGTGATAGAGGCTAAGGTCTGGTTTTCATTCTGTATTTTAACGTTTTCCTTTGCTTCTAATGCCTGATGCAATCCGTCAGAATATCTTCTGCCTTCCATTATCCTGCCAGTGAATTCATCAATTATATAAACAGCACCTTCCTTCACTAAGTAATCCTTATTTTTCACGAATAATTTATGTGCTTTAAGCGCCTGATTAGTGTGGTGCTGAACAGTTATATTTTCCACGTCATAAAGGGTTGACCCCTCGCGGATAACGCCTTCAGAGCAGTATAGCTCCTCAATGAATTGGTTGCCTTCCTCAGTTAATATAACACTATGAGCCTTCTCATCAATTTCATAATGGCTGGCTTCAAGTTTCGGGATATATTTATTTATTTTAATATACAGGTCTGTTCTGTCTTCAACTGGGCCAGATATAATAAGCGGGGTGCGTGCTTCATCAACTAATATACTATCCACCTCATCAACTATTGCAAAGTTGAAAGGGCGTTGGAACATCTGGTTAAGTTCAAACTTCATATTATCACGCAGATAGTCAAAACCAAACTCGCTGTTTGTTCCGTAGGTTATGTCGCAATTATATTGCTGGCGCTTTTCAGGTGGAAGCTGCCCATGCAGTATGCAGCCAGTTGTAAGACCAAGGAAGCTGAATATCTTGCCCATCCATTCGCTGTCCCTTTGTGCTAAGTAGTCATTCACGGTAACAACGTGAACGCCCTTTCCTGAGAGTGCATTAAGGTAAGCCGCCAGAGTTGAAACAAGGGTTTTACCTTCACCAGTTTTCATTTCGGCTATTTTTCCCTGATGCAGAACAATACCACCGATTAGCTGTACGTCATAATGGCGCTGCCCTAACACACGCTTTGCCGCTTCACGCACGCAGGCGAAGGCTTCAGGTAATAATTCATCGAGTGTTTTGCCGTTGGCAACAAGGCTCTTGAATTCGCTGGTTTTGTTCTTCAGGTCATTGTCAGAAAGTTTGGATATGGAATCCTCAAGTGAGTTTATGTACTCAACAGTAGACTGCAACCCTTTCAAATATCTTTCATTCGAAGTGCCAAAAATTTTTTTAAGTAAGCCGTTTAACATTTATCTTATATACAGAATTTTTATTTTACCGTCATTGCGAGGAGCGTAAGCGACGAAGCAATCCATCCTTACGAGTAAAACTTACAACCTAGATGGATTGCTTCGCAAATGCTCGCAATGACGAAAACTTAAGCCGCCAATGCAAAAATCGTCAACACAAATTTAACAAGGTAACTTCTATAGAATTTATATTTTGTTGCAAGTGGAGATTGGGGGTGGTTTTTTACGAGGCTACCCCAACATACGGCTTTCTATAACTTTAGCAGAATATCTTGGTGGAGGGACAAGGTTTCCCGAGCAGCTTGGGCAGACATCACTGGTTCGTTCAGTAGTTTGCGAAAGTAGCGGGCTTTCAACACCTGTTTGTGGTGTATCAGTACTTGCCATTTGGGGTTGAGGTTTAACCTCTTCCATAGGGGCATTCTTTTTATCTAAAAATGGCGCAATAAAATCAAAAACCCAGCCAAGCCCAAGCCCATCTAATATTTTAAATACAATATTGTTTTTTTTATCTTCTTCAGCCTTTAAATTATCCTCCTGCTCTTTCTGAGTTCTTGCAGCTTCTGCCAAAGCCTTTTCCTGCAAAGCTTCTTCAGCAGCTTTTTTCTTAGCAATATCAATTTTATTTGCGGTTACGACTTCTTCTACATTTTCTTCTGGTGTACTAGGTGTATTTTCAACTGGTGCTTCCTGTTTACCTTTAGTGCCTGTTGCTGCAGGTTTCTTTGTGGTTGCTGGTGTGTTCTTTTGTGGCTTTTGCTGCTCAGGTTTTTTTTGTGGTTCTTCATCTGGAAGAATTTGCTTAAAAAACTTTGAGTCTGTATTAGGAACTGCATCAACCAATTTTGCTGGAGTTACTCCATCAGTATTTGCCCCACCTCTATTATCATTTAAGAATTTCTTTTGGTTTGGGTCAGTTATACCATTATTTACTTTTTCATAAGCCTTTTTAAGTATATCTTCAATTTTCTCCAGTGTAACGTTATCTCCTAATTTAGCTAGTTCAGTGTAAACTAGACCTTTATATTTTTCAAAATTCCCTTTTAAGAATGTTGATATTTTTTGTGCAGAGGAGAGCCCTTCGCCATACTGATTAGACATATAAGCACTCGCACCATAATCAACAATTGCCCCTAACAATCCGCCAGTAGCAGGTTTTTTCTTGTCAATTTCACTCTGTATATGGGCTGGCTCTAGTAATTTTGCATTAGGTGCGAAATATAATACCTCCACAACCCTTTTTGCGCTGGCTTGCGTCATCGTGGCTGTTAACGGATCTATTTTATATTCAGTACCAGGCATTTAATAAGTATTTAATAACCTTTATTATAATGTGAAATGATTAAAAAAGTGTAAAGAAAATAAAAATTTAAACAAATTATTTTAAAAATGTTATAATGCTACAAATTAACTCAAATTACTGTTATATGTCAATAGCTTGTGTAATAAGAAATATTTTTTGCAAAACGAAGTTCGATCAGGAGGTTTTGAATATTCAGTCCGCCTTGTATGAGCTGGGGTATCATATCGGCAGTTCAAAGAACCATGGCGGTGGTGGTAAAAACGGGCTTGATGGCAGGAAGGGCAAGCTTACTGATGCAGCGATAACCCTGTCAAAACAGAAAATATCTCAGGAATTAGGGGTTAATTTAGGTGCCACGGCGGAGATAACTTTTGAGTATAAGGAGTTGATACTTAACTTAAGCCGCTTGAGGAGCATCTATAAATTACTGGTGGATGAAGACACCTCAAATGATAAAGCGGTGCAGAAAAATGCCATGAATACGGTTGTGAAGTCAAATAGTAATTTTGAGAAAATACTCAAGAATAATGGCATATTCCTTGGTGACGGGCTTGATGATGGCGAAATAAACCAGATAGGCGTAATGATAGAGAAAATATGGGGCGGCAGGTAAGCTAGTGTAAGCTGTAATGACGAAATGGTATTAAAGCCTTATTGAAATTAGCTATATTTAACCAGCCGATTATTTTTTCTGCGATTCAGATTTTTGCTGGTATAATTTGCCAAAATCAATTGGGTCAAGCAGAAGTGGTGGGAAGCCCCCATCACGTGTAAGGTCAGCCACTATTCTTCTTGAGAAAGGGAATAATATAGCAGGGCAGAATATCAATAATACAGGTTGTAGTTCGTTGTCAGGTATTCCTTCTAGCCTGAATATCCCTGCGTATGAAACCTCACTGATGAACATAATTTCTTCATCTCTTTTAGCTTGTGCGCCAATTTTTAGTTCAACCTCAAACTGGTTATCGGAAAGTTTTTTAGCAAGCACATCAACCGAAACGTTGATATTGGGCTTTACCTCACTTGGTTGTAGGCTCATTGGTGCATTTGGGTTTTCAAAAGATACGTCTTTTACATATTGTACCAGAATATTGATAGACCTGTTATCTTCCTGCTGATTTTCTTTCGCACCCATAATTATTTTATTGATAGTTGAATTTTAAAACCCATAACTAAACGTAAATTAAATATCGTCAATATATAATGCTTAATAAAATAATAAATTTTCTGTCAGAGTTCAAAAAGCTGTATCTCAACAAAAAAATGTTTCTTATCGGCGCATTGGGCTATGGAAGTGGCGTACCTTTTTCGCTTATATTCATTACCTATACATTTAACCTTGCTGAAAAGGGTATAAACCTTCGTGATATTGGCTTATTCGGATTGGCTGGGCTGCCTTTTACCATAAAATTCATCTGGTCACCACTGGTGGATGGTTTAAAGATACCATTTCTTTATACTAGGTTTGGCATGCGCCGTAGCTGGCTTATATTAAGCGTTATACTGCTTATGATATTCATTGCAAAACTTGCTTTTGTTAATCCAGCAACTGACATCATTGAAGTGGTTTATCTTGCTATAATAATATCTTTCATCTCTGCCACTTATGACATTGCTTATGACGCAATACGTGTGGAATTGCTCAAGGAGGATGAGCAAGGAGCAGGGGCAGGGGTTTCAATAATGGGTTATCGTATTGGCATGCTGATGTCTGGTGGTATAGCCCTGATACTGGCAGATCAAACCAGTTGGCAAACCTCATTTTTATTCATGGCGGCAACATTGGCAATAGCCTTGCTTGCAGCGTTTTTTACTAAAGAGCCAGAGCGTGAAGAGGTAAAAGATATTGCACAAGGGTTTGTTAGCTGGACCAAAAATT
>ERZ761610.1499-NODE-1499-length-12857-cov-14.826902_pt1 | contig 12857 bp, 10 predicted proteins | sample MGYA00512164_ERZ761610 | MGnify/ENA primary metagenome ERZ761610 (study PRJEB28899, sample SAMN02850038) | bioreactor sludge metagenome | biome: EBPR Sludge; feature: EBPR Bioreactor; material: flocular biomat | place: Australia: Thorneside Wastwater Treatment... | reverse complement strand
TCCAGACAAGTCTGGACCCACCAAGGCCTGCTCCGAGCGAGCCTTTCTCGTGCCCAGTGCCCCGTGCCCAGTGCCCCGTGCCCCGTGCCCCGTGCCCAGTGCATCGCTCTTGATGGTCAGTGGGCAAGAGCGTCCAGACAAGTCTGGACCCACCAAGGCCTGCTCCGAGCGAGCCTTTCTCGTGCCCCGTGCCCCGTGCCCCGTGCCCCATGCCCCGATTCAATTCGCGAAAAACGCCTCAACGTCCGCGAGCACCCGCGAGCGCCGCATCGGTGGCAGCGATTCGAGGAACTGGCGGCCATAGGGTTTGGTGTTGAGGCGCGGGTCGCACAGCATCAGCACGCCGCGGTCGCGGGTGCTGCGGATGAGGCGTCCGGCGCCCTGCTTGAGCGCGAGCACGGCGCTCGGCAACTGGTAATCGCGGAATGGATTGCCGCCGTTCTGGCGGATCGCCTCCAGGCGCGCTTCCATGACCGGATCGCCCATTTGCGCAAACGGCAGCTTGTCGATCACCACCAGCGACAGCGCATCGCCGGGCACATCGACGCCCTCCCAGAAGCTGGCGGCGCCGAGCAGCACGCCGTTGCCGGACGCGATGAAATCGGCCAGCAGCGCCGGTCGCGGGCGTTCGCCCTGCACGAACAGCGGGTAGCGGGTGGTCGCGCGCAGGATCTCGCCGGCCTCGCGAAGCGCGCGATGCGAGGTGAACAGCAGGAAGGCGCGACCTTTGGATGCCGCCAGTACCGGCAACACGGCATTTACCACCGCTTCGGTGTAACCCGGTGTATTCGGTTCCGGCATATGCGTCGGCTGGTACAGCAAAGCCTGGTTCGGATAGTCGAAGGGACTGTCGAGTTGCAGCGTCTGCGCCTCGCTGAAGCCAGTGGTGGCCTGGAACAGGGCGAAGGATTTGCCGACCGCCAGCGTCGCCGAAGTCGCGATCCACGCCGCGCGCGAGGCGATGCGGTACTCGGCCAACGGCTCGGCGGCGTCCAGTGGTGTCGCATGCAGGGCGAAACCGCGCTGGAACAGCTCGAACCAGCAGACTTCGCCGATGCGAGCGCCGCCGCAGGCGCGTTCCAGGCGCGCAATCAGGTCGGTCGCGCGCGCACTGCAGGCTTCGAGGCCGGTGCTGCGCTCGGCTTGCGCCTCCAGCGCCTGCACCAGTTCCGCCAGTGCCGAGCCAAGCCCGGCCAGGGCATCGGTCACGTCCCCGCGTTCGGCCGCCAGCGACCACGGTCCCTTGATCGGCAGGTCATCCAGCGCGAGTCGGAACTCGCGCGTCTTCTGCTCGAGTTCGCCCACTGCCGGCTTCAGCAAGGCCAGCGCGCCAGTCTGCGCCGCGGCCTCGGTGAGGGTGTCGCGACACAGTTCGGCCAACTGACGGAAACTCACCGAGATGGTGAAGAACTGGCTGGCGACCTCGGCGATCTGGTGCGCCTCGTCGAGGATGAAGGCCTGTGCGCCGGGCAGGATCTCGCCGAAACCTTCGCGCTTGATCGCCAGATCGGCGAACAGCAGGTGGTGATTGACCACCACCACATCGGCTTCCTGCGCCTTGCGCCGCGCCTTGACCACGAAACAGTCGTTGAACTTCGGGCAGTCGCTGCCGAGGCAGTTTTCGGCGGTCGACGTCACCCACGGCCAGACGCTGGAATCCTCGGCGACGGCGTCGAGTTCCATGCGGTCGCCATTACGGGTCAAGCGCGCCCACGAGCGGATTTCGGCGAGGTCGCGCACCGCTTCGCGGCTGGCCAGACGCGCCTGTTCTTCGGCCAGGTCGAGCCGGTGCAGGCACAGGTAGTTGGCGCGGCCCTTGAGCAGCGCCTTCTTCGGATTCAGTTTCAGCGTGGCGCAGACGCGCGGCAAGTCGCGGTGGAATAGTTGATCCTGCAGCGTCTTGGTGCCGGTCGACACGATGACTCGGCGATTGCCCAGCAGTGCCGGCACCAGATAGGCAAAGGTCTTGCCGGTGCCGGTCCCGGCCTCGACAATCAGTGCGCCACGCTCATCCAGCGTCGCTTCGATCGCCGCCGCCATGCGCTGCTGCTGCTCGCGTGCGGTGAAGTTCGGATCGGCAGCGAACGGGCTTTGTGGGCCGAGGGCGTCGGCTGCGGACATGCGCGGGGTCGTCTGGAGAAAGCGCGCAGTCTAGCCCGCTCCCGCTCTTGATGGGTCCCGGCTGGTCTGGACGCTTCGGGCTATGAAGGGCAAGAGATGACAAGAGCGTCCAGACAAGTCTGGATCCACACGAGCCAAGGCTGCCTCGGTCGCTGGTCCAGTGTAGCGTTGGCACGGTTTCTTGCCTGAGCTCTCCCCAGCCTTCCCGAACATCGGGGAGGTTGTCTCGCCTGAACCTGAACGACTTTCACGGCAACCGACGAACGCCCATGAGCCACAATCTCCCGACCCTCGACGCCCCACGCGTGCGCCTGCGACAGCTCTCGGTCGCCGATCTCGATGATCTGTACGCGGTGTTTTCCGATCTTCGCTCGATGCGCTACTGGAGCCGTCCCGCGTTCATCGACATGACCGAGATGCGCGAATATCTGGCGGCCATCGACGCCGGCCGCGAACGCGGGGACCTGTTGCAGTGGGGCATCGAGCATCTCGGCGAGGGTCGCATCATCGGCACCACCACCTTGTTCAACATCGACCGCCAGCAAGGGCGCGCAGAGATCGGCTATATCCTGGCCTCGCCGTGGTGGGGCCAGGGCCTTGCCAACGAGGCGCTGACGCGCCTGCTGCAACACGCGCGCGACGAGATGCGGATGCGCCGCATCGAAGCCGACATCGATCCGCGCAATGGAGGCTCGCTGCGCTGCAGCGAGCGCCTCGGCTTCGTGCGCGAAGGTTACGCACGCGAGCGCTGGGTGGTCGCCGGCGAGATCCAGGACGCGGTGCTGCTGGGATTGCTGCTGCGCGATCTGGTGGTGCGTTCGTAGGAGCGACGTGTACGTCGCGATGTGGCTCTCGCCGCATCGCGGGTCGCGACGTGCACGTCGCTCCTACGTGGCGTGGGCGCGCGGTATCGCCGAGCGCGCGAACAAGTACAGCGTCAAGCCGCACAAGGTCAGCAATGCAGCGCCGATCGCCAGTTGCCGCGCATCGTGCTGCAGCAGCGGCGCCAGCAGGCCGGCGACGCTGGCGTTGACGATCAGGCTGAGGAACATCTGCAACGAACTGGCGCCGCCGCGACGATCCGGGAACAGGTCCATGCTGGCGATGGTCAGCAGCGGGAAGGCGATCGCCACGCCGAAAGCGGTCACCGCAATAGGCAGCACGGCGTAAGGCCAGGTCACGCTATCGACGGCGTGCGTGTAGGCAATATTGCTGATCCCGGCGATCAGCATCAGCGCATATCCCAGCATCAGCCCGGTGCGCGGCTGGATGCGCCCGGCCATGCGCCCGCTGGCGAAGGAGCCGATGATCATGCCGCTGATGGTCGGCACGAAGAAGGCGCCGAACTGGCGTTCGTTCATGCCGAGGATCTCCATGACGAAGCTCGGTGCCGAGCTGATGTAGAGGAACATCGCCGAGAAGTTGAAGCCAGCGGCAAAACACAGCACGACGAAGCGCCTGTTCTTCAGCATCGCGAAGTAGCCGAGCAGGAGCTTGCCCGGGTGCAGCGGCGTTCTTGCCGCCAGTGGGTGCGTTTCCGGCAGAAAGCGCCAACAAGCCGCCACCAGTGCAATCGACCAAAACACGAGGAACCAGAACGGCGCGCGCCAGCCGAAATACAGGAGATACCCGCCGATGATCGGCGCCAGTGCCGGGGCGATGCCGAAGATCATGCTGATGCCGCTCATCACGCGCTGCGCGCGGGCGCCAGCGAAGCAGTCGCGCACGATCGCGCGGCCGACGATCACGCCGGCGCCGGCACTCAACCCCTGCAGCACGCGGAACCACAGCAACTGGTCGATGCTCTGCGCCAGCGAGCAACCGATCGAGGCCAGCGTGAACACCGCCATCGAGCCGAGAATCACCGGCTTGCGCCCGAGCGCGTCCGACAGGCCGCCGTGCAGCAGCGACATCACGGCGTAAGCCACCAGGTACAGCGACAACGTCTGCTGCATCTGGAACGGTGTCGCGCCGAGCGCGCTGGAGATCGCCGGGAAAGCCGGGAAGAAGGTGTCGATCGCAAATGGACCGATCATCGACAGGCTCGCCAGCAGGACGATCAGCGAGCGCGCAGATTTCGAGTCCATCGATCGGGTTCAGGCGGGTGGGGAGGCATTGTAGCGGGTCGGCTGGCGCTGGTCGGGCATTTGCAGGAGCGACGCGCGCGTCGCGACCGGTGATGCGACGCGATGGGCCGACTGCAGGAGCGACGTGCACGTCGCGACCAGTGATCCGCAATGGCTGATGGTCGCGACGTACACGTCGCTCTCACCGGACATAACGCAAGTATCTGAAAGAAAAGATTTTTCCGCAAAGGACGCAAAGGACGCAAAGGACAGCAAAGCCAGCACAGCCAGCACAGCATCAACACCTTGATTCTTGGCTCTCTTTGCGTCCTTTGCGGACAAAAAAGCAGTCCGCATGGTCGCCGCCAGTTTTATGCGCGAAAGAGCGCACCGCCAGGGGCGACCGGGACTCCTGCAGGTCAGCGCGCGCTCACGCCGCCACCAACTGATACCCCTTGATCCGCCGCGCAAACTCCTCCAGCGCCGCAACGCCCGAGCGCTCGGCGTCGTCGCACCATGCGCGCAGGCCTTCGACCAGCGCTTCGCCATTGCGGCCCGAACGTTCCAAAGTTTCTGCGAGGCGGCGCCGGTAGTCCATCACCGTGCTCATCAGCGGCCGCTCGCGCACCCACGCGGCCATGCGCTCGCGCGATGCGTCGTCGAGCCAGCGGCCGTCGTTGGCCAGCGCGCGCTTCAGGCGACCACGCAGGTGAGCCATCTTGTCGCCGGCGCGCTCTGCTTCTTCGCGCAGTACCGGCACAATCACGCCGCGGAAATACTCGCGCATGACGCCGAAGCGGTGCGTCAGCAGCGCACGCACGGTCTCCATGTCCGGCATGCTGACATTCGGCCGGATCGCCACACGGGGCGCAACGCGCGTAACCCTGGCCAGACCCAGCGCCGACAGCATGCGGATCGCCACCCAGCCAATGTCGAATTCGTAACTGCGCAGTGCGAACTTCGACGAACTCGGATAGGCGTGATGGTTGTTGTGCAGCTCTTCGCCGCCGATGAAAAACGCCCACGGCGTCAGATTGGTCGAGGCATCGCTGGTCTCGAAATTGCGGTAGCCCCACCAGTGGCCGAGGCCATTGACCACGCCGGCCGCCAGCACCGGAATCCACAGCATCTGGATCGCCCAGATGGCCAGTCCGACAACGCCGAACAGCGCCACGTTGATTAGCGCCATCAGCGTCGGACCGAACGGCGGATGTGCCGCGTAGATGCGCCTTTCCAGCCAGTCGTCCGGCGTATTGGCGCCGTACTGCTCGACCATTTGTCGGTCCTTGCGCGCTTGCTGATACAGAACGACCCCATGGAACAGCACCTTGCCGATGCCGTGGATCTGCGGGCTGTGCGGGTCGTCCTCGGTCTCGCACCTGGCGTGGTGCTTGCGGTGTATCGCGACCCATTCCTTGGTCACCATCGCCGTCGTCAGCCATGCCCAGAAACGGAAGAAATGCGCGATCAGCGGATGGAACTCGACGCCGCGATGCGCCTGGCATCGATGCAGGTAGAGCGTCACCGAGAAGATGGTCGCCTGGGTGACGAGAACGAAATAGACCAGCACCAGCCACCATGGCGAACCGGTCAGGCCACTGGCGAGGAAGGTCAGGAAATCGGTGGGCATCGCGCGTCCAGATACTCGAAGGAGGCGCGATTATGGTGAGCGAAGGTGACGGTACGCGACGGTACGGTCGCGAGGCGACACCCGACGCTGCAGACGGAGAGTCCAGGCCGCCACCTGCTGGTGTGGGAGCGGATTTCCTCCGCGAGCATTTTGCTCATTCGGACAAGAAGCTCGCGGAGTAAATCCGCTCCCACATGAAGATCAATGGCTCGCGCAGCGGCTCTTCGGCGCTTGGCCAACGAGCGCGCGGCCGGCGCGCACTACCGGCCTACACGGGTTCGCCGACTCGCCGCTCCAGTCCGCTCGCCGCGAGCACCTCGCTCCAAGGAAACAGCGGCCCCGGATCGCGCTTGCGCCGCACCTTGACGTTGGGGTCGTCGGTCGCTTCGACTTCGGTCTGGTCGAGGTCCTCATGCCCGGCGATGGCGGCCAGTCGCGGGCAGCGTTGCCTGAGCTCGGCAATCAGATCCAGCAACGCATCGATCTGCGCCGTGGGGTACGCCTCGGTCATTTGCTGGTGACGCGAATGCAGCCAATCCGGATGGCGCCCGCGGTTGACCAGTTCGATGCCGATCGAGTTTGGGTTGTAGCCGCGCGTGTGATGGGCGATGCGTTCGATCGGCACGTACTGTTCGATGCGACCGTCGCGATCGATGTAGTAGTGGCCGCTGTTGCCGGTGCCGCTGGCGTAGTGCTCGATTTCGCCGAACGCGCGCGCGATCGCCAGACTGGGCGTTTCGGTGCAATGCAGGACGATCAGATCGATCTGGTCGATCCCGCGACTTTGCAGCCGGTCGATGTAGGGCAACGGGTTGTCGATGATCATCGCGAAGTCGGCGGCCTCTGGCTTAGGTAGGATACGGGCGCGGCGGGCGAACTGCTGCAGATCACGACTCTGGAGCAGTGATGACGTACGCAGCACCGATCGGCCATGTGATCCTGTCTCACGGTATGGAAAGTGGCCCGAACGCGACCAAGGTCACCCGGCTCGCGGCCGTTGCCGAGGCCTTCGGCTTCAGCAGCGAGCGTGTCGACGATCAGGGCATCATCGATCCATTGATTCGACTCGACCGCCTGTTGCCGAAGATCGACGCCGCGCCGCGACCGCTGGTGCTGGTCGGCTCCAGCCTCGGCGCCTATGTGTCCGGGCTTGCGTCGATGCAGCGCAGTATCGACGGACTGTTCCTGCTGGCACCACCGGTGCGACTGCCGGGGATCGCGCCCGACCTGACCTTGCACGCGCCGCAGATCGCCATCGTCCATGGCTGGCGCGATGAATTGATCCCGGCGGCTGAAGTCGTGGCGCTCGCCGCCGCCACGCGCGCCGAACTCAAGCTCTTCGATGCCGATCACCGCCTGACCGACGTGGTACCTGCCATCGAACGCGAGTTCGCCGCTTTCCTGGCACGCGTCGTGCCGCTCGACGCATGAGCACGCTGCCGCTGTTCGCGACCTGTGCGCGCGGGCTGGAAACCCTGCTGGCGCGCGAATTGGCGGCGCTCGGCGCCGTCGACATCCGCGAGACCGTGGCCGGTGTCGAATGCGCAGCAAACCTCGCCGATGCCTATCGCATCGGCTATTGCGCGCGTCTGCCGAGTCGCTGGCTGTTGCGACTGGCGGGCGGCGAGATCGCCGATCCGGACCAGTTGTACGACCTCGCGCGCACAGTGCCGTGGCACGAGCACTTCGGATCGACCGACCGTTTTGCAGTGAGCGTCGCCGGCAAATCGCCGGCCTTCCACGACACCCGCTTCGCGATGCTCAGGGTCAAGGACGCGATCGCCGACGCTTTCCGCGAACGCGACGGCGTGCGTCCCTATGTCGACGCCGATCTGCCCGATGCCAGCATCAACGTCGCGCTGAAGGGCTCGCGCGCGATGATCTCGCTCGACCTCGTGGGCGGCTCGCTGCACGAGCGCGGCTATCGACGGCCGGGACACGAGGCGCCGATCAAGGAGAATCTCGCCGCCGGCGTGCTGATCCGCGCCGGCTGGCCGGAGATGGCCGAAACCGAATGCGCCATCGTCGATCCTTTCTGCGGCGGCGGCACGCTGTTGATCGAAGCGCTGTGGATGGCGGCGAAAGTGCCGGCGCAGTGGCTACGCGAGGATTTCGCGTTCACCCGCTGGCGCGGCCACAACGTCGCTACCTGGGAACAAGTGCGCGCGAGCGTCGACGCGCAGGCGCAGGAAGGCCTGAGAACTTTGCGCGTGCGCGGATTCGGCAGCGACAGCGATGCCAATGCGATTCGCCTCGCGCGCGGGCAGTTGCAGACGGCGCGGATGGCCGGTTTCTGTGTTCTTAGCAACGGCGATGCGCAAAAGCTGAGCAAGCCGGCAGGCTTCGATCGCGGCCTTGTGGTGGGCAATCTGCCTTACGGCGAACGCCTCGGCATCGAGCGCGAACTGATGCCGTTGCACCGTGGTTTCGGCGCCGCATTGAAACAGAGCTTCGTCGGTTGGCGCTTCGCGCTGCTGGCCGGCAGCGACGCGCTGGCGCGGGCCACCGAGTTGCGCGCCGAGAAAGTGCAGAAGATCTACAACGGCACCCTCGAATGCCTGCTGATCACCGGTCCGGTGGTCGCGGCTCAGGTGCCGCGCGCGGATGCGCCGGCGCACTTCAAGAGTCCCGGCGCCGAGATGGTCTACAACCGCATCGTCAAGAACCGCAAGCGCCTGAAGCGCTGGCTGGAACGCGAACACATCGAGTGTTATCGGATCTACGACGCCGATCTGCCCGAGTACGCCGCTGCCATCGACGTCTACGGCGATCGCCTGCACATCCAGGAATACCAGGCGCCGAGCGAAATTCCGGTCGCCAAGGCCGAGGAGCGCTTCAAGGACCTGGTGTTCGCCGCGCGCAAGGCCTTCGACGTACCCATCGAGAACATCTACCTGAAGCAGCGCCGCAGCCAGTCGCCGGACGCGCAGTACCGACGCCAGGATCACAGCGGCGATCATTTCATCGTCAGCGAGGCCGACGCGCGCTTCGAGGTGAACCTGCAGGATTACCTCGATTCGGGCTTGTTCCTCGATGGCCGCCAGGTGCGCGAGTGGATCCGCGACGGCGTGCGTGGCCTGTCGTTTCTCAACCTCTTTTGCTACACCGGCTCGGCGACGGTGGCTGCGGCCCTCGGCGGAGCGCGCGAAAGCACCAGCGTCGACCTGTCGCCGACCTATATTGCCTGGGCCGAGCGCAACTTCCGCCTCAACTCGATCGATCCGCGCCGCCACAGATTGGTCGCCGACGACGCCGTGCGCTGGCTCGGTGGCTGCCGCGAGCGCTTCGACCTGATCTACGTCGATCCGCCGACCTTCTCCAATTCCAAGCGCACGCCGACTGTGTTCGACGTGCAGCGCGACCACGCGCCGCTGCTGCGCCAAGCCTTGCGCTGCCTGGCGCCGGGTGGACGCATCCTGTTCGTCTGCAATCTGCGGCGCTTCAAGATCGATCCGGAACTGGCGCAGATCGCCAAGATCGACGACGTCACGGAAGCCAGCATCCCACCCGACTTCGTCCGCGACCAACGCATCCACAAGGCGTACTGGCTGCGCGCATTGGCGTAAGTGGGCGTGCTGGGCTCTTGTGAGTATTGGTCGCCCCTGGCGGTGCGCTTGCTCGCGCAACGAACCTGTGGGAGCGGGTTCATCCCGCGAATGCTCTCGCGAAGTAAATCCGCTCCCACATGAAATCAAAGCCTTACGGCATGTTCGGTGGTTCATCCCACGATCTGGGTTCCAAAAAGCTCGCGGGATGAACCCGCTCCCTACAGGCTTGCCGCGGCCCCGAGTGGGCTCTGTCCGCGCGCCTGCGGCTCACGAACCGGTTTCAGGAAGCTGTCCGTCAGCACACTGGTCCCTGCCGGTGGGTTGCGCTTTCACCCTTCATTCAGCGCACTGGCGTACCTTGATGCGCATGCCGCGATTCCGCTGCGCTCACGGAGGTTTGGGTCATGAAAAGGTGGGTACTCGCACTCGTCGCCATCATCGCGATCAACTGGGGCCAGGCCGCGCAAGCGGGCGGCAGCTGGTCGATCGGCTATTCCGACTACAGTCGCCACGGCGGCTACAGCCTCGCTTTCGGCAACTGGGGCAGCGCCATCTCCTTCGCCTCCGGCTGGGGCTATCCGAGCTACGGCTACGCTGGCTATCGGGCGCCCTACTACGGTAGCTGCTACTACGGTTGTGGCTACGGCTACCGCGGCGGTTACTACGCGCCGAGCTACAGCGGCTACTACGCGCCGCGCCATTACGGCGGCTATTACGCTCCCCGCTATTACGCGCCACGTTACTACGCCCCGCGCCATTACGGCTACTACGCGCCGCGCTACGGCTACAATCACTATCGGTACTCGAACCGCAACTACGGGCGTCATGATCGTTACGACCACCGTCGTCATGATCGCTACGACGGTCGCTCCTACCGGCAGTCGTACAAGGATCACGATTCTCGCGGAGCCCGCCCGCAGTACGCGCGCTACGAGCGCGGTGATGGGTATGGTCGCGACCAGAGCGCCTACAGCCGCGCCCGCGACGATGGACGCGAGTTCCGCCACGAGGGCTCGCGCGATCGGCGTTATTACGACTGACCTGCGCGTTCACGCGATTCGCGGCCGCAGTGGTTGACGCTGCGGCCACGAGGCACTTATGCTTCGCGGCTCGCTTGACGGGCGGTTAGCTCAGCGGTAGAGCATTGCTTTCACACGGCAAGGGTCACTGGTTCGATCCCAGTACCGCCCACCAATAGAATCAACGACTTGGGCTCGCTTCGGCGGGCCTTTTTCGTTTGGTGCGGCATGCGCGCGTTGCGGGCGGCGCGCAGATTCCGGGTGATGGCGTAATCCATTGCCCCACTGCACCGGTTTGCGCCGCTCGAGTTCGCAACATGGGCTCACGGACCGTCCGTGGTGTACTCGCGCAGCCCTTCGAGAATGTCGCGATTATTCTGCGTCATGTCGATCAGGCGGGTGTCGAGGTCGGCGATGCGCAGTTGCAGGTAAAGTACGACCTGCGAGTCGGATCGCAGCAAGTTGGCGACCGTTGCGACCGCGGCTTCTGGCAATTCGGGTGTGCAGGGATAGTCGATCACCCGATCGAATTCGCGGTAGTCGCCGGGCTGGATGTAGCGATCGCCGCACGCCCTGGACAAGGCGCGCTGGACGTCGTTCGGGATGTGCATGCGATACCAGCGGCGATACGGCGACTCCAGGCCTTCCTTCACGAGGTTGTCGATGGTGGTGATGCTGTACAGCCGCCCGGCCACCTGCCTCAGCTTCTCGTCGGCGATCAGGCCGAGATTGCCGGTCGAAACCAGTTCATCCCAGGTGGCGCGACTGGCGGCACCCTGCTTGTACTGCGAGGCGCGGTAAGCCTGGACCAGCAAGTCCGCATCCGACAGCGGCGCGCTGCCGTTGAGCGCGCCAACGGTGTGCTCGGTGGCTGCAAGCACATCGCGGTGGTACTCCAGCAGGAAGCGGTAGCGCCAGTTCTCTGCGCGCATGTCCGCGAGCAGCTTCCGGGTGAACAGCTCGCCCTTGTGCCGGTCTTCGCGCTCGGCATTCCAATTCGCCACCTGGATACCGAGGAACACACCCAGCACCAGCAGCACGAACTCGATGACAATGGCGGTCCAGTTCTGTTCGCGCAGGTTCTGGGCGAGGCGGCGCAGGATCATGGCGGCGTGCCGCCCTGGTGCCGGTCGCCTGAACCCAGCAGGGCGATCACGACCCTGGCTTTTTCCTTCTGCAGGCGAACGTTGAGCACCTGGTTGTGCGAGGCACTGGCGAACGTGCTCAAGGCGGTCTCCATGTCTGGGTCTGACGCCAGTTGCGCGAGGTCCACATCGACCCACGGTTCCCCGCCGTTGCGCAGGATCTTCTGCGGGTCGAGCTGCGCTGCATCGGCGCCCCGGTCGAACCGCATGTGCCTCACCAGCGTTGGCCGCAGGGGGTCGACGCGCTGCACCAGCACGTCGTAGGCCTTCATGGTATAGCCGGCTTGGGTGTCGTAGTCCGCAAGCGCCTCGCGCAAGCGGCTGTCGTGGAGCAGTCCCAGCCGACCGGCGGAGAGCAACTCGACGTAGCTGGCTGCGCGGGGTGCGGGGATCCGGGAACCCATTGCGGCGTCCAGGTCGCTCAGCATCTCGGCCTTGGCACGTGGCCACGCGCTTTGCTGGCGGAACGCGTCGAGGTCGTTGATCAAGCGGATCGTCCCGGCCGCCGAGCTCTCCCAGCGTATCAAGTTGATGACCAGGCGCGCATCAATCGCCCCGAAATCGCGTTGCAGGCGCGCGATGTATTCGGCTTCGAGCGCGTGTTCGCGCCGCTGCTCGTTCCAGTTGGCGGCCTGGATGCCCAGGAACACGCCCACCACCAGCAGCACGAACTCGATGGTTATCGTGGTCCAGTTCTGTTTGCGCAGGTTCTGGACAAGGCGGCGCAGGATCATTTCGGATTCTCTCTCCGGGTCATGGCGTGGACGACCAGTCCGCGCGCTGCTGGCTTTCCCCGCACCCGTTCCGGCGTCGCCTCGTCGCACCCGTCAATCAGGTGCAGGCCGGCCATGCGGATGACATTGCGGCGCATGAGTTCGCTGAGGATCCTCAGGGCTGGGGATCTCGCAATCATGATGGTCGCCAGCCGCTGCCTGCGTGTTCGCCCAACCGGTCCAGCATATCGCGGTTGCCATGCGTCAATGCGGTCAGGCGATTGCCGAGATCGGCGATGCGCAATTGCGCAAACGGCGGGACCTGCGGGTCGGATCGATTCGTCGGTACCGGGCTTCCGCGCGTAACCGAATGCAATCAACCGGCGCAATCATCGGCGATCTGGAGGGGACGCCGCCTGGCCGATCAGCGTCTCCAGTGGGAACAAGTCCAAAGTGCGTCATTGCGAGCGCAGAGAAGCATTCCAGGACTTTGATTTTGCAGATGTTCTGGATTGCCGCGTCGCTTCGCTCCTCGCAATGACGACTTGATCAGAGGTTCCCTAGTGTGGTGTCCCAAAAGTAACTATCATTAAATAGTGACCAATTTCCCGGCCG
>ERZ761610.1495-NODE-1495-length-12885-cov-15.396882_pt1 | contig 12885 bp, 12 predicted proteins | sample MGYA00512164_ERZ761610 | MGnify/ENA primary metagenome ERZ761610 (study PRJEB28899, sample SAMN02850038) | bioreactor sludge metagenome | biome: EBPR Sludge; feature: EBPR Bioreactor; material: flocular biomat | place: Australia: Thorneside Wastwater Treatment... | reverse complement strand
TAGGTCATTATATCACATTATAAATCTACTATCTATACTTACCTAACAATGCCGATTTCTTTAAGTTGTTAATTTAAAAAAAATAACTAAACTCCAACAACTTAAACTCTAATAACTAAATAAAATGATCAATCTAACAGGTAAAAAGGCATTAGTAACTGGCGCAACTGGCGGCATTGGTGAATCAATTGCAGTTGAGCTGCACAAACTAGGTGCTGAGGTTACAATCAGCGGAACAAGAGAAGAAAAATTAAAGGAACTTGCAGATAAGTTAGGCAGCAGAGTGCATATTCAAACAGCAAATTTAAAAGACAAAGAAAGTACAAAATATTTAGTTGTAAAAGCTGAAGAAATGATGGGCGGGCTTGATATTTTGATCTGTAACGCAGGCATTACCAAAGATAATTTATCAATGCGTATGACTGAGGAAGATTTTGAAGAAGTTATAAATGTAAACTTAACTTCAACTTTTGTTTTAATTAAGGCAGCAACGCGTGGAATGATGAAGCGCAGATTTGGCAGAATTATAACTATTGGCTCTATCGTTGGCACTATGGGTAACGCAGGACAAGCCAATTATGTGGCATCAAAAGCAGGTGTTGCGGGTATGGTGAAATCTTTCGCGGCAGAGTTAGCTTCTCGTGGAATTACAGTAAATAACATTGCACCAGGGTTTATTGAAACCGCAATGACAGGCAAACTAACCGAAGACCAAAAAGCAAAAATGATGACAAATATAGCTGTAGGTACTTTCGGCAAACCTGAAGACATAGCTTACACTTCGGCATTTTTAGCATCAGAACAGGCTCGTTACATTACGGGGCAAACTATACATGTTAACGGCGGAATGTTAATGGTTTAGGCTATTATTTCTTTAATAAATCTTCAGCTCGCTTCTCAAAAGCCTCGCTCATTTTCATGATGGCTTTCTCAAACATAATGCCTATCATCTTTTCAAAGAAAAGGGAGATGAATTTAAAATCAAGGTCAAAAGTTACCTCTGTGCCGCCGCCTTTATGCGGGTAAAAGCTCCATTTATTACTTAAATGTTTAAAAGGACCATGAACCAGTTCAACATCAATAAAAGATGGCTCTTCCTGAGTTTTTGCAGGTTTTAAAGTAACTTTAGAAGAATATTTCTGGCTGAAGCCCTTGAACCTAACAACCAGTTCTGCAATAAAATAGCTCTCACTGCGCTCTATTACCCTTGCACCGCATACCCATGGCAGAAATTCAGGGTATTTTTCAACATCTGCTACTATTGCAAATAACTCTTCGGGCGAGTGTCGTGATTTTCTGCGGTCAAAATGTGCAGGCATGCTTGAACAATTAACTATAATAATTTAAAGCTATTTATAATATTAAATTTTGAAAATGCTAGTTCTGGGAATTGAAACTTCATGTGATGAAACCGCCGCAGCGATAGTTGATGGTGAAGGAAATGTTCTGTCCAATGAAATATACTCGCAATTAACTGAGCATTCCGAGTTTGGTGGTGTGGTGCCTGAGATTGCGTCGAGGGCGCATATAATAAAAATAGAGACTATTATTGAGGAGGCTTTATTAAAAGCAAATAAAAAACTTTCTGAAATTGACGCTATAGCAGTAACATCTGGCCCAGGGTTGATAGGTGGCGTGATAGTTGGACTTATGACGGCAAAAGGCATAGCTGCAAGCCTTAATAAACCGCTTATATGTATTAATCACCTTGAAGGACACGCCTTAACATGCAGGTTTACCGATAAATGCGAATATCCATTTTTATTACTACTGGCATCTGGCGGGCATTGCCAGTTTTTATTGGTAGAGAGTTTAGCTAAATATAAATTACTGGGTGAAACTCATGATGATGCAATAGGTGAAGCTTTTGATAAAGTAGCGAAAATGCTTGACCTTGGTTACCCAGGTGGACCAGCAGTTGAACGTGAAGCATTAAAAGGTAATGAGAACGCATTTAATTTTCCAAAACCTTTTGTTGGTAGAGAAGGTTGTGATTTTTCGCTTTCCGGTTTGAAGACAGCAGTATTAAGAGAGCTTGAGAAAACAAAACCAGAAGAAGTTAAGAATATTTTACCTGATATCTGTGCATCATTCCAAAGAACAGTTGCGGAGATAATTTTAGATAGAAGTAATAATGCGATAGCGGAGGCAAAGAAACATCTGCCGAATGTAAACCAGTTTGTACTTTCTGGTGGTGTTGCAGCCAATAAATATATTGGTGGCAGGTTAAAAGGATTTTTAGATGACAGGAATTTTAAATTCTACTGCCCACCATTAAAATTATGCACAGATAACGCTGCAATGATAGCATATGTTGGTGTTGAGCGCTTAAAAGCGGGGATGATAGACAATCTGAACGTTGAACCAAAAGCAAGGTGGGGTTTATCCTAGCAGTATCTTCCCAATAAAGAGAAAGGTAATTTAAGAATTAAGATGCAGACTTAACCTTATCAGAAGCAGGAGATTTCTCCTTTTCTGGCTTTTCTATTTTACTTGCCTTGCCCTTTTCCTTAAGGATTATCTTAGGTTTTTTATCATCTTTAACTACTGATGCGTCAACAACGATCTTTGCAACATCATCCCTGTCTGGTATATCATACATCAGGTCAGTTAAAATACCTTCAACAATAGCCCTGAGACCACGAGCGCCAGTTTTGCGAACGATAGCTTTTTTTGCTACTTCAGAAAGGGCTTCATCTTTGAATTCAAGTTCTGCACCCTCCATTTCAAATAATTTTTTATATTGTTTGACCAGTGCATTTTTGGGTTCAGTTAAAATCTGTATTAGTGCTTCTTCTGTTAATTCATCAAGCACTGCAATAACTGGTAACCTTCCTACAAATTCTGGTATCATGCCAAATTTTGTAAGGTCTTCTGGTTCAAGCTTTTGAAGAACTTCATTAGTTACATTTTGTTTATTGCGAACAGGTGAATTAAACCCGATAGAACCGCCTTGGGTACGGTTAGCGATAACTTTTTCAATGCCAGAGAATGAACCACCGCATATGAATAATATACCAGAAGTGTCAACTTGCAGATATTCCTGTTGTGGGTGCTTTCTTCCACCCTGTGGTGGAACAGCTGCAGTAGTTCCCTCTAAAATTTTGAGTAATGCTTGTTGAACCCCCTCACCCGAAACGTCACGGGTGATTGATGGATTTTCGGACTTGCGAGCTATCTTGTCAATTTCATCAATATAAACTATACCACGCTGGGTTTTTTCAACGTTATAATCAGCCGCCTGTAACAGCCTTAAAATTATATTCTCAACATCTTCACCAACATAACCTGCTTCAGTTAATGTGGTTGCATCTGCCATGGTAAATGGAACATCAAGTATGCGGGCTAAAGTTTGAGCCAGCAAAGTTTTACCTGAACCAGTTGGCCCCACAAGAAGTATATTAGATTTAGAAAGCTCAGGCTCGCCACCTTTTTCAACATGCTCAAGGCGCTTGTAGTGATTATGCACCGCAACAGAAAGAACCCGTTTTGCCTTTTGCTGACCAATAACATAATCATCAAGTATCTTTTTGATCTGGCTTGGCTTTGGAACTTTGCCAGAACCATCAACAGCAAGTGATGACTTACTTTCCTCACGGATTATATCAACACAAAGCTCAACGCACTCATTACAGATAAAAACAGTAGGACCCGCTATAAGTTTTTTAACTTCATGCTGGCTTTTACCGCAAAATGAGCAGTATAAAGTGCTGTTATCTTTATTTTCTTCAACCATATTATTTTTTGTTTGTCTTGTAAGGTTATATAGTAACCAAATAGTTAATAAAAAGTTAACAAATCACTTCTTCTTTTTACTTGTGTCATTTTTATCATCAACTCTTTTTGTAACAACTTCATCAACAAGGCCAAATTTTTTAGCGTCTTCAGCGCTCATAAAATTATCACGCTCCATTGCAGCTTCAACTACAGACAGTTGATTTCCAGTGTGTTTTACATAAATTTCATTCAAGCGGCGCTTGAGACTGAGTATTTCTTTTACGTGAATTTCCATATCCGTTGCCTGCCCTTGATAACCGCCTGAAGGCTGGTGTATCATCACTCTTGCATTAGGAAGGCAGTATCTCTTTTTTGGTGCGCCAGCTGCAAGTAATAAAGAACCCATTGACGCAGCCTGCCCAATACAAACCGTAGCAACTTCTGGCTTGATATATTGCATAGTGTCATACATTGCCATACCCGAGGTAACAACGCCACCAGGAGAGTTAATGTACATGAATATGTCTTTGTCAGGGTTTTCTGACTCAAGGAATAACAATTGTGCAACGATAAGCGAGGAAATGCCATCATGAACAGGACCCGCCATGAATATAATGCGCTCCCGCAGCATTCTTGAGTAAATATCAAACGCACGCTCACCTCTTCCATCTTGCTCAATTACCATTGGAATAAGGTTAGCTTTAGGAGTAAAGTTTGTAAGATCTTCAGCTAGATTAGTAAGCTTTTTTTCGTATGAAATCATTTTATTAAACCTCAATTATTTATAATTAGTAGTCGGCTTTTAAAAGCTAAAATAAGCAAGGTTTTTGACAAAGTTAAGGTTAAAATTTAAAAAATTAGAAATTATTGTTGTTTTCAAGCACCAATTTTTTTAAATCACCTAAAGACTTGGCATCCTCTGATATTTTTGACTTGGAAACAATAAAATCTACCACTTTCTCTTCAATTACTGGCCCTTTTAAACGCTCAAGCGCTTGTGGGTTTTTACGATAAAAATCAATAACTTGCTGTTGCTGGCCAGGGTATCTTGCTGCCTCATCTGCAAGAGCTTTGTTAATGTCTTCCCGAGTTACCTGTATATTATTTTTTACTGCAATTTCTGTTACCACTATACCCAGTAAAACCCTTCTTTCTGCAAGTTTAAGGAATTTTTTTCTTAAGTCTTCCTCAGTTAGTTCGTTACCTTTCTCATCAACATTTTCTTTAGCTTGCTTTATCTGCTCCACAACTGATTTAAGTTCATTTTCAACCATTTGTGATGGAAGGTCAATTTTGTAAGCATCAGCTAACTGGTCAAATAAATCTCTCTTTAATATTACACGAGCTATGTTATTTCCGTCTGTTTCAAGTTCAGAAGTTAATTGCTTCCTGAATTCATCAATTGACTCATAGCCAACTTTTTTTGCAAACTCATCATTGAGAACAGTATCAGCAGCAGCCTTAATCTTGTGTATCTTAACTTCAAATAATGCGTCTTTACCAGCTAAGTCTTTACTGTGATATTCCTCAGGGAATTTTACATTTACTTTAACCTCATCACCTGCATTTTTACCTATCAATTGGTCTTCAAAGCCAGGAATGAAAGAATTGCTACCCAGTTCAAGCTGATAACCAGTAGCCTCACCACCTGGGAAAGCCACATTATCAACAAAGCCTTTAAAATCAATTAAAACTGCATCACCTGATTTTGTTTTTCTAGCCTCTTTAATCTCTTCAAAATTTTTATAATTTTTGGTTATTATATCAAAAAGCTCTTTTAGATCAGCTTCCTGAATTTCTGGTTTAAACTTATTCAGCTTTATTTTTTCAAACTTGATTTCTGGAACTTCAGGTAAAACCTCTACAGAAAGTTTGTATTTCAGGTCTTTCCCTTCTGCAAACTCAACCACCTGTATCTTCGGCTGAGAAGCAACTTTCAGGTTATTATCTTTTATTGCAGCGCTGGTTGCTTCATTGATGGTATCTTCAAGAACCTCAGACAAAGCCTGACCATTATATTTCTGTTTAACTAAGTTCAAAGGAACTTTGCCAGCCCTGAAACCAGGCATTTTAATGTTTTTGCTGATCGCTGCCAGCTTATTATTAACCGCATTATTAATTTTTTCAGCAGGAACGGTTACATTATATTCTCTCTCCAGCTTTTTTTCTGAGATTTTTTCTACTAACATATTTTTCAAGTGGTTGCAGGTTATAGCGGTAATAAATGAATAACCTTTTCAACTTTCATTACCGCTACAACCTATTAAATTGGTGCGGATGGAGGGACTTGAACCCGCACACCGTTAGGCACTAGATTCTAAGTCTAGCGTGTCTACCATTCCACCACATCCGCATATAGTTGCCAGAAAATAGGCAAAAATAACTATTTCACAAGTGTTTTTTTATGATATACTCAATACTGCACTAAAACCTTAGTAAAATGGCAGAAAAAGACAATAATTTTTACCAGAAAGAATTCAGAAGAATTGAATATATGCTTAAAAATGCAGGGGATAAGATACCTCAAAATGATAGAAGGTCAAAAATAGAAAGTTTTATAGAAGGTAGGTTAGATGATAAAGGTAATTTTAAATCAGCAACTTTTGATAATAATGAAAGAAAATTTATAGAACGTAGTATTAGCTATTTAGAAAATAGTCGTAAAATAAGAAACGGCAGTATCAAAGACCCTAAAGCAATTATGAGCTGGTATAACAAAGCTGATAAACCAAATAACCCAGACTATAATAGAGGTATTAGTTAGTTAACCAACAAAATACTCGCCACGAAAGGTACATAAAAAAGGGCAAATAAGCAGGAAAGTAATACAGCCCCAGCCATATCTTCGGGGTGGGTTTTAAGTATGGTTGCTATAGCAACTGTATCAGCCGCAATGGGCACTATTGCCGCAAGCACTAATGCCTTTGCATAATTTTCATTGAGCAAGTTAAAAGTCAGCCCGTCAAGCCTGTAAAACAGGAATGCAAGCAATGGCCAGACCAAAAATCTACCCAAAAAAGCAAATGAGATGAATTTCAGGTTAAACCTAATTTTTTCCATATCTGCTATGCCTGCACCAATTATCATCATACCAATGATTATATAACAGCCTTTGACGTTCTCAAAGAAAGGAACAAGCAGTCTTGGCAGCTCATCAACTCCAGAATATTTAAGTATAACCGCAAGCAGGAAAGCATATATCACTGGAAGTTTAAGTACTTTTAGGAATGATTCTTTAGCAGTGTGATGCCCCTTGGCAGTAATATAAAAACCTACTGAGTTCTGGAACAATGTCATACCGAGTACAGTAGTAATATAGATGCCGACCAGCTTTGGTTCAAACAGCATAAATGCAACTGGTATGCCAAAATAGCCAGAATTTGCAGTGCCAGCACATAACGCCAGTATATTAGCGGCAGTTCTTTCTGGTATCAGCTTTCTGCTTAACCAGAAAATAATCAGGGCTGAAAAGGTGCTGATACTCCAGACTATCAAGGGTAAGAAAACTATGGTCAATGAGATATCTGTTTTCATTACGCCGTAAAACATCACCATCGGCACCAATATATAGATGGAAAGTTTTGCTATACCGTCTTTATTGAGGCTCAAATGCTTTGATGCTATGAAGCCAAGCACAATCACAAAATATAAAAGCAGTATCTGTGGAGCAAGATTTAAGAAAATTTCCATTTTATTCCTTTTGAACAATTCTATGACCGATAGCACGCTCAAAGAAATAATTGAACTCAGCACCGTATATGTAAATTATAGCAAGAATGTAAAAGAACAGAAGCGTTAGTATGATACTTGCCAGAGAGCCATAAATAATACTTACCTGACGGAAGTAAGATATATAGGTTGAAAAAATGGCGGCAACCATCATCCAGAAAACTAGTACAATGATAGTTCCAGGCATTACCCTTATAAAACTTTGTTTGATGTTGGGTAAGATATAATAACTCAAGGCTAGTGAGAAGAACAACACTATTGAAGAAATAATATATCTCAGATTACTGAAATCTTGGAAGAATTTTATCTTTATAGATAGGGTTTTTTCTAGAAATTCCGCTACATCAGGCGAAAGAGTCATAAAGAACATTGCTAGCAGAACAGCAAAGGTGAGAATTATTATCTGCAACATGCTCATCATTCTACGGAATATATATTTAGGGGGGGTATCCACCCTGTAGGCGCGGTTAAGTATTGTGCGTATTCCTTCAACTGCTGAAGATGATGTCCATAATATCCCGATTACCGCTAGGGTCAGCAAGCCTTGGGGTGGTCCAGAAAGTATTTCATCAATCCTAGGTTTTATAACGCTTACCACGTCGTTTGGAAGCAACAGCAGGAAATCATTAATAAAACGTATTCCATATTCTTCCCTGCCGATTGATGATGCTATTGCAACCAGAAATACCAGAAACGGGAAAAGGGAAAGCAGGGTGATAAAAGCCAAGTAGCCTGCATGTTCAATTCCATCATGCATTACGGTATAATAGCCCGCTTTATAAAATACCTTGCCAAATTTGCTGAGCTTTTTTCGGTACAATCTGTAAACTTTTTTTGGCACGCAATATTATTTTGATAAATTGTATAAATGCTTCTAATAAAATAAAGTTATTATAAAAACAGCAAAATTTTAATATACTCAAATAGTATCATGACGAGATTATATAGGGTAAAATACAAATATATATGACAAAACATTCTAAAGTATTGATATTAGGTTCTGGTGCTGCTGGAGCAACAGCGGCAATATATACCGCACGTGCCAATTTAAAACCAGTGATGATACATGGCATGCAGCCAGGCGGCCAGTTAACAATAACCACAGAAGTTGAGAACTACCCAGGCTTTGCCGAAGTGATACAAGGGCCGTGGTTAATGCAGCAGATGGAGCAGCAGGCAGCAAATGTGGGTACTGAAATAATCAATGATCATATAATCAAAGTTGACCTTTCAAAACGTCCATTCAAGCTGGAAGGTGACAGCGGAGAAAATTACACCGCAAACACCTTGATAATAGCAACGGGTGCATCAGCAAAATGGCTTGGGCTTACAACAGAGCAAAAATTTCAGGGTTTTGGTGTATCAGGCTGTGCCACTTGTGATGGATTTTTTTACCGTAATAAAGAGGTTATGGTGATTGGTGGTGGCAACACTGCGGTTGAAGAAGCTTTATACCTGACCCAGCATGCTTCAAAAGTGACTATCGTTCACCGTCGTGATACTTTCCGTGCTGAGAAGATATTGCAGGACAGGTTATTTAAGAACCCAAAAATAAAAATAATATGGGACAGCGCCCTTGAGGAAGTTATTGGCACCGAAAACCCACTTTCAGTTAATGCTGCAAAAATAAAGAATTTAAAAACAGGTGAGGTTAAAGAAGTCAAAGTAGATGGTATATTTATAGCTATTGGCCACAAACCGAACACGGATATTTTTAAAGGGCAGATAAAACTGGACGAGGAAGGTTATATAATTACTGCTCCAAACTCTACCAAAACTAATATACATGGCGTTTTTGCCGCTGGTGATGTTCAGGACAAAATATACAGGCAGGCTGTAACTGCAGCAGGAACAGGTTGCATGGCAGCACTTGAAGCAGCAAAGTTGCTACAGGAAGAAGAAGATTAATTTTATTAAAATTAAAAGGGAGGTTTTATGAGTAAAAAATTAGTAGTTGAAGCATTAAAATCAGTATTGGCTGATAGTTATGCACTTTATATAAAGACCCAGAATTACCACTGGAATGTTGAAGGTCCAAGCTTCAATAGCCTGCATTTACTGTTTGAAACCCAATATACTGACCTTGCCACCGCAATTGACACAGTGGCGGAGCTTATAAGGGGCCTAGGTGAAAAGGCGCCTGGCACTTTTGATGCCTATAATAAACTTACCACTATAAAAAAAGGGGATGAAAATACACCCGCAAACAAAATGGTAAAAGAATTAACTGAAGATCAGGAAAAAATAATCAAAACTTTACAGAAAGCTCTTACTGCCGCTCAAAAAGCAGGTGATGAAGTAGTTGCAGGTTTTATGATAGAAAGGCAGACCGCACATCGTAAGGCTGCATGGATGTTAAAAAGCAGTATTTAAAAATAATTCATCAGCCAATTACAACCTACTTAAAACTCATTTTTAGCATCACCCTTTATTTATGCCACAAATTTAACTCTTCTATTGCATTACCTAATTTATCTGTTAGAAGCCCGCGTCAAACTGCTTTTAAAGCAAAATAGGTATAAAAAATGACAGAATTAAGAAATATAGCAATTATCGCCCACGTTGACCATGGTAAAACCACCCTGCTTGACAATATATTAAAACAATCTGGTACTTTCCGTGAAAATCAACAAGTTGCTGAAAGGGTTATGGACTCTAATGCTCTTGAGAAAGAACGTGGTATAACTATTCTAGCAAAATGCACTTCAATTGAATGGAAAGATACACGTATCAACATTATTGATACTCCTGGTCACGCTGACTTTGGCGGTGAAGTTGAGCGCATATTATCAATGGTTGACTCGGTTATCTTACTTGTGGATTCATCTGAAGGGCCAATGCCACAAACCAAATTCGTTTTATATAAGGCGCTTAAACAAGGTTTACGCCCGATAGTTGTAGTTAATAAGGCTGATAAACCAGAAGCAAGATGTGAAGAAGTTATTGATGAGATATTTGACCTTTTTGTTTCCCTTGAAGCATCTTCTGAACAGCTTGACTTCCCTATTCTTTATGCGTCAGGACGTGATGGTTGGGCAGTTGAAGATTTAAGCGAAGAAAAGAATAATCTTGAGCCATTATTAAACAGAATTATGGCACATGTTCCAACTCCTAAAGTTGATGAAAATGCTCCGTTTGCAATGTTAGCAACTTTACTTAAACATGACTCCTTCATGGGTAGAATTCTGGTTGGTAAAATTTACAGCGGCAAAATTAAGGCTGGAACAACCGTAAAATCTCTTTCATTAAAAGGTGAAGTTACTGAAACTGCCCGTATCACAAAATTATTTGGTCATAAAGGCATTGAAATGGTGCCAATTGAAGAAGGTGTAGCAGGTGATTTAGTTTGCATCGCTGGTTTAGCAAAAACTTCAGTGTCTGATACAATCTGCGACCAGTCAGTTACCACTCCATTAAAATCAACCCCGATTGACCCACCAACAATTTCAATTACTCTTTCCGTTAATGATTCCCCATATTGTGGAACGGAAGGTACAAAAGTTACTTCAAGCTTACTGCGTGACAGGTTATTTTCTGAAGCAGAACAAAATATTGCAATAACTGTTAAAGAATCATCAGGTAAAGATGCCTTTGAAGTAGGTGGTCGTGGTGAATTACAGTTAGGCGTATTGATTGAGAATATGCGCCGTGAAGGTTTTGAACTTTCAGTTTCCCGCCCAAGAGTATTAATGCAGAAAGATGAAGTTGGTAATTTACTTGAACCAATTGAGGAAGTATTAATAGACGTTGATGATGAATATTCAGGCGTAGTGATTGAGAAAATGAGTCTGCGTAAAGCTGATATGAAAGATATGCGCTCAACAGGCGGTGGTAAAACTCGTATTATTTTCCACGCACCTTCTCGTGGCTTAATTGGTTACCAAAGCCAGTTTTTAACTGATACTCGTGGTACTGGTATTATGAACCGTATTTTCCACAGCTTTGCGCCTCACAAAGGTGAAATTACCGCTAAAAGAAATGGCGCACTTATTTCAAATGATACTGGAACAGCAGTGGCATATGCTATCTTTGGTTTACAGGAACGTGGTATAATGTTTGTAAACCCACAGGATAAGGTTTACACGGGTATGATAGTTGGTGAAAACAGCCGTGATAATGACCTTGAAGTTAATATCCTTCGTGGTAAGCAGCTTACTAACGTCCGTGCATCTGGCAGTGATGAGGCCATTCGTTTAGTACCACCTAAAAAAATGACATTAGAGGATATGATAGCTTATATTGATGATGATGAGTTAGTAGAAGTTACTCCTAAATCTCTTCGTCTTCGTAAGCGCCACCTTGACCCTAATGACAGAAAACGCTTTGAGCGCTCATCAAAAACCGCTGAGGGTTAGTAGATATATTGTTACCACGCACTAAGTTGCGGGGAGCAAGAAAACTAAAGGGGCTTCACGCCCCTTTTTTATTGTACAAATAAAAAAGCGGTTGAGATTCCTAAAAGGAACCGCAACCGCTTAAACTCTATTTCACCGCTTCATTGAAAGTGGCTTTCGCCAAATCCAACAAACTTTGTGAGTATTTTTTCGTCCTCCACCCCTCATATTCAGGGAAAAGGCGAATCTGAACTTTCGAAACACCAAACATTTTTTTGATGTCTTCTGGCATTGCGGCCTGAACATCATAATTATATGTCTGGGTTGTAGTAACCTCAAGTCGGTTGCAACTGCTGCAACCGCCTCCACCTGCAAAGTAAATAACGAGAGTGTCGTTTTCTACTTTACTGTGGCTTCGGATTGCAATTCCGTCATCTGCACTGAGCTTTTCGCCTTGTGCGTTAATGAGGAATTTTTGCAATTCTAACTCGGATTCATCTTGGCAGTCGTATGCTAACAAATAAGCTTCGTTAGCTTTCAGTTCCTTTCCACAGTAAATGCCCGCATTGCGGGCCTCAGTTGCAGTTTCGTCAAAACCTTCTGCCTTAAAGGCTTCAGGGTTTTGAGAAGCTTCAATCAGTGCGGTTGCCATCTCAAGAGATGGCATTGTCATTTCTCCTTTTTCATTTACGAAATCAGAGAAGGTGCCTATGTTCCACACGCCTAGGTAGCGGGTGGAAGTGTTGCCATTTTTGCAAACCGCCCAGAGACCTAGGGGCGAATTACCGGCAAGGATGCCCGAAACTCCAATCCCCGTTTCGAGGAAGAAACGGGTTGAGCTCCAAAAATATTCATCCCCCCATGGTTGAGGGAATTGATATTCAAGGAAGCTGCTTGGAGTGAACGGGCGGTGGCAGTTGCGAAGCTCTTCCGCAGCCACCAGCCTATATCCTTGTGTAAAAATTTCCTTGAGTTCGGAATTTTTACACTGAATAAGGCGGCGAGCGATAAAACTTCCACCAACTACCGCACTATCCTTAAACTTTGGCAGAAAGCGCCAAAGTTTTGGATCACTAAGATCCGAAACTTTTAGCAATCCTGCCGC